>Ga0137413_10000709_pt1 | contig 11752 bp, 8 predicted proteins | sample CZODoug2_1_16fun_FD_108280 | JGI IMG/M metagenome (GOLD analysis project Ga0137413, IMG submission 108280) | Vadose zone soil fungal communities from Angelo Coast Range Reserve, California, USA - CZODoug2_1_16fungal (Illumina Assembly) | ecosystem: Environmental > Terrestrial > Soil > Vadose... | reverse complement strand
CGTCGGCGAAAAGTGCTTCGCATGGGAACGGCCATTCACAAAGGCCGACATCAAAAGGTTCGCCGGCGAGCCTGTTCCGGAGGGCGAGATCCTGGCCGTACGGGTCGTCGATCTGCACGAGAAGGAAGCTCTGCTGGCGGCGGCGCCGAAGGGGTTTTTCACCATCCCGCACTTCGATGGCTACGCCGCGGTCCTCATCCAACTGCGGGTTGCCGCCCGCAAGCCTGTGCGCGAGGTGCTGCTGGACGGGTGGCGCTGCTGCGCGCCGCCGATGGGGACAGGCCAGAATGGGCCCAGCCCGTCCGCCGGCCGGAAGTAGGTTCATGCGCGCCCGCAGTTCGCAGTTCGCCGCGCTCGCGGTGGCCGTCGTGGTCCTCGGCGGCGGCGCGGCTTTCGGTTGGCACCACTGGCACGGTTCGGATGACAAGGCGGCCCTGCCGGCCACCACCCAGCCCACGCCGGGCGACGCCCACGCGGTCGCGGCAGCGCTGGCCAGGATGCCGGGCAAGCCGCAGGACCTGATCGCCACCGACGTGCGCTCCGCGATCGGCACCCAGGCCAAGCAGGCGCTGCCGGGCGGCGCGACGATCAGCGCGAACGAAGCCACCTGGCACCCCGATGGCCTGGGCGGCGGCACGATCACCGCGACCGTCTCCGCGCCCGGCTCACCGACCACCGTCTACACGGTGATGATGATCAAGGAGCCGACCGGCTGGAAGGTGGTCGGTACCGTGCCGATGGCCCCGTCCGCCCCCAAGGTGGCCAAGCCGTGAACCGCCACCTCCGGCTGGGCCTCGGCGCGCTGACCGTCTTGAGCCTCACCCTGCCCACCACCGCGTTGGCCCGGGCGGCGAGCACCGGCGCCCCGAACGCGGCGGCCTGTGGGTCGATCGAACTGGCCCCGATCATCGACCACGCCGACGACGGCTCGAAGATCACGTCCCGGCCGGACCGGCGCGGTGTGTACGTGCCGATCATCATGGTCCCGGACTGGACCGGGCGGGCCACCCACGATGCGACCCGCACCGGGGAGTTCTCCGTCCCGCTGGACATGAGCACCACCGGCACCCCGCCGGCCACGCCGCGCGCCTCGCTGATCGGGCAGTTGCAGAACATCCCGGGGGCGGCGGTCTACACGTTCGACTACCGCGCCAGCGCGGGCAAATGGGTGGACGACCCGGGCATCGGCCCGGCACTGGGCGACGCCATCGACTGCGTGACCGCGGCGCTGGGGCAGAAGGCGATCCTGATCACCCACGGGCTGGGCGGGACGGCCGCCCGATACGCGGTGGCCGGCCAGGTCGCCGGGCACGACCGCGGGAACGAGGTCACCACGGTGATCGGTTTCGGCTCCCCGCAGAACGGCTCCCAGTTGGCCGACCTGACCAACACCGGCGTGGGCACCACCGCGTCCGAGCCGCGCATCCTGTCCCGGCTGCTGATCGGCGCGTGCGCGGGGCTCGCCCCGGCCAGGTTCGATCCCTACTCCCCGTGCGGGTCGATCCCGCCGGAGGCGGCCGCGATCGGTGTCAGCGGGGCGGCCGGCAGCTACCGGGCCGGGTCGGCAGCGCTCACCGGGCTGCTGCCCTATCCGCCGAACGTCGCGCTGGACTCCTTCGCCGGGGACGTCGCGGTCAAGGCACCGAATTTGGGTTGGTTCAACCTGCGCCCGTTCCGCACCGATCAGGTCTCCCTCGGTGACCTGGCCGCGAGCACCGCCGCGGTGACCCTCGGTGCCCGCTCGCAGCTGCGCTCTACCTGCTCGTTCACCCTCAACGCGTTCGGCACCGGCGAGCAGAGCGTGGGCCTGCGGTTGGACGACGCCACCGCACCGCAGCTCGGCCCGGCCTGGGCGGGCACGGTGCGGCAGTGCTACGGCGCGGACCTGACCCGAATCAGCGAGTTCGCGGACAGTCTCACCGCGCTGATCACCAAGGAGATCCGCGACCGGCAGCCGTTGGACACCTCCGAGCTGGAGTCATTGCCGGTGCCCTCGTTGTGCGGACACCCCGCGGGCAACCTGGTCGGCGGTTACCTGCCGGGCATCCCGCCGGACCAGGGCGAGGTGGCGCTGGCCTCCACGGTGGACCCCAGCCGGTTCAAGGACTACACGGTCTTCGGGGATCTGACCAACGACGGCGTCCCGGACACCGTGGTGGTGCTCAAGTGCACCAATGCCAACGGGCAGGGCGCCGACGCGATCGCCGCCTACGACAACGGGGCCACCCTGCTGGGCTCGGTCAGTCTGGACGCGGTCACCGACCGGCCCCGTGACGAGGTCTACCAGGTGAGCGTGAGCAAGGAGACCGGGCGAATCGACTGGCGCACCACCCGGGACACCGACTCACCGTGCTGCCCGACCGTGGACGCGACCGCGACCTTCACCTACGACCCGTCCACCGGCGGGCTGAAGGCGGGCAAGCTCACCTCGTTCAACGAGACCGAGATCGCCGCGGCGCTGTTCGATGCCGCGCGCACCGGCAAGGTGAGCAAGAAGGCGGCAGGGATGGCGCCGCCGGAGATCATCAACGCGATGATCGCGGCCAACCGGGACAACGGCATCTTCCGCTCGCTGGCCTGCTACGGGCCCTCCCCGCAGGACGCGTCCTGGCCCGCGGTGGCCAAGGCGGACTTCGGTGACTCCTGGCCGCCCAGCGACGGCACCCGACACGGGGATCGGTTCTGCCTGATCAAGCTCGGCGCGACCGGGGCGGGCCCCACCTACGCCCAGGATCCGGCGGGCTTCACCGCGCCTCCGGAACCCGAGCGCTACGCGCTACTCGGGCTCGAGCACGTCGGGTTCCGCAACTGGATGGCGGTGGAGTTCCGGCTGCCCGGCGGCGAGGACACCACCGGGGGCGGCAACGACAACGGCGGTGGCGGCGGCGGCATCTTCGGCACGCCACGTCCGGGTGGCGGTCCGCTGTTCCCCTGAACAACAGTTAGACAGACAAAGGCGCGTCACCCGACAGGATCTTGTGGATCCACAAGCCCTGTGGGGTGACGCGCCTTCCGAACCCGGGGAGCCCATTGCTGGTCCCAGCGTCCCGGGGACGAGACGCATCGCGCGGCCTCTCGCGTTCAGCATCCGGGCGTGATTCGGGCCGCCGTGAACCGTGGATTGGTCAGCCGAAAAGGCAATTTCTGCAGGCACTTTCGAGGCGATTGCCGGCGTGTGTGCAGCGGACTCCCGGTCTCGTGTCATCCGGGATCAGCCGTTCGTACTTTTTCGGCCGGCTGTTCTTGAAGGTGCTTCCGAAACGCTCACCGGTCACTTAAGTTCACAACGTGCACGTGTGATCGCGCGGGCACGCACCAGGTGGCGCACGGGGGTGCGCACGCCGACCTCGGGGGGCCCTTGCATGCCGAACACGGCCGTGACCTTAAGCGCGGCTGCCGCCTTGGTCGGCGGCGTACTGACTGCCGCAGTCGCGATGCCGACCACGGGCTCTGCCGCCGCCACGGCGGTGCATCCTGCCTCTGCCCCGTTGCCGATCGTGCAAACCACCCCAATGCTGGCGAGCACCACCACGTCCGCCACGACGGGTGTGTCCGTCAAGCACTTCGACTACGGCAAGCACCAGGGCAATGACCTCGACGTCTTCGCGCCGGCTTCGGTGGCCAAGGCGCCGCGCGGCACCGACCTGCGACCCGCGGTGGTGCTGGTGCACGGCGGATCCTGGACGCACGGCAGCAAGACGAGCATGTACGGCGCCGCGCGCCAGCTGGTCGGGCAGGGCTACGTCGCGTTCCCGATCAGCTACCGGTTCGCGCAGAACAGCGACTACCCGGCCGGGCGCAAGGACGTGCAGACCGCGATCACCTGGGTGCGCAAGCACTCCGACGCGTTGCACGTGGACCCGGACAAGATCGTGGTGCTGGGCAGTTCGGCCGGCGGTGAACTGGCTGCCTCGGCGCTGACCTGGGGCGACGGCAGCCGGTACGGCATGGGGCTGATCACCCTGTCCGCGCCGATGGACCTGGGGTTGGTGGCGGCGAACACCACGCACACCGGCGGCTCGGCGAAGCTGGCCCGCACGGTCACCGACACGTTGCTGCGCTGCCTGCCCTTCAACTGCGGGAAGGCGTTCGCGCGGGACTCCGCGGCCGAGCACCTGGACCGCCGTGACCCGCCGTCGCTGGTGTTCGCGTCCTCCAACGAGTGGGTGGACAACCGCAGCAGCACGCGGTTCCACGAGGCCGCGATCGGGCACCAGGTGGATTCCGAGTTGTACCTGATCAACGGCGACAAGCACGGCATGGACTACTGGTCCAAGGCCTGGCCGACCATCAAGAAGTGGCTGCAGGAGCGCTTCGACCGGTAGACTGACGCTACGTCAGTTGTGTTGCCAGACCTCGACGAGACCGCTGGGCCGGGTTGCCCCGCGGCGGGTGTAGTTCTTCGCGAGCTCAGCCCGGGTCGCGGCCAACGCCGCTGCGGCCGGCCCCGACCGGACGTTCTCGGCGCCGATCAGCAGCACGAACTCGACCGGCGGATTCGCCGCGCCGAGTTGGACGTACGGCGGCACCGCGGGTAGGCCGAGCAGCGATGGGTCGATCATCCGGCGCGGGTCGGTGCCGGGGCGGAACTGGGTCGGGAAGTAGTCGAACTCGGCCTCGTAATGCCCGACGTCCACCGCGTGCAGTCCGGCGGCCAGCCGACTGGACAGGTGACGCAGCGGGTCCCAGTGCCCGTTGCGCCCGGCGTCCGGGCCGAACTCGGCGAAGCGCAGCGCGACCAGCGTCGTGCCCGGCCGCAGGAATTGGGCAGCGCGGGCGTACTCGTCGGCCAAGCGGTCCTCGTGGCGCAGAGTCGGAACCCGGATCGCGACCAACGCGACCAGCGCGGCCAGGGACGCACCGGCGAGGGTGAACGCGGCGCGGGGCGGGATCGGGCGGGCGGCCAACCAGAGCAGCCCGAACAGGATCGGGAACAGACTCAGCCGGTCGTTGATCAACCCGAAGTCCACGCCGAGGCTGTCCGGCGCGGCCAGATACAGCAGCGTGGCGGCGCCGCCGGCCACCGCCACCGGGCGCGCGCCGCGGCCCTCCGAGGTCCGGGTGCAGATCGCGACGGTCAGCAGGGCGAGGGCCAGCCCGACCCCGACCACGTTCTCCCAATGGGAGTAGGTGACCAGCGGGGTGTGCAGGGAGACCAGGCCAACCAGCAGACCGGGCGGGGCGTTCCAGGTCGGGCCGCTGCCCTGCGCGGTGTGTGCGGCGTAGGCGAGCGTGAGCGCGATGCCGGGCACCGCGGCCGCCGTCCCGGCCACCAGCGTGCGGACCCGGCGCGGACCGACCACCACCTGCGCACCGAGGAACAGCACCCCCAGCGCGAACGGCACCAGGTGCAGGAACCAGGTGGCGGTCAGCGTCGCGGCGAGTGCGGCGGTGCGAGCCGGGCGCCAGGCAGGGGCGGCGCGCAGTGCCAGGCCCACCGCGCTCAGGCAACCGACCAGGCCCAGGCAGAAACTGTAGAAGCCGTAGAAGTACAGGTAGTTGAACGCGAACGGCAGCGCGGCCAGGCCCAACCAGCCCTGCTCGGGGCGCAGTGCGCGGATCGCGTACCGCAGCGCGAGCGGCAGGCCGACCACGCAGGCGATCTGCACCATGGTCTCCGCCGCGCGCAGGCCGACCGGCTTGACCAACCCGGCCAGCAGCAGGCTGCCGCCCAGGTTCGGGGTGGGGAACCAGTTCAGCCGATACAGCTGCGCGTACAACGGCTCGTGATGCTCGGTGAGCACCACCGCGCCCAGCAGATGCGCGGGCCCGTCCACCGTGTGCGGCGGCCAGATCGCAACCGCCGCGCCGGCCGCGAGCACCGCGCCCCAAAAAAGCGCTTCGACGGCCGAGATGCGTCGGGCCGACATCCGCGAACTATCTCATTGCGGACAGTGTCAGACCTTCGTGCAGCCATACCGGGACAAACCGACCGGGGACGGCGTCGTAGGGGATGACGTGCCCAACGACCGGCGGCTCAGCTCGCGGAACCGACCAAGGTGGGTTCGGGGGTGGCGGTCGGGAGGATCAGGCCGGCCACCTCGGCCGCGGTGTCGTTCCCGTAGGCCTGTGCCGGGACGCCCTGGCGGACCAGCAGACGGGACAGTCGCACGGGGCCGCGACCGGCGACGGGGGCGGGCTCCAGGCCCGGTTGGTGATGCACCACCCAGATCTTGCGGCCCGGCAGCCAGTTGGCGTTGCGGGTCAAAAATCGCAAGGTTTCGCGGCGGCCGGCGCGGGAATGCCCTGACCAACCGAGGAAGACCGCAACGTAGGGCTCGACGCTGGGCACGTATGCGATCGGCCGGACGTCCACGTCGATGTCGCCGACCGCAGCTATCTGGCTGCCCACTGCGGCGGCCTGCTGGCTGGTGAAGCCAGTGCTGGCCGCATATGCGACGAGCACACGAGCAGACATGTCATCACCTTTGTTGCGCGACTGTCATCGACCCTGGTTCCGGTGGTTCGACGTACCGGGACAGTTCGGTCGACCCCACCGATTCCCAAGAATAACCTGAGAAACTGCATCGCGGGGGCCAAGCCGGTCAATTGTTTATCGGCCGCCAAGCACCCGATCCTGACCCTCGCACAAGATCAGCTTCGAGGGCAGCCCACACACCGGGAATTCACCTCCGGGGGGGTTGGCGCACACCTAAGATCTGCTGGTGGAGATCACTCAGTCCAGCAAGTTGGCCAACGTCGCCTACGACGTGCGCGGCCCGGTGCTCGAAGAGGCCAATCGGCTCGAGCAGACCGGGCACCGCATCCTCAAGCTCAACATCGGCAACCCGGCCCCGTTCGGCTTCGACGCACCCGACGACATCGTCGCCGCGATCGTGCGCAACCTGCCCAACGCGTCGGGCTACTCCGACTCCAAGGGCCTGTTCTCCGCCCGCACCGCCGTCGCGCAGTACTACACCGCGCTGGGCGTGGACGACGTTGACGTCGACTCCATCTATCTGGGCAACGGCGTCTCCGAGCTGATCGCCATGGCCCTGCACGCGCTGCTGAACACCGGCGACGAGGTCCTCATCCCGGCCCCGGACTACCCGCTGTGGACCGCGGTGTCCACGCTGGCCGGCGGTCGCCCGGTGCACTACCTGTGCGACGAGGGCGCCGACTGGATGCCCGACCTGGCCGACGTCGAAGCCAAGATCACCGAGCGCACCAGGGCGCTGGTGGTGATCAACCCGAACAACCCGACCGGCGCGGTGTACTCCCGCGACATGCTGGAGGGTCTGGCCGCGATCGCCCGGCGGCACAACCTGGTGCTGTTCTCCGACGAGATCTATGACCGCATCCTCTACGACGACGCCGTGCACATCCCGATGGCCGTGGTCGCCCCGGACGTGCTGACCCTGACCTTCGGCGGGCTGTCCAAGTGCTACCGGGTGGCCGGGTTCCGGTCCGGCTGGGCGGTGGTGACCGGCCCGCGTCAACATGCCCGCAGCTACCTAGAGGGCATGACGATCCTGGCCAACATGCGGCTGTGCGCGAACGTGCCGTCGCAGTGGGCGATCCAGACCGCGCTGTCCTCCGCGCACGGCATCGACGACCTGGTGCTGCCCGGCGGTCGGCTGCTCGAGCAGCGTGACATCACCTACGAGATGCTCAACGCGATTCCCGGCGTCTCCTGCGTGAAGCCCAAGGGCGCGCTGTACTGCTTCCCGAAGCTGGACCCGAAGGTGCACCCGATCGTGGACGACGAGCGGCTGTGCCTGGACCTGCTGCGTAGCGAACGCATCCTGCTGGTGCAGGGTCGCGGCTTCAACTGGCCGACCCCCGATCACCTGCGCATCGTCACGCTGCCGCACACCGAGGACCTACGCGAGGCACTGACCCGCATCGCGCGGTTCCTCAGCACCTACAAGCAATAGAGCCGAGCGTAGCGAGAGCAGCGAGGAACGAGCGCTCTCGCTACCGAGGCGATTGCAGCTTGTTGACCGTAGGGAACACAAGCAATAGCACCTGACCAGAGAGCAACGCCGCGGCCCGACGATCGGGACCGCGGCGTTTCTGTGCTGGTCTCAGATGGTGATGTTCGCGGTGCGCCGCGCCTGCTCGGCAATCGCCATGGACAGCTCGGTGGCCAGGTCCAGGGACCGCTCGGACATCGGGTTCTGCCGCATCCACCAGCAGGCCAGCTGGGTGATCTGACCGGCCAGCTGCGGGTGCACGCGCATCGCTTCGCCGACGCTGACCGCGCGCTCCTGCTCACCGCAGATCGAGTACCAATGCCCGTCGCGGAAGCCGAGGTCGACGTTGCCCAGCGGGCCGGTCAACGTCACATCGAACACGCTCACGGGTGCGAACATCTCCGCCGGGGACTCCGGTACCTCGCCGGTCGGCGGCCAATCGCCCATGTGCGGCAGCGGGCCGGACGGGTGGTCCCAGGGCTCGGGCGCGAACAGCTCGGCCAGGTCCACCGCTTCGGTGGGCACGGAGGCCGGGGAGATCGGCTGTTCCTGCCATTCCGGCCACTCGGTGAGGTCGACCGGCTGGGTCTGCAGGCAGGCGTGGTCGACCGGCTCGGGCTCCGTGGCGGGCATCTCGATGTAGGCGGGCAGGTCCTCGACGGGCGCCAGGTCCTCGACCGGAGCCGGCTCCTCGATGGGCAGAGCTTCGATGGGCAGGGCCTCTATGGGCAGGGCCTCGAAGGGCGCCAGGTCCTCGATAGGCGCGGCGTGCGCGGCCAGGCGGTGCCGAGCGCCGACCACCTGCACCACGGCGGTGGTGGGCCGCTCCACGGGCGCGGCCGGGACCGCGGCGGGCCACGGGTCGGTCAGCGGGTCCCAGCCGGGGGGCGCGTCGAAGTCCTCAATCGGCTCGGACTGGTACTCGAACCCGTTGGGCCCGGCGAGCCAGGAGCCGGCGTGAAACGCGTATTCGGTCTGCGTGGCGGGGTGCAATTCGGAGTACTGCAGAGCGCCGGGCACGACGGGCCGGGTGGAGCCGTTTGCGCGGAACGTCATCGCCGTGTCGGAAGGACCGGAAGCGGTGGTCATCAGCGAGGGCTCCAGGGCATCGTCGGCGCCGGCCGGGTCGTGCCCGATGTCATTCGGGAAGCTGGCCATGCGGTGCGCCTTCCTTAACCGGCACGGCGCACGACCGATAGGGGCCCAAAAGACCTAAGGCCCGAACCGGGGCGGACGCCGCCGTCCCGGCATCGTTGCCGAACCTGGATGAGCGACCTTTGCAGCGTCGAAGACAGGCAAGGCACCGTCAAGGTGAGCGACGTTGAATTGCACGCACCTTGACTCCCGATTCGCCCACTACCAGGCAAAACGCCACCGGGCAATCGCTGTGTAAACCCGCAGAACGCCCCCGGGTCAATCCGAGGTCGCGGCCCGGACGGCGCAGTGGCCGGCTCAGCAGGCGCCGGAATCGGCGGGCGCGGCCGGGGCGACGGGCTTGGGCTTGACGGCGGTCTTCACGGTGGCGGCGCCCGGTTTGGGCTTGCGCACCTGGTCCCGAGAGGCCACCAACACGCCGGCCGGCCGGGTCGGCGGCTGCTGTGCCGCGGTCAGCGCGGCCGCCACCTGCTTCTGGATGTAAGCGAAGTCGGGGTGCGCCGGGTCGAACAGCGCGTTGCGCACGATGCTCACGTCGGTGACCTTGGCCTGCTTGGCCTTGCTCGACAGCGAGTACAGCTCCGCCAGCGCGTCCATCGGGATGTCGGTGAGGATGATCTGCCGCGCCGCCCCGGCGAAGGTGCTGAAGTTGGTCAGCACCTTGAACGGACTGGCCTGATGCGCGATCGCGGTGAGCAGGCAGCGCTGGCGGGCCATCCGCGAGTAGTCGTCGGAATCGAACCGGGACCGGCCGTACCAGAGCGCATCGTGGCCGTCGAGCTTGCGCCGGCCCGGCTGCAGATACCCGGTCGGCGGGTTGATCACCTTGTTGTGCGCGTCGTGGCGACCGCCGATGGGCAGCGCGCGCGGCACGGTCAGGGTGACCCCGCCGATGGCGTTCACCAGGTCCTCGAAGCCGGCCAGGTTGACCAGCACGAAGTAGTCGATGTTCTGCCCGATCGTGTACGCGAAGGACTGCTTGATCAGCTCCCCGCCGGGGAACTTCGTGCCCGGCATGACCTCGGGGTGCTCGGTGCCGTAGCGATAGACGGCGTTGAGCATGTCGTCAAAGCCGTTCGGGTACCGCTTGGCCATGGGGGTGCCGGGCAGGAACGGCGCCGCCATCATGTTCCGCGGCAACGAGATCAACACGGTGCTGCCGGTGATGGTGTCGATGCTGGCCAGGATCATCGAGTCGGTGCGCACCCCGGTGCGGTCCTTGCCCCCGTCGCCACCCAGCAGCAGCACGTTCACCCGCTGCTTGCCCGCGAAAATCCCGTGCGAGGGACCGAAGCCAGGGGGCGTCCCGGCAGTGGTCTTCGGCGGCGTCAACGGCACCACCGGGGCGCTGAAGATGTCGTTGAGCAGGGCGTACTGGACGTAGGCGGTGCGGGCGCCGAAGGCGAACGGCGCAGCGACGCCCAGGCTCAGCGTGGCGGCCACCGTGGCACCGATCACCCGATGCGCGGCGCCCAATCCCTTCGGGCGGGCCACCCACCAACTGCTGGCCACCACGGCGGCCCAGACCAGGCCGAGCACGCCGCACACGGTCATCACCGCGACCAGGTCGTCCGGGGTGAGGGCCACCCGCACCCAGCGCGAGTGGGGCACGGCCAGGGCCAGCACAGCGGCGGTGATCAGCAGCGCGCCGAAGGTCGCGACAATCGCCGCGCCCAGTCGGCGCCGGCCCGAGGCCAGGTGCCCGATGCCGGGGACCAACGCGGACAGGGCGGTCCACCGCAATGCGCGCGCCAGGCCGACCCGCCGGCGGCGGCGCACGGGTTCGGGGGCATCGATCTGGAAGACGGCGTCGTCACAGTCCGGCGGCGTGGCGACCACGATCCGGCGGGCGTGTTTGCCGGACGCCGACGACTCCGCAGATGCCGGCGAATCGGGGACTGGTTGGGTCTCAGTTGCAGCATGGTCGCCGCGGTGTCGCGAGCGCGGTTGCGCTGCCGCAGCTACCTCGGCGGGCGCTGCCTCGGGCGCGCCCTTGCCGCGGTGCGACCCGATGCCGCCGGGCTTCAGCCAGGTCTCGCCGGGCGCGGGAGTGCCGCGGTGTGAGGTCTTGGGGCTGGGCTGCGCGGCGATGTCGGGCAGGTCCTCGGCGGGCTTGCCCCGGTGACCACCCCGGCTCGGGATGGGCGCGGGCGCCGTCGTCTCACCCTCGGCCGGGCCGCGATGGCCGGGCGCGCGATGAGAACCGGTGGACACGATCAGTAATACCTTTCGGGCGGGCGCCGCTGGGTTCGAGCGGCATTACGTCGTTGCTTGCCTGGTGATTGAACAACGTTCACCTTGGGCACAAACCCGGTCGGCGCCAAGTTTGGGTCCACGCTGGGCAAGCCCTGAACGACGAGAAGCAGGCGCACCCGGCAGTGGTTGCGTCCGCTTCTACCCGAATTGTCTCGACCTTTCGACGCGGTGACAAGTCGCACACCGGCTGCCAGGATGCCGCAAAATGGTCCCGGGACGGACCGGCCGGCTTGGCTGAAGGGGCTCACGATGCGCAGCACGATGCAAGATGCACCACTGACCGTCGGACGCATCGTGCGCTATGCCACGACCACCCACTCCAACTCCGAGGTGGCGACGTTCACCGGCGAGGGATGCCGGCGGATGAGCTACGGGGAGCTGGGCCGGCGGGCCGCGAAGCTGGCCAACGTGCTGCGGGCGCTGGG
>Ga0137413_10000708_pt1 | contig 11761 bp, 11 predicted proteins | sample CZODoug2_1_16fun_FD_108280 | JGI IMG/M metagenome (GOLD analysis project Ga0137413, IMG submission 108280) | Vadose zone soil fungal communities from Angelo Coast Range Reserve, California, USA - CZODoug2_1_16fungal (Illumina Assembly) | ecosystem: Environmental > Terrestrial > Soil > Vadose... | reverse complement strand
GATCCTGGACTACCAGTGGATGCGCGAACAGGCCCGTGGGTTGATGTTCGACTACGGCGGCCGGGGCACCGCGGCGGACCTACGCGCCCTGCTGTGTGACTGCGGGGTCACCCCGGTGGTCTTCGACGGCGCCAGCCAACCACTCGACCTGGGCCGGGAGCGGCGTTGTGTCAGCCTGGCGCAGCGCAAAGCGGTCGCCGCCCGGGATCGGGGCTGCGCGCATCCGGGGTGTCACCGCAAACCCGCCTGGTGTCAGGTGCATCATATCCGTGAATGGGTCAACGGCGGCGAAACAAACATCGAAGACCTCGTCATGTTGTGCCGCACTCATCACCGGATGATTCATCAGTCCGGCTGGCAAGTCCGAATGCACCGAGGCCGGCCGGAATTCATTCCGCCCCGCTGGGTGGATCCGAATCAAGCGCCCCGCCGACAACCCATGCTCGTATAACTGCACCGGCAAGTCGCGGAACTGTCGGATGGGTCGCGGGATTTCGCCCGGATCGTCTAATGGTGCGTCGCTGAAGTCTATGGACGGTCGGGTTTGGGACGATGCCTTGGCACGGCGATGAGCGAGGCGCGGCCGTCACGAAGGGTCGGCGGGGTCACCCTGGGCCTGGACGAACAGCTCCACCCCGTCCAGCACCCGGGCCAGCCCGAACTCAAACCGGGCCGTCTCGCTGGCCGGGGTGCCGGACGCGCTGGCTTCCAGGAACACCGTGGCGAACACCGGGTAGCGGTCCAGCCGGCCGAATCGCAGCAGGCTGTCCCTACCCGGCACCCTGGGACCGCCGGTGAAGTCCGCCGCGGCACCCCGCACGTAGCCGTTGACCAGCAGTAGCACGTCCAACAGCGTCGGCCCGGGCAGCCCGGTGGCGGTGAGCACCCGCAGCGCCGCCTCGGTCCACGCCAGCTCATTCGGTCCCATCGTGCGGCCGCTGGTGGCCAGCGGCAGCGTCCACGGATGGCGCACGAAGATGTCCCGGGTACCTCGCGCCCACTCGGCCACCGCGGCGCGCCACCCGGCGTCCTCGGCCAGCGCGGGCGGCTCCCCGATCGCGGCGTCCAGCATCAGGCTGATCAGCTCGTTCTTGCCCGGTACGTGCCGGTAGAGCGACATGGTTGCGGCGCCCAGCCCGGCGGCGACCCGCTGCATGGACAGCGCCCCGAGCCCGTCCCGGTCGGCGATCTGGATCCCGGCGCGAACGATGCCGTCCCGGCTCAGCGCCGGTCTGGGGCCCCGCCGGGCAGTGCCGGGCACGCTCCACAGCAGCTCTTCGGCGTCCACCGTCCTCCTTCGCGACTGGGCTCTCCGATTATTGCGTATGCCATACGCGGCAAGCCGCGCATACTCATTGCGTATCTCATACGCAGTATGAACCCGCTCCCGAGAAAGCCCATCAGCCATGGCCTCCCCGCCCGCGCCCGACGCACCCCGCCCCTCCCCGGCCGCCGCACCGACCGTCACCGCGGCGCCGACCGGCCCCCCGACACCGAACCGCCGTCGGCCTGATCGACAACGCGCGTGGATGCCGCCGCTGATCGTGCTCAGCATCTTGTTCCTGGTCTTCACGCTGCCGCCGTATCTGGGCCTCGACCCGGCACGGTCCCGGGTCCCGCTGCGAGCGGACTATCCGGCGCACTACCCGATGCTGGTCGGGCACATCCTGTTCGGCTCGGTCGCGCTGTTGGCCGGCTGCCTGCAGGTCTGGCCGTGGTTCCGGGCCCGCTACCGCGCCGCGCACCGCTGGGTGGGCCGGGTCTACCTGTTCGGCGGGGTGTTTCCGGCCGGGCTGATGGTGCTGGCTGTGGCCCCGGTGAGCAGCACGGGCTTCACCTCAGCGGTGGGCAACACGGTGCTGGCGCTGCTCTGGCTGGGCACCTCGGCGGCCGGGTACCGCACGGCCCGGCGGCGACGCTACGCCGAGCACCGGATGTGGATGCTGCGCAGCTTCGCGCTGACCACGTCGATCGTGCTCAACCGGGTATGGCTGGTGCTGTTGATAACGCTGGCGCCGGCCCTGCGGGGGGTCTACCACGTCGACGAGGACACCATGATCCAAGCGGCCGCGGCTGCCTCGGTGTGGCTGAGCTGGGTGGTCAACCTGCTGTTCGTGGAGTGGTTCGTCCTCCGCCGCCGGCCTCAGCGCGTCGACACCTGGTCGGCGCGCAGCGACAGGTAGCGGCGTTCCGGGCGGCTGGTGGTCTGCCGGGCGGCCAGCCGGTAGGCGGCCCTGGCCTCGGTGTACTCGCCGGCCATCTCCAGCAGGTGCGCGCGCACGGCGGTCAGCCGGTGGTGCGCGGTCATCCGGTCGTCGTTCTCCAACCCGGCGATCAGCTCAAGCCCCGCTTCCGGGCCATCCACCATGGCCACCGCCACAGCATGGCTGAGGGTGACCATCGGGCTCGGGGCTCGGCGCTCCAGCAGCCGGTAGAGCGCGACGATCTGCGGCCAGTCGGTGTCCTCGGCCCGGCCGGCCTCGGCATGCACCGCCGCTATCGCCGCCTGCAGCTGGTACGGCCCGACCGTCGAGCGGGGCAGCGTCGCGGTGATCAGGTCGATGCCGTCGCGGAGCAGCGCGGCGTCCCATCGATCGCGGTCCTGCTCGGCGAGCGGCACCAGCGCGCCGTCCTCGGTGGTCCTGGCCGGGCGGCGGGCCTCGGTGAGCAGCATCAGCGCGAGCAGGCCGGCGACCTCGCCGTCCTCGGGCAGCAGCCGCAGGATCTGCCGGGTCAGCCGGATCGCCTCGCTGGTCAGTTCGACCCGGTGCAGCTGGTCGCCGCCGGTCGCGGTGTATCCCTCGTTGAAGATCAGGTAGAGGGTGTGAAGTACCGCGTTCAGCCGGTCCGCGTAGTCCCCGTCCGGCGGTGGGCCGAACCGCGCCCCGGCGGCCTCGATGCTCCGCTTGGCCCGGGTGATCCGCCGGGTCATGGTGGCCTCCGGGACCAGGAACGCGCTGGCGATCTGCGCGGTGGTCAACCCGGCTACGGCGCGCAGGGTTAGGGCGACCTGCGAGGCCATGCTCAGCGCCGGATGGCAGCACAGCAACAGCAGGCTCAGCGTGTCGTCGGCGGCGGGCTGGCTCGACGCGTCGGCGGCTCGAGTCGGCTCCCTGGCAGCCGCGTTGGCCTCGCGGTCCCGGCGGGCCGCCTCGCTGCGCCACTGGTCGGTCAGCCGCCGACTCGCCACGGTGACCAGCCAGCCGTGCGGGTTGGTCGGCACCCCCTCGGCCGGCCACTGTTGCGAGGCGGCCAGCAGAGCCTCCTGCACGGCGTCCTCGGTGCGGTCGAAGTCACCGGAGCGGCGCAGCACCACGCCGAGCACCCGCGGCGCCAGCTCGCGCAGCAGCCTCTCCAGGTCGCGGTCCTCGGGCCCGGCCATCACATCTCCATGCCGGTGACCTCCATGATCGGCCGCACCTCGACGCCGCACAGCGCCGCGTCCGGAATGCGCGCGGCGATCTCCAGTGCGCGCTCCAGGCTGTCGCAGTCGACCACGTCATACCCGGCCAAGTGCTCTTTGACCTCCGCATACGGCCCGTCCGAGGTGACTGCCACGCCCCCGCGCACCCGAACTCCGACCGACCGGGACGGGTCCGCCAGTAGGTTGCCGCCCACCCACTCCCCGGAGCGCACCAGCTCGCGGTACAGCTCGGCGTGGTCCCGCTCCAGCTGGTCCCGCTCCTCCTGGGACAGCGCATCCCAGGTGGCCGGCGAGCTGTAGATCAACATCATGTACTTCACGGCGCACCTCTCGGCTTCCGGCCACGCCCACGGTCTGGGGGCGCGGCTCTGCACTCGAGTCGAAGCCACCGTGCCGGAAGCGACATCGAGCGGCCAGAAGTTTCCGCCGGCCGAGGCGAATGTCGGGTTCCGGTGGGCGGCAACGACCAATGGATGACGCTCGACACCCGGGCGAGGAGGAGGTGCACGATGTCCGACCATCGCCCCGATCCGCGCCGCTGGCAGGTATTGGTCCTGCTCAGTGCCGCGTTCTTGATGACCGTTCTGGACAGCACCATCCTGCTCACCGCGCTGCCCTCGATCGAAGCCGGCCTGGAGGTCAGCGGAGCGGCGGTGGGGTGGACGGTCACCGGCTACGGGCTGGCGTTCAGCGGGCTCCTGCTGTGCTGCGGACGGCTGGCCGACGTGGTCGGCCGCAAGCGGGTCTTCCTGGCCGGCATGGTGCTGCGGGTTTTGTCCGCCCTGTTCTGTGGGTTGGCGCCGTCGGTGGAGTTGCTCATCGCGGCCCGCGCGCTGCAGGGGGTGTCGGCGGCGATCATCGCGCCGGCCGCGCTGTCGCTGCTGATGACCGCGTTCCCGGACGGCCCGGAGCGCAACCGAGCGCTGGGCATCTGGGGCGGCCTCGGCGGGGTGGGCGCCACCTCAGGCCTGCTGCTCGGCGGGGTGATCACCGACGTACTGGGCTGGCGGTGGGTGTTCCTGATCAACGTGCCGGTCGGGCTGGCGGTACTCGCCGTCGGCAGCGTGCTGCTCCGGGAAGCCCGGGCGGCGGGCCGGGGCCGGTTGAACGTGGCCGGCGCGCTCACCGTGACCGCCGCGCTGGTGCTGCTGGTCTACACGATCATCGAGCTGCCCAGCCGAGGCTGGACCGGTGCCACCGCGGCGGCGCTGGGTTCCTCGGTCGCCCTGTTCGCGGCGTTCTGGCTGATCGAGACCCGGTCGGCCGCCCCGCTGGTGCCCGCGCGACTGCTGCGGTCCCGATCGCTGGTGGGTGGGAACGCGGTCGTCCTGGCGGCCGGCATGGCGGTGGACGGGATGCTGATCACCCTGACCGGCTACGTGCAGCAGGTGATGGGCTGGTCGGCGCTGCGGTTCGGCTTGGTCGCCGCGGTGATGACGGTGGCCTCGGTGGCCGGCGGCCTGAGCGGCCAGCGGGCCGCGCTCCGGTTCGGGGTGCGCCGGGTGGCGATGGTCGGTGCCACGCTGCTGGTCGTCGGCTGTCTGCTGCTCACCCAGGCGTCCGCCGCCGGGTCGGTCGGCCTACTGCTGGTCGGTCAGCTGATCTTCGGCGTGGGCATGGGCGCCACCTTCGTCTGCGCACAGATCGCCGCGCTGAGCGCGACCACGGAGGCCGACTCGGGGCTGGCCGCCGGGGTGGTGGACACCTCGTTCAGCATGGGCACCGCGCTGGGCATCGCGATCTGCACCAGCGTGGCGGCCGCCGGCTCGGCAGCGCGGGTGGACGGGCACCGGGCCGCGTTCGGCACAGCGGGGCTGCTCGCCCTGCTCGGACTGGCCGCCGCGGCGTGGCTGCTGCCCAGGGACTCGGCACGGTCGCCTCGGGGTAGCGCGGAACGCGACACCGAGCCCACCGCCCCGACCTGCCGATGAGTCAATACGTGGCCCGTGAGTGGCAAGTGGTCTCATAGGACCACTTGCCACTCACGGGTTCAGGGGTGCTCGGGTACGCAGGCAGGTGCCTTGGGGGCTGGAGCGGGTTCCCGGTACACCACCCAGGGCAGGAAGAGCTGGGCGAGCGGGCCGATCGACACGGCGTAGAGCACGGTGCCGACGCCGACGGTGCCGCCGAGCAGCCAGCCGACGGTCAGTACGGTCAGCTCGATCCCGGTGCGTACCCAGCGCACCGACCACCCGGTGCGGGCGTGCAGCCCGGTCATCAGCCCGTCCCTGGGGCCGGGGCCGAGCCGCGCGCCGACGTAACAGGCGGTGGCCACCCCGTTGAGCAGCACCCCGGTGACCATCAGGGCGATCTGCCAGCCGAGCCGGGTGGCCGGCGGGATCACCGCCAACGCCAGGTCGACCGCAACGGCGATCACCACCACATTGGCCACCGTGCCCACCCCAGGGCGCTGCCGCAGCGGGATCCAGAGCAGCAGCACGACGACGCCGGTGAGCGCGGTGACCGCGCCGAAACTCCAGCCGAGCCGGGGCGCCAGACCCTGGTGCAGCACGTCCCAGGGATCCAGTCCGAGCTGCGCCCGCACCAGCAACGCCATGCTCACGCCGTAGAGCACCAGGCCGACGAACAACTGGGCGAGGCGGGGGACGGGCCGGCGGGACAGGCTTACCGGCGAGAGATCCATCTTGCGGGAAGTACGCACAACACCCAGTTCTAAGCGCTTCCCCGGCCCCGGTCGAGGGCCAATCCAAGGTTCTTGGCCTGCTCCAGGCTCGATTCAGCAACAGGCGCACGGCGGCCGAGGCACGCCACCGGCGAAGGGGCGCTCGTCCGCCGCGGTGGGCTGGCTGGCTCCGCCGGACCCGGCCGGCCTGACGGCGCGGGGTGCCTCGTGCCCTACCGACCGGCCCGCCTCGGCCGACCGGAATACCTGGATCTGGTGTTCGCCGATCTCCAGATCGACCTCGATGGTGTGCGGGTCGAGCACCCGCCACCGGTGGTACGGCGACCCATCGCGGCGCAGCACGCAGGTCGCCGCCTCGGGTAGCTGGGTGACCTGGAACGAGGTCGGCGCGCCCCGGTCGGCGCTGGTGGCGGCGTAGCAACCGACGTGCAGCACGCCATCCGGCGCGGAGTTCGGCACCGAGTTCGGCACCGAGTTCCAGGCCTCCCGGATGCCCAGCCGGGGGAAGTCCACCCCGCACACCGTGGGCTGGTCGAACTTGGCCAGGTTCGGCTCGGTGAACACCCGCGACCAGGCGCCCGGCGCACCGATCTCGGCCATCATCAGCAGCCCGTTGAGCTGGCCCCGGGGGTACGGCTCACCGAGCCCGAAGCCAAAACCGAACTCGTCCGCCCCCGCGCCGAAGAACCCGGGTTCGCACCGGGTGGCCACGTAGTCCGACAGCCGGGCCAGGGTGATCTCGTCACCGAACTCCCTGGCCAGCACCACGCCGAGCAGCAGGAACCGGGGATCCGGCAGCGAGCGCACCGGACGCGCCGGGTCACTCCAGCCGATCTTGTCCACCGCCGTGCGATACAGGATCTCGGCCAGCGCCGGCTCCTGCGGCAGCAGGTAGATGGCCACCGACAGCCCGACCGTCGGACCACCGCGATGCGTGTAGTCCTCGATCGGGTCGTGGTAGAGCGCCATCCACTCCACCCGCCCGCCCGGGGTCACCCCGAGGAACCGCCGGCGGGCGATCTCCAGCCACTGGTCGTAGACCCAGTGGTCCGCGCCGCCGGTGAGGATGTCGTGCATGCGCAGCCCGAGCCCGGCGGCGCTCAGGCAGTACGGCCAGATCTTGGTGTTCTCGCAGTGCGGGCCCTCCGGGCGCTGCGCCCACTGCCGGGCCAGCAGCGCGTTGATGCCGTCGTGCGTCCAGGAAAACGTCGCGTCGTCCAGCCCGGTCACGTCGAACGGCTCGTTCCACCGGCGATCCCGGGAGACGTAACCGTGGAAGCCCAGCAACAGGTTGAACCAACCCTTGAAGAACAGGTTGCCCTCGGCGCCCACCGGGTCCGGCGCCAAGCCCCAGGGTTCGACGCCGTTGGCCGTCCAGCCCGGCATGTCGTACCGGCCGGCCAGGTGCTCCGGAATCCATACCTTGACCAGCTCCGCCGGATAGTTGGCCCGGTCCGGGTCGTGACCGATCTGGGTGAGCCAGTCGATCGCCGCCCAGTGCGTAGTGTGCCGGGCCAGCAGCCCGTCCATGATCTCGACGTAGACCTCGCGCCAGGCCGGCGTCACGTCGGCCATCATCGGCACCGCGTAGCTGGACTCGGACAGGTCGAACCGGGCGAAGTTGAGCACCGGCGGGGTGCTCCGGTCGTCCCACCAGGGGGCCGGTCGGCCGGCCGAACTCCAGTCGTCCGGGGTGGTGGCCTTGCGATGCAGAAAATGCAGCCAGCCCAGGGCCCGGTCGCTCAGCACGGTGTCCGACGCCGATTCCGGCACGGTCCATGGGATCACGCGCTCGGCGACCTCGTCCAGGGTGACTCGCGTTCGGAAAGCCCTTGCCGGCTCACCCGACTGCTCACCACCGGCGCGGTGAGCGCCGGCGCTGTCGGACGCGGTGTGGACCGCGATGGCGGCCGCCTGGGGCAAGGCCAACGTGCCGGGCATGGCCCGGATGGCCACCGCGGACGAGATCGCGGTGGGGGCGCTCGCGCTAGCCTCCCCCGACTTCAGCTACATGACTGCCGCGCAGCTGGTGATGGACGGCGGGCACACCGCACTCGCCTGATCGACGGCGGCACCGAACGTCGGCGCAGAGTGTCAATGGCTCGCGCAGATCGGCTGCGGCTGGCGCAGAGGCTGCAGGGCTTGCGCGGACGGTACGGGGTCTGCGTGGGCCAGCCCCGGGCGGCACCGGGGCCGCGCCAGCGCGACGGGCACGCAACCCACCAGCGGGACGGGGCCCGCACCAGCGGGACGGGGCCCGCACCAGCGGGGCGAGGTCCGCACCAGCGGGACGAGGTCCGCCCGGGAGGGAGCCCGCACCACGGGATGGGTTCGCCCGGGAGGGAGCCCGCACCACGGGATGGGTTCGCCCAGGAGCACAGAGCCTGCGCGAGTCGCACGGTGTCTGCGCCAGCAGCACGGGCTCTGCGCCAGCAGCACGGGCTCTGCGCCAGCAGCACGGGCTCTGCGCCAGGTCACCGCCGCCCGTTGCCGCACAGACCGGCCGCGGCCGGTGCAGAGCCTGCAGGGTCTGCGCCAGCGACACTGGATCTGCGCGAGCCCTCCGCGAGCCGCGCGGGGTCTGCGCGAGTCGCGCGGGGTCTGCGCGAGTCGCGCGGGGTCTCCGCGAGTCGCGCGGGGTCTGCGCGAGCCGCACGGGGTCTGCGCGAGGTCTGTACGAGCGACGACCTCGGGTCAGGTTCTGGGCCGGCAACGTGCCTGGTGTGCTGTTCGGCAGCAGGAGGTCCGGTTCCGGCGCTGACGACCTGCCTGGCGTGCAGTTGGTAACCACAACGCGTCCCCGAGTGACCGGAACGGGGGCCCTCGGCCCATCCGCTTAGGATCGAATCCGTGCCGGAGGAGGGTGGGCGGACCAAGTCGACGGCGCGCAGCTCGGTGACGGTGGCGGCCTGGACACTGGTCAGCCGGGTGACCGGGCTGCTGCGGGTGCTGGTGATCGGGGCGCTGCTCGGCCCGACCTACTTCTCCAACGTCTTCCAGGCCGGCTATGTGCTGCCCAGCAACGTCTTCACCATCATGGCGGGCCCGGTGCTCGGCATGGTCGTGGTGCCGGCGGTGGTGCGCACGGTCTCGCTCGGCGGGCTGGAACGGGCGTCCGAGGTGCTCGGCCGGATCGCCGGTCGGCTGCTCGCGGTGGCCGGCCTGTGCGCGGTCGGGCTGGCCATACTATCCCCGCTGCTGGCCTGGACGCTGGTGTTCGACGTTCCCGAGCCGGAGCGCGGCCAGGCCTGGCTGCTGAGCACCGTGTTGATCCTGTTCGTCACCCCGCAGGTGCTGCTCTACACGGTGGCCGAGCTCGGCGTGGCCGCTCAGCAGGGGCGCCAGCGGTTCGCCTTGGCGGCGGCCGCGCCGGCGGTGGAGAGCCTGGGCACCATCGCGACCCTGGTGGCCGCCGTGTCGATCTTCGGCACCGGCCTGGAGATCGGCCAGGCGCCGCTGGCCATGATGGTCCTGCTCGGCGTGGGCACCACCGGCTCGGTACTGCTGCACGCGGCCCTGCAGGGCTACGGAGCATCCCGGGCCGGAGTACCGCTGCGGCCGCGCCGCGGCTGGCGCGAGGACCCGGACGCCCGCGACTCGCTGCACCGGATCGTCCGGGCCATCCCGGTAGCCGCCTGCCCGGCCCTGACCAACTACGGCCTCACCGTGGTGGCGGCCACCGTCCCCGGCGGCGTGCTGATCGTGCAGCTGGCGTATCAGGTCTTCTACGGACTGTCCTTCGTCGGCGCCAGAGCGGTGTCGATGGCGGCGCTGCCCGGGCTGGCCCAGGCGGTGTCCGCCGGCGACCAGCGCCGCTTCGGCACCGCCTGGCGCCAAGGCGTGTTCTACGTGGTGCTGGTCAGCGTGCCGCTGCTGTGCCTGCTGGCGGTGTTCGCGCGGCCGACCGCGGACCTGCTGGCCAACGGCGCGCTGCGGTCCGAGACGATGATCAGCGAGTTGGCTGTCTGCCTGGCCATTGTGGCGTTTGCCCAGCTGGTCGGCGGACTGCACGAGTACGGGCAGCAGGCACTGTTCGCCCGGTTCGACGACCGAGGTCCTCGAATAGCCAGCTTCGTGACGCTGGGAGCCACCGTCGCGGTCGCCGCCGGCGCCATGCTGCTGCCGGTCACCGGCGGGCGGATCACCGGGCTGGCGGCGGCGATCCTGGCCGGCGAGCTGGCGGGCGGGTTGACCGCATTGATCAGGCTGCGGGCCGCGATCTGCCCGGAGCCGATGTTCGACCGGCGGCACGCGGTGACCGTCGCCGCGGCCACCGCCGCCATGCTGCCAGTCATCGCGCTGGGCTGGTGGCTGGTCGAGGCGCTCGCCCCGGACCGCGCCGTCGTGCTGCCACTGCTGGTCGCCTGCGGGCTGGCGGCCCTGATCCCCTACGGACTGGTACTGCTCTACTTCACCTCAGCCGGCACCGACCGTTGGCGCCGGCGCCCGCCGACCGCCGTGCTTTTGCCGGTCGACCTGGGCACCGCACTGCCGGCCGGGCGGTGGGCGTCACGGTCGCCACGCCGGTGCGGTGCTGATACGGAGGCAAAAGCTCCATACTTGTGACGCACTGTCGCCTTATCTGACTTGAATTATCGCGCCTGGCGGTCCGCCCACGGGCTGACCGAACTCGGGATCACCGTGCAGGTGATTCGCTAGGCGGACTCGCGCCAGCGGGAGTGCACAAGGGTGAGCGCGCCGGGGCGGAGTTCCTCGTCGCAGTGCGCGCACACCGACTTGGTAGCCAGCTCGGCGCCGCAGCTGTGCCGCCACACGGTCGGCGGCTCCCCCTGGGTGACGTGCCGGTCGCCCCACTGCATGAGCGCCTGCATCACCGACTGCAGATCCTGGCCGGCCTCGGTGAGCACGTACTCGTAGCGCGGCGGGTGCTGTTCGTACTGAACTTTGCGCAGCACACCGTGCTCCACCAGGGTGCGCAACCGGGCGGCCAGGATGTCCCGGCTGGCGCCGGTGTTGCGCTGGATCTGGTCGAACCGGCGCTCGCCGAAGAACACTTCGCGCAAGGCCAACAGACTCCAGCGCTCCCCGATCACCGCCAGCGCGTTTGCGATCGAGCACTCCCGAACTGCTGTTGCCATGCGCACACTTTACCCGACCCACTGAGTCTTGAAATACAACTTAGGTGGTGGCAGCGTTGAAGTGGACAGCACATCGGCTGCAAGGAGGCACCCCATGCGTGACGCGGTGATCGTTGACGCGGTTCGGACCCCGATCGGCAAGGGCAAGCCCGGCGGCGCGCTGCACGGCGTCCACCCGGTAGCACTGCTCGGCGGCACCATCGCCGCGCTGATCGAGCGGACCGGGCTGGACCCGAAGCTGGTTGACGACGTGATCGGCGGGACCGTGTCTCAGGTCGGCGAGCAGGCGTACAACACCACCCGCTGGGCGGCGTTGTCCGCCGGGCTGCCGGAGAGCGTGCCGGCCACCACCATCGACCGGCAGTGCGGCAGCAGCCAGCAGGCGGTGCACTTCGCCGCGCAGGGCATCATTTCCGGCGCCTACGACGTGGTGATCGCCGCCGGCGTGGAGTCGATGAGCCGGGTGCCGATGGGCTCCGCCGTGCTGCCCGGCACCGACCCGTTCGGCCCGGACATCGCCCGGCGCTACCCCGACGGCCTGGTGCCCCAGGGCATCAGCGCCGAGCTGATCGCGGCCAAGTGGTCGCTGTCGCG
>Ga0137413_10000701_pt1 | contig 11796 bp, 6 predicted proteins | sample CZODoug2_1_16fun_FD_108280 | JGI IMG/M metagenome (GOLD analysis project Ga0137413, IMG submission 108280) | Vadose zone soil fungal communities from Angelo Coast Range Reserve, California, USA - CZODoug2_1_16fungal (Illumina Assembly) | ecosystem: Environmental > Terrestrial > Soil > Vadose... | reverse complement strand
GCCGGGGTCCGACGTTTCTTCTATTGCATTCCCATAGGGACTGTAGCATATAGGTATGGGCATCCCATAGGAGCTACAGGAGAAAACGATGGGCGAACGAGCGGACGTTTGGCAAGGCACCCTGGCATTGATGGTGCTGAAGACGCTGCAGGCTCTGGGGCCATTGCACGGCTACGGGATTGCGCGCCGGATCGAACAGACCAGCGGCGACCTGCTGGCGGTGAACTACGGCACGCTATATCCCGCCCTGCTCAAGCTGGAGCAGGAGGGCTACATTTCCTCCGAGTGGGGCATGTCCGACAACAATCGCAAAGCGAAGTACTACAAGCTGACGCGCGCCGGGCGCAAACAATTGGAGAAGGAAGCGCGCGAGTGGGCGCAAACCACGGAGATTCTGGCGCGGTTCCTGTCTCCCGGAAAGGAATCTGCATGAGAAAGTTTCGCGCATTGCTATTGCGTTTGGGCGGGTTGTTTCGCAGGAGCCGGCGGGACGAAGAACTCGCCGCAGAGATGGAAAGCCATCTCCAAATGCACGTCGAAGACAACCTGCACACGGGCATGAACCCCGCAGAAGCGCGTCGGGAAGCGCTGATCAAGCTCGGTGGCATCGAGCAAACAAAAGAGATGGTTCGTGAGCGCAGAGGGCTTCCGATACTGGATGTATTGCTGCAGGATCTGCGTTTTGGCGCGCGCATGTTGCGGAAGAATCCGGGCTTCACTGCCGTTGCCGTGTTGACCCTGGCCCTCGGCATCGGTGTCAACACCGCCATCTTTACGGCCTTTGATGCGCTCGTCTTGCGCCCGCGACCGGTGAAGGATCCTGACAGTCTTGCGGCCGTTTTTCGCACCACTCCCGGCGAAACCCATGGCTGGTTTTCCTACCCCGACTACATCTACTATCGCGACCACAGCAGGTCGTTCTCCGATCTTTCTCTGTTTGCCTTTGGCATGGCCGTCACTTCTTCCGACCTGCCAACCACTGGTCCGGAGGCCACCCCCCGCATCGCTGGTGCCGTTGGCTTCCGGCTCCCGCAATTGCTTCAGGGCAGCGCTCAACCCATCATGTGTTTTTTTGTTTCCGGCAACTATTTCCCAATGCTGGGGGCAACTCCTCTCTTGGGCCGCATCCTTCTGCCCGAAGATGATCAAGCCAACGCCCCGCCCGTTGTACTTATGAGCGGTAATTACTGGCAGCGACGCTTTCACTCCGACCCCCAAGTTGTGGGTTCGGTCCTCCACCTGAATGGTGTGGCCTTCACGGTGGTCGGTGTTACGCGCCTCGATTACGTTGCTACTGCCACATCTGTTCCCGATCTTTGGGCACCCATCCCTGCAAAAATCGTGTTGGGTGTAATATCCCGCCAGGAATTAGAAAATCACCTAATGGCGGCCGGCTTTCCAAGCGGCCGATTGAAACCGGGCGTTTCGCTTTTCGACGCGCAAGCCGAACTCAATGTCCTCGCGGGGCAGTTGCGAACGCAGTACCCCGAAGCCCAGGGCAACATGAGCGTTAGCGTTGTCTCTGGTCGGAATAGCCTCTCTGGACTTGACCCTGAGTCGTGGGCCGTCGTCGCTGCCGCCATGACGGCCGTCGCTTTGCTCCTGCTCATCGCTTGTGCGAACGTGGCAAGCCTTCTGCTGGCCCGCGCTGCCGCTCGTCGAAAGGAAATTGCCGTTCGCCTTGCGCTCGGCGCGGGCCGCTGGCGCCTCGTGCGCCAGTTGCTCACAGAAAGCATCATGATCGCCCTTCTCGCGGGAGCACTTGGCCTCCCTCTGGCGACCTGGATGCTCCACCTTTTGATCGTCGAGATCGCTTCAGCGCTCCCGTCGTTCTGGGGCACCATCGCACTTCAGATCTCTCCCGACATCCGCATTTTCGCCTACACTCTGCTCGTTTCCTGCATGGCAGGAATCGCGTTTGGCCTCGCTCCCGCTTTGCAGGCCTCGAAGTCCGACGTTAACTCTGCTCTCAAAGAAGAGGGCAGCGCCTTCGGCCGGCACCTGAGCCGCTCGTGGCTGCGCGGAATTCTCATCGCTGAACAAATGGCTGCATGCATGGTTCTGCTCATCAGCTCCGCTCTGCTGCTCCGCGGTTCGCAGCGCGCCTTCAAGGTCGATCCCGGTTTCGAGGCGTGGCGAGTGGCCTACCTGGAAATGTACAATCCGGCGAACCTGCACTATTCCCAGTCACGTTTGCTCCAGCTCAATCGTGACCTCATTCAACGGATCGCGAGTCTTCCCGGCGTGCAGTCTGTCGCACAAGCCTCGCGAGGTCCGTTTGGCGGTATTCGGTGGGTGCCTGTTACTCCTGTCAACGCCGCGCCTTCCACTCCCGGCACTAACGGAAATGAACTGCCTGTCGCTGGATATAGTTTCGTCACCCCGAACTACTTTGACACGCTCAGCATTCCCATCGTTCGCGGCCGCAATTTCACGCCTAGTGAGGCGGATGGACAGGCCCCAGTGGTCGTCATCAGCGAAGCTACCGCGCACCGCTTCTGGCCCGGCGAAGATCCCCTTGGCCAGCGCCTCAAGATCGGCTCAGAAAAGGGGACCACGTCCTTCCCCGGAGAGAAAGGTCCCTTCGTGGCGAGCGGCGAAGTGATCGGCGTTGCCCGGGATGTGCGCAGCATGGACCTGCGCAAGACTGACGAATCTTACCTATACCTGCCGCTTTCACAGACCCATCAGTGGACAAGCACGCTACTCGCGCGTACCGAAGGCGACCCCACGCCCTTGCTCCCGGTCATCGGCCAAGAGGTTCGCCGGGTGGACGCCAATCTGCCCGTCATGGGCGCACCATTGGCTACGATGATCTCCATGAATCCTTATTTTGTAGTCTCGCGCATCGGCGGTTTGCTCGCCAGCATCGTCGGCATGCTCGGGCTTCTGCTGGCGTGCATGGGCGTGTATGGCATGGTCAGCTACAACGTCGCTCAGCGTACCCGGGAAATCGGCATCCGCATGGCGCTTGGTGCGCAAAGTGTTCAGGTGCTCCGGCACGTCGTGCGCGAAGGCTTCCAGCCCATTCTCGCCGGGATAGTGATTGGCATCGTCGCTTCCGCTGGCGTCTCGCGCCTGATGGCCGCCACGCTCTTCGGCCTCAATCCCATGGATGCGGTTTCATTTTCCGGTGTGTCGCTTTTGCTGGGAGCCATCGCGCTGCTTGCTACCTGGCTCCCCGCGCGCCAAGCGACAGAGGTGGATCCGATAGTGGCGCTGCGCTACGAATGATTACTGTAGCGGCCGGTCTTCAGACCGGTCCGTGTCGCGAGGAATGATTATGAGGCAATTGCGTGCCTGGTTTGTGCGACTTGCTGGACTCGTCTGCAGGAACCGTAGCGAGCGCAATCTTGTTGCGGAGATGGAAAGCCATCTCCAGATGCACATCGAAGACAATCTCCGCGCGGGCATGAATCCTGCGCAGGCACGGCGGGAGGCGCTGATGAAACTCGGCGGCGTCGAGCAAACGAAGGAAATCTACCGCGAGCGCCGCGGGCTGCTAGTGCTGGAAAATCTCGTGCAGGACGTGCGCTACGGCGTGCGCATGCTGCGCGCGTCTCCAGGTTTCACTGCCGTCGCCATTCTCACGCTCGCCCTGGGCATCGGTGCTAACGCGGCCATCTTCAGCGTTGTCAACGCCATCCTTCTCCGACCTTTGCCCTATCCCGAACCCGAACGCCTGGTCCGGGTCTGGGAATCCGCTCCGACCAAAGGAGCCTTCAGGAATGTGGTCAACCCCCTCAACTTCCTTGACTGGCGGGACCACTCCCGCTGCTTCGAATCTATGGCCGCCATTCTGGACTTGATGACCAATCTCAGTGCCAACGGCGAGCCCCTCGCCGTACAAGGTCTCCAAGTGTCACCACAATTCTTTTCCATCCTCCGGGTTCCGCCGCTCCTCGGGCGCACTTTCACTTCAGAAGATGGGGTTGCCGGACACCATCAGGTGGTCATCCTCGGCTACGAACTCTGGCAGCGCCAATTCGGCGCGAATCCACAAATCATCGGCCAGAAGATGGACGTTGACGCCGTCCCTTTTACCGTGATTGGAGTAATGCCTCGCGGTTTTTCTTTTCCGAAAGCGCACTCCGAAGTTTGGACGCCCTTGCCTCTCGCTCGTAGCGAGGAGTGGAAGAGCGGCCGCTATCTTACCGTGGTTGCGCGCCTCAAGCCCGGCGTGACTCTTGAGCAAGCTCGAGAGGACATGCTCAGCGTCGCCAATCTTGCCGCCGAGGCCCGCCCGCATTTCAACAAAGGGTGGAGCGCCGAAGTCATGCCCATGCTCGAAGACTCAACCCAGGGCGTTCGCCGTCCGCTCTGGGTCTTGCTCGCCGCTGTCGGCTTCCTTCTGCTGATCGCCTGCGCCAATCTCGCCAACCTGCTCCTCATGCGCGGCACCGGCCGCCGGCGCGAAATGGCCGTGCGCTCCGCGCTGGGCGCCGCACGCTCGCGCATCATTCAGCAGTTATTCGTCGAAAGCCTGCTCCTCTCGCTCGCCGGCACCGCCGCTGGCTTGCTCTTCGCACAGCTCGGCCTGCGCAGCCTGCTCGCGCTCATTCCTCAGAACGTGCCTCTCCCGCGCAGCGAAACCATCGTCATCGATGCGCGTGTGCTGCTCTTCACTTTCCTCGCCTCTCTCTTCACCGCTTTGATCTTTGGCTTCGTTCCCGCGCTGCGCCTCTCCCGCGTGGACCTTCAGAACGCGCTCAAGCAAGGTTCTCTCCGCGGCGGCGTTGGCGGCCATCAAACCCTTCGCCGGTGCTTTGTCGTCGCCGAAGTGGCCCTCGCTCTTCTCCTCTCCGTCGGCGCCGGTTTGATGCTGCGCAGCTTCTCCCGGCTCATCTCCGTGGATCCCGGTTTCAGCCCCGAGCACCTCCTCACCATGCACATTTGGACCTCGCCCGCGCGCTATCACGACAACTTCAGGCGCTCGCAGTATTTCGACCGCCTGCTCACCGAAATCCGCAGCGCTCCGGGCGTCCGCGCCGCCGGCTCGACTCATTTCCTGCCACTCACGGAAAAAATCTCCGTCTCCTGCTTTTCTCCCGCAGACCAGCCCGCTCCCACGCCTGCGGAATCGCCCTCTGCCCAATTTCTCATCATCAGCTCGGACTATTTCCGGGCCATGGGCACTCCCATCCTCACGGGCCGCGATTTTGATGTGCGCGACAATTTCAACTCCCAGCCCGTCGCCATCGTCAACCACGCCTTCGTCGAGCGCTACTTCCCGGGGCAGGACATTTTCGCAAAGCAACTTCGCGTCTGCTGGACCATTGAAAAGCCGGTCGACATCGTCGGTGTCGTTGCCGATGCCCGCCAGGCCCAGCTTCAACAGGTTCCCACCCCCACCATCTTTCTCTCCAATTCGCAGGCGCCCATGTATTTCGCCACCCTCGTCGTCCGTGCCACCGGCGACCCGCGCCAGATCGCCCGCTCCGCCGAAGTCGCCATCCATCGCGTCGACCCCGGCCAGGCTATCTCCGACATTCAAACCATGGAAACCGTCTTCTCCGATTCGGTTTCCAGTCCGCGTTTTCAGGCGATTTTGTTGCTCGTTTTCGCGGGTCTTGCCGTTGCGCTCGCGATGATCGGCGTTTACGGCATCGTTTCCTACTCCGTCAGCCAGCGCACCAATGAAATCGGCGTCCGCGTCGCCATGGGCGCTCGTTCCTCGGACATCGTTCGTCTGGTTCTACGTGAAGCGCTCGCTCTTTCTGGGATCGCTCTGGGTTTCGGCCTCGCTGGTTCCCTAGCCCTGAGCCGCGTCCTACAAACGCTTCTCTTCGAAGTCACACCGACCGACCCGGTCACGCTCGCCTCGGTCTGTTGCCTCGTTCTCGTGGTATCCGCCCTCGCGGCGGTGTGGCCCGCGCGCCGCGCCATGCGGGTGGATCCGATGGTGGCTCTGCGTTACGAATGATTCTGCGAAGTTTGAAATAAGAAGTTAGAGATTGAAGTTGCGAGTGGCAGGGGGCGCTATGAAATGGCTGCGTGGCTGGCTGATGAGGCTGGGCGGAATCTTTGGCGGGGAGCGGCAAGAGCGCGAACTCGCCGCGGAAATGGAGAGCCATCTCCAAATGCACATCGAAGACAATCTGCGCGCGGGCATGAGCGCTGCAGAAGCGCGTCGGGAGGCGATTATGAAACTGGGCGGTGTCGAGCAAACGAAAGAAATCTACCGCGACCGGCGCGGGCTTCCGCTTCTTGAAACATTGTTTCAGGACTTGCGATTCGCCGGTCGGATGCTGCTGAAAAATCCCGGCTTCACCGCGATTGCCGTTCTGACCCTGGTGCTTGGCATCGGCGCCACCACCGCCATCTTCAGCGTGGTCTACGGGGTTCTCTTGCGTCCGCTTCCCTACCCGAATCCCGACGAGATCGTTCAGTTGTGGGAGGTTAATGCTAAGGGCGGTCGGATGAACTTCCCGGAGCCGAATTTCACAGACATCCGCAGTGCCTCCCAAACCCTCGAGGCTCTAGCTGAATGCAACGCTGGACCCGTCACTATTACTGGCGGGACGGAACCGACCCGAACTCTTGCCGCATCGGTTTCCCGGGATTTCTTCAAAGTGATGCGCGTCTCCCCTCTTCTCGGCAGAAGTTTCAGCCCAGAAGATCAGCGCGAAGGCGCGGCGCCAGTATTGCTGGTCAGCCATGGCTATTGGCGGCAGCACCTCGGCGGCTCCAACGAACTTTCGAAACTCAAGCTTGTCGCGGATCACAAAGTTTTTTCCGTCGTCGGGGTGATGCCGGAAGGTTTTCGCTTCCCCGCTGCGGCGGACCTCTGGATTCCGCGTGAACTCTATCCTCCAGACAACCAAAGCCGCACAGCGCACAACTGGCACGTCTTTGGCCGTGTGCGCGAAGGCGTTGCACTCTCGCAGGCGCGCGCTGAGCTTTCCTCCATCGCTCACCGGCTGAAGCAGCAATACGCCCAGGACATAGACATGACCGACGCAGCAGCCGACCGTCTGAGAGACGCTATGACCTCCAATATGCGCGCGGCCTTACTTCTGCTGCTCGGCGCGGTCAGTTCTCTCTTGCTGGTGGCATGCGCCAATGTGGCCAACCTTCTCTTGGCCCAGGCGACGCGTCGCGATCGTGAACTGGCCATCCGCGCGGCCCTTGGAGCCGACCGCCGCCGTTTGGTCTGGCAATTTCTGATTGAGTCGGCATTGCTTTGCACCATAAGCGCAATCGTTGGAGCGCTCGCGGCTCGCTGGGGCGTGAATGTTCTTTTGGCGCTGGCTCCCAAGAATCTGCCGCGCCTCGACGCCATCTCTCTCAACATGCCGGTGCTGTTGTTTACTGTGGGCTTGACGTGCGTCATGGCCGTAGCCCTCGGCACCTTCACCGCAATGCGCGCGACCTCTGGTGACGTCCACGATGCTCTCGCCGAAGGCGGCCGCGAACAGATCGGCGGTCAGCGCGCGCAGCGATTTGGCCAGACGATCGTTGCGGGACAACTCGCGATTACGCTGGTGTTGCTCGTCGGCGCCGGACTTCTTGGCCGCAGCCTTGTTCGCGTGCTCTCCGTGGAACCGGGCTTTCGCACCGAACACGTCGTCACCATGGATCTTACTTTTGCGCCGCTCGGTGATCATGACGCAGTAAGAGTGGTTCAAGTGAATAAGCTCAATAATTTGTTCACACGCTTGCGTGCCCTCCCGGGTGTCGAAGCAGTGGGGGGAACGAATGCGTTGCCGCTCGTGAGTGATTTCCTCGCCGACGGAACTTTTCTCATACTCAATCCCCGCGACGTGCCCACGCGGATGGAAGACTTCGAGCAGCTATCTCACAATCCTTCCATCACCGGCTACGCTGACTACTGCGTGGCCAGCGAGGACTACTTCCGCGTTTTGGCCATTCCGCTTCTACGGGGCCGGCTGTTTGAGGACCGCGATGGACTGAATTCGGCTCACGTCGCCGTCATTAACGATGCTCTGGCGCGTACCCGTTGGCCAAACGAAGACCCGCTCGGCAAGACGATCGAGTTCGGCAACATGGATGGCGACTTGCGCTTGCTCACAATCGTTGGCGTCGTCGGCGACGCGCGTAATCGCAGCCTCGAAGCACCTCCCAGCCCCACTGTCTACGTAAACTACCGTCAGCGGCCACAATCATCCGAGCTCTTCACAATTGTGATGCGCACCAGCCTGCCGCCGGAAGGCGTACTTCCCGCCGCGCGCGAAATTGTCCGCAGCATCGACCCGGACGTAGCACCGCAGTTCCGCACGTTCGCCCAAGTTTTCACTTCTTCCCTGGCCGCGCGGCGATTCAATCTCACTCTGGTCTTGGCGTTCGCGGGAACGGCCTTGCTGCTCGCTGTCGCTGGCATCTACGGCGTGATGGCTTACAGCGTCGCGCGCCGCACGCGGGAAATCGGCGTCCGCATGGCCCTCGGAGCTGCGCGTGGCGACGTGCTCCGGCTTGTACTCGGTCAGGGCATGTGGACGACTACGATCGGCGTGGCCATTGGCATTGCTGGTTCGCTCGCGTTGACTCGCACGATGCAGTCGCTGCTGTTCGGAGTAAGCCCCACCGATTCGGTGACCCTGGCCGGGGTCGTGCTGTTGCTCGCTGGTGTGTCGATGCTGGCTTGCTGGATCCCCACGCGGCGTGCCATGCGCGTCGATCCCATCGTGGCGTTGCGTTACGAGTAAATCATGGCTCTCGGAGAGCCATGACGAGTGATGAAAGCAGCCCTAGTCTAAGCCTTGTAGAATCAATGTCTTACTGGCTACTTTCGTAAGAGTGAAGCCGCGCAAATCTGTCATTTCGACCGGAGGGACGGCGGTTTTTGCCGACTCGGAGTGGAGAAATCCCTCTTCAAGCTCGGGTTTCAGGTTTAGTTTTTCTATGCTAGGGCTTTTTCTTTTTGAAGAGGCCGCCCAGGCTGCTTATGGCGTCGGCCGGATTTTGCCCTTGCACCAGTGTCTTGGTGGTGCCGGCGGCGGAAGTGCCGGCGCATGCAAGCTGCGACTTCAGCATGCCCGCCGCAAGACCGCCAACATCGGGAATAAATTTTGGATCGGAAGCCGTGCCGTGAATCAGGAAAGGCACGGTCGTCGTATCACCTTTACATCCACCAGCGGCGCCCTTGACTTGGGCCAGTAGGCCGGCAATACCGCCCGCGGCACTACTGGTTGTGCCGCCCGCCGCGCTCGCAGGCGCAGCCGTTGCGTTGGCGAGGTTTGCCACCATTTTGAAGTCGAGATTGTTCTTTGAGTCGATCGCGCCGAGACCGGTGAGATTGCCAAGCGGGGGAAGGACCGCCAAGAAATTCTCAGCCTTTAGACCATCCGGCGTCATGTGGAGATTGGTGGTGAGCTTTTCGATGTTCAGGTCGTTTCCGGTCTTGACGCCCGTGAGCATGGAGATGGCGGACAGTTTCGAGCCGAGATCAAAGCCGAGAAGCTTCGCGTTGTAAACGCCGACGGTGCCGTTGGTGACGAGTCTGTTGGTGGGACCAATGATATTGAGATCGGTGTTGAGCGTGCCGCCCTGGAGCGAAGCGCCCTTGGGAAGATTGATGCCGAGAGCGGGAAGAAAGGCTTCGAAGTCTTTTGCGGGCATGTCCTTGCCTTCGAGCTTGATGTTGACCTTGGTGGCTTCGCCAGCGGATTCGTACGTGCCGCCGAGATGAGCAGCGGCGCTGCCGATTTTCAGAGTGGAAGGTTCGAGGACGCCGGCGTTTTTGGCGAGGTTGTATTTAGTATTGAAATCCACGGTGAGGGGAACGCCAGCCGGTGAACCGCCAGCGATGAGCAAGGCTTTGGAAAGTTTGGCGGTGCCCTTCGTTTCGGCTTCGCCGCCTTTCGATTCCAGCGTGCTATCGAGATCGAGAAGGCCCCCGAGCCCCAGGGAGGGATCGAGGAAACCCGTCGAGGCGAGATTCAAAGAGCTGATATTGAGCTTGGCGCTGAGCGGAGTCAGCGAAGTGTCGGCTTGATCGATAGGGCCGACGGCGCCATCGAGCTTGCACTTGCCCCCGGAGGGGAGATCGGCGGCGACAGTGACCGGAAACTTGGAGGTCATGGAGACATTGGAGGCGGTTACGTCGACGTGATCGTAGGTGTTGCGCTTCTGCGAATTGGTGGTGCCGACGATGATACTGCCGTTCTTGAGCTCAAATTTCTTGATGGAGAGGTCCGCGGCGGAGTTTGACGAACTCGAAGATTTCGCGGCCGAGCCACCGAGCGAAGAATAGTTCCACCGGCCGGCTCCATTATGAAGGAGTGTCACTTGCGGGGTTTCAATCGTGACGCCAGTAACATTCAGAGTTTTCGAGAAAATCAGCGGCATCATTTCAACACCGACCTTGACAGATTTGGCGGTGAGGAAAGGCGAGGAGCTGAATTTGGGGTCGTCGCCGATGGAGAGATTCTCGGCGGAGAGCGCGCCGCTGATCAGCGAGAGGCTGAGGTTGCCAACCTCGACTTTGCGGCCGAGCGCGGCAGAAGCTTTTTCTTCAATGGTGGGGCGGAATTGATTGACGGGAATCAAAAACGGCGCGACGAGAACAAGAACGATTAACACGCCGACGATGATAAGAACAATCTTCAACATTTTGCTCATGACGACCTCCGGCACAGAAGGAACGGGCGATCCCCCGAATGAGGAGAGGGGCGGATGGCACGCGGACAATATACATGAGGGAGGGTGCAGTCGACCGTTCTGTTGTGGACAGGGGGGATGGATGAAGACGTCGGAACGTCGGAACGTCCCGACCGGATCGGGATCTCCGTTCCACAGGTACGCTGGAGCTTCGATCGAAACGTTGCGGTCGAGAGAGAGCCGGAACAGAATTGGAGTCAGGGAACCGGCCGAATCAAGCTCAGGCGGCTGGCATTGGCTTAGTCGGGTTTCAATGAGGCTCGCTTGCGCAAGAGTAGTTCCCAAGAGCGCTATTCAATAATCGATGAAAAATCAAAATCCCCAGGGTGCAAAAGCGGCACCCGGGGCACCCGCGCCGAAGCCGTTTCAGAGCACGGACCCCACGCGCAAGTGCGACGCGTGGGGCATCCGCGCCAGCGCGCCCGGGTTGCAAGTTCAGCGAATTGGGCCGATCCGTGCGTGAAACGCAAATCGCTTGGTCGCAGGAATCAGCGGAAAAGCAGGTTGGCGAAGGGCTTTGCCAGACGAATCAAGGCAAGATAGTTCGCCTCCGTGCCGTAAGCCATTCCTCCGCGATACCTGGCTCTGCTAGCGCCCGGCTCGCGATCTCTTTCTCTCGCGTGCCACGGGTCATTTCACCTCGACTTTCACGCGCATCCATGGATGGATGCAGCACTCAAAAAGATGTTCGCCTCTCGATAGACCCGTGATCTGGCGTTGGCTGCCTTGAAGGATTCGGGTCTTGGCCACCGCGACGTTCGAGAAGCCGCCGGCACATTCGGGAACCGTCTCCTCTCCTGGCGCATTAAGCACCGGTAGAAAACCGCCACCAAACCGCGCCACCTCGGTGAAGGTGTGAGGCTCGCCACCCTGGTCGAATACGTTAAGAATGGTTCCTTGCTTGATGTTGAGTGTGTCAGGTTCGAAGTCCCAGCCCGGGTCCGGAGTTCCAGCGGCTGCCTTTGCAAATAAGTCGGACAATTTTGTGTCTGCTCCAAGCGCGACGTTCCGGCAGAAATCAGGCCCAAGCGCGGCATTGAAGGTGACCGGATCGCATTCATCCAAGGCCACGACCGGTGCGAGACTTGGTGGATTTTCCTCGTGCATTGCGCCAGCGAACATCAAAGAGCTAGCGAGTAAACCGAGCTTCACCATGGTATTCATTGTGGCTTCCTC
>Ga0137413_10000699_pt1 | contig 11825 bp, 10 predicted proteins | sample CZODoug2_1_16fun_FD_108280 | JGI IMG/M metagenome (GOLD analysis project Ga0137413, IMG submission 108280) | Vadose zone soil fungal communities from Angelo Coast Range Reserve, California, USA - CZODoug2_1_16fungal (Illumina Assembly) | ecosystem: Environmental > Terrestrial > Soil > Vadose... | reverse complement strand
CGGGAGCCAAGAGCAATCTTACGGACGTGGCGGCACAAATCGGTATCGATCAACTGCGGCGCTTGGATGGATTCAACGCGCGGCGCTTGGAGTTGGCCGGCCGCTACTTCGACGCCTTCAAGGGCTTCACCGGCGTGGTGTTGCCGGCACGCGGGGATTCAGGACATAGCTGGCACATGTTTCAAGTGCTGATCAATTTCGCCGCGCGCGGCATGACGCGCGCCGGATTCCAAAAGACCATGGCTGATCGCGGGATCGGCATTGGCGTGCACTATCCAAGCATTCCCAGCCTCAAATTTTACCGCGAGGCGGGCTATAGAGATGAAGACACGCCGGTTGCCGCGAGAGTAGGGCGCGAGACAGTCACCTTGCCGCTGTTTCCCGCGATGAGCGACGAGGACGTGGGCCGCGTCGTCGGTGAGATTAGAGAGGTATTAAAATAGCGACCGCCTTCAGCGACGTCCACGCTGCAGACAAATTAGCATTCATTTTAAAGGGAATTTTCGGCTTATTGCCCGCAACGTGGGGAAGGCGCAGACTGCCCGCCGAGCTAATTGAGCTCCAAAGGAATTCTTACCATGAAGCGTCTAATGATTCTTGCCCTGAGCAGTGCGGCACTTGCCGCGCCCTTGTACGCGGCACTGGCCCCGGGCGTTCAGGCACCGGATTTCACCACCCAGGCAACCCTCGCCGGCAAGCCGTTCACGTTCTCCTTGGCCGCCGCGCTGAAGACGGGTCCCGTGGTCCTGTATTTTTATCCGGCAGCGTTTACGCCCGGCTGCACCGTCGAGGCGCACAACTTCGCCGAAGCCACCGATAAGTTCAAAGCCATGGGCGCCACGGTGATTGGGGTCTCGCATGACAACATCGACACGCTCAATAAATTCTCAGTGAGCGATTGCCGCAACAAGTTTGCCGTGGCCTCCGATGCGGATCAGAAGATCACCAAGGAATACGATGCGGTACTTAAGCAAAAGCCCGAGTATGCCAATCGCACCTCCTATGTGATCGCGCCCACGGGCAAGATCATCTATGAGTACACGGCGCTCGATCCCGACAAGCATGTCGAGAACACCATGGCTGCCGTCGAGAAGTGGAAGGCGGAACACAAGAGCTAAAGCATCTGCCTGGCGGCCGGACCGGCCATTGCCGGTCCGGCGGCTATTTGCCCACCCCCATCGATGCACCGGTCTTAGGGCGTTAACGGCGAGCCGATCGGGAGCAGGATTCATCAAAAGGCTATTCATGCGCTCGCGGCGTGAGTATCTTGGCGATCAACGAAGTCCACCCCGATTGATGCGATGCCCCGATGCCGCGGCCGGTGTCGCCGTGGAAATATTCATAGAACGGAATGCAATCTCGATAATTGGGATCCATTTGCAGTTGCGGCTGATGCCGCAGCACCGGCCGCTCACCCCTTTCATCCTTCAAGAATATGCGCGATAGCCGATGCGACAGTTCGGCCGCCACTTGGGCGAGCGTCAAGAAATGTCCCGATCCGGTTGGGCATTCCACTTTGAAATCATTTCCGTAGTAATGATGAAATTTCTGCAGCGACTCGATGATGAGGAAGTTCAGCGGAAACCAGATGGGTCCGCGCCAATTGGAATTACCGCCGAACTGCCTGGAATCCGATTCCCCCGGGGTATAGCGCACTGACTGATCGACATGCCCCACGTGCAATTGGAAGGGCTGCTCCAGATGCGCCTTGGACATGGCTCGCACACCGTAATCGGACAGAAATTCAGTTTCATCCAACATGCGTTTCAAGAGTTTTTTCATGCGGTGGCCGCGCAGCAGCGACAACAGCCGCCGTTCACCGCGCCCCGGCGACTGCCAATGCGATACCAGACCGGCGAGATCGGGCCGGTGCATCAGAAACCATTCCAAGCGGCGCCGGAAGCCCGGCAGCCTTTCCAACAGCTCGGGTTCCAAGGTTTCCACCGCAAACAGCGGTATCAACCCCACCATGGAACGAATGCGCAGGCGCACCCGCTGATTGTCGGGCAGGCACAGGACGTCGTAAAAGAACTGATCCTCATCGTCCCATAGGCCGATGTCGTCGCTGAACATGCAGCTCATCGCTGAGGCAATGTTCAGGAAGTGCTCAAAGAATTTGCTCGCGATGTCTTCGTACACATGGTTGTGCTCGGAGAGTTCCAGGGCGATGCGCATCAAGTTCAGCGCATACATCGCCATCCAACTGGTGCCGTCCGATTGATTGATGTACCCGCCGGTGGGCAGCTGCGCGCTGCGGTCGAATACACCGATATTGTCGAGACCTAAGAATCCACCTTGGAAAATGTTGCGTCCCAGCGTGTCCTTGCGGTTGACCCACCACGCGAAGTTCAGCATCAACTTGTGAAATACGCGCTCGAGAAATTCCAAATCGCCCTTGCCGGCATTTTGCTTGCGGTCTATTTGATACACGCGCCAGGTTGCCCAGGCATGCACCGGCGGGTTCACGTCACTGAATGCCCATTCGTAGGCCGGGATCTGACCGTTGGGGTGCATGTACCATTCACGGGTGAGCAGGACGAGTTGATGCTTCGCGAAATGCGCGTCGATCAGCGCGAACGGGATGCAATGAAACGCCAAATCCCAGGAGGCGTACCACGGATATTCCCACTTGTCGGGTATCGAGAGAATGTCGGCGTTATTCAGGTTGCGCCAATCGCTGTTGCGTCCGTGAAGGTGCTCCTCCGACGGTTTTGGCTGCGCGGGGTCACCCTTGAGCCAGCGAGGGATGTCGAGGTAGTAGAATTGCTTGCTCCAAATCAACCCGGCAAATGCCTGGCGCTGCACGACACGCTCGTCGGCCGAACTCATATCTTTTTGCAGGTCCGCATAGTAGGCATCTGCTTCGCGACGCCGCTCGTCCAACCCGCTTTCGAAATCCTTGAACGGCGCCCTCACCGTGCGGCGGGCCAGGCGCAGCCGCAGTTCCAATTTTCCGCCGCTCGGGATGGTCGATTGATACCACACCCCGGCCTTGGTGCCGGTGCGCCTGGGGTTCACCCGATCGCGGTGACCGCCGACGATGTACTCGTGAAACGCGTCCTTGAAATACCCGGCCGTCCCGTAGTTCCACAGCTTTTGGGCATTCGTTTCATTTTCCGTATACAGAACTTCAGGGTCGCCGTCGAAATATAAGTGGCTCACGCCCAGTGCAGCAGGCTCTACGGCAATTGCACGGTGCCCGGCAGCGCGCAGTTCCGGCTTCTCGCAACCGGGCTCCCAACTCCACGTGTTGCGCAACACCAGTTGCGGGATCAGGTGCAGCGACGCGGTCGGGCCGCGGTTCCACGCGGTGATCTTCATGAGAATGTCGCCCGGTTCGAGCTGGGCATATTCCACAAAGACATCGAAATAACGATTCTCGGCGAACACGCCTGTGTCCAACAGTTCGTATTCCGGAACATCGGTTCCGCGCCGCGCATTCTCCGCAACCAGATCCTCGTAGGGAAATGCTCGATGCGGATATTTATAGAGCATCTTCAAGTAGGAATGCGTCGGCGTCGCATCCAGGTAAAAATAATGCTCTTTCACGTCCTCGCCGTGATTGCCTTCGGCGTTGGTCAGACCGAACAAGCGCTCTTTCAAAATCGGGTCGGCGCCATTCCACATACCTAAGGACAAACAGACCAGCTGCTCGGCGTCGGAAATACCGGCGATGCCATCTTCCCCCCACCGATACGCGCGGCTGCGTGCGTGATCGTGCGGGAAGTATTCCCAGGCCGTGCCGCCGGGACTGTAGTCCTCCCGCACGGTGCCCCATTGGCGCTCGCTAAGGTAAGGCCCCCAGTGCTTCCAGCCGTCGGGACCCAGCACATTGGCGAGCAGACGCTCTCGCTCTGTGTTCATGGAATAATCCTTAAGTGTTCGAGATTTTGCGTTCGAGATAGATCCATGCGCGGAGTATCTCAGCGACGCTCCAGGCCTGCGCGAAACAGCCACGCGCAGTGTGAGGCGCGTCGCCGTCAAATATCTCGCTGACCGTGCCAAGACAGGCGCTGTTCACATGCTCGGCGACCGGGTCGAGCAGCGACTGCGCCAGGCGAGCATCGCCAAAAACTCGAAAGTGCGCGCGGGCGAAGGGTCCGAGCAGCCAGCTCCACACCGTGCCCATATGGTAGGCGGCATCGCGCTGATAGGGATTGCCGGCGTAATGCCCGATATAGCCCGGGCCGGTCGTACTCAAGCTGCGCAGCCCATAGCTGGTGAGAAGCTCCTGGCCGCAGCGGTCAACCACCGCGCGCATCTGCGCCTCGGGCAGCGCGCAGTAGGGGAGAGAAATCGCCAGCACTTGGTTGGGCCTGACCCGATCATCACGCCCCTCTCCACCCTCGGCGTCGATGACGTCGTAGAGACAGGCGCGCTCCTCATTCCAGAAGCGCTCAAAATTGGCGCTGGCGCGTGACAGCAGCCCTTCGCAGAATCGTTTCTCCGTGACGTCATGCACGCGCCCCGCGAGCCGGATCATGACGTTCAGTGCATTGAGCCACAGGGCGTTTATTTCCACCGCCTTGCCGGCCCGCGGTGTGAACACCTGTTCACCGTTCTTGGCATCCATCCACGTAAGCTGCGTGCTGCCGTCACCCGCAAACAGCAATCCGTCCTTGGCATCCACATGAATCCCATAGCGCGTGCCGTCTACGTGCGCGTGAATGATACCGACGAGTATTGGAAACAGAGCGTCGAGCAACTCAGGATCGCGCCTGGCCTGCAGGTAATCATCGAGTGCATGAAACATCCACAATGTTGCATCGACGGTGTTGTACTCCGGTGCCTCGCCGCCGTCGGGGAATCGATTCGGCAGCATGCCGCGATCGATGAATTGCGCATACGTCTTGAGAATATTGGCCGCAATGTCATAGCGCCCAAGTGCTGTCGCCAGACCGGGCAGAGAAATCATGGCGTCGCGACCCCAGTCGGCAAACCAGGGGTATCCGGCGATGATGCTAAGCGAGGCGGAGCCGGCTGCGCCGCGCCGCACGATGAATTGATCCGAAGCGCGCGCCAAAGTGCTTATCCACGCCGGCGCATTCTTGGGCAGAGCCGCGCGCAATGCCCGGGTGCCGCCCCGAATCGCCTGCAACACATCGGCGCCGGCAGTCGGCGGCGCCGGCTCAGCGCTGGCGATGAAGAACAGCGGCACCTTGCCAAGGTCCGCGCTGAAACTGCCGGGAAAAAATAAGTCCTCCGCTGCGTCCAGACCGCGCTGCGCTTCCTCGCGATGCCAGAAGTTCCAATACCACTCGGGTGTCGCCGTGAATTCGCCCGCGCTCACCTCGAGCCGGTAGGCTCGAGCGCCGGCAAAGGCTTGAATGCGGCAGGCTTGCGGGCTCGACTCCAGTTCAAATTCCTTCGCGCCGCGCCCATGACTGTGGTAATCGCGATACGTGAGCAAGGGTTTGAGCGTGACGCGCACCGGCGCCGAGGCCCGAATCAATTCCAAACGCAGATAGCTGGTATTGGCGCCCTGGGCCATGAAAATGCTTTGCTGCAACAACGCGTCGGCTACGCGAAAGCGCCACGTTGGTACACCTTCGAGGACAGCGAATGATTCCAAATGAACGAAGCCTTGCGGACTGATGGTGCCGTCGGCGAATTCATTGGCGGACAGGTCAGTCTTCAGGCCCAGGTATTCGACGCTCAGGTCGATTTTGGCCGCCAGCAGCGTGCGCTGCACCGGCGGCGCCAGGCTGGCCATGAGAAATCCGTGGTAGCGGCGCGTATTGGCGAGCGCCACGGTCCCGCATGCGTAGCCGCCGATGCCATTCGTCACCAGCCACTCATAACTGGCGGCGCTGTCCCAACTGCCGCAGATTTGGCGGCCCAGTGTCAGATTTGCAACCTTTTCATTACGCCCACGCCCACCGAAATGTAACTGCCTGTAGAATAGCGGTTTGAATCAACTCCGGTGGTAGATGGCGCAGAAATTAGCGAGAGGCACGACCGCACTGATTTGCGGTTCCGTGGCGTATGACACCATTTTAGTGTTTCCGGACCGATTCAAAGCCCACATTCTGCCGGACAAACTGCACACACTGAATGTGTCCTTCCTCGTGCCGGACATGCGCCGCGAGTATGGCGGATGCGCGGCGAATATCGCCTACGGATTGAATCTGCTGGGCGATCGTGGCATCGCCATGGCGACCGCCGGCGAGGATTTTGCGCCGTACCGAGAACGCATGGTCGCGCAGGGACTGTCGGTGGAACACGTCAAGGTCATCGACGGTGCCTTCACGGCCCAGGCCTTCATCACCACCGACTTGGATGACAATCAAATTACCGCCTTTCACCCCGGCGCCATGCAGTTCGCCCACTTGAATAAGGTGACCGATGCGGGATCCGGCGTCGCACTCGGTATCGTCGCCCCGGATGGCCGCCAAGCCATGATCGAACACGCGGCGCAATTCGAGGCCGCACTCATTCCCTTCATTTTCGATCCCGGCCAGGGGCTGCCGATGTTTGGTGGCGATGAGCTAAAGACTTTCATTCGCCAGGCCCGCTGGGTGGCCGTCAACGACTACGAATGGGGCATGTTGCAGCAAAAGACCGGCCTAACCGCTGCCGAGGTCGCCTCCCAGGTCGAGGCCCTGATTGTGACCAAAGGGCCTGAAGGGTCGATCATTTACGCCGAAGGGCGCACCATGACCGTTCCTGCCGCCAAACCTAAGGTTGTTGTCGACCCGACGGGTTGCGGGGATGCCTACCGGGCTGGTCTAATTCACGGGTTGCTGCGTGGCCTTGACTGGGAAACCATCGGCAGGACGGCCTCTCTGATGGGCGCGATCAAAATTGAATCGCGCGGGCCGCAGAACCACCGCTTCACCCGGACCGATTTCGATCAACGGTTTCGCGACAATTTCGGTTAATTGCCAAGGAAATTACTCATGAGCAGAAGCTTCTCTTTCACCTCGGAATCGGTCTCGGAGGGCCATCCGGACAAGGTCGCGGACCAAATTTCGGATGCCGTGCTCGATGCCATTCTGGCAGCCGATCCGCGTGGCCGCGTGGCCTGCGAAACCCTGGTCAAAACGGGCGTCGTCATCGTGGCCGGCGAGGTTACGACCAGTGCCTGGGTGGATGTCGAAGCGCTGGTCCGCAAGACCGTGCTGGATATTGGCTATGACACCTCGGACATGGGGTTCGATGGTGCGAGCTGCGGGGTGCTCAATATTATCGGCAAGCAGTCACCCGACATCGCTCAGGGCGTCGACCGCAAGGACGAGCGCAAGCAGGGCGCGGGTGATCAAGGCCTGATGTTCGGCTACGCCTCCAACGAAACCGATGTGCTGATGCCCGCGCCCATCACCTTGGCGCATCGCCTTGTGAAGCGTCAGGCGCAGGTGCGTAAGAACGGCAAGCTTCCCTGGCTGCGGCCGGACGCGAAGAGCCAAGTCACCTTGCGCTACGAGAACGACAAGCCGGTGGGCCTGGAGGCCGTGGTGCTCTCCACGCAGCATTCGGATGACATCAGCACCAAACAATTGCGCGAAGCGGTCATGGAAGAAATCTTGAAACCCGTGCTGCCCGCGAAGTGGATCGACAAGCGCACCAAGTACCACATCAACCCCACGGGGCGCTTCGTGATCGGCGGACCGGTCGGCGATTGCGGACTGACCGGTCGCAAAATCATTGTGGACACCTATGGCGGATTTGCGCGCCACGGCGGCGGCGCCTTTTCGGGCAAGGATCCGTCGAAAGTCGATCGCTCGGCGGCGTATGCCGCGCGCTACGTGGCCAAAAATATCGTGGCCGCAGGCCTGGCCGAGCGCTGCGAGGTGCAGCTCTCGTATGCCATCGGGGTTGCCGAGCCGACCTCCATCATGGTGGAAACCTTCGGCACCGGAAAACTCTCCGATGCGCGCCTGACGCAACTGGTGCGGGCGCATTTCGATCTCACCCCGTTTGGCTTGCGCGAGATGTTGGATTTGGCGCGGCCCATCTATCAGAAAACAGCGTCTTACGGGCATTTCGGCCGTAAGGAAGAAGAGTTCAGCTGGGAGCGGACCGACAAGGCCGAGACGCTCGCCGCCGAACTCAAAGCAACGCGCGCCGCTTAAGGCGCTTTCAAGGAGTCGTATCGAATGAATGCCGCAATCAAGCCTCAGGCCGATTTTGTCGTCAAAGACCTCGCGCTGGAAAGTTGGGGGCGCAAGGAGATCAAAATTGCAGAAACCGAAATGCCCGGACTCATGGCGATTCGCCGCGAGTTCACCGCGCAACAGCCGCTGCGCGGCGCGCGCATCACCGGCTCTTTGCACATGACCATCCAAACGGCCGTGCTCATCGAAACCCTGAACGCGTTGGGCGCTCAGGTGCGGTGGGCCTCGTGCAATATTTATTCGACCCAAGATCACGCCGCCGCCGCCATCGCGGCCGGAGGCACGCCCGTGTTTGCCGTCAAGGGCGAATCGCTGGCCGAGTATTGGGATTACACACACCGGATTTTCGAGTGGCCCGACGGCGGTTACTCGAACATGATTTTGGACGATGGCGGCGATGCGACGCTGCTGCTGCATTTGGGCGCCAAGGCAGAGAAGGATGCCTCGCTCGTGGCGAAGCCGGGCAATGAAGAGGAGGAGCTCCTGTTCGCGGCGATCAAGTCCAAGCTCAAAGTAGATCCAAAATGGTATTCGACGCGCCTCGCCAAGATCAAGGGCGTCACCGAAGAGACCACCACCGGCGTGAAGCGGCTGTATCACATGGCGAAGGAAGGCCAACTCGCGTTTCCGGCCTTCAACGTGAATGATTCGGTGACCAAGTCGAAGTTCGACAATCTATACGGCTGCCGCGAATCGTTGGTGGACGCCATCAAGCGCGCCACCGATGTCATGATCGCGGGCAAGGTGGCGGTGGTGTGCGGTTACGGGGACGTCGGCAAGGGTTCGGCGCAGGCGCTGCGCGCGCTGTCGGCGCAAGTGTGGGTCACCGAAATCGATCCGATCTGCGCGCTGCAGGCTTCGATGGAAGGCTATCGGGTGGTCACCATGGACTATGCCGCGGACAAGGCCGATATTTTCGTTTCGGCCACCGGTAATTTCCACGTCATCACGCACGATCACATGAAGCGCATGAAGGATCAGGCCATCGTGTGCAACATCGGCCACTTCGACAACGAAATCGAAGTCGCAGCGCTGCGCCAGCACACCTGGGAGAACATCAAGCCCCAGGTCGATCACATCATATTCCCCGACGGCAAGCGCATCATTCTGCTGGCGGAAGGCCGCTTGGTGAATCTAGGCTGCGGCACCGGCCACCCCTCGTATGTGATGAGTTCATCGTTTGCGAATCAGGTGCTGGCGCAAATCGAATTGTTTGGCAACACCAAGCAATATCCGGTGGGCGTGTACGTGTTGCCCAAGCACCTCGATGAAAAGGTGGCGCGATTGCAGCTCTCCAAGCTCGGCGCTCAATTGACGGAGCTGACCGACGTGCAAGCAAGCTACATCGGCGTCGAGCGGCAGGGTCCCTACAAGGCTGAGCAGTACCGGTACTAGGCATGAGCGAAATGACCTCGAGGGTGAGTTCGAAAAAAGTGTACCCCGACGCCGTGTCGGCATTGCGCGGCGTGGTCACGGACGGCATGACGTTGATGTGCGGGGGATTCGGGGTCTGCGGAGTTCCCGAGAATTTGATCGCAGCGTTGCACGCGTCGGGAGTGCGCGATCTCACGGTGGTGTCCAACAATGCGGGGCTGGACGGCGTGGGATTGGGCTTGCTTCTGCAAGCGCATCAAATCCGCAAAATGATTTCCTCCTATGTGGGTGAAAACAAGGAATTCGAGCGACAGTATTTGGCCGGAGAAGTCGAAATCGAGTTCAACCCCCAGGGCACGATGGCCGAGCGCATTCGCGCGGGCGGCGCCGGGATTTATGGATTTTTCACCAAGGTGGGCGCCGGCACAGAGGTCGCCGAAGGCAAAGAGACGCGCACGATTGACGGTGAAACCTACGTATTGGAGAAAGGCCTCGTAGCCGATGTTTCCTTGATCAAGGCGTGGAAGGGCGACACCGAGGGCAACTTGATCTACCGAAAAACCGCGCGCAACTTCAATCCCAATATGGCAACCGCCGCGCGCACGACCGTCGCTGAGGTCGAGGAGTTGGTGGAACCCGGAGCGCTCGATGGCGATGCCATTCATACACCGGGAATTTTCGTGCAGCGAATCATTCAAGGTGCGCGGTACAGCAACATGATCGAGAAGCGCACCGTGCGCAAGCGCGAGGTGGGCTCGCGTGCCGTGGTCGCGTGAGGATTTGGCCGCGCGGGCGGCCAGGGAATTGCAGGACGGCTTCTATGTAAATCTCGGCATCGGTATTCCGACATTGGTTGCCAACTACATTCCTGCCGGGATGAACGTCGTGCTGCAGTCCGAGAATGGCATGCTGGGTACCGGGCCTTTCCCGCTTGAGGGCGAGGAAGATCCCGATCTGATCAACGCCGGCAAACAGACGGTAACAGCGCTGCCCACGACCTCATACTTCTCCTCGGCCGACAGTTTCGCGATGATCCGCGGCGGTCACATCGACTTCGCGGTGCTCGGTGCCATGGAGGTTGCAGAAAACGGCGATCTCGCCAATTGGATGGTCCCCGGTAAAATGGTCAAGGGCATGGGCGGCGCCATGGATCTGGTCGCAGGGGTCAAGCGCGTGGCTGTCGTCATGGAGCACACGTCCAAGGACGGAGCGCCCAAGTTCAAGCCCCGCTGCGAATTGCCGCTGACGGGAACAAACTGCGTCGACATGCTGATCACCGAGCTGGGCGTTTTCCAACGTCCCACCCGCAAGGATTTGTTCAGACTGATCGAGCTCGCGCCGGGTGTGACGCGTGAGGAAGTTCGGCGCAAAACGCCGGCAAAATATTTGGAATAAATGTCCGGGGTTGGATTGCAGCGCAGGTCTAGACGGCGGCCCGCAGGGTCGCGCGGCGCTGCTGCTCCTCATGAACATCGGAGCTCATCAAGCCGGTATTGGCCGCAATGATGTCCACGAGCCGGTGCGCGGGATCCTTGGGTAATGTCACTTCGTGAATGCGCTCCCAAATGCGAATACGCTCCTCGGCCGTCTTGAGGCGCGAGGACTGTTCGGCAAGATCCATTCTACGCCGCTCGGCGGCTTCGGCTTGCTGATGTACCAGCCGGGCTCTGAAGTCCATCATCGGATCTTCGCCTGATGGTATAGATGGGCGTCCCAGGTTGGGACTTGGCTTGTATGGATTCACTGCAGTCTCCTCACGATAAGCGCATCAAGGTAACACTGTATGAGGTGCAGCGAACCACATTCGTATCGGGCGCTAGCGCGGCCCTGGGTTTATTATCCCAGGGCCGCGTCGGTTGGAGGTTATGGGGTTATTGCACTGCCGTGGTTTTGGGCTTGAAGCAGGCGGCGGCATTGAAGGTGGCGAACTCCGGCGGGATATCGGTGAAGCCGTCCGACTCATAGATGGCATCCCAGACGCGGCTGCTGGCGCTCGGGGCGTTCAATTGATGATGATACAGCGCCGCATTGACGTTGGAGACCTCCTGCCACTCGAGCGCCGAGTGATAGATCAAGTCGCCATAGGTAACGAGGCCATAGCTCATGGTCAGGGGATGACCGGACATATCGACGCAGAAGCCCTGGCGTCCGTTGATGAACACCACCAGCCGATCGCGGCGCAGGAACACATCATAGTGGGTCAGGGGCTGTGCCTGATCGAAGGGCTCAATGAGAGGCCCTAAGTAATTGCCCGAGGCATCGGTTTTGTAGCGAAAGCCGAGCGAGTTTGAGCCATTCGGGGCGGGGGAGTCGGTGAAGCTGTTGCCCAAGGCGATG
>Ga0137413_10000697_pt1 | contig 11847 bp, 16 predicted proteins | sample CZODoug2_1_16fun_FD_108280 | JGI IMG/M metagenome (GOLD analysis project Ga0137413, IMG submission 108280) | Vadose zone soil fungal communities from Angelo Coast Range Reserve, California, USA - CZODoug2_1_16fungal (Illumina Assembly) | ecosystem: Environmental > Terrestrial > Soil > Vadose... | reverse complement strand
TTCCCGTACCATCGGCAGCACCCTTATCACTGTTATTGTTGACACTATCCAGACACTCATTCGGCGGATAGGCTCGAAGGATGATCGGACCGGCCGCGTGAGAGATGCAAGCCTCCCTTACGCCCCCCTCGGAACTGCGCAAAAGACATATTGACGTACCGCGCATTCGACAGGCGGACCAATTGGGCAAGGCACGAATTCTATTAGCGGATGACCATCTACCGTTCCTGAAAATGGTGGAATATCTGTTGCTACCGTCGTGCGAGATTATCGGGTGCGTGCCTGACGGCCAATCCCTGTTCGACGTCGCGCGAGACCTTAAGCCCGACGTCATCGTTACAGACATCTCTATGCCGATTCTCAGTGGCATAGAGGCCAGCAAACAATTGAGCGAAGCGGGCTGCACGGCGAAGATTATTTTCTTGACGGTTCACTCCGACGCCGATTTTGTTCAGGCATGCCTGGCTTCCGGCGCTGCAGGGTACGTCCTGAAGTCCCGAATGATGAGCGACCTCCTTCCCGCCCTTCAAGAAGCGCTTGCAGGGCGCATCTTCATTTCTCCACCGTTCACCCATCAGGCCATTCTTTAGGCGGACTCCGAGACGGGCGATTGCCCGCGCCACAACTAGCGGCGAGGTGCTAGCGTTCCGGTATACCCGCTCGAGGGCTCGCGAATCAATTCCCGTTGCTTTCACGCGGCCTTGCTACATCGCACGGCACGCGGCCTGCGGAATGGAAATTCGGAAGTTCGACGGATTGATCTTCCTCCAAGACTGTCAGTAATGACACTGGCGCACTTCTGCTCCTGACATTTAGTGTGGCGACTGTTAGTTGACGGGTCTATAGCGCGGACTTTCTCAGTGAACATCCTAAAAGAGCGCTGCTCGCTACTGAAAGGCTCTCAAGTGCCACAGGTCCAAACATTTGCAGCGCCGCATGAGGATGGGATGGCCACGCGCTTATCGTTATCGCTGCTGCGCTCGCTGCAGGCGGCTGCGTGCGTTGTCATCATCATCTGGGGAATCAAAACCGCTTCCCACGTCATCGGACTGGTCCTGCTCGGCGCCCTGCTCGCTTGTGTCTTCGTTCCATTCCCCGAGTGGCTCATGCAGCAATTCGATCTCGGCAAAAGCGCTGCAATCGGCCTGTCCGTGAGCTTGCTGGGTACGCTGAGCCTATCCACGATTTTTTACCTATACGAACGAATCACGCACTTGAGAGACGAACTTCCGATCTATCAAGACCATTTCTTGGTTCTCTATGAAAAAGTCCTGTCTTTTTTGAATGCGCATGGCATCAACATTGCGAGCCACTCTAACACGGGGCTGTCCTCGTCTGATCGGTTCCTTGCGCTGAGCCGCGTGGTCCTGCCTGAAGCGGGTAGAGTTCTCAGCGATGGTCTACTGATTTCTATTCTGGGGTTGATCTTCCTCATCGTCATGGTTGAAAACCCCGATGCCAAGAAGAGTGTGCGCAGCGAGAGGCTGCACTCCCACAGTGACGATGTACGACGTTACATCGCTATATCGGCAAAGACTGGAGCCATCACCGCGCTGGCCAACTTGGCACTCTTGCTGGTTCTTGGTGTGGACTTCCCGCTTATCTGGTGTGTCCTGTACTTCTTCCTACGCTTCATCCCCAACCTGGGTTTCATTATCTCCCTGTTGCCTCCGACCTTTGTGGCGCTGCTCATATTCGGCTGGCAGCGTGCTCTGCTGGTGGCAGGCGGCCTGATCCTGACAAACCTGGTGGCCGACTATGTCCTAAACCCGATTTTCATGAAGAAAGGGGTTGATGTTTCCTTTGTAGAAATCACGCTTTCCTTAGTATTTTGGGGTGCTCTGCTCGGCCCTGCCGGTGCAATCCTCGGAATCCCACTGACCATGGCACTGAGAAAAATTATGAACGAACAATTCCACGACGGGGGTCTGGTAGGGGCCCTTTCGCAATGATCCGATGAAATCTGCGGAGGACGCCATGGTGCGGTGTGCCATATAAGTGGTTTCTGGAATAAGGCAGGAGACTCAGCGGAAATGATTCGTATAATCCTCTCATGTGTGAATTACTTTATTTGTAAATTCAGGAAGCTCCGCTTCGTTGAATGCCACGGTGGATTGCAGGTGCATATATCGCTTCTTACCGTTGTGCTGCACGAATAGCCCACATTCAGGCCTCCCTGCCACATTCGTTGTTTAATTCGAGCTACTGAGCCCACAGGCGATTGTAAAAGAGTGTGCACTTTTGAACAGACGGACGTTCTGATCACGCCTACACTCATGGCGCTTCCACGGTGGAGTCTCGAAAAGTGGTTTGGGTCTCTAATGAGAGGTCAGATAGCGGGGGGCGCCATGTCTTGTTTGTCATGCGTGTCAGATGATCAGGTGGAATTTGCTGCTGAGATGATCATTCATTTTTCCGGCCTCAAGAATCTGCACAAGCCGGGTGTTGGGATCTTCCCGAGGCTTTTGGTCTGCTTGAATTGCGGTCTTTCGCAGTTCACCCTGCAGGAACCTGAACTGGCGCACCTTGTAAACGGTACTCCAGAACCTGAACCTGCCACGTTGGTGAAGAGGATTGAAAAGCTCATACTCCCTGGCAGAACTGCCCTTCCATCGGGATAGGGAGATTGTGGTTTGCCTAATTGCCACCAAGATCCTTCCGCCCCAAGGTGATTGCTTCGACAGCAGTAAGAAGTTCGCTTCCTGCCGTCGCTTTCACGACATAGCTTGACGCGCTCAAGCCGAGAGCTTCCTGTACTACCTCAGGGGAAGACTCCTGACTCAAGAATATTATCTTGGACCGCGGGACAAGTTTGCGAATTTCCCGGGCGGCCTCGATTCCATTTAGCAATGGGAGTCCAATGTCCAAAAGGATCAAATCCGGTTTCAACTCGACCGCTTTTTGAACCGCTTCTAACCCGTCTGCGGCCTCCCCGACGATTTGCAATTCGGCCTTGGCCGCCAAAATGGAACGTACCAATCGGCGAAACGGCTCGAAATCATCGACCACTAGGACCCGGAATGATGACAAGTGCGCTCCCCCCAAGAAATGTCCATTTGTACCTTGCAATCCGTGTGCCGCACCACTCCAGATGAGCTTACGTCGCCTTTGCACCGCAGACAGCAATTTGCCGTGGTTCATGAGCCGAATTGTCAGTGGGAGGTGAGATTCATCTGGTGATACGTTTCGGGGACAATTAACGAATGTAGAGCAAAAAGCACATAAAATCGTATAACACGCTTCGCGGTCCGAAGCTATCAGGAATTCTCTGATTTTGCGACAGGGTTTTCTCCAATGTAGCTCATTTACTCCAAAGTCTTTTTCTTCAGGCATCCCCATCCCGACCAGCCCACCGATCATCCTGCGCAAACAACTGGCCACATGTGGCCCATTCTATCTGGTGGAGTTCAGACGCCTGGAACGGGTGGGACATAATTGGGCATTCAATCTCCGGCTTCCCAACTGTTAGTTTTGCCAGTTCCGAAATGCGCCATTGGGCTATAGCTTCTGGCAGGAGGAGGCGCCTCCGCCATACATGGATCAGAGTTATGATTTCTCCAGGTCATGATTCCTCCAGGAAAGTGTCTCCCTCCATGAATTGCGACGTGGTAACGCTGCATCGTTATGGATGGCTTTCTGATAAAACGCAGGATCTATTCCATGACTGAAGCTGTCAAGTACTCTGTGCTACCCCTTGATGATCGGACATTGGAGCGCTTGAACGCGGCCTTGTCCGGGCGCCCCGACCTGATGTCGGGACGCACATCCCTAACGGTTTATCAGGGGATGACCGGGATGTCGGAGAACGTCTTCATCAACGTGAAGAACCGGTCGCACACTATTACAGCTGACGTGGAAGTCCCACAGGGCGGCGCTAATGGCGTGATCCTCGCGCAGGCGGGCCGCTTCGGTGGCTGGAGCTTCTACCTTCAGGACGGCAAGCCGACGTCCACCTACAACTGGCTGGGCCTGAAGTGGTTCAGCGTAGCCGCCCATGATGCGTTGCCCGCCGGAAAGGCGACTATTCGCTTCGAATTCGTCTATGACGGTGGCGGCGTCGGCAAGGGTGGTACAGGTACGCTCTACGTCAACGGAAAGAACGTCGCTACCGGCCGCATCGATCAAACCCAATTCTGCGTTTTCTCAGCGGACGAAGGCGCCGACGTGGGCGCGGATGAAGGGACGCCCGTAACGGAGGCCTACCAGGTGCCATTCAAGTTCACCAGCGAGATCGATAGAGTGACGATCGAGCTGAACGAGATTACGAAATCGGCAGCGGTTGAGACGGACAAAGCTCGCAAGAAAGCCGCACTGAAGAAAGCGCTGTCCGATTGACTACCTCGTTGTCAAACCCGCGAGACGAGGTGCTTGCGCTATCGCTCAAGGGCAACAATCGCACGCTAAAAAAGAAGAACGGACAGAGCCGCTAGCTATGGGGGCAGCGTGAGGCCGCGTGAGGAGAGTCTCTTAAGCGTTTCATTGGAAATAGGGTGAGAGAAAAGGAGAACCACCTCATGACTACACTTCTTAACTCAAAAGTAGCAGCTACGAGAGACACTGAGGAAACCACACCAATGCCGTTCTGCTCCGGGGTAGGCGTGAAGCCCGGCCTACCGGACAAGGATTCTTCCAGGCGACGGTTCCTTGAGATGGCAATGGGCGGAACAGTGGCCGGGTTCGTGACAATAGTGGGCATGGAGTTTGCAACTCCGCTGCCAATGCTGGCGCAAAGCAAGCTCAGCCCCGACGCTGCACTACAGGAATTGATGGACGGCAATCGAAGATTCACTTCGGGCCGCCTAACAGCGCACGAACAAGACCTTGCGATCCTTAAACAAAACACCATCGAGAAGCAGGAACCATTCGCGGCGGTGCTGTCCTGCGCCGATTCACGTGTTCCGGTCGAGATGGTTTTCGATCAGAGCATCGGTCATCTCTTTGTAACGCGAGTCGCTGGCAACGTGGTCACCCCGGAGATCATCGCAAGTCTTGAATATGGAGCGGCAGTCTTAGGCACAAAGGTGATTCTTGTGATGGGGCACGCGGGTTGCGGAGCTGTGAAGGCTACAATTCAGGCGAAAGAAGTACCGGGGCAGATAAGTGCACTCTATCCGCATATTCAGCCTGCTGTGGATCAAGCCGGGCCTAATCTTGAGGCGGCCACCAAGGCAAATGCCAAAATCCAGTCAACGCTCCTTCGAGAAGCCTCCACGGTTGTCGCAAGTCTGGTAAAGGATAAAAAACTGAAAGTGGTGGCTGGCTATTACGACATCGCGAGCGGTGCTGTCAGTCTGTTGGAATAGACAGTCGAAAATCCATCCCCGTTCACCGAGAGCAGTAGCTCTTTCACCGAAACCCAGGAAGTTATGTATCGCTGGCATAACTCGCGGAGCAGGAAGAGATTCTGACTGTGGGCCGAACCTCCAAATCACCTCTCCTCTGTTACTTTTGACAGTTTCGGGACGCGGAAGAATTACCTACCTTGAACCCACCGCAGCGGCGCCACGTGTCGATAACGTTGTCTGCTGGAAGCGGAGAGTACTTTGGGCGGACGAGGTGAAAAAGAGACCGTGCGCCCGCATGACGGTTCTGTCCTGCATTAAGTAGTTTCGAGCCGACGAAAAGCCGCAGGACTGAAAACAGAATGGCAAGAAGCGGGACAGCCGCTGTAGGACTGAGAGCAGCATGAGAGAGACCGTTTCAACCGTTCCCATGAATATTCGAAAAGGCGAGCCTCTTCTCTTGGCCGTTGGTCTAACACTCTTAGCTGTATGGACCGGGGCTCGGTTCTACGGGGTCTTGGAGTCTCACGCAGCAATGGACCGATTTCAAGCGAACGCAGCCGAAGTGCGGGGCGCCAACAATGGCGCGCGCGGGGGGGACGGCTCGTTAGCAAACTCTGCGCCGGATTTCACGCTCTGGAACCCTAAACGGGTCGTAGCTTACAGGGACAGCCTTTCCACCAAGACAGATCTTCCACTGGCGATCCTCCGCATTCCCAAGATCGGCCTCGAGGTGCCGGTGTTCAACGACACGGATGATTTGACGCTGAATCGCGGGGTGGGCCGCATTCTTGGCACGGCGCAAATCGGGCGGCCGGGTAATTTTGGAATTGCAGGGCATCGGGACGGCTTTTTCCGCGGCCTTAAGGACGTAGCCCGCGACGATATCGTCGAACTCATAAGGCCCGTGCGAACGGACCGGTATGTGATCACCCAGATACAGATTGTCAGCCCTGGAGATGTTTCCGTTCTGGCTCCGACGCCGACACCCACACTGACGCTGGTCACCTGTTTTCCCTTCTATTACATCGGGGACGCTCCTCAGCGATACATAGTGACGGCGTCTTACCAGATTTCAAACCGAGCGGATGAGCGTGTAGTGACAAACTCAATTTCCACGGGCAAGGGCACCAAAAAAAAGGAGAAACAAGATGAAGTCAACTAGGATATCGAGAACCATTTCGCGCGGCGTGTTAGCGGGAGGAACCCTCTGTATCGCTTTCTCTCTTACAGCGTCAGCGCAAGTGCAGACCACGACGAAAACAACGCCGGAAGGGGCGCCAACACAGACGATAAAAGTCGAACGCGGCACTGTGGTGTACGTTTCCGGAAATAGCTGCGTTATCAAGGCGGAGGATGGAACGCTACGGCATTTCGACAACGTGCCGGAAAGCGTCACGGTGACCGTGGACGGAAAACAGCTGAACATCCACCAGATCCAGCCAGGCATGGTGCTTGAAAGACAGACCATTGTCACCACCACCCCGAAAGTGATCACCACCGTTAAAACGGTTACGGGCACCGTTTGGTACGTTAATCCGCCAGGCTCGGTGATCTTGACAATGGAGAACGGCAAGAATCAACAGTTTAAGATTCCCAAGGGCCAGAAATTCACGGTCGACGGCCAACAAACAGACGCGTTCGGCCTGCAGAAAGGGATGAAGGTGGATGCGCAGCAGGTGATCGAGCAACCAGCCACTGTGGTCGCAGAGGAAGTGAAGCGAACCGGAGTCATGCCGCCACCGCCCCCCGCGCCGGCGCCGGATGTCGCGATTCTGATTTTCGTGCCAGAACCTGCTCCGGTCGAAACGGCCGCTGCCGCTCCCGCGCCCGAACCGGCCCCCACACAGCTTCCCAAGACAGCAAGCGAGCTGCCTCTTATCGGTTTGCTTGGCCTGCTCTTCTGCGGCCTTTCGCTGTCTGCAATGGCCGTTCGTAGCGCTCTCGCACGGATCGCCTAGCTCTGTACAGGCCACGGGGTAAGTGGGATTCTTCCCGCTTGCTTGAGCCACTCAGGCCACAGTCTTGCACAAGTCGATGGGAGTTGGCGAAGCCAACTCTCATCGGTGCGTGCCGTCCGCGAACTGTCTCTTTCAAGTGCCACATGGTAAGGTCGGCGGCCAAGGCAGGAGCACAGATATGCATAGAAAACCGTCTGGAACAACATTGCTCCTGGCAGTGCTCATGGTTGTTCCTGCATTTGCTTTGTGTCGAGCTGCGCAGGAGCCACAGACACTCATCGTAAACGGCCAGCGAACCCAAATCACTGTTGTTCAGATGAACGGCCACTCCTACGTCGACCTCGAAGCGCTGGCGCGAGCCGCGAACGGCTCCCTCAGCTTTAATGGGAATCAAATCGCCCTGACGCTCCCAGGTTCCGGCGACACATCCACGTCGGCACCGGCTCCCGTAAGCTCGCCATCGAATTCTGAATTTTCGAAAAGTTTCCTGAGGGCCGGCATCGAACAAATGACCATCATACGTGAGTGGCGAACTGCTCTTGCCAATGCCGTCCAGAACGGATTTCCTATTGCTGACGATTGGCTTTCGGCTTACCGCAGCCAGGCGACGACTGCTCTCCGATTGTCATTTGTCGCCATCTCCACCGATTCCGATCGCAATGCCTATCGTTTGCTAAACTCCGAGTTCGAAAACATGAAGTTGCTCAGCAACAACTACGTGGCCGTTCGCCAGTCGATGCAGTTCATCGCGCCAGACTCTCTGGCGAGTGACCCGTTGAACCAGAAAATCCTCAACTGCGGACACTCACTTGCGGGAATGGCCGCCAGCGGTCAATTCGTGGACGATGGATCGTGTCAGTGAACCGCGCGAAACGCCACGATTCCAGCGGTCCTATCACTCATGTGAACCACCGGTGGATGCATCTCAAGTGTTTTTGTGGCCGGAAAGAATTTTAGTTCGGTCTACCTAGCCAGGAATACTGCCACGCTAGCGAAACGTTCTGATAGTTCCCGCCAAAGCGAATATATGTGCCATTGCTATAGCTGACTTTGATTGATTGATGTTTGCTGATCGGGAATGAAGCCGTGCCTCCAAGGCGCGAACCCGTCTGTTTGGTCGCTAGGTTCTGTATGCCGCTCAAGCTGGTAATGCCGCCCCACCAGAAGTTCCCATCCAGTGACAGCCACAGGCGCGGCTTCACGTCGTAACTCAAATGAGCCTCTAGAGAGCCGATCGGCGCTTCACTCTGTGGTTTGGTGATTGGGCCGGCGTAAGATGCGGAGTTTGTGGTGTAGAACCAGACTCCAGCATAGCCATCGAACACCCAATTGCCCCAGCGTTCGGAATACCCGATATCCGGTTTGAAAGCCCACCGATTGGTGCCCCAGTTGACCAGTTTCGTGCCGCCGTATTGTCCAGTGGGCGCAACCACCTTCAGACTCAGTCCCAACAACCTTTTTTGCTTCCACTTCGCCATTTCTTTCGGTTGCATCGCCGGGCCACCCATCAGGTTCACGGAAAAGCGAAGGCTGGAATCCAGCATACCCGAACGGTATAGCGACCTGGATTGCCCCGAGACGGTGCCCTGAAAATTTCCCACTGCATACGGCAGCGAGGCCGTTATATTCGCCGAGCGCCCAAAGAAATTCAGCGAGTGGTAGTAGCTGAAGATCGGTGCGTAGTAGGTACCATTTGCATCGCCGATCGGTACAGTGCCGTTGAAGCCGATGCCTCCGTCAAAGAAGGCACAGGTGATCGTAATTGCATTGGAATGCACTGGCGTTATTACATAGGCGCGAGGCGCCAGATCCTGCGCATGCAGCACATGAAGGGGGCACGCGGCGAGCATCAGCAAGACGAGTTTGAAAACGAACCGCATGAGTCGAATCTTCAGATGCCTACCGCACTCTCTTGAGCGCCGGGGGACTCTGTTACCCAGCGGAAGCTTAAGCCTTCGGTGCATAGAGCTGCTTGATTGCGCTGAACTTGCCTTATAGAGGAGAAGACAGCCCGTGACAGTCCTTGCCGCAGTTGGGCGAACGAACCGGTTGCGTTTCCTTTGTTCGCCACTTCACTTGCAGCCTATGAGTGCGCATTCTTCCGAGACCAGCGGGAAACACGAGGAGTATGGTGGGTGCGGGATGGGCGGTTAACTGTCAAAACTACCGCTCCGGATCGAATCGAAGACCTATTCTTCCGAGTAGCCCAAGCCTTCGATCCCTAGAAGGCTGCTACTTAGATATTGATTGCCTAGAAGAACGGCTTCCATGCCGGCCAGGAGCGCTGCCCCTGCGTCCACCTTAAGAACATAACCTGCTGCGCCCGCTCGTAAAGCGGCGCGTACCACATCCGGATCAGAATCGGTACTAAAGAAGAGCAGTTTGGCGTTGGGAACAAGCTTGCGAACTCTTCGAGCCACGTCAATGCCATTCAACTTTGGAAGGCCGAGATCCAGGAGAATCAAATCTGGTTGAAGTTCTTGCGCCTTCAGAACACCCTCCAACCCATCTGAGGCATACCCGAGAACTCGCATATGGGGCTGCTGCTCCAATTGTTGAACGACAAATCCCCGCCAAGGGTCGAAATCATCCACGATGAGTATCCGGATTATTGACATTATGAATTCGTGCGGCTCCGTCCTCAGTTCAACCCTGAATTCCCGCACAAGTTGCTGAGTCGAGGTCAACAAGAGAGAACTAGTTTCTTTGGCAGGCGCCCTCGTTGTCCGACTTCAGCTGGATGCAGGGCAATTCGCTCAACTATCGGTCTCTTTGCCTTCCAGGTCCGAATCCCCTTCGTCGATCATGTCAGAGCAATTCTGTAATCTGGGGCTGACAAAGCGCTCGCCACGAAGAGCAGATTCGATGCCAGGCAATAGCCATACCGCAGCCTCCATTTTCCAAAGATACCCGGAGCCGCCAACTTGGAAAGCAGTTCGGACCGACTCCAGATCGGATTCCCCGCTGACGAACAGGATCTTAGACTTCGGGGAAACTCTCCGAATTTGTCGAGCGGCTTCAATGCCATTCAGCTTTGGCAGCATCATATCCAGCAAAATCAAATCTGGTTGCAGCTCTTCCGCTTCGTGGACAGCTTGCAACCCGTCCGACGCGAATCCAACGATGTGCAGGTCGGGTCGTTCCTGTAAGCGCACGGTGATGAAGTTTTTCCAAAGATCAAGATCATCCACAATGAGGATACGGACTACAGACATTCGCAATTCCCTTGCATTTTCAATATTTATGACCATCGACGCATCACTGCCTATACCGAACTGAGCGCGTACCTAGGTAGATTCGCAGCTGCGCTTGGTTCTGTCGTTGCTCAGGGGCAACGATGAAATTGCGCAAGAGCAATTAGGAAAGGCAGAGGCCTGAGAGGGATTTGTGACAGAGCTTAAACTACGCTCACGAACAGACGCTCGGGAGACCGGAGGAGGATCTTGCCGCGTCGTTTTACAACCGCGCGGTTGGTTTGCCACTCGCTTACTATTCGGCTTGCGGTAAAAGGGGTGATGTTCGCCGCGCTGGCTAACTCCTCATTCGTGGCGTCAAATTCGACACCGCCGGGAACTTTTTGACCAATAACCTCGGCCAGACGAATCAGAACTTGGGCAAGTCTTTGGCGAGCCGTGTGGCAAGTTAAAGCAAGGTGATCGGCAACATACCAACCCAGGTAATCGGACGTCATTGATATTGCATTCTCCATAAGCCTTGGGTACGCAGAAGCAAGGCTTCGGATTGTGGTTCGTTCCCAGACTAAGGCGGCAGTATCTTTCACCGACTCCGTGCTCACGAGATACTGAGAGGGTTTAGACACAAGCGCTGCAACGCCAATGATCTCTCCAGGTGTAAGCCAAATCAGAAGGCTCTTTTTACCTTCCTGTGCGACGAAAAAGTATCTCGCACGTCCGCTGGTCAACAGGAACAAGTGCTCCGCGGGGTTACCCTGGTTTGTGATGATGGAATTGGCAAGATAGCGCCGCTCTTTGGCAGCTACCCAAATGACGTCGCGGTCACGCGGCGCGATTCCTTCAAACAATCGCGAATTCAAGCCCGCAGGTAAGGTGGCAATTCCCGTGGTGGGCAAGACGCTTCTCCCTAAAAGCCTGCTGAATCCCGGAGGTCCTGGAGGTCTTGAGGCACGCTTCTATAGCCTTGCTTAGATGTGAGGACCACCCCGCCTCTCATAACTACCGCTTTCGCCCGCATCTGCACATTGATAGAAATGACAGTCTCCGCCCCAACAACTGGTAGAACAGACAGTTGTATTGCCTGTGCCAATGCGTCACCCTCTGTGTCTGGTTTGGACTTAGACAACTTCGGCTTAGAAGATTCTTTGGCTCTCACATTGTCATCTGCGGAACCCGACCTCAGATTTGCCGCTTTCCGCAATGATGCTCTTCTTTGAGTACTCGATCTTGCCCGACTCAAACCATTGGACAGACTAAAAAAGAACGGGGTCGATCAATGGCGGAGACCCTGTGGGTGTTTCCAGTACTGAGCGGAATCCAACAGAGTTGTAATACAGATTAAATACCTTCGATGAAAACTGGCGAGCCTCCAGACTTTCATCCTTGGGTAGACCGCGAATGCGATAGATG
>Ga0137413_10000696_pt1 | contig 11853 bp, 8 predicted proteins | sample CZODoug2_1_16fun_FD_108280 | JGI IMG/M metagenome (GOLD analysis project Ga0137413, IMG submission 108280) | Vadose zone soil fungal communities from Angelo Coast Range Reserve, California, USA - CZODoug2_1_16fungal (Illumina Assembly) | ecosystem: Environmental > Terrestrial > Soil > Vadose... | reverse complement strand
CCGGCCGGCGAACCGGTGAACAGGATGTCGCCGGGCGAGAGGGTCATGTACTCGCTGATGATGCTGAGCTGCTCGTCCACCGGGTAGAGCATCTCGTTCGTGGAGGCGTCCATCATCGGCTCGTCGTTGACGGAGAGCGTGATGCGCAGGTCGGTGACGTCGGGCATGAACTTCGCGGGAACCAGCACCGGGCCGCACGGGGCCATGGTGTCCTGCGCCTTGCCGCGGGTCAGGTCGACCAAGCCGGCGTCGGCCGGCTTGACCAGGTCGCGGCAGGACAGGTCCAGGCCGATGGCGTAGCCGGCGATCGCCGCCCGCGACTCCTGACGGTCGGCGTGCCGCAGCGGCCTGCCGAGCACAACGGCGAGCTCACACTCCCAGTCGAACTCGGTGGTCGACCGAGGGATCGACACCGTGTCGCCGGGGCCGACGAGGCTGGTCCGGGGCGGGCGGTGGAAGAACGGCATGATTGGCCAGCGGGTCGGCTCCAGGCCCATTTCTTTCAGGTGCCCCGAGTAGTTCGCGCCGACGGCGAGCAGCGCGTCCGGGTAGCGCACCGGGGTGAGCAGCGTGGTTGTGTCGGGGTCGAGGAACCGGCCGGTTCCCGGGGCTGCCGCGATCTCGTTGAGGACCTGCTCGGACTCCGTCCAGTGATCGAGCAGAGTCCGGACCGAGAACCCGGCCAGCCGGTCGTGCACGAGCAGACGGCCGTCCTCGAGCGCGAGCGCGGGCTCAGGCCCGTCGGTGGTCTGGACCGTTGCCAATGCGTAGCCGTTCATCGTCCGCTCCCTGTGTTTGGCGCGCCCTCGGCAACGACGGGGGCCGCTGGCGCGCGTCGACCCGCTTGAGTCACGATTCCCATCACCACGACGGCCACGGCGGCACACACCGCGGCGGCGGCGGCGACCAGGAACACCGCGGGTGCTCCGGCTCCGGCGCCGACCAGCAACCCGCCAAGGACGGGGCCGATGATCCCGCCGATGCGGCCGACGCTCATGGCCGCGCCGATCCCGGTGGCCCGCAGCGATGTCTCGTAGAAGTTGGCGCACACGGCGACCATGCACATCTGCGCCCCGATGCCCCCGAAGCCGGCGGCGAAGGTGGCGAGCAGCAGCGCACCTGCCTGGGATCCGACGTAGCCGATGGTCGCGATAGCCGCGGCGCCGAGCACGAACCCCACGCCAATGACGTCCGTGGGACGCAGCAGGTCGGCCAGCCGGCCGATGACCAGGCAGCCAACGATCGCCCCGATGTTGAGCGTGGCCAGTGCCAGTGCGGCGTGGCCCGCGCCCGCCCCAGCAGCCCTGGTGACCAACGGGATCCAGTTGGTCAGGAGGTAGGCCAGCAGCAGGGCCATGAAGAGGGTGACCCAGATCAACAGCGTTCCCGCGGCCCGCCGCTCGGTGAACAGCCGGACGATCGGCGAATGGTCCGCCACCCGTTCCGCCTCGACCTGCCCGGCGTCGACCCTCGATCCCATCCGCCGTAGGACGGCACCGAGAGCGGCCCGGTCGCCGCTCACGTTGAGAAACTGGGCGGACTCGGGTAGCGCCTTCCACAATGCGGGTAGCAGCAGGAGCGGCAGCACGCCGCCGACAACAAAGACGATCGACCAGCCGAAGGCCGGAATCAGTGGTGCCGCCAGGACGCCGGCCAGCACGCCACCGAACGGATACCCGCAGAACATCAGGCCGATGACGGTGCCGCGGGATCGCCGAGGGGTGTACTCAGACGTGAGCGCGATGGCGCTCGGCAACGCCCCGCCGAGTCCGACTCCGGTGAGAAAGCGGACCACGACCAGCCCGGTGATCGAGCCGACCACGGGAGTGGCCAGCGAGCACACGGTGAACACCACGACCGAAATCAACAGAATCCGCCGGCGGCCGAACCGGTCGCTCAGCCTGCCCAGAACTAGGGCGCCGACCAGGCTGCCGAGCAGACCCACCCCGAAGACGGCACCGAAGGCGGCGGCCCCGACGCCCCAGTCCTCGGCAATCGCGGGGGCGGCCAGCGCGATGGACTGGAGATCGAACCCGTCGAGCGTGACGACAGCGGCGCAGAGCACCACCACGATGAGGCGCAGTCGTTTTGTCCCTGGCTCGTCGAGGAGCTCGTCGAAGGTGAATCGGGGCGGGAACGTCATTGTCGGGCCTCGGGTTCTGGTCGGTGCACCGGCCGGGTTCAGGCGGACGTGATGTGGGCGGCGGGTTGAAAGACGTCGTCCGGGTCGTAGTCACGCTTGACCCGGCGGAGCCGGTCGAGCGCGGCCCGGCCGAAGATGACTTCGAGGTCGGGCACCTCGGTGCCGACGAAGTTGAGGTACGCGCCGCCGGTCCCCTCGGCCTCCACCACGGCGTGTGCCCGGCGCGCCCACCGGAACTGCGCTTCGGTATCGGTTGGGTCGGTCCAGCAGGCGGCGACGTTGACGCCGAACGCCGCCGAACGGCGGGGAAAGGCCGAGGCGTCCTGATCGACGTCCGCGATCGCGCCGCCCAGCCGGAGCACTTCAATCTGGGGGTCGCCGGCCGGCAGGTCGGCCGCACCGTAGATCAGGGCCTCGATCTGACTCTGGCCAAGGCCCGCCAGGTGGGTCGGCTTGAGGTAGTACCGGCCGCCGTGCGGGAAACGGTGATCCTGCCGGGATTGGACCTCCGCGAACCGGCGGACCGTGGAAGCCTCTGCCTCCCCGCCGATGCAGAGGGCCCCAATGCCATGCGCGGCTCCGTCGAGGTCGCCGGACCAAACCCACTCGACGGTCAGCGCGGGAGCACCGGCGACCCGTTGGAACCGGACGAGCACCGCGAGTTCGCGGGGCAAGCCGTCCACGACCTCGCCGAGCTGAGCCAACACCCCGGGCGCCGCGCGGAGGGGGAAGTCCCGGTGCCCGACGACGACGCGGGCGAGCGGACGGGCCCGGAAGACGAACCGGGTGACGACGCCGAAGTTGGCGCCCGCTCCGCGCAGCGCCCAGAACAGCTCCGGGTGGGCGTCCGGACCGACGGTGAGCGTGTCACCCTCCGCCGTGACGATCTCGACCTCGAGCAGGTTGTCGCAGGTCAGCCCTCGACTGGTGGACAGCCAACCTATCCCCCCGCCCAGGGTGAGGCCACCGATCCCGGTATGTGAGACGAGACCAGCGGGAACCGCGAGGCCATACCGTGCGCACGCGCGGTCCAGATCGCTGAGCAGAGCACCGCCGCCGACTGCGACCGTGCCCTGCTCGGGGACAACATCGGCGGTCCGCAGCGGCGAGAGGTCGAGCACCAGCCCGCCCTCGACGACCGCGGCTCCGGCGATCTGGTGGCCCCCGCCTCGGACCGACAGCGCCAGACCCGCGACCCGGGCGAACCGGATCCCGGCCGCGACGTCGATCGCGGAGCCGCAGCGGACGATGGCCGCCGGCCGCTTGTCAACCGTGCCGTTCCATACCGCGCGGGCGGAGTCGTAGCGCGGGTTGCCGGGCAGCACGAGGCGCTCGTCGAAGCGGCGCTCCAGGTCCGCGAATGGCGACGCGGCTACCCAGCTCATGCTGCTCCCCTCGCCGGAAACACCAGGAGTGTGCACAACCGTGGGGACATCCGGCAGACACCGATGCAGGTGCGGATGTGGGTGGGAAACCCACGAATGAGGGGGTCGGCCGGTCAGCGGTGGGTGAGGCCGGCCTGCGCGGCCTTGTGCACGGCTTCGCCTCGGGAGTGCACGTCGAGCTTGGCGTACAGGCTGCGCGAGTAGCCCCGGACGGTCGCGGTTGAGAGCCCCAGCCGGCCGGCGATCTGTTTGTAGGTGCTGCCCGTGCACAACTCGAGCAACAGCTCGCGCTCGCGGGAGGTCAGCGCCAAACCGCCGGGCGGCGGCCACGACGGCCCCGGGCGACCGACCGCGCGCGCCACGGCCGGGATCAGCTCGGTGAGCACGGTGCGCCGAGGGACGACGATGCCGGCTCTGTGCGGGGACGCACCCACCGGCTCGCCGGCGGCGTGGTTGGCGGAGTCGTCGGCGATCAGCACCAGCCGACCGGTCGAGGCGCTCACCTGGTCGGCCGGCAGCTCGGCCGACCCGAGCACGGCGGCGTCGACGATGGTGACGTCCGCGTCGGCGACCCGCGCGGCGAGCTCGGGGTCCCACGGCCCGGCGGCGACGACGACCTCCGCCGGCAGACCCCGTTCGACCAGTCGGGCCAGGCCGTGGGCGGCGAGCGGATCGACGTGCACGACAACCACCCGCAGCGGCTCACCAGGCTGGCGGCCGATGCCCAGCCCGAGGGCGATCAGCCCGGCAACGGCGTCAACCTGGGCGATCGCCGCTGTCCAGGACCGACCGACCACGGTCGAGCTGAGCAATACCGCACCGATCGCCTCTCCGGCCGAGGAGATCGGGACAGAGGCGCCGGACCGGAGACCGAGCGCCGCCGCCAGCTGGTCAACGGGTCGGTCGAACGCGGGTTCGCGGGCCAGGTCGGCCGACGACCATGGCTTGCCCTCGAGCGCCCGGACCAGCCTGGTGGACAACGCCGAGGGGGCGGTGGTCCCGACTGCCAAGAGATCGAGGCCATCAGCGGCGAGCACGGAGCAGTCGGAACCCTGGAATGACACCAAGGCCACGTGCTCAACGGCGCAGTGTCGCCGGACGGCCTCGGCGAGGAGCTGGGCCGCCGAGGCCGACCGCCGCGCGAGGATGTCGGTGATCGCCGCCACCAGGCCGTCCGCCATGGAAGCAGTGTCTCCCATCAGCCGCGCTCAGCAGGATTTGCCCATGGCCAGCACGACCCGCTAGGACACCGCGGCTTCGTGCTCGTAGCCGGTGGCCTCCTCGCCGTCGGAGTTGACCTTGCGGGCCTCGTCGACGTGTTTGAGCCGCTCCTTGCGCCACAGCTCGTCGTTGCGGCGCAGCCGGGATCGCCGCTCGCGGATGGCCCGGAACGCCGGGGTCAGCAGGTGTTCGGCGGCGGCGGCGCGGGGCAGTCCCAGTTCGTCGGCGGTGGTGTTGCCGTGGAAGAGCCGGGCGAGCGCGTACATCGCGCGCAACGCCATGCCTTCGGGCACCGAGACGATCTCGTGCAGCGTGCCGGCGACAGCGGCGAGTGTGGCGTGGGCCAGCGCGGCGGACTCCGGGGCAGGCGGCCCGGTGACGGCCTGCAGCAGGTCGTCCACCCGCTCGGCCTGCTCGTTGTTCGCGATGCCCTCTACCAGCCGGGCGTCGACGCCGAGCACGTGAGCGATGTACCACCAGTACCGGTAGAGCGAATCCTGCTCGGCGGCATTGAGGTCGAAACCCATCACCGCCTCGGCGCGATACGCGGTGATGGTGAAGTCCATCCAGGTGCGGGCCAGATCGACTTGGTTGATGGGCGCGCCGTAGGCCTGCTCGTCGTAGCCGCGGCCGCGGGCCAGCCGGCGCATGTGCGCGTGCAGCATCCGCACCTGCAGCGTAGCCACGTACCCGTCGGCGCCGCGGCGCATCGCACCGGGCAGCGTCGCGGTACGCGTCCACTTGCCGGTCTCCTCCAGCCGCCGCGCCGCGCCGTCCACCAGCCGCCCGGTGGTGGCCAGCACGGTCGCGATGGAGGGCGACTCGTAGACCCGCACCAGCGCCCCCGCCGACAGGGAGATCGCGTGCACCGCGTTGGGCATGGTGTACTGCGGCAGCGGCCCCTCGTCGAGCAGCGCATCATCCACGTAGTCGGGCAGCGATTCGGCCTGGGCCAGCAGCGCGGCGACGGCCGGGGGCGGATCGGTCAGCGAGTCCAGCCCGTCGGTGATGCCGAGGGCCAGGGCGACCCGGACCTGCCTGCCCTGCTCGTGGATCTCTTCGACCACCGCGTCAGCCAGCGGGTCGGCCGTGGTGAGCGCCCAGTGCAGCAGGTCGGCGCGGTCGTTGCCGAACTGCGCGGCGATGGACGAGCGCCGGCCGCGCGCGCTGGGCCACGCGGGAGGGACCTGGGTGTCGTGCCCGATGGTCACGGTGTCGGCTACCTTCCGGTTGCGGCGTTAGTCCGGCCAGATTTAATGGCCAGCCGCCAACATAGCGGGCCGTGCCTGAGCGACGCCCCCGCCCCACCTGATCAGGTGCCGGTCTCGATGCCGCTCATCAGGACCTCGGCGACATGTTCGGCATAGACACGAACCTGGGCCGGATTCTCCGGGTCCAATTCGATCTCCATCCGAGCGGCGATCCCAGCCTGCCCGAAAGGAGCCGTTCCTCCCGAAGTGATCAGGAAGAACAACACCTCCGGCGGAATCGGCTTGATCCTGCCCGCGCGCCCCAGCTGTTCAAGTATCGACAGGACGCGCGACCTGACAGATTGGACGTAGTTGTCGTACAGATAGTCCAGACGGTCCGTGGGAGCAGCGCCTTCCAGCGTGGCAAGGCTCGCTAGGTACGGCCTGGTGGCCGAGTATTCGATGAAGCCGCAGACAAACCCGCGCAATCGGTCCATTGGATCAGCTGACTCATCGTCGATGCTCTCCAAGTGCGCCACAAACGGACCAAAGGCCCAATCGACCGCGGCACGCCACAGGTTCGACTTGGAGCCGAAGCGCTGATACAGAAGGTTCCGGCTCACACCCAATTGATCGTTGATCGTGCGCAGCGAAACGCCGTCATACCCTTGAATGGAGAACGCCCCCGCGGCGGCAAGCATCATCTCATTCAACGGAGCGGGCTCGACACCCTTGGGCGGGCGCCCCCTCGGTCGGGAGACCCCGCGCGGAGCAGCAGACATACCTGGATCGTATCCTTGGGCCCGTCGACCGTGTCGTTCACTGGGTAGCTTTCCGGTAAAGCGTTTTCACATTAACTGGCCTTACCCATCGAGATCTTACCCGGGCCGCCCGGAGGACCTCCTGGCGGCCCGGACACCACTCACCGCTTTCACCTCGTGAGTATGTCGACCGGCTGGAATTTCGCTTCGCCACCCTCAAGGTGCTTGCGCAGGAACTCCTGCCGTGCCGCTCGGTGTACCTGGTCAATCCAGCCGGCCGCGCCGAGAACATTCCGCCGTGCCGTTTCTCGAACGAAATTCGGCACAAATCTTGCCAAAGGTGCGTAGCGCCACGGCCCGGGGTCGGGAAGGCCGCACGACTTGTACAGGTCCGAGCCAAGATAAAACCTTGCGTGCCCGAGCTGGCCCCGATACGTCAAATTTCCCACTATGCGACGCAGCCCCCGCGCATCCTCGGAAGGCAGGAAGGTATCCATGAAGGACCGGCACAGTGATTGTGTGTCCGGCCCGAAGTCGGGTTCCTCCCCGAGCATGATCAGCAGTTGGGCGCGGAATCCGTCGGTCGCCGTCTCCGGATACCAGGGCGGCTGGAACCCCATGAGATATCCGATGTATCGCCAGAGGTGCATCAGCGCGGCGATATCTTGGTCGGTAGGCCGGTAGCCGAGCAGCTTGAGCTGCTGCCCGGGGAAGTGCGAGCTGGCCATCAGCGTCTGGAACATTCCGTGCTGGCTGATGGGTACGCCCAGCTCATCCCGATCCCACGCGGGATGAGGCAGCAGGGTGTGCCGAATGATCGAATGCAGCACACGCACCAGGACGGCCGAACGCCGTCCGATGCCGCCGGGACGCAAGGCACCGGGCTCGGTGGTATCAGTCCAGAAGCGGCACGTCTCCAAAAAGCGGTGGAAGGCCGAGTTCCCGGTGTATGCGCCGGTGAGTGCGAGCGGTTGATTGATCGTATGGGTCGCGTACCCGGCAAAGGTGATCATGCCGAAGTAGGGATACAGCTCCTGGCCGTATCGACGAAACACCTCGGCACCGTGCTCGACCGTTTTCCAGTCCACCCATTCAGGATCTGTGTTTATCTGCTCGAACAGGGCCAGCAGCTCCGGCGAAGGGTCAGCGACGCTCTCGATTCCCTCCTCGAGAGCCTGTTCCACATCTTTCCTGGCCCGAGCCTTGCCCTCTCGCGTGGCAAACGCGGTGTCGATGTAGGCATCCCCGAGCCGGTCTCCGGTGTTCATCGCGACGCCGAACTGGCGAATGATTTCGTCCGGGAGGTCAACCGGGCTCTTGGCCAGCTTTTCGAACTGTTTCCGCGTCTCCTGGCCTCTCGGCGAGTCGATCAGACGGTAATAGGCGAATGCACGTGGAATCGGCGCCTCGGTGGGGTTCTGCACGTCAGTGGACTGCTTCATGAGCCATTCTCCTGGGTTGTGCCGACAGTCGCCGCTCCAGGTGGAGCCCGCTCGCGTCGTCGGTCGGCGAGCGGAGGGGGTGGTGGGCGCCGCCGTGGCCCGCCTCGGGGAGTCCCCAGACGTCGCCCCTGACTCCAGCGATCACCCTAGCACGCGAAAGTGTCACTGGACAATTTTCTCAGGCCCGGCTGGGAACGACTGCTCGCGGCTAACGAACAGCGGAGCGGCAGCGCGGTGAAGCTGGGATCAGCGCACAGGCAGGTCGACGGCGCCGGCCAGGCGAACCGCGTACTCGCCGTAGAGATAGGCCACCGCGGACTCGGACAACTCGCCGTCAGCTCGGAACCAGACCGGGACGGCTTCACACATCTCGATGATCGCGAAGGCGCCGATCTTGGTGTTCTTCGGCCGGAAGCGCCCGGCGGCGGTACCGCGTTCCAGCAGATCCTCGATCCGGCCGCGGTAGGCCTGGCGCTTGTCGAGGATCTCCGGCAGGTCGTCGGGGTCGGCCCAGGTGAAGTCTCGGGTGGTCACAATGGCTTCCCGAGGGAACCGGGTGAAGTACCTGATCTGCGACTCGGCCGCGCGGCGCAGCTGGTCAACCACGTCATCGGTGCTCGCGATGGCATCCGCCTGGTTGGCCAGCACCGCGTCCATGGTGCCGACCACGATGTCGCGCAGCAGTTCGCCTTTCGAGCGCACGTGGCTGTAGACGCTGGTTGGCCCGATACCCAACGCGTCCGCGATGTCGCGGACCCCGGTGGAGCGGTAGCCGCGCTCGGCGAACAAGGTCAGCGCCGCCTCGCGTACATCAGACAGCTGATTCGACGTACGGGCCGCCCTACGCTGGCGGCCCTGCGTAACGCCGCTGCGGGGCTTGGCCATGCCCAACAGTAGCAACAGCCCACGACCACTCGACGATCTGACGATACGACCGAGCAGCGGCCAGGCGCTATCACCCTAACGAACACTCGTTCCAGGTCATGGCACGGGGTGATCGACTGGATGCATAGTCGGCGGGTGTTTCGGTGGCCGATGGGTGAGTCGGTAACCGAACCGGATGATCACAAATACCAGGATCGCGATTCCCAGCGGCCGGTGGATGGCCAGCAACAGGTCCCAGTGCAGCGGACCGGCCGCCAGGCTCTGGATGAGCGCGTCGAACAGGTGGTCCCGTCCTGGCGCGAACAATTGCGCATCTAAATTCAATTGTCGCGGAAATCACCCGGCACCGAGCAGACGCTCAGGCCGTCCGATATGTCTCCCAGACCCGCTCCTGGAACGTGATGCCGTGCCCTGGCCGGTCAGGTACCAGCACCGCGCCGCCCTCGGTGCGCAGCGGTTCCTCCACGAACTCGTCCAGGAACGGGAAGTACTCCAGATAGGTCGTGTTGTGCAGCGCGGCCGCCAGGTGGACGTGCAGCTCCGTCATGAAGTGCGGGGCGAAGCCGAGACCGTGCGCGGCGGCCAGCTCGCCGACCCGCAGCGCCTCGGTGATGCCGCCGACCATGCAGGCGTTGGGCTGCAACACGTCCAGCGCGCCGGCGGTCACGAACGGCACGAACTCCCGGGAGCTGCACAGGTGCTCCCCCGCCACGATCGGCATCGGCAGCGCCCGTGCGAGCCGCTGGTGCGCCTCGACGTCGTCGCTGGTCACCGGCTCCTCGAACCAGTACACGTCGAAGTCGGCCAACCGCCTGCCCAGCCACAGCGCGGTCGGCAGGTCCAGTCGCTCGTTGGCGTCGCACATGATCCGCACCCCGTCGCCGAGGGCGTCCCGAACGGCGGCCACTCGCGAAACGTCGGCCGCCGGCTCCATCCCGACGCGCAGCTTGACCGCGCCGAAACCCTGCTCGACGTAACCGGCGGAGAGCTCGACGAGCTCCGCGACCGGCAGCAACGGGGAGGCCTTGCCGGAGCCGTATGCGGGCACCCGGTCCCAGACCTGGCCGAGCTCGGCGGCCAGTGAGTTGCCGTTGCACCGGGCCCGCAGGTCCCACAGCGCGATGTCGATCGCCGCGATGGCGAACGAGTTGATCCCCCGGCCGAGCCGGTGAGTGATCGCCCAGAGCTCGTGCCAGATCCGCTTGGTGTCGTGCACCGACCGCCCGCACACCCTCGGCACCAGCACGTCGTCGAGCAGGGCCTTCACCGCCGAGCCGCCCCCGAAGTCGGTGACGAAGGCGAAGCCGGTGCCCGTCTGTCCCTCGGCGGTGTGCAGCGTGACGCCGATGAGCTCGTGGTGCGCGTCGTCGAAGTCGCGGCTGGTCCGGACGAACGGGAGGCGCAGGATCCAGGTCTCCGCCTTGCTGATCTCCATGCTGAGGGCACGCCTTTCCATCGGTGGACGAGGAATCAGTGGCCGATCCGTACGCCGAGCAGCCGGCGGGCCAGCAGCACCACACCGAGGTTGACGGTGAGCATGACCACCGACAGCGCGCCCATCAGCTGGAACCGTGACTCGGACGCGAGGTTGTACAACACCACCGGCGCGACACTGTTGGTGCCGGTGTAGAGGAAGATCGAGACGTCCAGCTCGCGGAACAACAGGACGAAGTTCAGCACGCCGATGGACAGGATCGGCCCGCGCAGCAGCGGCACGGTGACCCGCCGCATGGTCTCCGTCCAGGAGGCGCCCAGGCTCCGGGCCGCGTCCTCGGTCTCCGCGTTGAGCTGCTTCAACCCGGCGTGGGTATAGGTGAACGACTGCGGAACCACCCGGATCAGGTAGGCCAGCACGATGATCGTCAACGTGCCGCCGATCCAGAACGGCTGACCCCCGTAAGTGATGATCATGGCGATGCCCAGGATCGCCCCGGGGAAGGCCAGCGGCGCGAGCATGCTCGGCTGGATCAGCCCGCGCAGCCGCGATCGCCCGCGCTCGAGCAGCCACCCCGCGAGTACCGCGACGGCGATGCTGGCCAGTGTGGCGACCAGGGAGATCCACAGGCTGTTCCAGAACGACTCGAGGATCTCCGGCTGGTGCAGCAGCGCGCGGTAGTTGTCGAACAGGACCAGGTTCCCCGGGGTCAACGGTAGCCCGATCGCCTTGCGGAACGAGGTCAGCAGCAGCACCCCGAACGGCAGCACCACGCTCACCAACATGACAGCCACGCCGAACAGCCAGGCCGGCCAGCGCCATATCCCCAGGCGGAGCAGGCGCCGCTGCCCCGGCTTGCCGCCGACCGTGGTGTAGCGGCGCCGGCCGTAGATCCGCCGTTGCAGCACGAGCAGCAAACCGAGCGCAACAAGCACCGGCAACCCGAGCACGGCGGCGTACTCGATCTTCGGCGGGAACGTCATCAGCTGCAGCATCGCGGTCGGGATGGTCTGGAACCCGACCGGGCCACCGAGCAACGCGACCGGCCCGAAGATCACAAACGCACTGATGAAAACCAGCAGGCTTCCGGAGAACACCGGCGGCAGGATCAGCGGCAGCGTGATCGCCCGCAGGGTGTGCGACCTGGTCGCGCCCAGCGATTCGGCCGCCTCCTCCAACCGGGAGTCCATGTTGTCCATCGCGTCGGCGACCGGCAGGAAGATCAGCGGATAGAGGAAGAAAGACAGCACCATGACGATGCCCCTCGGCCCGAACACGTCGAACGCGGGCAACCCCAGCGGGGTGATCACGTACTGGTTGAGCAGGCCGTTGCGCGGGCCGAGCAGCAGGATCCAGCCCATCGCCGCGATGAAGCTGGGCGCGGCGAAGGT
>Ga0137413_10000694_pt1 | contig 11864 bp, 10 predicted proteins | sample CZODoug2_1_16fun_FD_108280 | JGI IMG/M metagenome (GOLD analysis project Ga0137413, IMG submission 108280) | Vadose zone soil fungal communities from Angelo Coast Range Reserve, California, USA - CZODoug2_1_16fungal (Illumina Assembly) | ecosystem: Environmental > Terrestrial > Soil > Vadose... | reverse complement strand
GTTACCTCGCGGGTGTCGATGAAATCGGCGCCGTGGCCGTGAGTCTGGTGGTCGCGTCGCTGGTGTTGCTGCCCGTCGCGCTCATCACCATGCCGCGGACGCTGCCGTCCGCTCTGTCGCTTGTCTCGAGCGGGATCCTGTGGTTCATTTGCACCGCGAGTGCCATGTTATTGTACTTTTACGTGATCCACGCCGCCGGCGCCGCGCGCGCGTCGGTGGTCGCGTATATCAGTCCGGCAATCGCCGCCGTTCTCGGCGTGGTGGTGCTCCACGAGCATTTCGGCATCGGCATTGCGGCGGGCCTCGCGCTCATTCTGTTGGGCTCAGCCCTTGGCGCCAGCGGCGGCGAGCGGGTAAGCGGCGTCGAGCGGTCCGCCGCAGCGGAAACGCGCGCATAGGCCGGCAGGTAAATCAAACGGACGCCACATAATCAATCGGCAGAAAGTCATGCCCAATCGCTATAAGACGCGGTACACGGAGTCGGTTAACGTTGCCGTTCAGATTGTCCGAGGAGATCTTCATGGCAGAAATTGCCGGCCGGACCAAAACCCACGTGTTCAAGCCTGCCCCGCTGTGGAGCGAGTTGCTGCGCAAGGAAGACTGGTGGGCTATTTGGATCGGCCTTGGGCTGATCGCCATTGCCGCCCTCTTTTTCTCCAGCGGCGGCAGCATCAAATGGCTGGCGGTCGCCCCTCAGAAATGGAGCCACCTCTCTGAGGTTGCCGCGCAATTGCACCAACACGCATTGCGCTACGGGGCGTTGTTCGTGCTGTGGGCCCTGCTGTTCGGACTTGGGATCGCGGCGTTGGGCGTCAACCTGTCGACCTTCCTGCCGGCGTTTCTGACTCTCTATGTGGTCGCGGCCGCGCTGTATTTCCTAGGGGCATGGGACCAGGCGTCGCATTACAACTTGGAGCCGCCGCTGGTCGCTTTGGCACTGGGGCTGCTGATTTCCAACACCATCGGCGCGCCCCGATGGCTCAGTCCCGCGCTGCGCGTCGAGTTCTACATCAAGACCGGCATCGTCCTTCTCGGTGCGAGCTTGCCGTTGCTGCTCATCGCCTGGGCGGGGCCGGTGGCGATCGCGCAGGCAGCGATCGTCTCACTGGTCACGTTCGGCGTAATTTACTTCGCTGCGAAGCGCTTAGGGTTGGACCCACGGCTGGCGGCGACCCTGGGAACGGGCGGCGCGGTATGCGGGGTCTCCGGCGCCATCGCGATCGGCGGTGCCGTGGGCGCCAAGAAAGAAGACGTGTCCATTGCGATCTCACTGGTGGTGGTGTGGGCCATCGTGATGATCTTCGTGCTGCCGTTGGCCGCGAGGTATTTGCATTTGTCGACCGGCGTGGCGGGCGCGTGGATCGGCACCTCCGAATTTGCCGATGCCGCGGGGCTTGCCGCGGCGCAGACCTACGGCGGTTACGCCGGAAACGTGCCCGGCATCGCCGGCCACGGCGATGCCGCCGTGACCGCATTCACCTTGATGAAAGTCATCGGGCGTGATGTATGGATTGGCGTTTGGGCCTTCGTGCTATCGCTGATCGCCACCACACGCTGGGAACGCACCGGCATCCAGAGCCGAACGGGCGCCGCCGAGATTTGGCGTCGATTTCCGAAATTCGTGTTGGGGTTCTTGATCGCGTCGGCGATCGTCACCGTGATTTCCCGAGGCTACGATTACGCGGCGTACAAGAAAGACGTGGTGCCCGGCCTCGTTGCACCGCTTCAGGCATTGCGGACCTGGGCGTTCACGTTTGCATTCTTGAGTATCGGGCTCACGACGCGCGTGCGCGAATTCGTGTCGGTGGGCGCCCGGCCTTTCTACGCGTTCACGATCGGCGTGGTCGTCAACGTCGCGTTGGGTTTCTTTTTATCGACGCAGGTTTTCGGCGATTTCTGGAATCGACTCGGGCAATGAGGCCAATACCCGAAACGAGTTGCCGCAGCTGCCGGCATTTTTTCAACGCATCGCCGGCCATCGAGTCCGCGCTGCCGGGATTATCGAGCTTGAGTTCCGCCTACGCGGCGGTGCGTGCGGACGACGGCGTATGCAGCATGCACGATCGATATATCGCGGCGGAAAGCGTTTGCAGCTCGCACTCCGCCAGGAGTTCGCACGCGCGTTACAGCGCCGCGACCTCAACCAGACAGTCGTAGAAAATCGGCGCCCGCCCCATATCGGTAAGCGTGTCGCTGCTGGTCAACTCGTTGGCGTTCTTGCCGTCTCTGGCAAGCTTCTTCCACCACACGGACAGCGCCACCACGACGCCGCGCCGCGCTCGATCGGTGACGCGGGCCCGCAGTTCCAAGCTGCCGCGCTCGTTGAACACTCTGACGTAGTTCCCATCCGCGATGCCGCGGGGCATCGCGTCTTCGGGGTGCAAATCCAGCCAGGGCTCGCCTTCGCTCGCCCGCAGGCTTTCGACATTCACGAAACTGCTGTTGAGAAAGTTGCGCGCCGGCGGAGAGATCATCGCCAACGGGTAGCGGCGCGCGAGCTCACTTCGGGTATCTTCATGCGGCGCGATGTAATCGGGCAGCGAATCGAGCCCCAGGGACAGCGCCGATGCCGAAAGGAACTCGACCTTGCCCGAGGGCGTGTCGAAGCCGCCGTTCGCGAAACGCGCGGTGCCTTTCGGCGGCCCTATGCGCTTCCATCCGTCCTCCCGAACGCCGGCGAAATCCCAATCCCGGGCGACGGCGGCCTGCGCAATCACTTCGTCCGAGTCGCCGAAGCAAGCCTCGCTGAAACCCATGGCCCGCGACAACAGCCGAAAAATCTCGGTGTTCGGTTTGGCCTCGCCCAGCGGCTGAATCGCGGGATTATTGGCCACCATGTAATAGTGGCCATAGGGTTTGATCACGTCCAGGTGTTCGAGCTGCGTGGTGGCCGGCAGGACGATATCCGCGTAGTCCGCCGTGTCCGTCTGGAAATGCTCGAGCACCACCGTGAATAAATCTTCGCGCGCGAAACCGCGCGCGACCCGCGTGGAATCGGGTGCGACCGCCACCGGATTGGAGTTGTATACGATCACCGCACGGATGGGCGCGCGCTCGTCGAGCAGCGCATGGCCAATGGTCGACATGTTGATGGTTCGCGGCCGCCGCTCCCCAAGAAGGTCCGGCCGCGACAGCGCGGCCTCGTCCACCGCGAAGTTGCCGCCCGTCGACAGCAGCACGCCGCCGGCGGCATCGCGGAACGCACCGACCAGCGCCGGAAGGCAGGTGATATTACGCATCCCCATGCCGCCGCCGCGCGCGCGCTGCAGGCCGTAATTGGCGCGGATCAAAGACGGCCGCGTGGTTCCGTAGAGGCGCGCCAGCGATTCGATTTCGCCGGCCGTGATGCCGCAGATGGCAGCCACGCGCTCGGGGGGGTATGCGGCGGCGCGGCCGCGCAGCTCTTCGAAGCCCAGCGTATGACGGCCGACATAGTCGTGATCGATGAGATCGTCACGGATGAGCACGTGCATGAGGCCCAACGCCAGCGCGGCATCGGTTCCGGGCAGGAGCGCCACGTGCACGTGGCATTTCTCGGCGGTGAGCGACCGATACGGATCGATGGCCACCAAGGTGGCGCCGCGCCGCTTGGCTTGCTGCGCACGCGCCCAGAAGTGCACGCTCGAGGTAATCGCATTCGAGCCCCAAAAGACGATGAGCTTCGCCTCGTCGGCGAGCTCCATGTCCATGCCGATTCGTGAGCCCAGCGTGATCTTGTGGCCGGCAGTACCGGCCGATGCGCAAATCGTGCGATCCAACAAACTCGCACCCAACCGGTGAAAGAAGCGCTGGGCCATGGATTCGCCCTGGACCAAGCCCATCGTACCGGCATAGCTGTACGGCAAAATCTGTTCCGGATCGTCCGCGGCGATCGGCGCGAGCCGGTTTGCGATGCTTTGCACCGCCTCATCCCAGCTGATGCGCTCGAACCGCCCTTCCCCTTTGCGGCCCACTCTGCGCAGCGGATGCAGCAGGCGGTTGGGGTGATAGGTGCGTTCGGTGTAGCGCGCCACCTTGGTACACAGCACGCCCGCGGTCGGTGCGTGGTCGTTCGATCCGGTGACCTTGAGTGCGACGCCGTTCCGGACATGAACGTCCAGAGCACAGGTATCCGGACAATCGTGCGGGCAAGCGCCCTTGATCAGCGTCACTTCCGAGGATGCCGGGAGCGCGCTCATGCGGGTGCGTATCCGGTCTCGAGGATGCGGTTCATGAAGGCTTCGCATTGCGCCAATTGCTCGAGCGCCACGAATTCATTGGGCCGGTGCGCTTCGGCAATATCACCCGGGCCGCAGATCACCGTGGGAACGCCCATTTTCTGAAACAGTCCGGCTTCGGTGCCGTAGGACACCTTGCCCACGGTGGCATGCTTCGAGAGCTGCATGGCCCAGCGCACGATGGCATCGGTTTCCGATGCCGCGAGCCCAACCGTCTGACTGGCCCATACCAAGTCGATGCCCGATTGGGGATCGACGGCTTGCATCTCGCGCGCCAGCGCTTCAGCGTAAGTCCGGATCTCTTGATAGAGCGCGTCGGGCGATGCATGCGGCAACGTGCGCATGTCGAATTGGAACTCGCAGTCTTTCGGGACCACATTGGCGGCAATGCCGCCGCGGATCAGTCCGGTCGATAGGGTTGAATAAGGCACCGTGAATCCGTAATCGCGCTTCTCGATTTGCGCGAGGCGTTCCGCGATCTGACGAATGTACACGATCAAGCGCGCCGCATATTCGATGGCATTGACGCCGTGAGTGACATAGCTCGAATGCGCCTCGCGTCCATGTACCGCGCAGCGGAATCGATGCGTGCCCTTGTGGGCAATGATGGGTTGCATGGAAGTGGGTTCGCCGACCACGCAACCGGCCGGCCGGATGCCGTTTTCTTCCAAATCCCGAATCAGTCCGCGCACCCCCAGGCAGCCGACTTCTTCGTCATAACTCAACGAATAATGCAGCGGTGCGTCCAGACGATTGGCGTTGAGGGCGGCGACGAATTTCGGCGCCTGAGTGAGAACGATGCCGATGAAACCCTTCATGTCGGCTGAGCCGCGCGCGAACAGCTTGCCGTCCCGCTCGGTGACGACGAACGGATCGGTGTCCCAACGTTGACCGTCCACGGGCACCACATCGGTGTGGCCGGACAGGATCAACCCGGGTTTCGCGGATTCCCCCAATGTGGCGAAGAGATTGGCCTTCTTGCCCGTGGCATCGTGCGTGAGCCGTGTCTTCGCGCCGAGTTGATGAAGATAGTCGCGCACCCATTCGATCAGGCCCAAATTCGAATCGCGCGAGACAGTATTGAACGCGATCAGACGTTCGATCATGGCGCGCGCGGCCGCGCTGGGAGCGGCGCCGGGTGCTGCGGCTTCGGGAACGGCGTTCATGAGGAAATTATACACCGCAGGGGCTCGGCGCGTACCCCTGCCCCGCGTGCCTCAGCCCAACGAGAGACTCTGCATCATGCGCTTCAACGCAAAATGCCGGTAACTCTGCAAGGCCAGCGCGGCAACTTCGTCGGGATCGCAGTCATTGGTCACATCCAGCGCGATCCAGCCGTTGTGTCCCATGTACTGCGGAACGCGGTAGCGCGCGTCCGCCGTCAGCAGGTGCTGCTGATCGACGCCCACCCAGAAGCACGCGGACAACCGCTCACCTTCGCATCTTGCCCAAGAGAAGGTCTTCTTTCCGGCCTGCCACACCGGATATCCGAATTGGACCGCTTCGCGCGCTTCGGGAAAATCCAAGCAAATCTTGCGCATGATTTTCAATAGCGCCTTGCCGCGCGCCGATTGCATGGGATTGATTTCGCTTGGCGTAAGCTTGCGGCCGGGCGTCTTGATGACCGGAGTCTTGCCAAGAGTCGATGTGAGCGGGGCCGGAGCCACTTTTTCATACGCTTCGCGAACCAGCGCGGCGATCCGCACCCAGGAGAGGCCCTTATCCAAGTGGACGCCCAGCCATCCGCGAGGGCCCACGTAGGGCGGTACGAAGAATCGCTTGGGGTCGGCGCCCACGTATAATTCCTGCGCCCCGCGCGCAGCGTTGAGCCACAGCGCGACGCGGCCGTCGCCGTGGTGATTGACCACATACGAGGCAAATGTTTTCCCGCGAACTTTGAAATTGGGCGACCCGTGCGAGAGAAATTCCTCCGCTTCGGGAAGCCAAAGGCAAACGTCGCGTACTGCTTGGTGAATGTCGCGTTCCAAATCCGCCGTGCCCTCCTCGGACCATCAATATAGGGATAAGACCGCCGTGCGGCAATGCGGCCGCGATATAGTTAGCCGATGCAGCCACTATTTTTGTTGTGCGGCCTATTGTGCGACGAAACGATCTGGGCCGATGTACCGCATCGGCTTGCCGATGTCGCGGATGTTCGCATCGTGTCCTTTGCCGGGTTCTCCTCCATCGGCGCCATGGCCGATCAGGTGTTGGCAAAGGCTCCGCCGCGATTTGCGGTGGCCGGGCATTCCATGGGCGGACGTGTAGCGCTCGAGGTGTGGCGTCGGGCGCCCGGGCGAATTGCGGCACTGGGTCTTCTGAATACCGGGGTGTACCCGACGCGAGACGCGGAATACGAGAGCCGCGGCCTGCTGGTGCGTCTCGCTCGGCTGCATGGCATGGCAGCGCTTGCCGCCGAATGGTTGCCGCCCATGATGGGGGCATCGCCCGCGAGGGTTGCCCAAGTCATGCCAACCCTGGCGGCGATGGTCCAGCGCTCGACGCCCGATTCGTTCGCGGGCCAGATAAACGCGCTGCTGCAGCGTCCCGATGCGCGATCGGTCTTGCACTCCATCAATGTTCCGACGCTGCTGCTCAGCGGCACCAACGACACCTGGTCATCGCTGTCGCAGCATGCCGATATGCAGCGCAGTGTTCCCCACGCCAGGCTGGTGGAGATCGCGGGCGCCGGCCACATGGCGCCCATCGAGCGTCCTGATGCGGTGGCCAGGGCGCTCAGAGCGTGGCTGGCGGGACTTGAGCGGCGGGCGTCCGGCCCCGGGGCCGGCTAGCCGGCGGCGCGGATCAAATCGGGATCGTCGACGTCGCAGGAATTGATGCGCGGACTGACGGGGTACGCGTGCATCCACTGGGCTTTGTAGGGTTGGAGCGCCGCTTTCGCCGCGACGGGATTGCCATGCAGCCAGGTCTGATAGTCCTTGCGCCGCAAGATCGCCGGCATTCCGGGTTCCGGGCCGGTGATCTGCGACATGAGCTCGTTTGCCGGCGCGCATATTACCGAGCAGCTTTCGATGACGTCATCGTCGTCGCTGACCCAGCGGTCCCAAATCGCCGCGATGCCGAACACCGTTCGGTCGGTCAACCGCACGAAAAACGGCTGCCGATATTTCTCACGCGTGAGCTGCCATACATAGAACCCGGCGACGGGGAGGATGCATCGTTGGCTATTGAGCCAGGGCTTGCGGTAGATTGCCGAGCGCTCGAGGCGGCTGCTGTTGACGCACACTTCGGGCGGCCCGGTTGGCGGGCTCAGGGTCCAAGACGGAATCAGACCCCAGCGCAGCATCACGCCTTCGCTCTGCTTGTCGTGCAACCGTATGGCGGGTACGTACTGCTCTGCGGCCACATTGAACTTTGCTGCGAATTGCCACCACGCTGTCGCGGGCAGAAACTCGCGTTCCGCGGCGATCTGGTCCGGAAGAGCATAACGCTGACACATGGGCGCCAGGATACGGCTGAAAATGGCCCAAAAGCGTGACGAAGCGCCGCTCTTCGGCAATTCGCCCCTACGCGACCTTGGCCTCCGCCGGCCATTCCGCAGCGCCGGCCGAGTCTTTACCCAGTACCGCTCCCAGGTCCTTCAGCAGGGCGGCGAGTTCTCCGGCCATCACGGCGAAATCGATATCGAATTGCTCGGCGGGATCCAGCTCCTCGCCTTCAGTGTCGTCTTTGCTCATCTCGAGAAATTCGAGCCGCTTCACCTGCAGCTTGTCCGTCAACACGAACGACACCCGGTCGTTCCAGGTGAGTCCAAGTCGAGTCGGATACTTTCCCGCGGCGAGATGCCCGCGAATTTCCTTTCCATCCAAGGGATGACGGGTGTATCGGATAATTGTTTTCGACTTATCGGCGGTCTGCAGCTCCAGTTCGTCATCGATCGAAAAACGCGCCGGAGCCTCTCCGCGCAGAAGCCACGACGCCATGGCGGCGTGCGGCGACCGCTCCGTCTCGATGGCCCTCGGTGCGAAGCTGCCCAGCGTATCGCTCAATGTCTCGACCACCATCTCGGCGCGAGGCAGGCTCGCGGCGTCGACGGCAAACCATCCTCCTTGTGGATCGATCCAGGCACGCGTGATGCGGCGCCGCGTGAGCGCGCGCGCGCGTAGCTCATCCGCTACCCGGGCGCGCAGATCGCGCATCTGCTTCCGGCCGACCGGGAAACCCTGTTCCTGGGCTTGGATGTCGGCGCGTTCTTGGGCGACCTGCCGAACGATCGATCCGGGAAGCAATTTCTCGTCCACGCCGAGCGCGATCATGAGCTGTTGATTGACCGCGTGCAGCAGCCGTCCCCCGTTGGTGACCGCGACCCAGCCCCGGCTGGACATATCGAAGGGGCCGCACGGCCGCAGGGTACGGCCGGCCAATTGATCCTCGAAATCGGCGGCGGACATCGTCCAATCTGCGGGAAGACGCTGAAAGACTAGATTCTTGAACAACATGTGGCACCCGGCGCAAAAGGAGCGCGGATTATATTGGGTGCGTCTCGATATGTATTTTTATTTGTAGATTTATTTTTCGCCCCATACCTCGCGGGCGGTCTCCACGATCAGGCGCAGCTTGGCGATTTGTTCATCGATGCTCAACGCATTGCCCTCGACCGTCGATGAAAAGCCGCATTGCGGGCTCAAACAGAGTTGCTCCAGCGGTATGTACTTTGCCGCTGCGTCGATGCGCCGCTTGAGAAAATCCTTATTCTCCAGCGCACCGCGCTTGGATGTGACCAGACCCAGCACCACCATTTTGCCTTTGGGCACGAAGCGCAGCGGCTCGAAACCGCCCGAGCGCTCGTCGTCGTACTCGAGAAAGAATCCGTCCACGTTCAAGCGGCCGAATAACGCCTCGGCAACATGATCGTAGCCGCCGGCAGCCACCCACGATGAGCGGAAGTTACCGCGGCACAGGTGCGTGCACACCGTCATGCCGGCGGGCTTTTTTGTCAGCGCCGCATTGATGAGATCGATGTACACCAAGTGTTGAGTGTCGGCGTCGCCGCCGATCTGTGCCATATGCTGCCGTTGCGCCGGATCGTTCAGATACGCGAGGCTGGTATCGTCCAGCTGCAGATAAGTGCAACCGAGTTTGCCGAGCGCCGCCACTTCGTCGGCGTAGGCGTTCGACAGATCGCGCCAGAATTCCTTCATGTCCGGATAGACGGCGGCGTCGATGGCCGCGCGTCCGCCGCGGTAGTGAATCATGCTGGGACTCGGAATGGTCAGCTTCGGCGTGCCCCGGGTGACGGATTTCAAATAGGTGAAATCCTCGCCAAAAATGCATTTCTGCAGTTCGAGCTTGCCGGTGACGCGCAAGGCGGCGGGGGTGAATTCGATGTCGCCCTTCTCGTTGTGAAACTGCACCTTGAGGTTGCCGTCTTGAACCTTGGTCGCGCCCCCGAGCTGGTACAGGAAATCCATGTGCCAGGAACTGCGGCGAAATTCCCCGTCGGTGATGCCTTGCAAGCCGACATCCTCTTGCATCTTGACCACCGTGCGGATCGCGGCATCTTCGGCGGTTCGTAGTTCCGCTGCCGCGATCTCGCGGTTCTTGAAGCGCTCGCGGGCCTGCAAGAGTGCCGCCGGACGCAGCAGGCTGCCGACGTGATCCGCGCGGAAAGGGAGGCGTTTATTCATTTGAGGTTCCCTCTGAGCCTCCGGCCCAGCCGCGGAAACACCTTGCGCGCATTGCCTTCGAATATTTTATGACGGTCGCCGTCGCTCAACCTCAGCGCATCCAGGTAACGCTTCGTGTCATCGAAGTATTGTCCCGTCTCCGGGTCGATGCCGCGCACCGCACCTACCATCTCGGAGCCGAAAATGATGTTGTCCGCGGGTATCACCTTCAGCAGCAATTCGATGCCGGGCAAGTGATACACGCAGGTGTCGAAGAACACGTTCTTCAGCAAGTAATCGGCGAGCAGCGGGCGCTTGAGATCCTGCGCGAGGCCGCGGTACCGGCCCCAATGATAGGGCACGGCGCCGCCGCCGTGCGGGATGATGAAGCGCAGCGTCGGAAAATCACTGAACAAGTCGCTGGTCAGAAATTGCATGAACGCGGTGGTGTCGGCGTTGATGTAATGCGCACCGGTGGCATGAAAATTCGGATTGCAGGACGAACTCACGTGCACCATGGCGGGAACATCGAGCTCCACCATTTTTTCGTACAACGGATACCAATGGCGATCCGTGAGCGGCGGCGAGGTCCAATTCCCGCCGGACGGATCCGGATTCAGGTTGCAACCGATGAAGCCGAGTTCCTCGACGCAGCGTTCGAGCTCGTCCGCACTATTGACGGGCGCTACACCCGGCGACTGCGGCAACTGGCAGACGCCGACGAAATTTTCGGGATACAGGGTGCACACTCGATGGATCAAATCGTTGCAGGCCTCGGTCCAGCGCCGGCTGGTAATTTCATTGCCGATGTGATGCGCCATGGCCGAGGCGCGCGGCGAGAAGATGGTCAAATCGGTGCCGCGGGCGCGCTGCAGTTTGAGCTGCGCGTTCTCCAAGCTGTCGCGAATTTCATCGTCGCTGATCGGAGTCCGGGCGCTCAATGGAAGGTCCAGATTCTGTTTCAGCCCCGCAATCTGCGCATCGCGAAATTTCTGCAGCGCGCCGGGCGCCGTCGTGTAGTGGCCATGACAATCGATGATCATGGCGTCCCCCAATACATGCGGGTGGGATTGTCCACGAGAATGCGCGTGCGCAGCGCCGCATCGGGACAGATCTCGCCGAACAAGTCGACCAGTTCGCCGTCGTTGGGCATGTCCTTCGTGATATTTGGATGGGGCCAATCCGTGCCCCACAGAATGCGAGTCGAATCGACGGCGATGAGTGCCTGAGCGAAGGGAACGGCATCGCGGAACGGCCGCTTGCCGACCGAGACGCGCTCCGCGCCGCAGACTTTGATCCAGGCCAACGGGTTGTTGCGGTAAAGATCGAGCAGCGACTGGAAAGGCCGCTGTTCGAGGCCCTCGGCTGCTTTGGCGCGGCCCATGTGGTAGGAGATGAATGGCACGTTGATGCGCCCGAGAAGTTCTTGCTGGGTCAAGATATCTTCAGCGTCGAAATGCAGCACGATGTGCCAGCCCAATGGTTTTATGCGCGCGACCAAACGATGAAACACCTCGAGGTCGGGCACGCCCCCCAAATGCTTGACGAAATTGAAACGGATGCCGCGAATCCCGCCGTCGTGCAGGCGCTGAAGCTCCCCATCGGTGATTGAATCTTCCACGCAGGCAACCCCGCGGTAGGCGCCCTCGCTCGAGGCGATGGCATCCAGCGTGACGTCCATTTCCGTGCCATGGCAGCTCGCATGAACGATCACGGCTCGGGAAATTCCCAATCGCCGGTGCAAGCGCCGCAGATGGTCGACGGGTGCATCGGGAGGCGTGTAGCTCCGGTCCGCCGAATAGGGGAACCTCGTTGCCGGACCAAATACATGGCAATGCGCGTCGCAGGCGCCGGGCGGCAACACCACCGTCGGTTTGATCGGATTAGGATCCGGCGGTAAGCAAGTCTTGAGAGGATTCTTGGCCGGGTTCATGCCGGCGACTCCGAGTCGAGCGCCGCCTCGTCGTCGACATACCTCAAGCCCGCTTTGGCGAGCGTGTCGCGCATGCCGTAGATGTCG
>Ga0137413_10000689_pt1 | contig 11922 bp, 11 predicted proteins | sample CZODoug2_1_16fun_FD_108280 | JGI IMG/M metagenome (GOLD analysis project Ga0137413, IMG submission 108280) | Vadose zone soil fungal communities from Angelo Coast Range Reserve, California, USA - CZODoug2_1_16fungal (Illumina Assembly) | ecosystem: Environmental > Terrestrial > Soil > Vadose... | reverse complement strand
CCCTGGTGCTGCGCAGCGAGTACGACTTCTGGTCGCGGCCCGAGGACGTGCCAACCCTGGTCGCGGACCTGAGCCGGGCGCGGGCGGTGCGCGCCGTACGGCTCGACCGGGCGACCCACTACGTGCACCTGGACCGCGCGGATCGCGGGCGGGACCAGCTGATAACGGAACTCACTCGCTGGCTGGCGGCTTAGTCGGTCGGGTCGGCCGGCTGGGTGTGGCGTTGGCGCAGCAGGAACCGCTGGATCTTGCCGCTGGGGGTCTTCGGCAGTTCCTCGACAAAAATGATCGAGCGCGGGTAGGCGTGCGCGGCAAACCGGGTTTTCACCAGTTGCTGCAGGTCGGCGACCAGTTCCGGGCCGGTGCTGACATCGGGTTGCGCGACGACGTAGGCGATCAGGACCTCGCCGCGCAGCTCGTCGGGTACGCCGATCACGGCGGATTCAGCGACGGCGGGGTGCTGTTGCAGCACACTTTCCACGTCGAAAGGGCCGATGCGGTAGCCCGCCATCAGGATCACGTCGTCGTCCCGCGCGGCGAAGGTCAGGTAGCCGTCGTGATCCTTGGCGGCCACGTCGCCGGTGTAGTACCAGCGGCCGTCCGGGCTGAACTTGTCCTTGGTCCGGTCCGGCGCGTTGTGGTAGCCGGTGAACCACATCAGCGGGCTGGCCGGGCAGTCCACCGCGACCCGGCCGCGCTGGTCGGGCCGGGCAACCCGGTCCGCGTCCTCGTCCAGTACCTCGACGGTGAAGCCGGGCAGCGGGCGCCCCATCGAGCCGGGCTTGACCACGTCGCGCAGCTCGGCGTGCCACGCATTGGCCACCACCATGCCCAGCTCGGTCTGGCCGTACTGGTCGAGCACCGGAATCCCGAGTGTCTGCTCGGCCCAGCTGACCACGTCCGGGGTCAGCGGCTCGCCGGCCGACGAGCAGTGCCGCAGCCGCAGGTCGTCGGGGACCGGCAGCTGGGCGTTGCGCAGGGCCCGGTACACCGTCGGCGCCGCGGTGAAGTTGGTGACGCCGAAGCGCGACATGACCGACCAGGTGAGCTCGGGGGAGAACCCGGCGCGCAGCAGGATGGCGCGCCGGCCCAACGCCAGCGGTGTGGTGATCGCGTAGAACAGCCCGTACGCCCAGCCTGGGTCCGCCGCGTTCCAGAACACGTCCTGCTCGGCGTGGTCCAGCGCGTATCGCTGGTACACCTGCATGCCGGCCACCGCACGAAGCGGTACCGGCACCGCCTTGGGCAGGCCGGTGGTGCCTGAGGTGAACAGCTCGATGAGCACGCCGTCCCCACCGGTCGACACCGGCGCCGGCAGCGGTTCGGCGGCCCGCAGCAAGGCCTCGAAGGACAGCGCGCCGCCGACCTCGGCGCCGGTGCTCACCAGTTGCCATGGTGGATCGGCGGGAATGTCCGCACTCGGCGCGAGCTTGCCCAGCTGGGCCTCGTCCGCGATCACCACCTTGGTGTCGTTCCCGGTGATGCGCAGGGCGATCGCCGGCGGCGCGAACGCGGTGAACAGCGGCACCTGAACCGCCCCGAGCCGCCAGATGCCGAGCAGCGCGATCACCAGCTCGGCCGATTTGCCCATCAGCGTGGCGACCCGGTCACCTTGGCCGACTCCGAGGCCGGCCAGCGCGACGGCGAACCTGCTGGACGCCTCGCGCAACTCGCCGTAGGTCAGGTCACGGCCGGACAGATCTCCCTCGACGAGGGTGAACGCCACCGCATCGACGGGATGACGGTCGCAGAGCAGCTCGGCGGCACAGGCATCCGCGGCGCCGAAGACCGCCAACTGGTCCTGGACGTACTGCTCCACGGATGTCACCGGATTCCTCCCACTCCACACGGCGGTGCGCGGCCTGCCACCCGGGATACTGGCTGTCCATCGGGTCGCCGCGCCACCCCCACAGCTCAGCCGTCTGGTCCCAACGCGCCGTCCGGAAGCTTGAGACGCAGGCCTTCCGGGATGCTGAGTGGCCTGGCGCCGTCCGCGCCGTAGGTCAGGGACAGCTCCCCGCCGGGGAACGGGATCCCGTGCAGCTCGACCCGACGCAGGCCCTTGGGCAGCGTGGGATCGACGGTGATCGTGCCGGCCGGCACATCGGGTTGCAGCCCCATGCACATGGTGGCAACGGCCAGTGGCACACCCGCCGCCCACGCCTGCGGGCGGCAGGCGGTGGGATAGGGCACCGGGAAGTCCCCCGGCTCGCGCCGATGGCCGCCGAACAGCTCGGGCAGCCGGTCGTCGAAGATCGCCAGCGCGTCCAGCAGATCACCGGCGAGACGCATGGCCACCTCGTCCAGTCCGTAGCGCCGCAGGCCCTCGCAGGCGATCACCGTGTCGTGCGGCCACACCGAACCCACGTGGTAGGAGATCGGGTTGAAGCCGGCCATCTGGTCGGACAGGGTGCGCAGCCCCCAGCCGCTGGCCATCGCCGGGCTCGCCAGGTGCGCGCCGACCTGCTCGGCCTCGGACTGGGTGGGCACGCCGCTCCACAGCAGGTGCGCCATGTTCGAGGTGATCGAGTCGACCTGCCGCTTGTCACCGTCCAGGGCCATCGCGAAGTAGCCCGGCGCACCGTCGGCACCCGGATGCCAGTACCGATGCCGGATCAGACTGCGCAGCTGCGCCGCCTCGGCGGAGAGGTCGGCCGCCTCGGCGTGGAAGCCCAGGTGATCGAGCACGGCGGCCAGCTCGCGGCGGGCCCGGTAGGCGTAGCCCTGCACCTCCACCACCGCGATCGGGGCGGTGGCCAGCCGGCCGTCGGCGAACTGCACCGCGTTCTCGGAGTCCTTCCAGCCCTGGTTGACCAGCGAGCGCGGCCCGATCGAGGCGTACTCGATCAGCCCGTCCCGGTCGGGGTCGCCGGGGCCGCGGAGCCAGTGCAGCGCGGCCCGGGCGGCCGGCAGCAGCGCTTCGAGCACCTCCCGGGACGCGCCCCACCGCATCGCCTCACCCAGCATGATCAGGAACAACGGGGTCGAGTCGGCGCTGCCGTAGTACGGGCGCAGACCGCCGCTGGTGCCCTCGCCCAACCAGGGCAGGTCCCCGAACCGCACCTCGTGCAGGATCTTGCCGGGCTGCTCACCGTTGCCAGGGTCGTCGATCCGGCCCTGCCGCGCGGCGAGCGCGGAGAGCGCATCGGTCATCAACTCCGGCCGGAACGCGCGGGCCTGGTAGCTGGAGATCAGCACGTCGCGCCCGAACAGCGCGACGAACCACGGGATGCCGGCGGCGAGCAGCCGCCGCGACGGGTCCCGGTCATCCGGGATGCTGAGCGCGTCCAGATCGGCCAATGAGCGCAGGGTGGCCCTGGCCAGCCGTTCCGGCTCGCTGAGCACCACCACGTCCGGCCGACCGACGTGTTCGATCCTCGGCCGGATCGCCGGCCGCTGCTCGGCACCGGTACCGCGATGGGCCCGTACCTCGGTGCGCAGCACCCACGGTTGGTCCCGGGTCAGCCCGACGGTCCATTGCGCGGTCCGTTGATCCACCAGCTCGGGCGCCGGGTCCAGCAGGACCGTGGTGGTGCGGGCGGTCCCCGGGGCCTTGAATCGCAGCTCGCCGGGTGCCTCGGCGACCAACTCACCCGAGGTGCGGCCGCTGGGATCACCGGCCAGTCGGCGAACCTCGAAGATGTCCGCGAAGTCGGCGTCCAGCTCGATCTCCAGGCTCACCTGGATGGGCTCGCGCGTCCAGCAGCGGAGCGTCAGCGTCTCCACCAGACCGTCGGGGGTGAGCTCACGTAGCCGTTCGCACTCGACCGGGGCGTCCGGCAGCCGATCGCGCAGGGTGGCGTAGCCGCGGAAATGCGCCACCGACGGGGTCACCACACCCGAGCCCAGGTGCCGCAGCGGTTCGGAATCCAGCAGTACCCGCAGGCCAGACAGGTGCCGGGTGTCATCGGTGATCAGGCCGAACGGCCCAGGACCGATGTCGCCCCGCTCGTCGGAGATGGCGAAGGTCAGCCCGGCGATGACCGTGATCGAACCCGGGCCGGCGAGTACCTCGAGCGGGGCGTCGATGGTCATCCGGCCACCCGGCGGGCTGCCTGGGTGCGGTCGGGCCGCCGGAGCCGAGGCACGTCGTGCGGGATCCTCGACGGTTCATGCGAGACCCGCATCGGACGCGGCGTGGGCACCGGTGCGCTGAAAACCATCGGCGCGGCGGGGGCCAGCGACCTCTGCTCCGGCACCGAGGCGAGCAGCCGGCTGTAGCCGCGCACCAGCGCATCGGTGGAGAACCGCTCGGCGACGTGCCGACGGCAGGCCGCCCGGTCAATCTCGCCGATCCGGCTGATCAGCGGTGCCAGCTCGGCCGGGGTGTCCCGCACGAAGCCGGTCACCCCGTCGAGCACCACCTCCGGGACAGCGCCCCGGTTGGTGGCCAACACCGGTGTACCGCACGCCATCGCCTCGATCAGCACCATGCCGAACGGCTCGCGCCACGAGATCGGGAACAACAACGCCTCGGCATGGGACAGGAACTCGTAGGTCGCCGCGCGGTCCAACTCACCAAGGAACACCACGTCGTCACCGAGATGCGGCGCGACCTCCCGGTCGAAGTACGCCTGCTCGGCCGGCTCCCGACATTTCGCCGCGATCATCAGCGGCAGGCCGGCTTGCCGGGCCAGTGTGATGGCCTCGCCGACGCCCTTCTCCGGAGCCATCCGGCCGAGGAAGGCAAGGTAGTTCCCCGGCTCCGCGCGAAATGGGGCTTCGTCGACATCGATAGCGTTGTAGCAGACGCCGGCGAACGGCAGGTGCGGCGCCGCTCCCCGCTGCGAGCTGCTGATCGCGGCCAGCCGAAGACCCGGGGCGCGGGCGAACAGCCCGTCGTAGAGGCCGAGCAACTCAGTCTCCAGCGACCCGTGCACGACGTGCATCGCGGGCATCTTGGCCTGCGCGGACAGCAGCGCACCGAGCGGGCCGGAGTGGTCGAACACCATGTCGACACCGGCCAGCGCGTCCAGCCCACCGAGAACGTGTCGCCACTCGTCGGTGGCCATGCCGATCTGGGCCGGTAGGCGGTCCAGCGGTGAGATCACGCTGACCCCGGGTACGGCGGAGCCGGGTGCCGCGACGAGCGTCACGTCGTGCCCGGCGGCGGCCATCCCGGCGGCCTGGAGAGCGACTACCCGTTCGATGCCGCCGTAGGCCGGCGGCGGGGTGGGGATCCACGGTGGGGCGATGAGACCGATGCGCATCCGGGGAGACAGTCCTTTCGAGAGGCAGGTGGGGACAGTTCCGGTGCAGCCGGGGTCCAGGGCTGAGCAAGGAACATCCACTGGCCGCCGAACCGAACTAGTCAGCGGCCTGGAGAAATATGACGCGGAAAACGCCGACAAGAATTTGCTGCGCCGAATTCAGCGTGTCGGGCTACCAGAGCCGGTCGCGGTCCACCTGGTCCTTACGCCGGGGTGGAGCGATTTTCGGGATGCCGAAAACGGCGCCAATTTGACCACCAGCGCGCGAAATGCCCTCGGTGGCGCCAACACTACGCTGTCCCGGCGCTCCTCCCGGAACAGGGAGCCGGGCGACCCAAACAGCACGGCGCCAGGCCTTGTCCCTAGACTCCCCTATGTGACCAGTGGGGCTGGTGAAGCACGGCGTGCACCGGCCGCGGTGCGCCGCCCGATGCTCGCTGGCACAACGGTCGCCCTCGGCATGGCGGCCCACGCGCTAGGTGGTGGCGGAGTCGATCTGTCCCGCCTGCCGCTCATCGTTGCCGCGCTGGCCGGCGTCGCCGCGACGTTGGCGGCGGACCGCGTCGCCGGCTACCACCGACGCACCGGCGCTGGGGTGGTAGGGCTGGTCGGCGGTGGCCAGCTCGCCATGCATCTGGTGCTGAGCAGGTCACTGACCGCGCACACCTCGCTCGCGGAGATCGAGTCGGGTCTGAGCTGCGGGCTGGTGGCCGCACACGCCGTGGCGACCGGGGTGTTGATCGCGCTCGTGCTGGGAGTCCAGCGCGTGCTCGACCTACCCATCACGCTGGTCTCCCGCGCCCGTACCTGGCTGTGGACTCGGTTCGCCATCACGCTGGTCCCCTCGGACGAGTTCAGCGGAGTGCCAGCCATCCCGGCTGACGAGCACATCCACGCCATTCGGATGGCCCGCCACGGCCGAGTGCGGTCCCGTCGTGGGCCTCCAGCCGTCGCCACCATCTAGCGGGACCTACTCCTGCCGCGTTCCCGGCCCGACTGGCTCTGTCATGTCCGCGAACGCACTGCCCTGGCGCCATCCACATCGGACCTACCGGGCAACCGGCCCGGGACAGAGGTAAATCATGAAGGTCAAGTCAATCTTGGACCGCAAGGGTCACCAGGTGACCACCATCCAGCCGTGGGCATCCGTGGCCAGCGCGGTGCGCCAGCTGGTGGGCCCGCCCACCATCGGTGCGCTGGTCGTGACCGGGGTACCCACCGGATTCACCGGCCTGATCACCGAACGGGACGTGGTGCGGGCAATCAACACCCACGGCCTGGCGGTGCTGGACAAGCAGGTCGGGGAGATCATGTCCCACCGCGTGCCAACCTGCGCTCCGGATGACTCCGTCGCCCGCGTGATCGTCGAGATGACCACAACCCGTTATCGGCACCTGCCGGTGGTCGAGAACGGTGAGCTAGCCGGGCTGGTCAGCATCGGCGACGTCGTCCGTCACCGGCTCGAGGAGATCCAACTCGAGACAAATGTGCTGCGCGACCTTTACCACGCGCGGCACTAGGCACTAGGCCCCGCGGTCATCACAGGTGCGATAGCTGATAATGCTGAGGTGACCATCGAGGCCCCATGCGCGTGATCCTCGCCGAAGACGACGTCCTGCTCCGAGAGGGTCTGGCCAGCCTGCTCGAGCGGTCGGGCTTCGAAGTAGTCGGGCTGACCGGCGACGCCGCGCAGCTGATGCCACTGGTCCGGGAAACGAAACCCGAACTTGTGGTCGTCGATGTACGAATGCCACCGACGCACACAACGGAGGGTCTGCAGGCGGCTCGGGAGATCCGAGAGGAGTTCCCGGAGATCGCGATCCTGGTCCTGTCAGCGCATATCGAGGTCGAGCACGCGATGGAGTTGCTGGCCAGCGGCAGAGGCATCGGCTACCAGCTCAAGAGCCGCATCACCGATGTGAACGAGTTCGTCGACACCCTGCAACGCGTCGCGCGGGGTGGTTCGGTGGTGGACCCCGCGCTGGTGCGGGAGTTGGTGACCGCGAGCCGGCGCAGCGATCCACTCGCCGTGCTCAGCACCCGGGAGCAGGAGGTGCTGGCGCTGATGGCGGAGGGCCGCTCCAACGCCGGCATCGCGCACCGGTTGTGGATTACCGAGGGCACAGTGGAGAAGCACGTCAGGAGCGTGCTGACCAAGCTGGACCTACCCGAGACCGAGGACGATCACCGCCGGATTCTTGCGGTGCTCACTTTCCTGGAGGCCCGCTGACCGAGCCGATCCCGTCGCCGTCACCCGGTAGCCCGAGCATGTTCCGGATGGCCCGAGCGGACAGGACGGCTTTGGGCAAGAACCCGATCGCGGGACTTGCCGCAATGAGGTCCGCGTAGTCCTCCTCGGCGTGGGTCGAGATGAGGACCGTTCGAGACCCCGCCAAGCTGGCTCTGCCATGAAGTTGCCGCGCCACGTCAAACCCGCTCTGCTCGCCGAGCCGGATATCCACCAGCGTGACGTCCGGCCGCAGCTCCTCGGCGCGCTCGAGCGCCTCGGCCGCGCTCGACGCCACCCCGACGACCGTGATCCCCTCCCGCTCTAGCAAGGCCCTCGCCGCGTCCAGGAAGCGGCGGTTGTCGTCGATGATGAAACAGCGCAGCACGGGATCAGCATCGCAGGGCCTCTGGCGCGACGCATTCCAGGTAGCTGGAGATCTACACGGGGCCGACGGTGTCAGGGCTTCACCGGCCTCACCCGCTCGTCCAGCAGTTCCGCCGGGCCAGAGCGATCTGCCTCGGTTGGACCAGCCGCGACGGGGACGGTAATGAGCACGAGCGTGGTCGTCTGGCGAGTGGCTGCCTGCCGGAGCTCGAGCCGTTCCTCCTCGCCGAGCCCGCCCCACACCCCGGCGCGCTGGCCGGTGTCCAGCGCCCAGGCCAGGCACTCGCTGGCGACCGGGCAGCGGTGGCAGACCGACTTGGCCCTGCTGAGCTGCTCGAGGGCTGGCCAGGTAGTGCCGACGGGGAAGAACAGCTCGGGTTCCTCGCCTCGGCAGGACGCGCGATAGCGCCATTCCATGTCGATCACTTCCGTTGCTTGTCGTCGAGGTGGAGCGCGCGGAAGGCGAATCCCGCGGTAGCCCCGGCGACGAGCTCGACCACGGTGTAGATCCACAGCGTCGGCCCGTCGAACATGCCCAGCACCGCACCACCGAGTTCAACGGCCGGGTTGGCCGCGACATTGAGCACGATGTATGCCAGCACGCAGGCGAACAACAGCTCCGCCCCGAACGCGGCGGTGAGCTGACCGGAGAAGGTCAGCGTCGTTCGAGATGGGGTGACTGCGTCCATGCCACAAGGTTCGCCTCGCGGCAGCCTGATGTCGTCACGGGCACCGCCCAACCGCGCTGACCGTCAGCGGGACCCTGGACGTACCCACTAGCTGGAAAAGCCTTGGTCAGCCCGCCCGGCTACCAGCCAGCCGGTAGCGGAAATGGTCGTTGGCCGTGACGACTCGGCGCGGCGTGGGCGAAAGCCTGGTTGGACGGATCCCGCGACCCTCACGCGGCGGATCGGGCCACTAAGGAGAGCAGATGACTTCGTTAACAGGTGACGGCGGGGTTATGCCCGCCACCACGACCGTCGCCGGCACGAGCCGACGAACCCGGCGGCCGTGGTTGCGGACCTTTGCCGTCGGCTTCCTGTTGTGGGTGGCCTCGGTGCTGGTCACCTTCGGCACCGGCAACTCCAACCTGATTCCCACGATCATCTTGCTGGGCAGCTTCCTGGTCCCGGTGACCTTCGTCGTTTATGCGTTGGGCCACGCCGACCTGGTGGTCACGCCCCAGCGCATCTTCACCGCCTTCATCAACGGAGGCCTGCTCGGTGTGCTGGGCGCCTCCGTCCTGGAGGCAACGCTATTGCGACAGCCCTCCGGGCTGACCTACCTCGGCGTCGGGCTGATCGAGGAGGCCGTCAAGCTGGCCGCGCTCTGGCTGATCGCTCGGCGCCTGCCCCACTACACGATGCGGGACGGAATCGTGCTGGGCGCGGCCGTCGGGTTCGGGTTCGCCGCGTTCGAAAGCGCCGGCTACGCGTTCAACGCGCTGTTCACCTCGCGGGGTGTGTCATTGCTGAACCTGGTGGAGACCGAGGTGCTGCGCGGCATCCTGGCCCCGGTCGGGCATGGGTTGTGGACCGCGATGTTGGGCGGTGCGCTCTTTGCGGCGGCCGCGCACCGGGGGCGTCTGCGGCTGACCGGCCCGGTCCTGGGCTGGTATGCGCTGGCGGTCGGGCTACACGCCCTGTGGGACGCCTCGCAAGGGGTGGCGGTGTGGTTGACGGTGCTGTTGGCCGGCACCGCTCGACAGCAGCGGGTGCTCAACGAGCTTGGTTTCCTGCCGATTGCCACCGAGCGGCAGATGCATCTGTTCACCGCGCTCAACTGGACGCTGCTGGCGCTGGACGCGCTGATCGGTGTGCTGGTGCTGCGGGTGCGCTGGCGGAAGGCAACCGCCCTCCCAGCGCCGGGGATGGCGGTCGGCGGTAACCCGGTGATTGGCTGATAGATCGGGCTGATACTCGCGGGCTGGTGCGCGCCGTTGCGCACCACCCGCGTGGCTGACTCCCGCTACGCGGCGCCGAGCAAACCGTGTGGGTCGAGCACGAACTTCTTCGGAATGCCGGCGTCGAATTCCTCGTAGCCCCTCGGCGCGTCCTCGAGCGAAATCACCGTCGCGTTGACATTGCGCGCGATGTGCACCCGGTCGTTGAGGATCGCCTCCCGCAGCTGGCGGTTGTACTGCATCGTCGGGGTCTGGCCGGTGGCGAACGTCAGCGACTTGGCCCAGCCGATCCCGAATCCCAGCGATACCGATCCGTGCCGGGCCGACTCCTCACGCGCACCGGGATCCTCGGTCACGTAGAGACCGGGAATGCCGATCCCGCCGGCCGCCCGGGTGACCTGCATCGCCTGGTTCAGCACGGCCGCGTTCTGCTCGGTGCCGTCCTTGTGGCCCTTCGCCTCGAACCCGACGCAGTCCACGGCCGAGTCGACCTCGGGCACCCCGAGGATCTGCTCGAGCTGATCGGGCAGTGATCCGGCCAACGGGTCAACCACCTCACAGCCGAAGCCGAGGGCGTGCTCGCGGCGGGCCTCGTTCGGATCCCCCACGATCACCGCCGCCGCGCCGAGGAAGAACGCCGCTGTCGCGGCGGCCAGCCCGACGGGCCCGCCACCGGCGATGTAGACCGTCGACCCCGACCCGACCCGCGCCTCGATGCAGCCGTGGTACCCGGTCGGGAAGATGTCGGTGATCATGGTCAGGTCCAGGATCTTCTCCATCGCCTGGGCCTTGTCCTCGTAGCGCAGGGTGTTCCAGTCCGCGTAGGGCACCATCACGTACTCGGCCTGGCCCCCGCGCCAGCCGCCCATGTCCACGTAGCCGTAGGCCCCACCGGGGTGGTCGTTCACGTTCAGGCACACGTCGGTGCGCCGCTCCACGCAGTTGCGGCACCGCCCGCACGAGACGTTGAACGGCACCGAGACCAGGTCGCCGACCTTGCGGTACTCCACGTCGCGACCCACCTCCACGATCTCCCCGGTGATCTCGTGGCCGAGCACCAATCCCACCGGCGCGGTCGTGCGGCCGCGCACCATGTGCTGGTCACTGCCGCAGATGTTGGTCGCCACTACCTTGAGAATCACCCCGTGCGGGCACGCCCGGTTCTCGTTGCGCGACGGCACCCCTGGGCCGGGCCTGACCACCAACTCGGGGTAGTCGACCGACTCCACCGAGACCTTTCCCGGCCCCTGGTACACCACTGCTCGGTTGCCTGCCACGATCGTTGCCTCCTGTGTTGGCTGATACGGCTCGGATGGCAGGGCTCGCCGGTCCGACCGACGCTCCCTTCCCGCCAGCTTTGCTCCGGGGCCGCACAGCGTCTTCGCGGACAGCACCCCCTTCCGGCACGTGGCTGGCCGGTAGTCCCGGTACCCGCTAGCTGCAAGAGTGCGGCTGACGCCGGCGGACAGTGGGATGGTGGGTGTGTCAGCTGCGTCGGGAGCACCCCGGCGCCGGGCAATGGAAACCAGCTAACTCAAGGATGTGAGCGTGCTCGGCGGCCTGCGCGGCACCTGGTCAAGCCAGCTCTCAGCCACCCGCCAGGTCGCGGCGTGGGCGCTTGCTGTGGCCGGCCCGGCGCTGCTCACCCTGGCGGCGCTACCGTTGCATTCGCCCCTGGTGCTGGGCGGATTCCTGTTTTGCATGCTGCTGATGGTCATCGCCGTCGCGGTCATCGGCGGCACCTGGCCGGCGCTCGCCGCGGTCGTGCTCGGCACCCTGGCGCGAGTGGTCTTCTTTGCTCCTCCCTTTGAGAGCCGCACTGACCTGTGGCCAAACCCGATCTCGCTGATCGCCTTCGCCGTCGCCGGGGCGGCGGTGGCGATCCTGATCGGCGAGCTCGCCGCGACGGCGACCGCCAACGCGCGGGCCAAGCGGGAACTGCGCGAGCTCGCGGAGACCCAGGCGGCGCTGCGTCGGCTGGCCACCCTGGTCGCGCGAGGTGAACCGCCCGAGGCGGTTTTCGCGGCCGCGACCAGGGAGGCTCTCCGGTATTTCGGAAACGGCACCGCCAGGATGTTCCGGTACGAGCTCGACGGAACCGCCACGCTGCTGGCCAACGAAGGCTCGACAGGCCCGCACGTACGGGTCGGAGAACCCTGGGAGGGCTATCCGCCGACCGGGCTGACCGCGACCGT
>Ga0137413_10000688_pt1 | contig 11924 bp, 8 predicted proteins | sample CZODoug2_1_16fun_FD_108280 | JGI IMG/M metagenome (GOLD analysis project Ga0137413, IMG submission 108280) | Vadose zone soil fungal communities from Angelo Coast Range Reserve, California, USA - CZODoug2_1_16fungal (Illumina Assembly) | ecosystem: Environmental > Terrestrial > Soil > Vadose... | reverse complement strand
GCGTTTTGTCGCCACGCCATAGAGATCTGCAAGGTCTGTGTCGAGCAGCACCCTCTTGCCGCGCAATACGAGAATCGACTGCGTGATGCGCTCAACGGGCATGACATCCAATCCTTTGGACTCGCTCACGGGAATTCCCCTTTGGTCGTTGTCGCCCGCGATCATTGGCACCGAACCCCACACAGTCAACAGGCTGTTATGTCCGAAAAAATCGAGAAATGCAGCAGGGTGGCTCCTGTGCCAGAATGAGCCCCCGAGAACCTGGAAGCACCCGATGTACGCATCCGCTCTCATGGCATTCCTCCACCACGTCGCCGCATTCAGCGTAGTGGGCGCGCTCATCACTGAAGTGGTGTTGTTCAAACCGCCGCTGACAATCATCCAGGCCCGCCGGATTCAGCGGGCGGACCAGATTTTTGGGGCCACCGCGACGGCGTTGCTGATCGTGGGCTTACTACGCGTGATCTATTTCGAGAAAGGCGCCGACTATTACTTCACCAACGGATTCTTTCTGGTGAAATTCTCGTTATTCATTTTGGCGGCGCTGATATCCATTTACCCGACGGTGCTGTTCATCTCGTGGAACAAGACGCTCAAACAGGGTGAGGTGCCAACAATCACCCCGCAGGCAGTCGCCCGCACACGCCTGTGCCTGATGTTGGAAATGACTGCGATTGTGGCGATTTTGCTGTGCGCGCCGTTCATGGCCCGCGGAATCGGGACGTTGGGCTGAGCGCCGCGCGGCCGTTCGTTGGGCGCGTGCACACGGCACCGCGGGGGCCGCCCCAACCGCCGCAGCACCTCAGCCGCCGCGCTCCGCCTCAGCCTGCATCAACTCCCACAACGCTTCCACATGCCGCTGCTCGGTGGCCTCGCCACCGAAGGCAACACGCACCATCCACCGCCCATCCAGAATGGCGGGAGTCAGAAACGCCTTACCTGACTCATTGATGCGCTTCACCCAGCCAAGCGTATGCTTGTCGAGCGCCTCACCACTCAAACCCGGCGGCTCGTGCCGGACGCAAACAGTTTGCAGCGGCACGGGCGCCACTCGCCTCCACTGCGGCGTGGTGTCTACACGATCAGTGAACCACTTCGCGTAGCCGACGTCCCGGCGCAAGCGCGCCTGCAAACCACTAACACCCTGCTCCCGGATCAGGAACCAAAGCTTCAGCGCCCGGAAGCGGCGGCCGAGCGGAATGCCCCAGTCGCGGAAGTTCTTGACCTGTGAGTCGGCCGCCGAGCGCAAGTAGCTTGGGTTGGTCGACATCACCCGGATCAGATGCTCGGGGTCACGAACGAAATACGTTGAGCAGTCAAATGAGGCGCCCAGCCACTTGTGTGGGTTGGTTACGAGAGAATCTGCGCCCTCGACGCCATCCCACAATGCCCGGCACTCCGGAAGAATCATCGCCGACCCCGCAAGAGCCGCGTCGACATGCATCCACAGACGGTGCTCCTTAGCGACCTTGGCGATGTCAGCGAGCGGATCACAGGCGGTCGTAGCCGTTGAGCCAGTCGTCGCAACGACCGCGCAGGGCAACGAGCCGCTCTCTGAATCAGAGCGGAGCATTTGCGCCAACGCATCGGCGCGCATGGAAAACCGCTCATCTACAGGCACAGAGCGCACATACGTACGCCCGAAGCCGGCCATCAGCGCCGCCTTGTCGACGGAGCTATGACTCTGACTCGATGCGTAAACCACCAGTGGCTTCTCTTCACTTTGCAGCCCGCCCCGGGTCGCTCCATGAGAAGTCGCCCGCTCACGGGCGCAAATCAACGCCACGAGCGCGCCCGTTGAGGCAGTATCCTGAATGACGCCGCTCCAGGCATCGGACAATCCCAACATCTGCCGAAGCCAGTCGATCACGACCTCTTCAACTTCGGTCAACGCCGGGCTCGCCTGCCAGTTGAGCCCCAACTGACCCAACCCGGTGCTGACGTAGTCACCGAGCACAGCCGCAAGCGAGCTGTTTGACGGGAAGTAGGCAAAGAATCGCGGATCCAACCACTGCGTGCACGCAGGCACAATCACATGGTTCAGATCGCCCAGGATCGAATCGAATCGCTCGGGTTCAGCCGGTGGCGAGGCTGGTAACGCACGCTTGACCGTCCCGGGAGCGACACTACGCAACACCGGAAAATCACCGCGCGTCGCTTTCTCGCGATAGTCCGCGATCCAATCAATCAACTCGTGACCAAGGCGTCGAAACTCTTCAATGTCCATGATCTTCAATGTCCAAAAAACGGCACGGTCGTGCCAAGACGATCGCGCATTGCGCAATCGTAAATCACGCGTGCAGCCGCCATATCCTGCGCGGCAACGCCCAGCGACTTATAGACGGTGATGTCGTGATTGCTGGTCCGGCCGACCACCTTACCGTTCAACACCTCACCAATTTCACCGAGCACGTGGCTGTCGCTCACCAACCCTGCGTCCATGGCGTGTTTCAACTCACCCGCCTCGGCGCGAGCCGACACACGGGAATCGACAAAGAAGCGCGACAAGGCAACGACATCGTCATCGGCTTCACGATTGATGAGCTGACTGGAGCCCACAAGGTTCACATGCGCTCCCTTCTGGAGCCAGGCGCCATTTAAAATCGGTTCGCGCGATGCAGTGACGGTACAAATGATGTCCGCACCGCTGACGGCCGCTTCGGCAGTCGGGGCAGGCTCCACTTTCAGCCCCAATCGGGAGCCATGCTCCTTCGCGAAAGCGGCCGCCTTGTCGAGTGATCGGCCCCACACGCGAACCGTCCGTATTGACCGGACCTTCGATATCGCTTCCAGATGCGTAATGGCCTGTTCGCCTGTGCCGAGAATCGCGAGATGCGATGCATCATGGCGAGCCAGCGCCCGGGTCGCCACGGCGCTTGCCGCCGCGGTCCGGATGGCAGTGACTTCTCCTGCATCCATGACGGCCAATGGAAATCCAATTTCAGAATCGAACAGCAGGACGAGTCCAACATGCGATGACAGGCCGAGCTTCGCGTTGTCCGGAAAAATTGTAATGATCTTCGTGCCCAGGCCGCGGGGCTCCGCCAGATAGCCGGGCATCACCCCAAAGAAATTGCGCCCGCCGGGAAGCTTCATCACCGTCCGCAGCGGTATATCCGCGCCGCCACTGGAAAGCGCGCGCATTGCCTGGTCCACCGCCTCGATGCAATCCGACATACTCAAGGCGCGTTTGACGTCCGCGCTACCGACTATCAGCAGCCCCTTATTGGGGGTAGAACCGTTTGAGCTCATTGACCTCTCACATTTTGCGCCGGACTCAGCCAGGCCTCGAGCCTGCCTCGCTCATAGCCTGGCTCATAGCCTGGCCCATGGACGCCAGTGCGGGCAGCAGGATGATGGCCGCGAGCATGTTCACCAGGAACATGAAGGTCAGCATGATGCCAATGTCCGCCTGGAACTTCAGCGGCGAGAATACCCACGTCACCACACCAATGGCGAGGGTGATGCCGGTGAAAATGATGCTTGCGCCCGTAATGCGCAGCGTCCGCTCGTAGGCATCGCGTACGGTCAGCCCCTCCCGAAGAAATTCCTGCATCCGGCTGAAGAGATAAATGCCGTAGTCCACACCAATTCCGGCTCCGAGCGCCACCATGGGCAGGGTAGACACTTTGAGCCCGATGCCGACCAGCGCCATTACCGCGTATACGAGCACCGACACGATCGCCAGTGGAAGCACAACGAGAACGGTGCCGGCGAGGGAGCGGAAGGTGAGCAGGCACATCACCATGACTGACGCAAAGACGCCACCAACGATCCACAGCTCTTTCGCTTTCACGGTTTCGTTGGTGGCCGCCATGGCACCGACATTCCCGGTCGCGAGCTCGAAATGCGCACCACGGACAGGGTGGGCTGTGCGCCAGGCTTTGACTGCAGCAACCACTCGCTCAATAGTCTGAGCACGATGGTCACAAAGAAACAGCATCACCGGAACAATGTTGCAGTCCGAGTTGAGCAATCCTGTGCTGGTTTCGATATAACGGGTGGATTGCGTCAACTGTGACTGTTCGCGCGGCAGAGCGCGCCATTTCAGGCTGCCCTCGTTCCAACCCGCGGCGGCGATTTTTGCAACATACGGCAGCGTGACGACGTCCTGTACGCCTTCGACGTTCTGCATGCTCCAGGCGAACTGATCGATTCCGGACATCTGCTCATAGCTGACACAGATGGGCGCAGGTGACTCGACAATCACTGTCAATACATCCACACCGATCGAAAACTTCGCTGTGATGAGCTCGCTGTCCCTGTTGTAGCGCGAATGGGCTCGCAGCTCAGGCACTCCCGCCTGGGTGTCGCCAATGGGGGTCTTGCGACCTACCCACCAGCCGCACACGGTGATCAAAGCGGCCGCGATGATAATCGCCAATGCAGGGCCACGCGCGGTGATTACTGTCAGTCGGTGCCAACAGGCAGCCAACCGAAGCTGCCTGCGCTCCACGCGAGAGCGATAGCCGTCATCGAAGCGGACGAAGCAGACGACGAGGGGCAACAATACGAGATCTGTCAGGATCACAATGGCAACGCCCAAACTGGCCGTAAGCGCCATTTCGCGAATGACCTGCACCGGAATCAACGCAATGGTGACAAACCCCACCAGATCCGCCAGCAACGCAACGATTGCCGGCACGAGCAGTTGTCGGAACGTCCGACGTGCAGCCGCCCTGGTATCGAGTCCGGCAAAAGCCGCATCGCCGATGGCACTGATTTTCTGCACGCCATGGCTGACGCCAATGGCGAATATGAGAAAGGGAACCAGCAGGCCCAGGGGATCCAGGCCATAGCCCAACAGAACCAGGACCCCCAACTGCCAGATGACCGCTATCAGTGAACAGCCGATGGTAATGACGGCGATTCGCACCGACTGGCAGTAAATCCAGACAGCCACCAGGGTGAGAATCAACGTCACCATGGCAAACGACACTACCCACCGTGCACCGTCGGCAATATCGGCAACGACCCTGGAGAATCCGATGATATGGATCTCGACCTGCGGCCCCTGCAGGCGCTCGCGAACTCGACTCTCCAGGTGTCGGGCTACCTCGATGGGATTTACGGGCCGGCCCTTCGCGTCCTGATCCAACACGACCGCGCTGATCAGAGCACCGGAGAAATCGTTGGCGACCAGGCGCCCGACAATGCCTGCCTTCAGTATGTTGGCCCGGACCTGCGCCAATGCCTGCGGCGTGGGCCGGAAGTTGGCCGGAATGACATTACCCGCTTCAATGCCGTCCTCCACAACTTCGAGATACCGGACATTGGGCGTGAACAGCGACTGGACCCGGCCGCGATCGATTCCGTCCGTCACGACAACTTCGTCGCTGGCGTTGCGGAGCGCCGCGAAGAATGCGGGCTGAAACATGTTGCCGTCGCGGGCAATCAAGGCGATCAGGACGCGGTTGGCGCCGCGAAACTCAGCGACGCTCTCCTGGAGATACGTGCGCATGTACTCGTGCTGAACAGGTAGTAGTTCGGTGAACGAGGCGTCGATGCGCAGACCACGCCAGGTCACGACCAGCATGACAACGGTGATGAGGGCGAACAGGCCGAGGATCCATTTTCGGTTGCCGAAAATGAAATGCTCGAGGTTTGCGATCATTCCGGCTCGACCTGGACGCGCCTGGCACCCCCTTCACCAACCGCCAGCAGCGCATCGGTCCCGACTGCTACAGCGGCGGAAAGTCTCTGGCGATCCGCACGCTGCGTGAGGTGGAACGATCTTCCAGCGTCGTGGCTCACGAGCACCACGCCCGAGAGTCCGACCACCGCCAGGGTGTGATCGTCCAACGAGATCGCGTCATTCAGCATGGCAAGAGTGTACGTTTCGATTTTGTGCCACGTTGCGCCGGCATCTTCGGAACGAAACAGGTTGCCGCGCAGGCCATAGGCCAGAACGACGGCATCGCCCAGCGGGCGAACGCCAAAAAAAGAACCATCATATCCGGAGGTCAACTCTTCCCAGGATTCGCCGGAGTTGTGGGAGCGGTAGAGATGGCCACCTTCGGCTGCGATGTACAGGCGCGTGGGCGCGGCAACCGCAATCTTGTTGAGGTGGAAGTCCTGCCCGATGCTGCCTTCCCTCCAGCCGTTTGTGGTGCTGACAAAGTAAACGCCGTGCGCACCTACTGCGATTTCGCGGCCGCCCTCCAGGCAGGCGACATCGAGAAGAGGCTGCTGTGATTGCGGGGCAAAGTGAGCGAGGACCCAGGTGCGACCCGCGTCCTGCGTGGTCAGAATGGTTTCGTCGTGGCCGACCGCAACGCCCTGCTGAGAGTTGTGGAAACAGACTCCTGTCAGTAGCGCGCGTGTTGGGACGGTGTCAGCTTGGGACCACGTGGTGCCGTGATCGTCACTCAGCAGAACGTGCCCCCGCTCACCCACCGCAACGAGCTGGTTGCCCGCCCGGGCGACGGCGAGCAACAGCGATCGCGGCGCAAGCCGGGCGTGCTCGGCGACCTCCGGTGCCGGAGTGGCCGGAAGGGCCGGAGCCGCAAGCGCCATGGCAGCCAGCGCCGCAGCGCCCGCACGCACGCCCCGGACAAACGCCGCGCACGCCACCGCCCACCCCGCAACCCACCACCCCCGAATAACTACCGCACCCCCCTCATCTGCAGCACACTCGGCTGAAAATCAGCCGGCGTATGACGACCACTGAAGTCAAACGACCGCGATTCCTCATTCTGCAACCCCATGGCAATGTACCGCCCATTGGACAAATCCATCACCAGCTCCAGGGTCGTCCACAGATTCGGCATCTCGTAGTAGTTCATCGCATGCCCCTCCTGCACACGATACAACTGCCCCCGGCTGTCGTAACAATCCACCAGCAGGATCTGCCAGGAATCCTCATCGACATACAAGGTACGCCGGCTGTAGATATGACTCGTGCCAGGCTTGAGGAATGAGTCGACCACCCAGACCCGGTGCAACTCGTAGCGCGCCAGGTCCTGGTTGATGTGGTTCTTCTGCAGAATCTGGCTGTACTTCAGCGCGCCGCTGTGTAAGCCATATGCGTTATACGGAACATACATCTCGCGCTTGCCGACCAGCTTCCAGTCGTAACGCTCCGGGCTCCCGTTGTACATGTCGAACTGGTCCGACGTCCGCAGGTTGTCGGCATTCGTTCCCGGATTGTCGAAAGCGACATTGGGCGCACGGCGCACGCGCCGCTGGCCGGGGTTGTAGATCCACACCTTGCGGTTGTCTTTCGACTGATCGAGTGTTTCCTGGGCCAGGAGGATCTCGCCCGCCATGCGAGCGGGCTGGGTCGTCTCCTGAACGAAGTACACAATGATGTTGTTCAGCGCTGCCTCGGTTATGCCGGGCACGGCGTATTGAATCAGCGCGTCTTCCTTGAGCTCCACCATCGTGTACGAGCCACTCGCGGTCACGGGCGCCTGACCGTAGGTGTGTTGAACGGACACGGCGCGAAACCGCAGCAGGTGATTCCAGAAGACCTCCACACCTTCCTTGGGAATTGGAAAGGGAACCCCTTCCGTCGCGCCCGTCACGCCGTTGCCGCCGGGCGCCAGACGCGCGGTCAATGCAATCCGCTTCGTTGCGTCATAGATCCGTTGTGGGTAGGCAGCGCTCCGCTGCGTCGGGTAGACGACCAGCTTGTAGTCGGGATACGTCTGCAGGAGCTTCTTCTGCCCTTCCGACAGCTTCGCGGTGTACTGCACCATGTTGGCCGTTGTAATCGTGAACAACGGCTCGTCGGAGGCGAATGGGTCAGGATGATGGTCACCCGTCTTGAAGTTCGGAAACCCGGCGTCGGCGGGTGATTTGATGCCACCGGTCCATTCCGGAATGGTGCCATCCGCATTGCCGGCCTTCTCGGCACCGACTGGTGTCAGGTCAGCGCCGAGCCGCGCGGCCTCCTGGGCAGTGATGGCAGACCAGGCAGGCGAAGCAAACACCAGTCCGAGAAGCAAAGCAAAGTGCATCAAAAGAGCCCCCGGTCAAAAAGAGTATTTGATACTGGCGGCAATGAAGTCCCGGTCATTCAGCAGGTTATATTGGCCGGCGCCCCCGAAGTTGGTGTAGTCCACCCTGATCTCCGTCCTGGCCTGCAGGTTGCCCGAGATCCCCACCGTCGCAGCATACCGGCCCTGAACAAAATTGCCTCCGGGACCGGGGGATGTTCCGGTGACATCGTGCGACCACGAGAAGTGCGGCAGAATGTTCCAGGCGCCGATGAGTCCGGCATATTCCAACCGGCCGGCGAGCACATAACCCCACGAGGCGCGGGTGGGGAAACGGCTGCCCGGCTCGACCTCGCCAAACTGAAACCCGGCCAGTTCGGGGTTGCCGCTGACATGGGTCCCCGGTCCGTCCAGCCGCAGACCCCGGCCGTTGGGACCGCCGGTAAGCTTATCAGGCAGCCCGGGCACCCAATCGACCGCACTCTCGAACACCAACACCAACTGGGACGCCCGCAGAATGTTCGCCACCGTCCTGGTGGCAGTGAACTGAGCCTGATACGTGTCAAACAGCCCGTAACCGCGAACTACCTGATTCAGGCCAAACGCGCCGATCTGATTGCACCGCGCCAGTGTCGCGGCAGCGCCGGCAAGACAGCTCGGAGGCACAGGCCCAACGCTCGACTCGAGCGGAGTCAGAGCGGCATAGACCAGCTCGACGTCGTCGAGCTGCAACGGCACACCATGGCGGTATGTCAGCTCGCCCTGCAGCGCCATACCGGTCTTCTGCAACTGGGTGTTGAACGAGACGCCCAGCATCTTGATGTCTTTCGGGTATTCATCGAAATAGCTTGCCGTCTGCGCATACTCGTTGGTGGCCAGGTTGGTCGCCTGGGCAGTGATGTCGCCGCCCGCCAGCAACGTGTTGCCCCGATGATCGCGTACTGCTGTGCCGTGGCGGCACTCAGGTTGCCGCCGGTCTTCGCAGCCGCGGCAGCGCCAGCCTGGGCACCTGTGGCAACCGCCGCCGCGTAAGGCAATCCGGCGGCCAGCGCCTGGGCCGCACCGCCTGCGGCCGTCAGAGCCCCGAAAGCGTTCCCAACACCCGCCTGGCTGCCGGTACGGAACGACACGACGGGCACCCGGCTGTGATAGTTGAGGAAATACAGCCCGAGCTCGGTGCCGTTGTTGAGATTCGGCAGGTAGAGCTTGAAGTTCACGCCGAACTGGCCGGGATCCGGCGGATTGTGGTCGGCCGTGCGGTGGAACTGCTGGAAGTTGGATAGGAACGGTCCCCCCAGCGGTCGGAAGTCGGTCCCCAGATCCGAGAACTCGCCGAAGCTCAGCACCACATTGCGGCCGCCAGGGGTGGCCGCATCGTTGCTGCTGAAATACGAGCCGTCGGGCTCGGGCCTGGTCTGATTCCATTTGAACAGGTACAGGAACTGGCCGCTGAGCCGTTCCGTGAACCGGATGTTGAACAGCGCCAGCTCGTCGGGCAACAGGGCCTGCTTCAGCTCCGAGCCCGGCTCACGCAGCGCCGACACGTCAAAGTGATTGACGCTATTCAGGCCGCCCTGGATGAATGTACTTTCACCCCAGCTCACCACCTGTTTCCCCAGGCGCAATTCCGAGGGCATGGTGCCGACCTTGAAGCGCCAGTAACCAAACGCATCGAGCATGCGCGTGTAGCTGCCGACGAGATTCAGGGCCTCCCCTGACAAGGGTGTACGGTCGGTATCGCCGTTCTGCACAGCGAAATCATGAAGCGCCGATGCGCGGGCAAAGACGCCGAAATCTTTATAGTTGAGCGACAGCTCGGTGACGGCGGTCAGTGTCTTGCTGAACACCGCCTTGCCCAGGTAGTTGAGATCACCGTCGTCGATGTTGGGTGAGCGTCCGCAGCCGCCATCGGCAGTGGCAATGAGGCGGCAATCCGGGTTGGCAACACGCCATGACTGGCCATAGGCGAGCGTCGTGTCCCAACTGCCGTTGAGATCTCCAAACTGGATCCCCACCGCATGGGCCGCCTGGATACAGACTAAAGTCGCAAACAGTCCGCCGCGCCGAATGAGCACAGCACCCATGTTCTTGGACCTCCCTTATCCCCCTCATCTCCAAGCGGAATGATTATGACATGGGTTAACTGTGTGTAACCTGGAGGATGCTGTGGCGAATCTGCTCGCTGAGAACAAACTGCGCGTCGGCGGCGACCCGCATCAGCACTTCATCGAACTCGAGCTTGCCACTGCCCGACAGGCGGACCACGCCCCGTGAGCGCAGCAGGTCAATGAAGTTCTCAAACATGGAGCGGTCGAAGAACTCGGGCGAATTCAACCCATAGAGCAGGGCCATCCGCTGTGCCATGAGCTGGCAGCGCTCTTCCAACGCAACCTGCGTGATCTCCCCGCTGCCGGCTTTCAGGAGAATCGCAATGGCCAGGTAGTAGCGCTCGATGGTCTGAATGGTCGCCTGGGCCACCAGGGACAATTGCATGGCCTTCTCGGAATTCGGCGGCGGCCGCCGCCATTCCGTCCGGTCGAAGTCCGACTCAACCAGGCCCTGCCGCTCCAGGCCGACCAGCACCTGCATCACCACATCCGCCAGCTCGGTTTCATTCCAGCGCAGGAACAACTCCGCGGCAATGTAGGGATAGATTCGCCAGACGAGACGCTGGATATCCTCAGTGCGCACAGTGGCATTGCTGACAAACGCGCACGCCACCAATGACGGCATGGCGAATAAATGCAGTACGTTGTTGCGATAGTAAGTCGCAAGCACCGCACTCTCATCACTCATCCGGACAATGTCGCCGAGCGGATGAGGCTGTACTGAGACCACTTTCATGGACTGGCCGTACGCCAGCATGTCGGGAGCGGACATCGAGGTCACCGTCACCCTGTCGCTGTACGAAAAGCTGCGCAACAGCTCGCGATACAGATCCATTTGTCGCAGCAGGTCCGTCTTGGGAAGCGCCAGGCGCGGCGTTGCCAACAACGTGATCGCGAGCAAGCTGATGGGTGTCACCGCCGCAGCCGCGTTGATGTGCCGCATGATCGTGGAGGCGAGGTCATCCACCGCCGCCCCAACCCAGGGAACGCGGGTGTCATCTTCAATGACCCGGGTACGCCAATCGGCATCGTACCGAGCGAGCAGCTCGCTGAGATGGATGGGCTCGCCGAGATTCACATGAACCTGGCCAAACTTCTCGCGCAACTTGCGGAGGGTGCGCATGAGCCCGACGACGCTCTCCTTTTCCTTGGGCTTGCCCGACAGCTCGCCAACGTAGGTCGATCCCTCGACGATGCGCTCGTAGCCGAAGTACACCGGGATGAAGACGACGGGGCGGCCCGGATCCCGCAGGAAGCTGCGCACCGTCATCGAGATCATGCCCGTCTTCGGTTGCAACAGCCTGCCGGTCCGGCTGCGCCCGCCCTCGATGAAATACTCGATCGAGTGTCCGCGCGCCATGATGGCGGCGAGGTATTTCATGAAAACAACGGTGTACAGGGCGTTGCCGCGGAAACTGCGGCGAATGAAGAAGGCGCCGCCCTTTCTCAGGAAGCGGCCGACGATCGGCAGATTGAGGTTGATACCGGCGGCAATGTGGGGAATCGCATAGCCGTGCACGTAGATTGCGTACGACAGCAGCAGGTAGTCCATGTGACTGCGGTGGCAGGGAACGTAAATGATCTCGTTCCCTTCCGCTGTCTGCTCCAACGTCTCGACGTGGCCAAACACGACACCGTCATACAGCCGGTTCCACAACCTGGCGAGGGCGGCTTCCATGAAGCGGATGAAGGCATGCGAATAGTTGGCGGCGATTTCTTCCGCATACTGCTTCGCCTTGAGCATCGACTGCCGGCGGGTGATCTTCTTTTCCCGCATCTCCTGGGCCACGACCGCCCGCACCGCGCGCGTTCGTAACACCCGGTTCAGAATGGTTCGGCGATGCGAAAGGTCAGGCCCGATACGCGCCGACCGCTG
>Ga0137413_10000687_pt1 | contig 11944 bp, 9 predicted proteins | sample CZODoug2_1_16fun_FD_108280 | JGI IMG/M metagenome (GOLD analysis project Ga0137413, IMG submission 108280) | Vadose zone soil fungal communities from Angelo Coast Range Reserve, California, USA - CZODoug2_1_16fungal (Illumina Assembly) | ecosystem: Environmental > Terrestrial > Soil > Vadose... | reverse complement strand
GCTTTGTGTTGGCCGATCCACGCGATCGGCAGATCATTTATTCAAATAACGAAAGCTCAATCTATCGTTACAATAAGTCCAAAGGAGACATGCAGGACGTCAGCGTCTTACCCTTGGACAATTCCGGTTACGGCGCCGCTGATGTTGCTCATCGTTTTCAGTGGGTAACGCCGCTCACCCTTTCTCCACATAATCCCGACATTCTGTACACGGGCGCCGAGTGCGTGTTCAAATCGACCGATCGCGGACAGAGTTGGGCGCAGATCAGCGGCGATCTGACGCGTAATGATAAATCCAAACAACAACCAAGCGGCGGTCCGCTGACTAACGACATCACTTCAGTTGAATATTACGATACCGTGTTCGCCCTCGCAGAGTCGCCGGTAAAAAAAGGAACGCTCTGGGCCGGCACAGATGATGGACTTGTTCACGTAACGACCGACGACGGAGCGCATTGGTCGAAGGTCACGCCAAAAATGCCCGAGTGGAGCACAGTCAGCCTCGTCGATCCGTCGCCGCACGATGCCAACAATGCATATGTCGCCGTGGACCGGCATAAACTCGACGACTTCAAGCCGTATATTTTTAAGACGACCGACTTGGGAAAAAGCTGGAGCGCGATCGTGACTGGCATTCCCGATGGCGCGTACGTGCATGCTGTGCGGGAAGATCCCAAGCAACGTGGACTGCTCTACGCGGGCACAGAGCTCGGAGTTTTCGTTTCGTTTGATGACGGCGCACATTGGCAACCACTTCAGTTGAACCTGCCCGTCTCACCGATTCACGATTTGGTTGTAAAGGACGACGATCTGGTCGTAGCAACTCATGGCCGTTCGTTCTGGGTGCTGGACGACATCACGCCGCTGCGCCAGCTCAGCGCGCAATCTTTCCAGGCTGATGCGATTCTTTATCAACCGCAAACCGCTGTGCGTTTGCATTATCCTGAAGAATTCGACAGGCGTCAGCCAGTCGGCGATAATCCGCCGCCGGGCGCGATTATTAATTACTATTTCCAGACTGCGCCCAAAGACGAGGTCTCGCTCGACATTCTGGATGCTTCGAGCAAAGTCGTCAGGCACCTTTCCAGCAAAGAGAAAAAAGAGGGCGAACAGCCGCCTGAATGGCCGGATCGCGTCGAGCGACCTAAGACAATTCCGGCAAATGAAGGGATGAACCGCTTCGCATGGGACCTGCGCCACAATGATCCCATTCAGATACCCGGTGCGTTTTACTCCGGCGTCGGGCCAAGAGGAGCGCTCGCCCCGCCCGGTGATTACCAAGTAAAACTGACTGCTGGCGGCAAGTCGCGGACTGCGCCGCTGCATCTGGCAATTGATCCTCGAAACAAGGGCGCCGAGGCCGCTGTGCAAAAGCAATATGCTTTAGCAACGCAGGTGAATGATTCCATGTCGCGAATGCATCAGGCCGTCAACGAAATCCGCGATCTGAGATCGCAGATTCAAAGCTTGCACAAACGTTTCAGTGACGATCCCAAGCTAAGAGCGGCATTCGCCGCGGCAGACGATCTCGACCACAAAATGTCGGAGATCGAACAGAGACTTATGCAGGTAAACATGAAAGGCTCGGAAGGGAATCTCGCATTCCCCGATATGCTGAACGAACGCTTTGAAACATTCAGCCACACAATTGAATCTGGTGACACGGAACCGACCCAGGGGCAACTCAACGTTTTTCAAATGTTGAGCAGTCAGTTGGAAGAGCAGTTAAAGAAATGGGCGCTACTCAAAGCCGAAGACGTGCCGAAGGTAAGCGAATTGATCAAGCAAGCTAACCTGCCCGCTCTAATCATTACGCAGCCGAAGAAAAGTGAATAGCAAATGGAAGGCGGAGCTCCCGCGACGCCGGCTCATGAGAGCAGGCCCGTCCATTTGATCCTGTAATGAGCCGGGCACCGATATGACCAGGATCGATAGGGCGGTCATACTTGCGGCTGGACGCGGTACGCGCATGCGTGAACTAACTACCGAGCTTCCAAAACCGATGATCGAGGTGCGGGGCAAACCGGTTTTGCAGCACATTGTAGAAGGACTCCGCGATGCCGGTACACGCAGATTTCTAATTATTGTTGGTTATCATGCCGAAATGGTGCGGAAATTTTTCGGTGATGGCAGGAATCACAATGTCGACATCGAATACGCCATGCAAACCGTGCAGGACGGTACGGGCCGCGTTGTCAATCTTGCCCGCAACTTCACTGGTAGCTCGCCATTTATTTTGAGTTATGGCGATATTTTGACTAGTCCGGTAAGTTACAAACGCGTCGTCGATCTTCCTGATAATTGTGAAGCGATTATCACAGTTACGCGTGGCGAAGACGTCAGCAAAGGCGGCGCGGTTCTTGTGAACGATCAAATGGAGCTGGTCGATCTTCGCGAAAAACCAAAGCCAGGCGAACCGTCAAGCCCGTGGTATAACGCCGGTCTCTACGCGTTTCGGCCAAGTATTTTGGAATTCATCGCAAGATTGGAGCCGTCACCGCGCGGTGAGTACGAACTCACGGATGCAATTCGTGATCTCGCCCGTTCGGGCAAAAAAGTGCAGGCAATCGAACTAAGCGGCGAATGGGCGGACGTCCGCGATCCTGAAGTCCTGGCGAAACTGAATCAGATGCTGTAGGGCGAGCGCTCCGTGTGCCACACGTCTAGCAACTCCGAAAGCCTTCGGGATTGTCCTACAGTCGAATTACGATTCTTATCGCCCTTGTTCGGTTGCCTCTTCGGAAGGCTCTTCGCCGATCTCTTCCTCAATTTCACGACGCCAATCGCGGGAGAGCCATGAACGCAGCACACCATAGAGCAGATATGCTAGGAAAAGCACTGCCGGCATCCACTCATAATTCAGCCCGGTAAAAATGAGAACGAGGATGATCACAAGAAAACGCGGAATGGATTTCTTTGTTTTCCAATTCAGCGCCTTGAAGCTGGGATATTGAAACCGGCTGAACATCATGAATGAAAGAAAGAGCAGCAATGGCGGTAGAACGAACCGCCAGTTACCGAGGCGATGTTCACCTTCAGCAAGCCAAAGGAGGAATAACGTGATCGACGCAATCAGACCCGCCGCGGCGGGAATGGGAAAACCAGTGAAAGTGTTCGGGTGATCGGCTCCGTTGTGCGTCGCCGCCGCAGAATTGAAACGGGCCAGGCGCAGCGCGCCGCAGGTCAGGTAAATAAACGCAATGATCCAGCACGCGCGAGGGAACTCCTGCAACACAACGCGGTAAACCATTAGCGCGGGGGCAAGCCCGAATGAAACAATATCCGCGAGCGAATCGAACTCGCGCCCGAACGGACTCTCGTGCCCACCCAAACGTGCAAGGCGTCCATCCAGAAAATCAAAAACGAACGCGCCGAGAACAAACCAGATCGCAGTGTGAAAAAGATCACTGGCTGCGTCGGGATTAGACGCCTGTAGCAGCGCGCCCTCGAGAATCTTCAACGTGGCCGTAAAACCGCAAAACAGATTTCCCGCCGTCATCAAATTGGGCAGGAGATAGATTTTAGATGGTTGTTCGTTCATCAGTCGGCCAGGCGCGCAATGACTGTGGATCCTCCGGAAACGTGGTCGCCTGTTTTCACAAGGACCTTGGCGTTGAGAGGCAAATATAATTCCGTCCGCGAGCCGAAGCGAATCATCCCGAAGCGTTCGCCCTTTTTCAATTCATCTCCAATATTTGACCAGGCCACGATGCGCCTGGCAATCGCGCCAGTGAGCTGCCTAACGACAATCACGCCGCGCGGATTTTCGAACGCCCATGTCATCGCTTCATTTTTCTCGGGACAATCTGGATCGCGAGCATCGAGACAAAGACCTTCGTGATGCTGACGATAAATGATGCGCCCGTCAATTGGCGCTCGATTCGTGTGAACATCAAAGATCGACAGGAAAATCCCGACGCGCCGCGTTTTTGTTTTGAGAACCTCCTCCTCATCTAATTCAGCAATGTCTCTGATCCTGCCATCAGCCGGGGCAACAATCAGATTCGGGTCTGCCGGTGCAGGCCGATTCGGGTCTCGGAAAAAAGCGATCGTGAAAAGAAAAAGCGCTAGAAAAACGAGCGACAACCACGCCGAAACAAGCCAGACCGCCACGCCGGCCGATGCCAGAAGTAGAAGAATCCAACGTGCTTCCAAAAGGGTTTGTGAGCGCATCAGGGATTGCATTTTCCGGGTTCAAAATCGCAAGGTCAAGTAGCGAGTAAAAAGTCTTTGGAATCAATCATCTTGGATTCTATTGACGGACACAATATCTTGGGTTCGGGTCCAGTCTGTGACCCAATCCCTAGCGCAAGCAAACCAGAATTATCCACGAGATATTATTTGTTTATCGGGACATTTTGGATATCATCTTACAAGGGTCTTTCCGGCCTTCATCTATGCTAAAAACTCAAGAGGAAATTCCGGTCGAAAAACCATCTGACCGGGGATCGACTGGAATCGCTGCAGCACAAAAATACGACGCCGCGCAAATCGACAAATTGGAAGGTCTCGAGGCGGTTCGAAAGCGGCCTGGAATGTTTATTGGCGACCCTGATGAACGGGGTCTGCACCATTTGGTTTTCGAGGTACTGGATAATTCGATCGATGAACATCTCGCTGGTTTTTGCACAAAAATAGAAGTGACCGTTCACGTCGATGGATCGCTCTCGGTGCGTGATAACGGCCGCGGAATTCCGGTGGATGTTCATCCTAAATGGAAAATGCCTGCGATCGAGCTGGTACTCACAAATCTGCACGCCGGCGGAAAATTCGGACAAGGTGCATATAAGTATTCCGGCGGCTTACACGGCGTAGGCGCGAAATGCACGAACGCGCTTTCGGAATGGTTCAAGGCGGAAGTTTCGCGCGACGGCAAGGTCTATCACATGTCCTTCGCGAAGGGTAAGACGACGGACAAACTCACCGTCATCGGCGAAGTCAAAAACAAAAAGACCACCGGCACACTGATTACGTTTCTTCCGGACCCGACGATTTTCACCATCACGACGGAGTTTAAGTTCGAGCGTCTCGCGACGCGGTTACGCGAATTGGCGTTTCTCAATCCCGGTCTCGAAATCACGCTTACGGATGAGCGCGCGGACCCGGCAAAGATTGAAAGATTTTTTTACAAACAAGGTATCGAAGAATTCGTAAAACAGCTCGGCGAGAACAAGCAGGTCCTGCATCCGAAGCCGATCGTCATCTCGCGACAGCGCGATGAAGTGTTTCTCGATGTGGTGCTGCAATACAACGACAGCTACAACGACCAGATCTTGCCGTTTGCCAATTCGATTCCAAATCCAGATGGCGGCACGCACGTGACTGGCTTCCGCACAGCGCTCACCAAGGCCGTCAATCAGTACGCGAGATCAAACAACCTTCTTAAAGAAAAGGACCCTTCGATTTCCGGAGATGATGTGCGCGAAGGATTGATTTGTGTACTCAGCATCAAGTTGCCTAATCCGCGCTTCGAATCGCAAACGAAGGTGAAGCTCGTCAACACAGAGATCGACGGGATCGTAAACTCAGTCGTCTATGACGGCCTAATGACCTTCTTCGACAAGAATCCGCCGATCGCGAAGCGAGTTTTCGACAAAGTTCTCACTGCAGCGCGAGCGCGGGAAGCCGCTCGAAAAGCCAGGGAAACGATTCGCAAAGGCGCTCTCACCGGTGGTGGTTTGCCTGGGAAACTCGCGGATTGCTCTGAGCGCGACCCGGAATTCACCGAGCTTTACATCGTCGAAGGCGATTCGGCAGGTGGCTCCGCCAAACAAGGACGTGATCGACGTTATCAAGCCATTCTTCCTATCCGCGGAAAATTGATAAACGTCGAAAAAGCGCGCGAGGATCAATTCCTCAAGAACAATGAGATCCAGTCCATGATTACGGCCATCGGCACCGGGATCGGCAAATCGAAAGAGGATGGCAACGGCAAGGACGAAGGTCGCTTCGATATTGCCAAGCTACGCTACGGCCGGATCATTATCATGACCGATGCCGACGTCGATGGATCGCACATTCGCACTCTGCTACTTACTTTCTTTTTCCGGCAGATGACCGAGCTGGTCCGCGCGGGCAAAATTTACATTGCGCAACCGCCGCTTTACCAAATTAAGCGGAAGAAACGCGAGGAATATGTCGATGACGATGCCCAGTTAAACAAGATCCTCATTTCGTTGGGCGCGGAGGATGTGCGCCTGAAAAATCTGGCCGACGACAAAGAAATCCCTGCGGCGCAACTAAAGGATATTCTCGAATCGCTCGAGAAACTTGCGAAGCTAAGCGAAGCGGTTCGCCGCCATGGCGGCGACTTCGAAACTTATCTTGCTCAACGAAACTCCAAGTCGGGCAAGCTTCCAACGTATCTGGTGAAAGTGCGCGAGGGAAACGAGGAAACCGTCCATTATTTTCACGACGAAAAAGAAGTTCGCAATTTTCACCAGGAAAATCTGGACCTGAATCTGTTCGACACCGAGCTTGGCCAGGAATTGCTTCCGCTGAGCGAACAGCCGGCGCGGGCAGATGGGAGCCGCAGGCGTGGAAGACTAGTAGAGCTACACGAATCTGCTGCGATCGAAAAAATCATTGCCGAACTGGCACGCAAAGGTTTGAAAGTTGACCATTACGCGACCAGCGACCAGCCGATCTTTGAGTTGATTGAAGGCGAAGGCGACAAAGCGGTTTCACATCCGCTGTTTTCGATTCCCGAAATCCTCGCGAAGATCCTGGAGATTGGTCGCCGCGGAGTGCAGATCAAACGTTTCAAAGGTCTCGGCGAAATGAACGCCAAGGAGTTGTTTGAGACCACGATGAATCCGGAGAAACGCAAACTCCTGAAGGTGGACCTGAACGACGATAACGCTGTCGATGCCGATAAAATGTTCACGATTCTGATGGGTGATGTTGTCGAGCCACGCCGGCAATTCATCGAAGACAACGCGCTAAATGTGCGCAATCTCGACGTGTAAATTCCAAGATGGGAGGCCTGTTTCACAAACTACGCCATCCGCGACGCTGTTACGTTATCTGCACAATTCCGCGTTCGGGTAGCAACTTGTTGACGGACGGCTTGCGCGCCACCCGCCAGGCCGGCATGCCGAAACAATTCTTCCTCCCCAAGTCCGAGGATCGCTACGGTGCCGAGCTCGGGGTGGATCCAAATGCTGATTATCCGGGTTACGTGCGCGGCATCGTGAACACAAAGACAACCCACAATGAGGTGTTCGGCTTTAAGCTAATGAGTTGGTATCTGGACGATTTCCTCGCCCGGCTGCGAGACACTAGTGCTTTTGGCAGCGCGGCGACGGATGATCTCACTATGTTGAGAAATGCCTTCCCACGCCTTCGCTTCGTTCACATTGTCCGCCGCCATAAACTGCGGCAAGCGCTCTCCACGGCACGTGCGCTTCAGACTGGTCTTTGGAAAGTGCAGGAGGGAAAAGCCGCGTTACGTGAACCGCAATTCGACCCGGAGTTGATCGAACAATCTCTTCGCGAAGCCGAGCGACAGGAAAAGATCTGGCACACATTTTTTCAGCTAATCGGCATTGACCCTTTCCAGATCGCGTACGAGGAATTATGCCGCGATTATGAGGCAGCCATCCGCGGCGTGCTGGATTTCTTGAAGATCTCGCTGCCGCCCCGTGCTCGGATCGGTCCTCCTGTGACAGTCAGACAGGCGGATGAAATTTCGCGGATCTGGGAAGAACGCTTCCTTACCGAGCGTCCTTCCGTCTACTCGCCCGCGACTGGGTAAGACCAAATAATCATGCTAAATCCAAACGAGAAAATTGAGCCCATAAATGTAGCCGAGGAAGTATCGAGGTCCTTCCTCGATTACTCGATGTCGGTCATCATTTCGCGCGCGTTGCCGGACGCGCGCGACGGACTCAAACCATCGCAGCGCAGAATTCTTTTCGCGATGCATGATCTGTCGCTCTTTCCGGGGCGACAGCATCGCAAGTGCGCGAAAATTTGCGGTGATACCAGCGGAAATTATCACCCGCACGGCGAAGCGGTGATTTATCCGACGCTCGTCCACATGGCGCAGCCGTGGGCGATGCGCGAAACGCTGATCAATGGCCAGGGTAACTTCGGCTCGGTCGAAGGCGATCCGCCTGCCGCCATGCGTTATACCGAAGCGCGGATGACGCATCTCGGCGCCGCGCTCATGACCGACATGGACAAGGACACGGTCGATTTCGTCCCAAATTACGATGAGACCCGCACCGAGCCGACCGTGTTTCCAGCTGCATTTCCGAATCTGCTTGTTAACGGCGGGACCGGTATCGCGGTGGGCATGGCGACCAATATTCCGCCCCACAATCTCAGCGAAGTGATCGATGGAGTCTGCGCGCAAATCGACGATCCAGACATCACGCTCGACCAGCTGATGAAGCACGTGAAAGGGCCGGACTTTCCAACCGGCTGCGCGATCTGCGGCGTCTCGGGAATCAAACAATATCTCGAGACTGGCCGTGGCAGTATGAAGGTGCGCGGCAAGGCCGGCATCGAGGAGCTCAAAGGCGGCAAGGAACAAATCGTCATCACTGAAATTCCGTACAACGTCAATCGCGCCACCCTCGTTGAACGCATCGCGTCGCTAGTGAACGAAAAAGTGCTGACAGACATCAGCGCCGTTCGTGACGAGTCGGATGAGAATACACGAGTGGTTATCGAGCTGAAGCGCGACGGCAATCCAAAGGTCGTCATCAACAATCTCTATAAGCACACTGCGATGGAGAGCTCATTCGCGGTAATCATGCTCGCGATTGATCATGGGCGGCCCAAACTGCTTTCGCTCAAGGAAGCCAATGCCTGCTACATCGAGCACCGCCGCGATGTTGTGCTGCGCCGCGCTCGTTTCGAATTGCGTAAAGCAGAGCAGCGCGCGGAAACGCTCGAAGGTTACCTTATTGCGCTGGCCAACCTGGACGAATTTATTCGAATCATTCGCGGATCTGCCAGTCGCGATGAAGCGCGAGTGAAACTGTTGGCCTTCGAATTCACCAGGCGCCAGGTCGAACAGCTCGGCGTCCTGATTCGCAGCGAGACCCGCCTAACGAATGGACGTTACGCTTTCAGCGAACAGCAAGCTGACGAAATCCTTAATCTTCGTCTGTATCAACTCACCGGGCTCGAACGCGAAAAGATCGACAAGGAATACAAGGACCTGCTCGAGTCGATCAAAGATCTTCGCGATATTCTGGCAAAGGAGCAACGCGTCTTCACGATAATCAAAGAAGAGCTCCGCGAAATTCGCGACAAATACGGATCGCCGCGCCTGACTCAGATTGCGCCCGCCGAGACCGAGATTAACATGGAAGACCTCATCGCCAATGAGGGCTGCATCATCAGCATCACCCACGGCGGTTTTATCAAACGCACGGCTGTGAGCGCGTTTCGTGCGCAGCGGCGCGGCGGCAAAGGCGTGATCGGAATGCAAACGCGCGAAGGCGCCACGGAGGAGGAGGAAGGCGATTTCGTCCAGCATCTTTTCACCGCGACCACGCATGATTACTTGATGTTTTTCACGGCATCAGGACGCGCTTACGTAGAAAAGGTTTACGAAATTCCCGAGATGGGCCGCGCAGCCAAGGGCCGATCCATCGCGAATCTTCTCGAGCTCAGGCCCGATGAAAAAATCGCGGCTACGATTCGCATTCAATCCAAAAAATCCGGCATAGGACCGAGCGCCGTCGATCAAACCTGGGACGAAAACCTGCACATCGTGTTCGCAACCCAGTCCGGCATCGTTAAAAAATCGAATCTTTCCAATTACCGCAATGTTCGCAAAGGCGGCATTATTGCTATCCAAATCGAGAAAGATGACCGGCTGATTGATGCAAAACTAACGAATGGCAATGACGAGATCGTGCTCATCACCAGGCATGGGATGAGTCTGCGATTTCACGAAGAACAACTGCGCGATCAGGGCCGTAACACGGTCGGCGTTTGGGGGATTCGCCCTGAAAAAAGCGATCACGTCGTGGCCACCGCTATTGTCGATTCAAACGCAATGCTCCTGGTCGCCGGCGAAAACGGAATCGGTAAACGCACGACGTTCGACGATTACCGGCGGCAATCGCGAGGCGGCAAAGGCATTATTACCATGAAAACCGGTGAAAAAACCGGTGAGGTGGTTGGCGCGCTGACTGTCCGCGAGATTGATGAGATCATGCTCATCACCAACAAGGGTCAGATGGTGCGAACGCGGGTCAAAGAAATTCGCGAAACTGGTCGAAATACCATGGGCGTAAAATTGATGGATCTTCGCAAGAGCGAAAAGCTCCAGGCGATTGCGCCAGTAGTCAGCCGGGCTGAGGAAGAAGCACAAACCGCGGAGGCACCCGCGGAGAAATCGTAGAGCTAGCCGATAGAAAGCGGCGGTGGAGCACCGCCGCACTCCACGAAGACAACCGCGTAGTACACGCTCATAAAAAGCGACCGTGTTGCGGAGTGGCGGCGCTGGCTTCTACCGATCAGTAGCCGCCACCCATGTGCGTGGTAGTTGTCGTTGATTGCGACGTCGGCGGCTGTACCGGCGTTGTGACCGTAGTCTGGCGCGTTGTGGTGGTAGTCGCCTCAGGCTCGCTGGCGCAAGACACCAGCATCAAGACGAAAACGGAAAGCGCCGAACCAAGTATGATTACTCTTTTCATAAGCATATATTGTTTCTTCAACAAGCAATTCGTCGCAAATCGCTTCGCCAGACGTATTAAAGCAAAGAATTCTTTTTAAATCTCGAACTTCGTGCGCTGCTTCTTTAGCTCTCCACGTTTCCGTTTCGATTCAAGAATTTTCCTTTTGAGCGCAGCCGGCCTCGGCGATTTTCTTCGCCGCTCTTTTTGGCGCTTCGCGACTTCGGCCACACGCTGTTGTTCGCGAGCGCTCTCGATCGCATCAAGTAATCGTTCCCGCGCCAGCTTGCGGTTTACCGCCTGCGACCGCGAATCCTGCACAGTCACGCTGATGCCACTTGGCCCGTGACGCAGCGTTACAGCGGTTGCAACTTTGTTTACGTTTTGGCCGCCAGGTCCACTGGATCGCGCAAAGGTTTCTTCAAGATCGGCAACACGAATGCCAAGGCGCTGCATTCGCTCGGCTAGCGCATCTTTCGACATGGCTCTCGCCCAACTACTCCGTCTTAACTTCAGGGACGTTTTCTCGTCCGTGGCGAAGAACGCGAGCCATCCAGATCAATTCGTTCAGGAATTTGTCGAGGCGTCGCACATAACTTTGATCGAGCAAATTTCCCCGTTCATCGAAAAGCTTTTCCACGTTCCCGAAATTCACGTCCCAAAAAATTGTTACCAGGCCCAGCTCGCGCATGACCGGCAGCAGCCCCTCGATTACTCGCGCACCGCTAAATGGTCCCGCCGAGACACCGCAAATGCCGACTGCCTTGTGAATGTACTCCTCCAGATTCATATCGAGCGCGTGCTTGAGAAGGCCGGGATAACCATGATTGTATTCGGGCGTTACTATAATGAGCCCATCGCAACGTTCGATAGTCGCTGAGTACGTTGGGTCTTTCATTTGTTCTCCGGCGTCGTCAAGTCGCATTGGAAGTTTGCAGACGTCAATCAACTCCGTCTCGATGTCCTTGCGCTTCTTTGTTTGCTCAAAGACAAAGCGCGCTACGTTCTCGCTCTGTCTCCCTCGCCGCGCCGTGCCCAGAATTATCGGAATGAAAAGTGGGCGTTCCATTTCTGAATCGTAATTGGTAATTCGCGATTCGTGAATCGTTTTCCGATGTAACGCTTCAACGATTTACCTGTCACGCCGTAGCGGGGCGAAGGCGGAACGATTCACGCGCTTCGAGCAAATTGCCGATGGCCGGACTCGAACCGGCACGGGCCGTTTAAGCCCAACGGATTTTAAGTCCGTTGCGTCTGCCATTTCGCCACATCGGCGCGTGTGCGTCAGGAGTTTAAGCATCTTTG
>Ga0137413_10000686_pt1 | contig 11946 bp, 14 predicted proteins | sample CZODoug2_1_16fun_FD_108280 | JGI IMG/M metagenome (GOLD analysis project Ga0137413, IMG submission 108280) | Vadose zone soil fungal communities from Angelo Coast Range Reserve, California, USA - CZODoug2_1_16fungal (Illumina Assembly) | ecosystem: Environmental > Terrestrial > Soil > Vadose... | reverse complement strand
TCGGTGACCGAGGCCGAGGAGTTCTTCGGCGCCGGCGAGGCGCGCACGCCGGCCGCGCACGCCGTCCTGGCTCGGCTTGTTGATGTCGGGCTCGGTTACCTCAGCCTCGGCCAGCCGCTCACGACGCTGTCCGGCGGCGAGCGGCAGCGGCTCAAGCTGGCCAGTCGAATGGCCGAGAAGGGCCGAGCCGATTCGCGAGCCGATTCCCCGGTCTACGTCCTCGACGAGCCGACCACTGGCCTGCACCTCGCCGACGTCGAGCAGCTGCTCGGCCTGCTTGACCGGCTCGTCGACTCCGGCAAGTCCGTCATCGTCGTTGAGCACCACCAGGCGGTCATGGCGCATGCCGACTGGATCGTCGATCTCGGCCCCGGCGCCGGATACGACGGCGGCCGGATCGTCTTCGAGGGAACCCCCGCCGACCTTGTCGCCGCCCGCTGCACCCTCACCGGAGAGCACCTCGCGGCCTACGTCGGCACCTGACCGAGGCCCTCGCGGACACCGTGCGACGAGGCACCCGCGGTCAGGGCCTTGAGCTCGGCGAGCGACTCCCGGATGTGGTGGGACAGGTCTCGCTGATCGGTGTCGTCGATCCAACGTTCGAACGCGATCCTGAACACCGCGATCCCCGCCTCGGCGGCAAGACCAGCGGCCGGGTCCGTGACGCCGCGCCCGCGCAACGCCTCAGCCATCGCAGCCGCGAGCGATGCCAGCTTGATCAGCTCGCGTTCGCGCAACTCGGTGTTCGCCACGATGACGGTCTGGCGCTGCCGGACACTGTCGCGACGCTCATCGAACTGGGCGCCGACGGTCTGCAGGGCCCTGGCGATCGCGTCGATCGGCGCCGCCGAAGCGGGAGCGCCGGCGACCGCGCCCACCAGGAACTCCTGGAGCATGGACGCGCCCCCGAATAGGACCTCGCGCTTGTCGGCGAAGTGTCGGAAGAACGTTCGCTCGGTGAGTCCCGCCCGCATGGCGATCTCCGCCACCGTGGTCTGGTCAAACCCACGCTCGATGTAGAGCTCGAGCGCGGCCTGCTCCAGCCGGCCGCGCGCATTCGGCTCCCATCGACCCATGCCCCCGATCTTAGTTGATGACAGCAGCTGACATCAGCACTATGCTGATGTCAGCAACTGACATGGCCGGTTCTCGCGCCTGTCCCGTGGCGAGGATGGTCCACATATCGGGAGGTTTCGTATGCGCGTTTTTGTCACCGGCGCGTCCGGCTGGATCGGCTCCGCCGTTGTCCCCGAGCTCATCGGCGCGGGCCATGAGGTCACCGGGCTCGCCCGCTCGGCCGCCTCGGCCGCTGCCCTCGCTGCCGCCGGAGCCCAGGTGCGCCACGGCACTCTTGATGATCTCGAGGGTCTGCGTGATGCGGCCGCCGCGTCGGATGGAGTCGTCCACCTCGCGTTCAAGCACGACATAGCATTCTCGGGAGACTTCCAAGGTGCTGCCGACGCGGATCGCCGCGCCGTCGAGACGATCGGCGAGGCGCTCGCGGGTTCTGATCGGCCGTTCGTCATCGCCTCCGGCACGCTCGGGCTCTCACCGGGGCGGGTGGCGACCGAACAGGACGGGCACGGCCTCGACCCGGCTGGTGGCGCTTGGGGCGCCGGGCCTCAGGCGCGGCACGCCACGGCCGAGTTCACGCTCTCCCTCGCTTCCCGCGGCGTCCGCTCGTCCGTAGTGCGACTTCCTCCGACGTGTCACGGCGACGGGGATCACGGCTTCCTCGCCACCGTGGTCGGCATCGCCCGCGCGAAGGGCGTCGCCGGCCATATCGGCGACGGTTCCAATCGCTGGCCCGCGGTGCACCGGCTCGACGCCGCGCACCTGTTCCGCCTGGCATTGGAGAAGGCCCCGGCGGGATCGACGCTGCACGCGGTCGCCGACGAGGGCGTGCCGATCCGCGCCGTCGCCGACGTGATCGGGCGTCACCTCGACCTTCCGGTGGCCGCCGTTTCCGCCGAGCAGGCAGGCGAGCATTTCGGCTGGTTGGCCGGCCTCCTGGGGATCGACGGCCCGGCCTCGAGCGCGCTGACCCGCCAGCTGCTCGGGTGGCTGCCGACGCATCCCGGTCTCATCGATGACCTCGACAAGGGCCACTACTTCCACAACCCCTCCGCATGACCAGCCGCGCCGGAACCTCCATGGGAAGCAACATCATGGTCGAAGCGACCCATCAGTGCAACAGTCATAGATGCGTGTTACTTTTTGAAACAGAGCTAGTTAGAAGTATCGTTTGTCGTGGGGCTCCGGGCCAGGCATACCGAACAACCAGGAGGTAGCGGTGCCGTCGATAGTGCGTGAAGGTGCGGAGATCTACTACGAGGACCGAGGCGCCGGTGAGCCCGTGCTGGTGTGGGGGCACGGGTTCTTGGGGTCCTCGCGGCTTTACACCGAGGTGATCGACCGATTGCCCGACTACCGGTCGATCGCGGTGGACTTCCGGGGCCACGGCCGCTCGGCGGGGGTTACCGAAGGCGTCACGCTGGCCGGGATCGCGGATGACATCGCCGCACTACTACGCGGGCTCGGGATCGCCGACGTGGTGTACATCGGCCACTCCACGGGCAGCGCGGTCGGCATGCGGCTGGCCGCGCGTCACCCCGGGCTGGTGCGAGCCGCGATCGGTCTGGCCGGAGTGCCGGTGAATGGCAACCCGCCGGAGCTATTGGAGTTCACCTCGGCGCTGTCGGCGATGCAGGGTGACCCGGAGGCATTCGCGGCGGTGCTCGGCCAGCTCACCGCCCACCCCGGTCAGCAGGCGATGATCGAAGCGGCGGGCCGGGAGGCGGCGTTGGCGCCACTGGAGGCGCTGAAGAGCATCGGCGAGGTCGAGCTGTTCCTCGACGAGTCCGAACAGCTGTTGCCCAAGCTGACTCAGCCGTGGTTGTTCGTCATCCCCGGCGACGACAAGTCGGTGTCCCCCGACCTGCAGCTGGCCGGCGCGCGCCGGTTCCCGAACGGTCGGGCGCTGTGGCTCAACGGTGAGGGGCACCTGGTTCCCCTGGAGCGTCCGGCCGAGATCGCCCGGGCAATCCGGGACTTCGTCGCCGGACTACCGTCACAGCCATGAGCCGCGAGGGGTCCGCGACGGGTGATGCGCGGACCCCGCTGCAACGGCAACTCACCGGGGTTCGGGCTCCGGCCAAGGCCACCCCGCTGGACGCGCTGGCCACCGCCCGACGCTGGTTCGACCAGGGCCGTCGGCTGGACATCCAGGCGCTGGCCGCCGAGCTCGGCGTCAGCCGGGTGACGCTGCACCGCTGGGTCGGTACCCGGGAACAGCTGCTGGTTGAGGTGCTGTGGGTGAGCGCCGAGCGGGCGCTGACCCGGCTGCGCGACCAGGTCCGCGCGCAGGGACTGGCGCGCAGCCACACCGCCGAGGTGCTCGGTCGCTGGGCACGGGAGGTGCTTGCCCATCCCGGCCACCAGCAGCTGCAGTCCGAAGAGGGCGAGATGTTCGCCCGGCTGCTCACCCACGACGCCAGCGAGTTCCAGCGCCGGCTGATCGAGCTGGTCCAGCAGCTGCTCTCCGAGGACATTGCGGCGGGCCGGGTCACCATCGACCTGGAACCCTTGGAGCTGGCCTACACGGTTGTGCGCATCCTCGAGTCGTTCGTGCACACCCCGGCCATCACCGGCTGCGCCCCAAACCCAGACGGCAATGCCCGCGTGTTGCGCGCCCTACTGCATTAGCAGCGCCCAGGCGGCGAGTTGGTGTGCTGGCTAGTCGGGGTCGGTGCCTCTGCCGCGGCGAGCCGAGTCAAGGCGCTGCTAAGACGCGGACGTGCTGACCAGCTCGGCGAGCAGGGCGCGGACCCGGCGGTCGATCTCGTCGCGGATCGGGCGGACCGCATCGACACCCTGCCCGGCCGGGTCTTCGAGCTCCCAGTCGAGGTAGCGCTTGCCGGGGAAGATCGGACAGGCGTCGCCGCAGCCCATGGTGATGACCACGTCGGACGCTTCAACGGCATCGGTGGTGAGTCGTTTGGGGAATGCCTCGGACAGGTCGATGCCGATCTCGTCCATCGCCTTGCGGACCGCGGGGTTGATCTCGTCGACCGGGGTGGACCCGGCAGAGGTGACGCGCACGGCACCGGCGGCGTAGTGGTGCAGCAGCGCGGCGGCCATTTGCGAGCGGCCGGCGTTGTGCACGCAGACGAACAGCACCTCGGGGATCTCCGTCATCTGTACTCCTGAGTGTCGCTCCAGTGGCGGCGGGCGGCCAGGGACACATAGACCAGCCCGACCAGCACCGGAACCTCGATCAGTGGGCCGACCACACCGGCCAGGGCTTGGCCTGAGGTGACGCCGAACGTCGCGATCGCCACCGCGATGGCGAGTTCGAAGTTGTTGCCGGCGGCGGTGAACGCCAGCGTGGTGGCCCGTGCGTAGGACAGCCCGACGGCCTTGCCCAGGGCGTAGGAGCCGACCCACATCAGCGCGAAGTAGACCAGCAGCGGCAGCGCGATCCGGGCCACGTCCAGCGGTCGGCTGGTGATCGCATCGCCCTGCAGCGCGAACAGGATCACGATGGTGAACAACAGCCCATAGAGGGCGAACGGGCCGATCCCGGGCAGGAACTTCGCCTCGTACCACTCCCGACCCTTGGCGCGTTCCCCGAAGCGGCGGGTCAGGTAACCGGCGACCAGCGGAATCCCCAGGAAGATCAGCACCGAGCGGGCGATCTGCCAGGGCGAGATGTTCAGGTCCGCCTGCGGCAGGCCCAGCCAGCCGGGCAGCACATGCAGGTAGAACCAGCCCAACCCGGCGAATGCGATGACCTGGAACACCGAGTTCAGCGCGACGAGCACGGCGGCCGCCTCACGGTCACCACAGGCCAGGTCGTTCCAGATGATGACCATCGCAATGCACCGGGCCAACCCGACGATGATCAACCCGGTGCGGTACTCGGGCAGATCAGGCAGGAACACCCAGGCCAGGGCGAACATCAACGCCGGACCGAGGATCCAGTTCAGCACCAGCGACGGGATCAGCAGCCGGCGGTCGCGGGTGACCGTGTCGAGGCGGTCGTAGCGGACCTTTGCCAGCACCGGGTACATCATGATCAGCAGGCCGAGCGCGATCGGCAGGGACACCCCGTCCACCGAGATCGCGTTCAGTGCCGCGCCCAGGCCGGGGATCAGCCGGCCGCCGACCAGTCCGAGCAGCATCGCGGCGATGATCCAGACCGGCAGGAAGCGGTCCAGCGTGGACAGCTCGGCCAGCACACCCTCATCGGCGGCGCGGTGGCCCGTCGTCGTCACGCGGTCACCGCCGGAGCCTCGTCAGGCACCAGCACCGCCGAAAGCCGACCGAGAGCCTCTGGGTGCACGCGGTAGTAGACCCAGGTTCCACGCCGCTCCCCGGAGATCAGCCCGGCCTCACGCAGCACCTTCAAGTGGTGGCTGATCGTCGGCCCGGTCAGCTCGAACACACCGGACAGGTCGCAGACGCACGCTTCGCCGCCCTCGTGGGAGCCGATCAACGAGAGCAGACGCAGCCGAACCGGGTCGCCCATCGCCTTGAACAACCGCGACAACTCGACCGCCTGCTCGGCCGACAGCGGCTCGTGCACCAGCGGCGAGCAACACCCCACCGCCTCGCTGAGCAGCGTCAACATCCGTTCTTGATTCGACACCCCTCTATCTTGACAGGCTTCAATACAGCGAGCAAGGTCTACCTCGACGCCCATCGAAACAGCTAGTCGCGACAGGAAGAGGTGTACCGCCAATGTCCCGTGTACAGCTGGCGCTGCGGGTCTCCGACCTGGAGGGATCGATCGCGTTCTACCGCCGCCTGTTCGGCGCCGAGCCGGCCAAACGCCGCCCCGGCTACGCCAACTTCGCCATCACCGAGCCCCCGCTCAAGCTGGTGCTCATCGAGGGCAAGCCCGACCAACCGACCGTGATGGACCACCTCGGCGTCGAAGTCGAAACCACCGAGGAGGTCAGCTCCGCCACCAGTCGCCTCTCCGAGCTGGGACTGTTCACTCAGGTCGAGAACGACACCACCTGTTGCTACGCCCTGCAGGACAAGGTCTGGGTGCACGGGCCCGGTGCGGAGCCGTGGGAGGTCTACACCGTCAAAGCCGACGCCCCGGACGCCACCAGCATCCACACCGTCGGCCAGCCGGACACTGGCGAGTGCGTCTGCGGCACCCCCGCTACACCATAGGGAGAGCCGCGATTCCGCAGCGGACGCCCGCCGCGCGCGGGGTGCTATTCGACTGGGCCGAGTCCGAAGCGCTGACCATCTTGCGCAATATCCGCGAAGCGATCAAACCGGACGGGCGGCCGCTGTTGATCGAGCTTGTGCTCCCGGAAGGAAACAGCGGCCACCTGGGTAACTACATGAATCTGGAGATGCTGCTGGATTTCGGCGGGCGCGAGCGCACCGAGCGCGAATACCGGGAGTTCCTATCGCGGGCAGGATTCGAGCTCACCAGGGTCGTGCAGACCGCGGCGCCGGTGAGCGTCGTGGAGTCGAAGCCGGTCTGAGCGGTTGACCACTCGTGACTCTACGTCACGACATCTAGGTGCAGGCTCGCTAGTTTCCCCAGTGTGGCGCGGAAAAAATCACAAAGAGTAGTCGAAATTCATCAGCACGAGACCGCAACCTTTTCGCCTAATCCGACCCGACACGATCAGGTCACCAATTGGCATCACAAGGACTTCATTCTCTAATCTTGCGTATTGCCATCACCAGCTCCCCAACCGGCGTTGGCACCCATGACTTACCAGGCATCTGAACAGGAGAACCACTGTGCTGAAGAAGGCTGGAGTCGCGGTGGGTATTGCCACCGCCGCCCTGCTGGCGATCACTCCGCTCGCGTTCGCTGACGACGACACGGACAGCGGGTACGGAAACGGCGCCCACTTCCAATTCTTCCCCGGTGTGCAAGACCATGTCTTCTCGCACCCCTACAAGTACTGCAACAAGTCGGAATACTCGGGCGTCGCGGACTACTACTCCCACGATCAAGAAAACAGCGACAGCCACGACGGTTCTTGCGACCAGACGAACGAGGCGCACGGGTTCGACGACTGAGGGACCTAACTAAGGTTCCCCGTGGGAGGGCGCTGGGTTATGCCCCGGCGCCCTCCCCGTCTGCGCACACGCGCTCAGGCCAGCTCGGGTAGCGGAAAGTCGACCACATCCGCCGAGTCGTCAGGATGCCCGAGTACCACCTGGTCGGCGATGCCGACGAAGAGCCCGTTCTCCGCCACCCCGGGGATCTGATTCAACGCGATGGCCAGCGCCCCAGGATCGTGGACGGCACCCAGGTGCGCGTCGAGGAGGTAGTTGCCGCTGTCGGTGACCACCAGCTCGCCGTTCCTGACCCGTCGTTCGAGGGGGCCGTCCGGGTACCCCGAGCCCGCCAGCAGTTCGCGGATCAGCCGCTGGCTGCTCACCCAGCCGAACGGCAGCACCTCGACGGGCAGCGGGAAAGCGCCGAGCCGAGCCACCACCTTGGTGTCGTCGGCCACGACCACCATCCGGCGTGAGGCCCGCGCCACGATCTTCTCCCACCACAGGCAGGCCCCACCGCCCTTGATCATGTTTCCCTGGTGGTCGATCTCGTCCGGCCCGTCGATGGCGAGGTCGAGCTCCCCGAGGTCGTTCAGGTCGGCCAGCCTGATGCCCAGGTGGCGAGCTAGGTCGCGGGTCGCCGTGGAGGTCGGTACGCCCACCACGTCAAGGCCGTTGCGGACCTGCTCGGCCAGTTCCCGCACGAACCAGTGTGAGGTTGTCCCTGAGCCGAGACCCAGCTTCATCCCGTCCTTGCAGTAGTCCCGCGCCGCCCTCCGGCCGGCGGCCCGTTTCGCTACGTCCTGGCCGCTCAGTGCGTCCGCCGAGGCCGCTGAGGTGACCGGAGCCGCCCGCGGCCCGGTCATGCCGGCTCCACCGAGGCCAGCTCGGCGAACGTCGGCTCGAGAGCAGTGAACAGCTCCCGGTGGATCCGGTACAGGCCGTCGTAGCGGTCGGCGAGGGAGGCGTCCGGCGCGGTCGGGTTGGTCTCCTGTACCACCGCCGTGGCGTCCTCCAGGCTGCTCCAGTTACCGGTGCCCACTCCGGCGAGCAGGGCCGCCCCGAAGGCACCGCCGTGCTCTGCGCCGACGACCGGAACGACCTCGGTCTGCAGGATGTCGGCGAGCAACCGCAACCACAGCGGTTCCACGGTGGCGCCGCCGGACACCCGCACCCGGTTCCCCCGCACACCGACGTCGGCGAAGATGGCGAAGATCTCCCGCAGGGTGAACAGGGTGCCTTCCAGCACACTGCGGGACAGGTGCGCCGCCGAGTGCCGAGGGCTCAGGCCCACCCAGCTGCCCCTGGCGTCCGGAGCCAGGTGCGGGCACCGCTCGCCCGCCAGGTACGGCAGGAAGAGCAGCCCCTCCGAACCGGGTGGGGCCTGCTGGGCCAACTTCACCAGCGTGGCGTAGTCGAGGTCGCCGTCGGGCAGCAGCGGCCGCAATGCGGCGCGCAGCCACTGGAACGCTCCTCCGGCGTTCAGCGCGACGCCCATCACGTGCCAGCGGTCGGGCGCGTTGCCACAGGAGATCTGCAGCCGCCCATCGGGCTCGGTCGGGCAGCTGTCGCTCGCGCCCGCGACAATCCCCGCTGTGCCGAGGGTGACACCGACAAGGCCTCCCCCGAGGACACCCATCGAGGTCGTCTGCAGCACCGCGTCGCCACCGCCGCCGACCACCGGCGTACCTTCCGGAACTCCCCAGCTCCGGGCGACCTCGGTGGAGACCTGCCCGGTGATCTCGGCGGACTCGACGACCCGGGGCAGCAGCCGCTCCGGAATCTCCAGCAGGCCCAGTAGCTCGCTCGACCAGCGGCGGTTGCGCACGTCGAACAGACCCGTGCCGGAGGCGTCGGACACGTCCGTGACGTAGTCCCCGGTGATCCGCAGGCGCAGGTAGTCCTTGGGGTTGAGCATGTGTCGCATCCGGGCGTACGCCTCGGGTTCGTGCTGGCGCAGCCACAGCAGTTTGCCGCCGGTGAAGCCGGGCAGCATCCGGTTCTGCGTCAGCCCCAGCAGGCCCTTCAGCCCGCCGGCCCGCTCGGTGATCTCGTCGCACTGCGGCGCGGATCGCTGATCGTTCCAGAGAATGGCCGGCCGGATGACCTGGCCGTCCTCGTCCAACGCGGTCAAACCGTGCATCTGACCGCAGAGCCCGATACCGCGCACCTGCGCGCCGGGCACGGCGGCGACCACCGCCCGGACACACTCATCGGTCACCCGCCACCAGTCCGCCGGGTCCTGCTCGGCCCATCCGGGGCGTGGGGTGGCCAGCGGGTAGTCCAGCACCCGGTCGGCGACCACCTGACCGGCCGTGTCGACCGCCACCACCTTGCACGCCGATGTGCCGATGTCGATGCCGATCCACACAGTGGTCATGACACTCCCCGAGTTATGCCCCGTGCCGGATGCGCAGGTGCTTGAGCTGCAGGTAGCCGTCCAGTCCTTCGCGGCCGTGCTCGTAGCCGTAGCCACTGCCCTTGCGGCCGCCGTAGGGCGCGTTGATGATCCCGGCGTCGACGTTGTTGACCGCGACGTTGCCGAACTCGAGCCGACGTCCGAGCGTGAAGGTTTCGGTGAGGTTCTCGGTGTACACGTATGCGGCGAGCCCGGCCGGGGTGCTGTTGGCCAGCTCGACCGCCTCGTCCAGCGACCGGTAGGCGGCGATGCCGAGCACCGGACCGAAGGTCTCCTCGTGCATGACGAGCATGTCGGGGGTGCAGTCGGCCAACACGGTGGGCGCGTAGAAGTAGCCGGATTCCAGGCCCGCCGGGCGCCGCCCGCCGCACAGCACGCGTGCCCCCTTGGCCCGTGCATCGCCCACGTGGCGCTCGACCTTCTGGAGAACCTCCGCGTTGGCCACCGGGCCCATGTCGGCGTCCTCTTTGACCAGCCCGTCCGCCACGACGAGGGCCTCCGCGGCGCTCGCCAGCCGCTGGACGAAGTCCTCGTACCGGCTGGCATGCAGGTAAACCCGGTTGATCGCGATGCAGATCTGGCCGGCGTTGCGGAACGAACGCCGCAGCGCCCCGTTCACCGCTCCGGTCAGGTCGGCGTGCTCGGTGACGATCATCGGGCAGTTGCCGCCGAGCTCCATGGACATCGGCTTCACCCCGGACACGGTTTTCACGATCGCCGCCCCGGTGCCCGAGGAGCCGGTGAACGCGACCTTGTTCACGGCGGGGTGCGCGACCAGGGCGCGGCCGGTTTCCCCGGAGCCGGTCACCAGGTTCGCCACCCCGGCCGGGAGGTCCGTGGCCGCCAGGCAACCGAACAGCTCGATGGCCGAGGTCGGGGTGTACTCGGACGGCTTGACCACGATGGTGCAGCCGGCGCCGAGTGAGGCGGCCAGCTTCCAGCCGATGAGCTCGAGCGGGTAGTTCCACGGCGAGATCGCCGCGACGACACCGATCGGCTCGCGCTCGACCAGGCTGGTGAAGCCGTCTTCCTCGTTGGGCACGATCGCGCCGAATGTCCGGGTGGTCTCCTCGGCGTAGAAGTGGAAGGTCTTCGCCAACTTGCGCACCTCGCCGAGAGCCTCGGACAGCGGCTTGCCCATCTCCCTGGTGATGGACTCGGCCAGCGAGCGCTCGCTCTCGGCGATCCGCTGGCCGATGGCGTGCAGATGCCCGGCGCGCACCGATGGGTTCACCCAGCGCCAGCTTTCGAACGCCTGGCGTGCGGCGGCCACCGCCCGGTCCACGTCCCGCTCGTCGGAATCCGGCACCTCGGCGACCACCTCGAGGTTGGCCGGATTGCGCACCGAAAGCAGCCGGCCACTGGCGCTGCCCACCCAGTTGCCGTTTAGGTAGAGGTGGCCGGTTCGTTCGTCGGTCATGAGCACTGGACTCCCGTCCGGTGGTGGCTGGCATGTCCTATCATCGTATGAAGTGGGGGTCAACGCTCACAGCGGGCGGCCTCAGTCCTGGGCCGTCGTTGACCGGTGGTCGACTTCGTCATACCTTTCCGCAGTGCACCATGCCCCCGGTCCCCGACAGCGCCTGCCCGAAACCCTCGCGGACACGCTGCAGCGGGAGATCCTGGGCGCGGGGTTGAAGCTTGGCGACCGGCTGCCCACCGAGACGGAACTGGGCGAGCGTTTCAACGTCAGCCGCACCGTGGTCCGGGAAGCCGCGCGGTTGCTGATGCAACGAGGTCTGGTCACCGTCATGCCGGGCCGAGGCATGACCGTGGCGCAGATGGACGGGAGGCTGATTGCCGAGCAGTACGGCCTGCTGCTACGGCTGAGCGACGGCACGTTCGAGCAACTGCTCGAGCTGCGGCTCGTCCTCGAGGTGGAGATGGCGGCACTGGCGGCCGCCCGACGCTCGCCCGATCAGCTGGCCGCGTTGCGGGAGCGGAACCGTCAACTGGTGGCGGCGCGCGGATCCCGGGAGGAGTTCCTCACCGCCGACCTGGCCTTCCACGAGCTCATGGCGGAAGCCAGCCACAACCCGTTCTTCCGGCTGGTCATCGACCCGATCAACGGCTTCCTGCGGGACACCTACAGCAACTCATCCGGCTACCCGTCCGAGGCCCACCACACCATCGAAGAGCACAACCAGATAGCCGACGCCATCGCTTCCGGCGACCCCGGTGGAGCCCGCTACGCCACCGAGCGACACCTGCGGCGGGTCATCGCCAACCGCACGAAGTTCGTCGCGACAGAAGATCCGAACTGACAACGCTTCGTCACAGCCTGTGCACGTTGCTCTGCGTGGTCAAGAGGGGCATCCAGAGGCCACATGAACGGGGTCGCCGAGGGCTCATCGGTGCCCGTTGCCGAGCAGATGGCCGGATTGCGCGGAGTCAGGAAGGCCCTGTATTTACGCTATCCCGGACGGCCGCTTTCAATGCCCCGGATGTCAAATATGGGCAGAGTGAGCAATTCCTGCAATTTGTGA
>Ga0137413_10000685_pt1 | contig 11950 bp, 11 predicted proteins | sample CZODoug2_1_16fun_FD_108280 | JGI IMG/M metagenome (GOLD analysis project Ga0137413, IMG submission 108280) | Vadose zone soil fungal communities from Angelo Coast Range Reserve, California, USA - CZODoug2_1_16fungal (Illumina Assembly) | ecosystem: Environmental > Terrestrial > Soil > Vadose... | reverse complement strand
TGCTGACCTGTGCCGATGTGCGTGGGACCAATCCGAAGCTGTGGAATTCCTGGAAGGCATCGCTGTTCCACGAGTTCTATGACCGCGTCAAACGCGCGTTGCGGCGTGGCCTCGAGAGCCCGATCGACCAGGAGCAACTGGTGCGCGAGACGCAGGAAGCCGCACGCCGGTTGTTGACTGAGCACGGGATTACCGAGACGGAAGTTGCGCAGGCGTGGGCCCGCTTTGGAGCGCCCTACTTCCTGCGACACACGCCGGAAGAAGTTGCCTGGCACACCCGTTTGCTGACCGAGCGCGACGTGGGCTCCGATGAGCCGCTCGTGGCGCTCGACCCCCATGGCGTTCGCGGAACCACTTCCGTGTTGATATTCGCGCGCCCCAGCCGACATGGATTTGCGCGCACCACGGCTGTTCTGGATCAATTGGGCCTGAATGTCGTCGACGCACGCATTACGCCGACCGAAGATGGCTTCAGCCTCGATCTGTATCACGTGTTGGAAGACGATGGCGCCCCCATCAGCGACCACGACCGCAAGAGCGAGATCGAGCACGCCATCTGGCGCTCACTGCAGCGGCCGGAAGACACGCCATTTGCGGTTTCGCGGCGCGCGCCCCGCCAGGCCCGGATGTTCAACACGCCGACGCAGATTCAACTGAACGTAGACGACCGTAACCGTCGCTCGGTATTGGAGCTCACGGCGGGCGACCGGCCCGGGCTGCTGAGCGACATCGGCAAGGTGCTGATGGAGCAACACCTGCAACTGCACGATGCGAAGATCATGACCGTCGGCGAGCGCGCCGAGGACGTTTTCTACATTACTGACTTCGAGCAGCGTCCACTGACAGCGGATGCCGCGCAGACGCTGCGTGAAAAGCTGATGCAGGCCCTGGATCGGCGACGAGCCGCTTGATGGCGCCGACGGCACGAGCTGCGCGGGGATTGCGTTGAATCCGAGGCTCGAGCGGCTTCATGCCTATCCGTTTGAACGCCTTGCCCGCCTGAAAGCGGGCGTGACGCCTCCCGCCGGTCTACCGCACATCGCCATGTCGATCGGCGAGCCGCAGCACACGCCGCCTGCGTTTGTGCTCGATGCACTACGCGAAAATCTCCACCGTCTCGGCAGCTACCCGGCGACCGCGGGAATGCCGGAATTTCGTGCGTCCGCCGCCCGCTGGCTGCAAAGACGGTTTGGGGCGAGCGTAAGTCCAGACACAATGGTGTTGCCTGTCAACGGGACACGCGAAGCGCTGTTCGCTTTTGTACAGGCCGTGGTGGACGATCGGACGAGCCCTCTCGTGGCGATGCCGAATCCGTTCTATCAGATCTACGAGGGGGCGGCGTTGCTCGCTGGTGCCGAGCCGTACTTTCTGAATACGACAGCGTCAACGCGGTACGTACCCGACCTCGACGCTGTTAGTGAGGATGTGTAGCGCCGCTGCCAGGTGTTATTTCTGTGCAGTCCAGGCAACCCCAGCGGGGCGGTGTTGTCACTGGATTTTCTCCGGCACGCACTCGCCCTGGCAGAACGTTGGGATTTCGTCATTGCCGCGGACGAGTGTTATTCGGAGCTGTACCCCGACGAGACATCACGACCTCCTGGACTTCTCCAGGCGGCCCTTGCGGCCGGCCACGACAGGTTCCAGCGCTGCGTGGTGTTCCACAGCCTGTCCAAGCGCTCCAGTGTCCCCGGGCTGCGCTCCGGATTCGTCGCGGGCGACCCGGAAATCATGGCGAAGTATCTGCTGTATCGAACCTATCACGGCAGCGCCATGGCGGTACCGACTCAACTCGCCAGCATCGCCGCCTGGGACGAGGATCGGCATGTTGTTGGGAACCGCCGCCTGTACCAGGAGAAATTCGACAAAGTGATTCCAGTGCTGTCGGATGTGCTCGAGGTCGAGCGTCCCCAGGGCGGGTTTTATCTGTGGATCGATGTGCGCGGCGATGATGAGAAATTTACGCGCGCTTTGTTTGCGCAGCAGAATGTGACAGTTTTGCCAGGCAGTTACCTCGCGCGGGCCGCTGCGGGGGTCAATCCCGGCGCGGGCCGCCTCCGGATTTCTCTGGTACCCCCGGTTGCGCAATGCGTAGAGGCCGCCGAGCGCATCCGCTCTCTTATCAAAGGATAAACATGACCGACAGTGCCGAGCTCCAATCCCTCATTGACGCCGCATTTGAGCGCCGGGCCGAGCTGACCCCCAAAAATCTCCCGACCCATGTGGGAGCGGCGATTGATGAGTGCATTGAGCTGCTGGACAGCGGGCGCGCGCGGGTTGCGGAACCGAAGGACGGGCGCTGGGTGGTCAATGAATGGCTGAAAAAAGCGGTCCTGCTGTATTTTCGCTCGCACGACAATGTCGTCATGGATGCCGGCTTTACCCGCTTCTATGACAAAGTCCCACTGAAATACGCGCAGACCTCCGACGCCGATTTCAAGGCGGGCGGCGCGCGTGTAGTCCCCCATGCCATTGTCAGGAAGGGCTCCTACATTGCGCCCAACGTCGTGCTGATGCCGAGCTACGTCAACATCGGTGCCCATGTCGGTTCCGGTACCATGGTGGATACCTGGGCGACCGTCGGATCGTGCGCCCAGATCGGCCGCAACGTGCATCTGTCAGGTGGCGTTGGCATTGGCGGCGTTCTCGAACCCCTTCAGGCGAGCCCCACTATCATCGAGGACGACTGCTTCATCGGCGCCCGCTCCGAAGTCGTCGAGGGCGTGGTTGTGGAAGCAGGCTCGGTCATTTCCATGGGCGTGTACATCGGCCAGAGCACGCGGATTTACGACCGCACGACCGGAAAGATCCTCCAGGGTCGTGTCCCGGCCGGCTCGGTGGTCGTACCGGGGACACTGCCTTCCGCAGACGGCAAGGTGGGACTCTACTGTGCGGTGATCGTGAAGCGAGTCGATGCGCAGACGCGCTCCAAGACCTCCATCAATGACCTGCTACGGGTCATCGATTAGAAGTTGAACGCGGCGGTGCGTTCAGCGACCGGTCACTTTGATGTACCCCGAGTGTCGGGCGAACGCAACAACTAGTACGACACTGATGCGGTGCCGATGACACCTTTTTGAGTCGGTCCGCTTCAGATATATTAGACGCAATATTTCTAGGTCTATTGCATCCCGGTCGCCGTGAGCGTACTAATGCGCTGAGGCCTTGGGATTCGCTCCGCTAGAGAGCCAGCCAAGCCGTTGTGTGCTAACGAAAATCAGGGGGCTTGATATATGTGCTTTGCCGCAAAGCCGCGAAATCGCCCGTTCCGTGCCGGCCCGCAAAGGGCGCACGTCTTTTTTCTGCAACATCTCGCGATCGGAAATTCCTACCGGAATGTTACCGAGATGAGACTGACTTAATAACCAGCCACTGCCTAGCATTCGCCCGCTAATAAACTAGGAGAATCCATGGCCTCTCTCACTCGCCCGGTGGCGCGCGCCGCTGCCGCCAATCCTGCGACCCGTAAAACACTCATCACGAGCGCAATCATTGCCAGCTGCGCCGCGGCTTCCACGGCCGGTGCGGCCGGGATCGATGTCGGGGCCAACACAACCATCGGCGGAGAGTTTTTTGCCGACTTCAGCCACATTCAACTGCAGAATGAAAATGCCAGCGGGCAGCGTATCGACACCGCCCCCACCGGCACCGGCTTCGATGTAAAGCGCTTTTATCTGGTCGTCGACCACAAGTTCAATGACGTCTGGGCTGCGGACCTGACGACCGATGCACAGTTCACCACCGCCAGCACTGCGACCGTGAGCACCCCGGCGAACGGCACCACCCCGGCCGGCACGACCACGGCGCTCACCAACCAGAACTCGAGCGGTGGCGTCAACGAAGTGTTCATCAAGAAATTGTACCTCGAAGGCGCATTCAACAAGCTGTTTGTACTGCGTATCGGCTCGTACAACGGGGCCTGGACCTCGTTCGCCGAGAGCAACTACGGCTATCGCTACATAGAAAAGACAACAACAGACCGACTGGGTTTTGCCAACACCGCAGACTGGGGCATCCACGCCAGCGGGGTGTATGGCGCAAATCTCGTCAATTACCAGTTCTCCGTGGTCAACGGCGGCGGATTCAAAAATCCAACACGCAGCAAGGACGTCGACTTCGAGGGCCGTGTAGGCGTGAATCCACTGAGCTGGTTGACGGTTGGCGGCGGTTTCTACAGCGGCCACCTGGGCCAGATCACGGCCGCGAACGAGAATTTCCCGAAAAACACGGCTACCCGCTATGACGCGCTCGCAGCCGTGAGCATCATCGGCATCCACGTCGGCACCGAGTGGTACCAGGCTAAAAACTACAAGACCGTGAACACCCTGGCGGCCTCCGTCTTCGGCACTTCAGCCGTGGTAAACACCGCAACCGTCGGTCCGACGAACGACAAGGCCAACGGTTTTTCGAGCTGGGTCTCCTATGAATTCAACAGTCAGTTCCAGGCGTTCGCGCGCTACGACAATGCCAAGTTGAGCGCCAACATCAATCCGAACCTCCGTGACGAATACTTCAATCTCGGCGCTGTCTACAAGCCGATCAAGCCGCTCGATGTCGCGGTTGTTTATAAGAACGAAAAGGTCGAACATGGCAGCAACTCAATCAGTGGCGCCAATGCCAATGCCTCTTACACGATCGGAGGCGCCAACTCGAGCCGCTACGGGCGTTTCAGCGAGTATGGCGTGTACGCGCACTACAAGTTCTGATCGATATCGGCAATGATCTCGACGCGCTCGTCATGGCTGTTGATGCTCGGCGCCGTGTGGGTTGGTTCAGCCCCGGCAGCGGATTCATTCGCTGTCGGGGTGCTCTCGTGCGCGGCGGAAACCGATCGCGACCGCCGCCTGGACTGCTATGACCGGGCGGTGGCGAATTACACGGCGCGATTGACCGATGGCAACCGCAGCCCAACCGCGAGCGCTTCGCCTGCTCCTGAGAAGCCTGAGAAGAGGGGAGCAACCGCGGTTGTGACGCCCTCGTCGGGCGCTACGGTGACCGCCGCGTCGGGCGCTGCTGTGGCCGCCGCGCCGATCGCTGCATCGACGCCCGCCGCCGCGCAGGCGCCTGCCGGAGCTACCGCCAAAGCGACGGCACTTCCAGACCGTCACGTGTCGGCGCACATCGCGAGCATTGACTACTTCCCCGATTACGTGGTCGTGCACCTGGATAATCAACAGGTCTGGAAACAGGTGTCCGACAGCTCGGGCAGCCTGGTGTTGCACAACGGTGACCCCGTCACCATTGACAAGCAGATGGGCTCCTATTGGCTTTCCGGCCCCAAGAGCGAAGCCGTTCAGGTAAAGCTCGAGGCTTCCAGGCCTTAAACGAGCGGCAGCGCCCTGCCCGCGCGACTCCGAACGGCACACGCCAGATGAAACATTCTTCATCTGCGGCGCCAACCCTCGCCAGGACCCGCCGGCACGCCACGGTTAAACAACCTTCATCGAGCGACCGGCCGCGCGCGCCTAGCATCTGTCTCAACCGCAAACCGCAACGAGTTTGGTTGGAGACGGAGGATGAATATTCGCAAACGTGGTTGGGTGACTGTTGTGTCATGTGCCACGGCTGCAATGTGCACGATCGGTTGCGCCACCCCGCCCAGCTACAATCCGCAATCCCTGCCGGCGCCAACCTACGCGCGTGTGGCTGGAATCTGCCAGGGCGTGCTGGGACTGAGCCCGACGGAACGCCTCACCGGGGGTAACTGGCTCGGCAATGACGAGTTGGATTACTGGACGAGCCACTATCGAGGTTGCATTGTCAGCTTGTCCGATTCCCTGCAGAGCGCCCGCGACACCGAAGTGGTACAGCAGGCTGAAGTGCAATGTCGCGCCAAAGGCCTGCAGCCCGGCAGCCCGGACCTTGCCTTGTGCGTACTGCAGACGGCCAATCAGCATCCGGTTCCGACCGAGCCCCAAGTGGCTGCTGCGAGCGAACCGACGGCCAGCGCGCCCGGCTCCTTTTACTTCGCATCACCCCGTGAAACCGCGCGGCGCGTACAGGTCGCCTGTGCCGCACTTGGCCTGTCGCCCGCGCAGACCGAATTCGGGAGCTGCGTGACGCAACTGAAGGCGGCGTTCTACGCGATCGACCATCCCATCGACTGAGTCCTTGGCGCTGCTTGCGGGGACAGCAGATGTCCTATCATCATGAACTGAGTTACTCCAGAGAATCACGGGGCATTTCATTGAGCTCTAGGGGCATCGCGGCAGATTCGCCGGCGGCGCGTATCCTGGTGATCGAGGACGACAGGGAAATGTCGGCCGAGATCGTGTCGTGCCTCGAGAGCAGCGGCTACCAGGTTGAGGCGGCTTCCGATGGCACTGAAGGCCTCGGGCTGGCATTGAGCGGACGCTTCGACCTGATAACACTCGACAGAATGCTTCCGGGTCACAATGGCCTTCAGATCGCTCACGCTCTGCGCGGGGCCGGGCTGGCGATGCCGATCCTGATGCTGAGCGCGCTTTCGGAGCTGGATGAGCGGCTTGCCGGGTTGCGTGCCGGTGGCGATGACTACGTCATCAAGCCCTTCGAGCCCGCGGAGCTGGCGGTGCGGGTGGCGGTGCTGCTGCGCCGTACCGCTCTGGGAGAGAGTCCACCGCTGCTGCTGCGCGCCGGCGACCTCGAGCTCGATCTCGTAGCGCGCGAGGCCCGCCGCCACGGCCGGACAATCGAGCTGCTGCCCACGGAATTCAAACTCCTGGAGTTCCTGATGCGCAACCCCGGACAGTTGCTCAGCCGCCGGATGATCTTCGAGCACGTCTGGGGATATCACTTTGACCCGGGCACCAACCTGATTGACGTGCACGTGGGCAAATTGCGCAAGAAGATTGATGACGCCGAGAAGCCCTCACTGATACGCACGGAGCGCGGCTCAGGTTACATACTCGATGCGATTTAGCGAGCTCAGGCGCACTACGACGTTCCGCCTGACGGTCCTCTACGGCGCGCTGTTTGCTGTCGGGACGATCGCACTGCTATGGATGGTCTATGTCCGATCGCTGGTCTACATGACCGCCCGCGTGGACCACATCATCGATATACAGGCACAGGCCCTCCTGCAATCGCCGCGACCCGGCCTGCGCCAACGCCTGATCGAAGATCTGACCTTGAATGGCGATCGGATGGTTGTGTTCGGTCTGTTCTCGGCCGGCGGCGCACGCCTCGCAGGCAACCTGCCGACCTTTCCGGCGGCGCTGCATCTCAACGGCCGGCCGGTTGAAATTCCCCCAAGCTATGGATTTCCGTCGGCCGCACGGCTCATTGCGCGTGCTCTTCCCACCGGCGAGATCCTGGTGGTGGGACGCGATGTGAGTCAGCTTCAAGAGATGCGCGCAATCACGCGGTCGGCGCTCATCTGGAGCGGTGTGTTGATTATCGCAGCCGTGCTCGTTTGTGGCACGGTGCTCAGCATTCGCCCGCTGCAGCGGGTACAGCGCCTTCGAGCGGTAGCCCAGGATATCGCGCACGGCGATTTGAAGCGACGGATGCCAACAACGTCGCGCCACGACGAGCTCGACATGTTCGCAGAGACACTGAACAACATGATGAGCGAAGTCGAGCGATTGATGTCGGAGGTCCAAAGTGCGACAGCGGTCATTGCTCACGACCTGCTGAGTCCCTTGGCCAACGTAACACATCAACTACGTCACCTGCAGTCAGCGGACGCCGTGGAGCGTGCCGACATCGCCCGTATTACGGAGCGGATCGAAGAGGTACTGGAACGCTTCCGTGCCATTCTCAGGCTCGCGGAGCTGGAGGCCGGCCAGCGCCGCGCGGGCTTCAAACAGGTCGAGTTGGCGGAGCTGGTCGAGTCTGTTGCGCAGCTCTACACGCCCCTGGCGGAAGAGGCGGGAGTACGGTTGCTTGCCATCTGGGGACACGGCAGCCAGACCCAAGCTGATCCCGAGCTGCTCTTCGAAGCCCTCAGTAACCTCATTGACAATGCAATCAAGTTCTCTCATCGGGGCGGCACGGTGCAGGTCAGGGTCGGCATCGATCCTGCTCGTCCGCAGTTGATTGTCGAAGACAACGGCCCGGGCATTCCCATCCAGGAAAGAACCGCGGTGCTGCAGCGCTTCTATCGCGTAGAGAGCAACCGCCCTGTCCCGGGATCCGGCCTGGGTTTGAGTGTTGTGGCCGCCATTATTCGCTTGCATGACTTCGATCTGCTGCTCGAAGATGCCCATCCCGGCGTGCGCGCAATCATCGAGTGCCGAACCTCGGAAGCCCGCACGAAGCACCCCTCGACTTAGCGAACGCGATCTGCGGCGTCGCGCAGCACAGCGCCTAGCGCCACGGGGAAGGTTTATTGTGGCACCTCGTTGCGCACCATCACGCGGCGGAACGCTGCCATCACTGCCGGCTCCGGGACGTGCGCAGGCGGTAACTGCTGATAGTGCTCCCACCCTCCACCGAGACTGCGGTACAGCGCTATGAACTGCTCAGCAGCGCCCAACTGCGCAGCCGTGTATTGCTCTTCGATTTCGTACTGCTGCCGTTCAGCGTCCACGAGGTTGAGAAAGTCCGTCAGACCGCGAACGTAACGCTCATTCGCAAGCGTGACCGCACGTTGACTCGCCATGAGCGCGTCACCGAGTTTCGCCAGGCGCTCCTGTTGAGCGGCGTATGCAGCCCAGGTGGTGTCGACCTCCTTGACGGCGTTTTGAATCGTGCTTCGGTAGTTTATTAACTGCGCGCGTGTGCGCAGATCGGCAATCTCCACTTGCGCATCGAGCATTCCGAAATCCAGCAGGGGCCAGACCGCACCTACGCCTGCTGACCAGATGTGTTCGCCGACAGCGGGTGTTGTCTGGCGTTGCGCACCGATCGCCCCGGCGATCGACACCTGAGGAAACAGGTTGGCTGTAGCAACGCCCAGTCGGGCGGTCGAGCCCGCCAACTCTCGTTCCGCCTGAATGATTTCTGGACGCCGCCGCAGTAGGTCAAGCGGCAGTCCCGCCTGTACGGCCACTGGGACGGAGGGGATCATCGCCGGCTTACTCAGCTCCGCAACCAGGTCTTCCGGGTACTGGCCCAGCAGCGTTGCAATCGTGTATTCGGCTGCGCTGACCTGCGCTTCCACGGGGGCAACTTGCGATTCCAATACGCCGAGCTCGCGCGTGGCCAGCGTTACGTCGAGCTCGTTTGTGATGCCGCGCTCATAGCGCTCGCGAGTCACCCTTTGAGACTCGCGCATCGTGTCAATGGATGCGTGCAGGACTGAGGCGCGCATCTGCAGACCGCGGAGGTCGACATACGCACGAGCGACGTTGGATACGACCGTAATCAGCACAGCATTGCGCTGCGCGGCAGTCGCCTGCGCGTCGGCACGGGCGGTCTGCATCTCACGGCGGTATTTGCCAAATAGATCGATCTCCCAGACCGCGTCGAAGCCGCCAAGTTGGTTGATGTGTTGCACGCCGCTGGAGGTATCAGCCGATCGCAGCGCTTGATCGGCGTGGCCACGGCTGAGGTCTGACCCAGTGCCCCGCCCTGCCGCTCCGCTCGCTGACACTTCAGGCAGCGCTGTGCCAATGATTGCGATTTCGTACGCGCGGGCCGCCTGCAGGCGGTCGAGCGCGATTTGCAGGTCGGGGTTGGAGCGCACTGCTCGCTCGACCAATGAGTCGAGTTCGGGGTCGTTGAGGGCGTGCCACCATGCGGCTGCGTCTATGTCCGTCGTGGCGTTACCGTTTGCGGCCGCGCCGCGGGCGACGGCGTCGAATGTTGTGGGTACGTGCGCGTCGGGGGTGCGGTAGTTGGGGCCGACTGCGCAGCTCGCCATGGCGATGGCGGTCAGCAGGAGCGTGCCGATGCGCACTAGCGACTCGCCGCGGCGGCGATCTCGAGCAGCTTCGGCTGCACACGGTCGCCGTCGAGCACCTGGCTGCTGACATTCAGCGCCAGCCGGTCGCCGGGCGACACGCCTGAACCCAACTCGACCACGTTTCCGTCATCGCGCGCGATCGTGACATGTTGGAAGGTCAACCGGTCCAAGCTATCGACGCGGGCGACCTGGGCGCCGCCCGCCCGGAAAGTCAAAGCGGCCGCAGGGATCTCCACTGCCCCTTTGGACTGCAATGCGAAACCCACCTTCACGTACATTCCGGGAACGAGTTTCTGTTTTGGATTGTCGAGGTCCACTTCAACGCGAAGGGTGCGCGAGCTCTGATCCAACGCCTGCGAGGTGCGCGCCACTTTCGCCGTGTAAATCTGGCCATTGCCGTTGGACGATCGCACCTCAACCGGTGACTGATTTTCCGCCAGGTCCGCGGCGGCGTTCTGCGGGACATCGACAAACACCCGCATGGGGTTGTTTTGAGTTAACACGTACAGAGGCGTCGTGGCGCTCGTACTGCCCGAGGTAACGAGATTGCCGATATCAATGTGTCGTTCTGTAATGACGCCATCGAATGGCGCCGTCACTTCCTTGAACTGCGACATGGCGACATACTGATCGACATGCGCCTGATCCAACGCAACATCTGCCTCTGACGACTGCAGACGCGCGACGGCACTGTCGTAGTCAGCATGCTTCTGCTCACGCTCCTGATCCGAAACGACGCCCTTGGGCGATTCGCGCCAGCGGTCGTACGTGGTCTTCGCGAAATCGGCTTCGGCCTTTCGGGCCAGAACCTGCGCATGCGCGGCGTTGAGTTGGGCCCGCGCCGCTGTGAGTTGCGCATCGAGGTCGGGAGTCTCGATCAGCGCAAGGACCTGTCCTTTGTGAACGCTATCACCGATGTCGGAGTACCACTTGCCGACAAACCCATTGACGCGCGCATAAATGGTACTTGCATGCCAGGCAGCGGTCTGGCCGGGCAGGACAAATTGCCGGGCTGAGCCGACCACGCGAGCTTCAATCACATCCACCGGGACCCGGGCCGTCGCCGCCCGTTCAGTCTCTGCGGAGACACTGCGATCTGTGAAGAAGCGATCGACCCGCACGATGATGAAGGCCGCCACGAGCAACGCACCCAGTATGAGCGCCATCTTCTTGATGCGCCGGCCGGTATCAGGATGAAACCCGGTCGAAACGGCGGAATTCTCGTGGACCGCAAGGTCCGTTCCGTAGTCGGAAGACCGTACCGTGCCCTCGGGCTTCATGTCGTAACCTTTGACAGCGTCGAAAAATGCTCAGGGGCGTTCCGCGGCGCGCGCCGCAGCAATCGAAACATGGTTGGAACAAAAATCAGGGTGGCGAATGTGGCGAACAGCAATCCGCCGATCACCGCCCGCGCCAACGGGGCGTTCTGCTCACCGCCCTCTCCGACTCCGAGGGCCATGGGGATCATTCCCATGATCATTGCGCCGGCAGTCATCAGGACCGGACGCAATCGGGTGAATCCGGCGGTCGCGGCGGCAACGAGTGGCGAATCACCCGCGCTCATGCGTTGCTTGGCAAAACTGACAACCAGGATGCTGTTGGCGGTTGTGAGACCAATGCACATCAAGGTGCCCATCAACGCCGGAACACTCAGATGGGTCTGCGTGAGGAACAGCATCCACAGCACGCCGCCGAGTGCGAACGGCACGGCCAGCAACACAATGAGTGGATCGATCCAGCTCTGAAAATTAATGACCAGGAACAGGTAGATGAGGGCGACCGCCAGGGCGATTCCCGAGAACAGGCCCGAGTAGCTCTCGCGCATGGTCTCGACCTGGCCACTCAGTGTCACATGGATGGCTTTCTCGGCCGGTGGCTGGTTCTTCTTGATGACTGCATCGATTTCCTTCGAAGCCGAATACAGATCCCGCCCCTGGACGTCCGCATGAACATCGAATACAGGCCTGATGTTGAGCTGGGAGGTCACCAGAGGCACGTTCCGACGGCCGAACGAGGACATGCTCATCAGCAACCGGCCCTCTTCATCAGCGCCCCGTTTGCCGGCGCGGGTACCGGCCCCAGCGCCTGCGGCGACCGGCATGGTTTGCAGGTCCTGTGTGGATT
>Ga0137413_10000684_pt1 | contig 11954 bp, 6 predicted proteins | sample CZODoug2_1_16fun_FD_108280 | JGI IMG/M metagenome (GOLD analysis project Ga0137413, IMG submission 108280) | Vadose zone soil fungal communities from Angelo Coast Range Reserve, California, USA - CZODoug2_1_16fungal (Illumina Assembly) | ecosystem: Environmental > Terrestrial > Soil > Vadose... | reverse complement strand
GCCGGCCAAATCCTCCGCGACGCCACGCAAGTAGCCGTAGGCGACACGGTTGCCCTGCAACTCCACCGCGGCCGCCTAGCCACCGAAGTCAAAGGCAAGAGCGAGAAATGACCGGCAAGAAAGCAAGATTCGCGGCAGGAAAACACGCTAGCGATTCAAAAACATCTCATTGTAGGGGCGCAACACTGTTGCGCCCCAAATGCCCAGGCGTTAGCCACCAAGACTTGAAGACCAGACACTTATTCTTCGTCGCCGGTGGAGGTTACTTTGAGGACCGCGAGGAAGGCTTCTTGCGGGATGTCGACTTGGCCGACGCGCTTCATGCGCTTTTTGCCTTCTTTTTGTTTTTCGAGGAGTTTGCGTTTGCGGGAAATGTCACCGCCATAGCATTTGGCGAGCACATTCTTGCGAATCGCTGCGACTGTTTCGCGAGCGATTACGCGGCTGCCGATCGCGGCTTGGATCGGCACCTCGAACATTTGACGGGGAATCAGTTTGCGCAGTCGCGACACCAGTTCGCGTCCGCGTTCGTAGGCTTGTTCGCGATGGCAAATCATCGACAGCGCATCGACCGGTTCGCCGCCGACGAGCACGTCCAGCTTGATCAAGTCGGATTCCACGTAGCCGGCGAGGTGATAGTCGAGCGAAGCGTAGCCGCGTGAAACGCTCTTTAGACGATCGTAAAAATCGAGCACGATTTCGTTCAACGGCAATTCGTAGGTCAGCATCACGCGCGTCGGCGACAAATATTCAAAACCCTTTTGCGTCCCGCGCTTATCCTGGCAAAGCTGCAGGATTCCGCCGACGGACTCGTCGTTGGTGATGATCATCGCTTTGATGATGGGCTCGGAAATTTTTTCAATGTCGCTGGGATTCGGAAATTTTGCCGGGCTATCGACTTCGATCACTTCGCCGGTCACGCGGGTAATCTGGTAGCGCACGCTCGGTGCCGTGGTGATCAGGTTGAGCCCGAACTCGCGTTCCAGCCGCTCCTGCACAATTTCCATGTGCAGCAAGCCGAGAAAACCGCAACGGAAACCGAATCCGAGCGCCGCCGAATTTTCCGGCTCGTAGAAAAATGCGGCATCGTTTAGTTTCAATTTGCCCAGTGCATCACGCAAAGGCTCGTAATCATCAGCCAGCACGGGGAACAAGCCAGCGAAAACCATGGGTTTGATTTCTTCAAATCCAGGCAACGCGGGCGCGAGACGGTCGGCGTCGGTCAATGTGTCGCCCATCCGCGCATCAGCGACATCCTTGATATTCGCGACGACAAATCCGACGTCGCCGGCTTCCAGTTCGTCGAGCGCGACGGGTTTCGGCGTCAGGGTGCCGAGGGTTTCGACCTCGTACACTTCATTGCTGTAGACCAGACGGATTTTGGTGTGCTGGTTGATGCGCCCTTCCATCACCCGCACCAACACCACGGCACCACGGTAAATGTCGAACCAGGAATCGAAAATCAGCGCCTGCAGCGGATTTTCGGCACTGCCTTTTGGTGGCGGAACGCGCTTCACAATTGCTTCCAGGACGTCTTCCACGCCGATACCGCTTTTCGCGCTGATCAACAGCGCGTCGCCTGCGGGAATCGCTAGGACATTTTCGATCTGCTCTTTCACGAAGTCTGGTTGGGCCGCGGGAAGATCGATCTTATTGATCACCGGAAGAATGGTGAGGTTGTGCCCGGCGGCGAGAAAAGTATTCGCAACGGTTTGGGCTTCGACGCCCTGGCTGGCGTCGACCACGAGTAGCGCGCCTTCGCACGCCGAGAGCGCGCGGGAAACTTCGTAGGAGAAATCGACGTGACCCGGCGTGTCGATTAGATTCAGGCGGTAGGTGTTTCCATCTTTTGCTTTGTAATGGAGGCGAATGCTTTTCGCTTTGATGGTGATACCGCGCTCACGCTCCAGATCCATGGAGTCGAGCACTTGTTCGTGCATTTCGCGCGAAGAGAGAGCGCCGGTCATTTCGAGCAAGCGGTCGGCCAGCGTGGATTTGCCGTGATCGATGTGCGCGATGATACAAAAATTGCGTATGAACTTTGGATCCATGAGTGTTCAGTACCGGCAGGAGCTATCCCACGCGCGAGACCTGCGACGCACGCGGCGCAAAACCGCGCCGTGTAATCACTCAGTTTGCCACAAGACGAAGTAAAGAAGTAGGGAAGTAGGTTAAGGAAAAAACGGCGAGGGGGATTGTGCTTTGGACGCGGGTTAGCGGGAGCGCGGTGAACATGCGTGCGTTGTGCGCACCGGTAATCGGCGATGTGGCTCAGGAGGGAGAAACAAGAGTGTCGGTGCTACCTCAGCCGATCTTATGCGGCTTCTTTGTCGTGAAATATTGATTTACAATCTGGCCACGTGCGGGGACGCTTATGCCTAAGCAAACTTCCAAATCGAAATCTGCCGCGGTTCGCCTGGGTTCTGGGGACGATGACAGGCAACTCGTCGAGCAGTTGGCTGCGATCTTCTTTACGGAAGATACCGGTTACCGGGCGATGGCAACGCTGGTCTCTCGTCAGTCGGCTATTACTCCGTTTCATGTAATCCAGCAAGCGGGCCTGCTGGAAAAGAACATTACAAAGGGATTTCTGCAGTACCAGTCGCAGCGTCAGGTGATTCCGGTGACGGTCGCGGAGATCGATGAGTCCGCGGATTTAGCGCTGCTCCGATTGGAACGGCCAGTTCCGTTCTCTGTGCCGATCCAAGACGGCGAACTCGCGGGACAGCCAGGCTCGAAATGGACTTCGGCGGTTGCCTATCCGAAGCTGGACTTGGCTTTCTTGCGTGGGACGTTCGCCGGCAGCGCGACCATTAATGGACAACCGCATTTGCGGCTGCGCGTGGAGACTCGACGCGAAGATATACCTCTTCAAGGGATCAGCGGGGGCCCGGTGGCAATCGCGGGTCAGTTCGCTGGAATCATGGCGTTGGGAAATTCGAGCCAGGAAGAACTCTACGCCATTCCGCTTTCGCGAATTCTTGCCAGCAAGCTAGGACCGGAGTTGCGTGATTTGGTGCGGGGCGCACCCGACGTGCCGTCGCGGGAGGACTCCAATCCATTCACAGGTTTTTCGAGCGCGGCGCGGGAGACCGCCGTCGGGGAGGCGCCGAGTAGTGCGCGTAGTGAAACGGCACCATGGCTGACGGCGAAGGATATCGAGCGATTTTCCGAAGACGTTCGAGGAGTGCTGGCGCGCGCCAAACAGATCAGCGAAAACTATAGCAAAAGAATCATCCACATTGAGCATCTATTGCTGGCTTTTGCGGAACGTACCGGGTCCCCATTTATTTCACTGCTCACGGAACGAAAGATTGATCTACCAAAATTGCTCGAGCCTGGCTTGGGTCCGACGCCGGAAGCGCAGGAGAGCACTGAAGGCGAGGTTCCCGAATTCGAGGGGATTCCAGCAGTCTCGGCGAACGTCCGGCGCGCTATTCATGCGGCAATCGCGCAGGCAACGGCCGAGGGGCAACAGACGATGGAACTCGCACACCTATTGTTCGGGGTGCTTTCCACGACAAGGAATCCGCAGGTTGCAGAACTCAATCGTTTGGGAATAGCGCCCTCGCGGGTGACGTTGCCTTCCGCCGCACCAGTGGATCGAAAGACTTTCCTTGCCGGGTATAACTCGGACGAAGCCGCGGGAACAGATCTGCTGAAGATCGACGAAGAAGTAAATGCACTGGCGTCGGTACTGGCCGCGAAGGACGTGGAGCCGCCATTGTCGCTGGGGTTGTTTGGAGAGTGGGGCACGGGCAAAAGCTTCTTCATGAAAATGCTGGAAACGCGGATCGACGAGCTTAGCGAAGACGCCAAGAAAGCAGAGACAGAGGGGGCAGACAAACAGAGCGCGTATTGCAGCAACGTCCGGCAAATTACGTTCAATGCCTGGAACTACATTGACGCGGATTTGTGGGCGAGCCTGGCAGCAGAAATTTTCGAGAATCTGGCAATGGCGATTGCCGAAGAACGAAAGGCAAAGGATTCACCGGAGGAACGCGCGCTGGTGCTGGCAGCGGCGTCGAGCTCGCAGTCGGTGCTAGACGTTGCTGAACAGAAAAAAAGGGATGCGGAAGCGGAGCTGAAGCGCACGGAAGAGAGGTTGGCGAACCTGCAGAGAAGCAAGGGGGACATCGAAGCCGAGCTGGGAAGAGGCCAGTTGTTCAGGCAATTGCTGGGGTTCGCGATGGAAGACCCGGCCGTGAAGACGTCGATCGGAAAAGTGAAGGAGAGCCTTGGGATTCCCGAAGCGAGCGCGGCAGCGGCCAAACTACAGTCGGAAGTTCTGGAATTGGAAGGAACATGGAGCGCGATCTATTTCGCTTTGAAAAATGAAAAGAGGTTGTGGGTGTGGATCTCAGCGCCGGTCGTCGCCCTGCTCGCGATTTGGTGCACGAGTAAGTTGCTCGCCAAGATCGACATTACTGGTCTAAAAAACGAAGTCTTTGCGCTGCTTGCCGGAATTGGAGGCCTTCTGGCGCCACTCCTTACGGCCTCGCAGAAAGTACTCAAAGCGGTAAAAACCGCACAAGGCAGGCGAAATGAACTAATGGAGGAAAAGAGGAAGGACCGCGAGCGACAGCTACAAGACGAGCTCCACGCGGTGCAAGACAAGGTGAAGACGGCCCACGGAAACGTGACGGCAGCGCAAGAGAAAGTCCACCAACTCAATGAGCAACTCGACAAGATGCGCGCGGACCGGCGAATGGCCGATTTCGTTTTGGCGCGACACCAGAGCACGGACTATACGCAACGGCTGGGGACGATTTCGCGTGTTCGCAACGATTTGAAGTACCTGAGTACGCTGTTGCGAGAGGTAAAGTTCGAGAATCAGGAATCGGAGAAGTTGCGTAAAGCAAAAGCCGACAAGGACAAGGAACTCGAGAGAGAACTTAAGGAGAGGCAGGAAAAGGCGGACAAAAAACGCGAACAGCAGGGGCTAAAGAAGCTGTTTCCGCGGATCGACCGGATTGTTTTGTACATCGACGATCTGGACCGGTGCCCCGAAGACACGGTAGTGAAGGTGCTGCAGGCGGTACATTTGCTTTTGGCGTTTCCGCTGTTTGTGGTGGTTGTTGGTGTTGATCCGAGGTGGCTGTTGTATTCGCTGAAGCAGTCGTCAGGCGCATTTCGGAATCAGGAACGGGCCGACGGTGAGGCACCGGCAACCGATGGCGAGAGCGAGAGCCACTGGCATTCGACTCCGCTGAACTATTTGGAGAAGATTTTTCAGATACCGTTTACGTTGCGGCCGATTCGCAAGCAGGGATTCGGGAGCATGGTGGACAAATATGCGAGGCCGCTAGGGCGAAGGTTAGGCGAGACAACTCCGGACAGGGATCGACAAGGCGAGGGGGCGCAAGAGGCCGCGGCCACGGCTGCCATAGCGGGTTCGGGTCAAAGTGCGAATGAGGCTGCCGGTGCGACGACAGTTTCCGGAACCACGCCGAGTTCAACGACGGGAATTGGACCGACACTAGGAGCCACATCCGGAGCGACAGTGAGCGGTGCTCCCGCTGGCGTGCCCGAGCAAAAAGCCGATACGAACGCGGCTTCGGCCGGACATGGAACGGCACAGGAGGATGACGCCGGGACCGTCGATGAGCCGGTTATCGATCGCATGCCGGAATATTTGAATATTAGCGGCGATGAGTGCACGTTCATGAAGGAGTTGCATCGATTTATCCCCTCACCACGAGCAGGGAAGAGATTCATCAATATTTATCGGTTGTTGCGGGCTTCGGTGAAGGAAGGGGAACGTGGAGCGTTCGCGGGCAATGCCAAGGGAGGGCCATATCAGACAGCCATGGCGCTGCTTGGCGTTCTTACGGCGCATCCGAACCAGGCGACGGAGATTTTTCGCGACTTGATTGAGGGAAAGCCGGAAGGAACGTGGCGGGAATTTCGCACCCGGTATGAAGCGGAGGTGCTCGCGCCGGAACCGATCGAGACGGACGGTTCCACGGAGAAGACGACGCGTCCTCCGGAAGGCTCGTCGAAGAAGTCGTCGTCACAGTTAGCGAAGTCGAGTGAGCGAGGAAGGAAACGGGACACTGAGACCGAGGAGCCGGAAGAGGCGCCGTCGCAGCAGCCGGAGAAAAGAACGGATCGGGCGGAGTGGATGGAATTGTTCGAGAAGCTGCGTGGCATCGAGGAGAAGATCGGGGCCCGGCCGATGATGGAGTTTGTGCGGTGGGCGCCGCGGGTGGCGCGGTATTCGTTCCAGTCGGGCAGGGTGCTTTATTATGAGCAGGAATGAGGCCTCCGTTTTGCAAGCCTTCAGCGGCAGTATATAGTTACTAAGGACAGTTCGAAAAAGTGGGTGCTCACGCTTTCGGTGCGTGCGGCGCTCGTCTCCACATTCCAGCGAATTTGGTCAGTGAATCTGGCCAGTGAATTTGTCCGGTAGATTCGGCCAGCAAATTTTGCAGGAAATACGCAGGGAAATCGTAACCCTTAGCAATCGAGGGTAAAGGCAAGCTGCACGGATGGCCGCAGACATCAGCAAGCACCTGGACCGCGCCAAACGCTTCCTCGAGAAGAATCGCGTCGAGGACGCGATCGAAGCGTATTTGGCGGTAATCGACGCGGCGCCGCAGCATCAAGAAGCCACGCAGGCGCTGGGCGATCTATATGCTCGGATGGAGCAGCCGGAACGCGCCGCGGTTTATTACGGGTTGCTATTCGATTTGCTGATCGAACCGCGGGACGAAATCAAGGCGCTGGCGATCTACAATCGATTTCTGCGGCCGGTGCCGGGCAACCAACCTCCGGAACGCATCGCGCGCTACGCTTTCCTGCAGCAAAAGCAGAATCGCTTCGACGAAGCCGTCGAGCAGTATTCGAAAGCCGCCGAAATTTTCACGGAGGCCGGCCGCTCGGAAGATGCGCTGTTTTGCTGGGAGCGTACTGCGCAGCTCGCTCCGGAGAATATTTCGCGGCAACTTCGACTGGCCGAAGCCGCGGAGCGCATTGGCAAGAACGCGCTGGCGGCGAGGGCGTTTCTGCGCACTGGACAGCTGGCGTCGGCAAGCGGAGCCAAAGCAGAAGCTTTGCAGTTTCTTGGTCGCGCTTACAAATTGGCGCCTCAGGAACGCAGCGTCGCTCTTCTGTACGCTGACGCCATGCTCAAGTCCGGCGATGGTGGGCGCGCGGCGGAGTTGCTCGAGCCTTTCGCGGCCGCGGAAAAAGACGCGAACTTCCTCGACACGTACGCCGATGCACTCATGTCGTCGGGTCAGCTCGATCGCGCACGCGAAGTCCTGGAAGGACTTTTGCGCGAAAAGAACGAAGGCGTAACGCGGCTATTCGAGCTGGCGGACCTCTGCGCCGCCGCCGGGCAAGACGCGAAAGCAGTGGAGATCCTGCTTACACTCAAGAAACGCATGTTTGCCGACAAGCGTCAGAACGATTTCGCCACGCAGATGGATAGCGTCGGAGCGAAGCATGCGACCTCGCTGCCCATTCTGGAATTCTGGGCCGCTCTTTACAACGAATTGAACCGCGAGTCGCAGTATTTCGAAATTCTGATCAAACTGTTTGACGTTTATCTGCATGGCGGCAATGCCAACAAGGCCGCCGACACGATCGAAAAGCTGGTCGACATCGATCCTTACGATCACCGGAATCAGGAGCGCATCCAGCTGTTGCACGGCCGAATTGACGATGCATTTTTGAAGCGCATCACGGGGCGAGTCGCCAAGGGTACCGGCGGAGCGCCTCACGCCGCGCACCCGCACCAAGCGTCCTCTGACAGCGGTGGGGGTTCGCAGGCGGGCACCGAAGAAGGCCGAAAGATGCAGGCGCTGGAAGACCTGATCGTGCAGACCGAGATTTTTCTGCAGTATTCGCTACAAGCCAAGGCTCTGGAGCGTTTGCAGAAGATTGCGGCGATGTTTCCTGGAGAAGAAGAACGACATCCGCGTTTGCGCAATCTTTATCAGTTGGCAAATTGGTGGCCGCAGGGAGCGCCGAAAGCGAAAGCGCCAGAAGCGGTGGCCGTGCCGCCGCCCGAAGCAACGCCAGAACCCGCGCCCGAGCCATCTTCGAACATCACCACAAAGAGCGGCGTGTACGCCGCGGAAACGCTGCGCGACCTCTCCAAGATTTCCGAGATCAACCAGAAAATATTTCGCCAACAAACACCCCGGGCGATGCTTAACACCGCGGTCAATGAAGTAGCAGGCTATCTTCGGGCTACCCGTGCTCTCGCAGTGGTCGGGACGCAGGGGCGGCCGCCGGAACTGGCGGCGGAATATTGCGCGCAGGGTTTACGGCCCGCGCCCGGCGCACAGGTGGTATTTTTGCTGGCACACATGGAAAAAGCGCAGCCCGACGAGCTTGGCGGGCTGATGGTAGATGCGACGGAGGGATCAATTCTCAGCGAGCTTGGCCTGGCCACGGCGCTAGGAGTGATCATCACGGACAAAGAAACGCAGGTTCCGGCGGGCATGTTGATCGTGGCTCATGCGGCGCCGCACAAATGGAAGCCGAATGAAGCTTATTTTTTGCAAGCGATCGGCGATCAGATGCTGATGAGCGTGAGCCATACGCGGCTGCGATCACTGGTGCGGCGCATGGGGGTATCCGACGAGCGCACCGGCTTGCTGAGCCGCAGTTCGTATCAAAGCTGTTTGCTGACGGAAGCGGACCGCTCGCGGACGCAGGGGACGCCGCTGGCCCTGGCGATTTTGCAGATCGATCGCGGCGCGGAAATCCTGCGGCAGCACGGGGAGTCTCCGGTCGAGCGTTTTCTGGAGCAGTTGGCTCGATCGTTGCAGCCGATTGTGCGGCAGAATGATGTGGCGGTGAAGTACACGTCGTGGTCACTGGCGTTTATTTTGCCGGACACTACCTTGGCGGGGGCGCAGAATCTTGCGGACAAACTGCGGCGAGCAGCTTCGGGCGTGCGGCCGCCTTGGGACTCGACACAGATCACGCTCAGCGCCGGGATTGTCGAAGCTGTGGCTAAGCCCGATTATGAAAGCGAGGACATTGTTACGGATTTGATCAATCGGGCGGAGTTTTCTGCGGAAGAGGCGCGTAAGGCTGGCGGGGATACGATCGTGGTGCTGGAGAGCCCGAAGTTCTGAAATTAGAAGTTGGAGATTTGAGTTTGGAGTTTGGGAAGATTGAAAAGATGTGCGGCACGTCCTTTGAACCAGGACGAAGCCGGCGGGATTTTGGAGAAGACCATGTTTCCTACGGATGTTGTGATTGTTTCTGGCGCGCGTACGCCTATGGCGCGGTATACCGGTTCGTTTTCGGAGGTGTCCGCGATTGATTTGGCTGCGCATGCTTCGAAAGAAGCGATCCGGCGTTCCGGGGTAGATAGCGCGGATTTCGACCACGCTATTTTCGGTAACGTGATGCAAACGAGCGCCGACGCGCTTTACGGAGCGCGGCACGTTGGATTGAAGGCCGGGTTGAAGATGGAGACGCCGGCAGTGACCGTGAATCGGTTGTGTGGATCGGGGATTGAGGCGATTTCGCAAGCGGCGCACCGATTGTTGTTGGGCGAGGCGACGATGGTGCTGGCCGGCGGTATGGAGAACATGACGCAGGCTCCGTTTGTGATTCGCGGCGCGCGCACTGGACTGCGGCTTGGTGGAGGAGCGCTGGAAGACTCGCTGATGGCTGGACTGACCGATTCGTATTGTGGTTTGCCGATGGCGATGACTGCGGAGAAACTTGCGGAGCAACAGGGAATCACGCGCAAAGACGCGGATGCGTATTCTTTGCGGAGCCAGCAGGCGGCGGATGCGGCCTACAAAGCGTGCCGCATGAAGGACGAACTTGTGCCGGTAGAAGTGAAGCAGGGGAAGAAGGTCGTTGCGGTAAGCGAAGACGATCACCGGCGGCCGGAAACGACGATGGAGATTCTGGAAAAGTTGCCGCCATCGTTCAAGAAGGACGGGATTGTTACGGCGGGGAATGCCAGCGGAATTGTAGATGGCGCTGCGGCGGTGGTTGTGACGCGGGAGAAAATTGCCAAGGATCGCGGCCTGAAACCGGTGGGGCGCATCGTTTCCTGGGCGGTCGCAGGTGTCGATCCGAGCATCATGGGAATCGGGCCGGTGCCGTCGTCGCAGAAGGCGCTGAAGCTTGCGGGACTCACGCTCGACCAGATGGACCGCGTGGAAGTGAATGAGGCGTTTGCGGCGCAGTATCTTGCGGTGGAGAAAGTGCTGGGATTGAATCGCGATAAGACGAATGTGAATGGCGGGGCTATTGCGCTTGGGCATCCACTGGGGGCTACCGGGACACGGCTGGTGATTACGATTTTGAACGAGCTTCGGCGGAATAATTTGCGGTATGGACTGGCTACGGCGTGTATTGGTGGCGGGCAGGGAATCGCAATGGTGGTCGAGGCGCTGTACAATTAGCGTCGGTTGCGGGTGGGAAGCACCAAAGTTCACTGGATATAATACAGCTTGCTGAAAGGGGCGTACCCTCCAAGGGTCAGGGTAAAGCAGTGCTGTGCCCCTGGAACTGCAAATTGAGCGCTTCGGACAGCGGCCGCTACAACGAAAGAGAACTGGTTTCACGAGGGAATGAATGGCGATTCAAAAAGTTGGAGTCGTGGGGTGTGGGTTGATGGGGTCGGGCATTGCGCAGGTGGCGGCGCAGGCGGGATTTACGACCGTGGTGCGCGAGGTTTCTGCGGAGATTGTGGACAAAGGGCTGAAGGGTATCGACAAAAATCTTGCGCGGCTGGAGGAGAAGGGAACCGTTACCGAGGCGCAGAAGACGGAAATTCGTGGCCGGTTGACGGGCACAACCGCGATCGAAGAATTGAAGGACTGCGATGTGATCGTTGAGGCGATCATCGAGCAACTTCCAGCTAAACGCGAACTTTTCACTAAACTGGATGCACTTTGTCCAGCTGCCACTATTTTTGCCAGCAACACGTCTTCGCTGACCATCACCGAAATTGCAGCGGTGACCAAACGGCCTGACCGGTTCGTCGGGTTGCACTTTTTCAATCCGGTTCCGGTGATGAAGCTGGTGGAGGTGGTGCGAACGATTGCCACCGATTCTGCGGTGTACGAAGAGATGGTGGCTTTTGGAGCAAAACTAGGGAAGACGCCGGTTCGGGCGCACGACAGCACTGGATTTATCGTCAACCGATTGCTAGTGCCCTATTTGCTGGATGCCATTCGTGCGTTGGAAGAGGGTGTTGGGTCAATCGAAGACATCGACAATTCGATGAAATTGGGGTGTGGGCATCCGATGGGTCCGCTTACTTTGCTGGATTTCGTTGGATTGGACACCACGTACTATATTGCGAATATTATGTTTGATGAGTTTCGCGAGCGGCGATTTGCTTCACCGCCATTGTTGAAGAGGATGGTTGTGGCGGGTTGGAACGGGCGGAAAGCGGGACGGGGATTTTACGATTATTCCGATCCACAGAAACCGAAGGCGATGAAATTTTAGAAGTCCGACGTTTGGAAGGTCGAGGTTCGAAGAGCCGCCACATGGGATACGAAAATATTTTGTACGAGAAGAGGGATGGGATCGGGTTCATCACTTTCAACCGGCCGAAGGTGTTGAATGCATTGAACCGCAAGACAGTGGAAGAGTTACGCGATGCACTGGTGGACGCACGGGACGACGATGCGGTGCGGGTGCTGATCCTTACCGGTGCTGGAGAGAAATCTTTTGTCGCGGGCGCGGACATTGGCGAACTGGCGCAGCGCACCGCCGTTGATGGGAAGGATTTTTCGCTTTTTGGACAGGGAGTTTTTCATCTTTTGGAGACGATCGGAAAGCCTTCGATCTGCGCGATCAATGGATTCGCGCTGGGTGGCGGATGCGAACTGGCGCTTTCCTGCACGATTCGCATAGCGAGCAAGAGCGCGAAACTTGGGCAGCCGGAAGTGAAGTTGGGGATTATTCCCGGATACGGCGGTTCGCAGCGGCTGGTGAGGCTTTGCGGCAAGGGAGTG
>Ga0137413_10000683_pt1 | contig 11955 bp, 10 predicted proteins | sample CZODoug2_1_16fun_FD_108280 | JGI IMG/M metagenome (GOLD analysis project Ga0137413, IMG submission 108280) | Vadose zone soil fungal communities from Angelo Coast Range Reserve, California, USA - CZODoug2_1_16fungal (Illumina Assembly) | ecosystem: Environmental > Terrestrial > Soil > Vadose... | reverse complement strand
GTGAAATGGTGCGGTAAGAGCGCACCGCGCGGGTGGCAACACCAACGGCACGGCAAACCCCACCTGGAGCAAGACCAAATAGGGAAGCGAGCGGCTTAACGGCCGCTACATGTGGCCCACATGGGCTTCCGGGTAGGTCGCTTGAGCTGCGCGGTGACGCGTATGCCAGAGGAATGACTGTCCAAGACAGAACCCGGCTTAACGGCCGACTCCTTTTTTAGGCGCTCACGCGCCACTTTTCCCGGGGCCTAAGAGGCCCCGCCCCGGAGCGCGGCCCAATAAGACCATGAGGGCGCTCACGCGCCACTTTTCCCGGGGCCTAAGAGGGCCCCCGACCGGAAGCGCGGCCAATAAGACCATGAGGCGCTCACGCGCCACTTTTCCCGGGGCGGAGGCGGTCCCGCCGAGCAAAATTGCACGATAACAGCATGATCGCAGATTTTAGACGAAGATAGCGACATTCCGCACCTCCGATAAATTTTACGAAAATCTCCTAAGAGATTGATTCCTCTCACCCCTGCAATCGCAGCGCGCCAAACTCTCTCAAAATGTGACCTAAGTCACTGTCGGCACGGGTTTTTTTTACCATAAGGCGTTGACAGTGCGCGCAAACGCTCCCTATAGTGGTGCCCGGTGGGAAATTGTGGGAGAAAATGGGTTTTCGGGCCCGTCAAAGTATGTTTCGGGGTGCCAACAAACTTACGCTCGACGTGAAAGGCAGTCTGGTGAGGCCCACCCGCTACCGAGAACGGTTGCAGGAGCGCTGCGGAGGCAATCTGGTCGTGACCGTCGATAAGGATCAGTGCTTGTTGATTTACCCCCTGCCGGATTGGGAAGACATCGAGCGAAAACTCAACAAATTGCCCACCTTGAATCCTCAGGTGAGGCGCTTGCAGCGCTTGATGATCGGTCACGCCACGGATCTGGAATTGGATTCGCACGGGCGGCTGTTGTTGCCGGCCAACTTGCGTGAGTTCGGTCAATTGACCCGCGACGCCATGTTGGTGGGACAAGGTTTGAGATTCGAGTTGTGGGACGAGGCTCGCTGGAACGAGCGACGCGACGAATGGTTGGCAAGTCCGGAAAGCAGCACCGATTTGCCGGCCGAACTCGACACGCTGTCGTTCTAGCCGGCCGGTCCGGTGGAAGAGTTTGGAGGGGTTCACACGGCCGTCCTGTTACCTCAGGTGCTGGCGGCGTTGAACATACAGGCGAGTGGCAGTTACATGGACGCCACTTTTGGGCGGGGCGGACATGCAGGGGCGATTTTGGAGAAGCTCATCGCGAACGGCCGGTTGCTGTGCCTGGATCGAGATCCTAAGGCTGTCGTTGAGGCCAGGGCCCGGTTCTCTTCTGATCAACGTGTCTCGATTTTTCTCGCGCCATTCTCCTCGCTGGCCGCTTGCGCCGACCAGGTTCAGCCCGGGCTGAAATTCGACGGCATTCTTTTCGATCTCGGCGTCTCATCGCCGCAGATCGATGATGCATCGCGCGGATTCAGCTTCATGCAGGACGGCCCTCTTGACATGCGCATGACGGCGGGCGAGGGCATCAGTGCCGCGGATGTCGTCAACGGTGCGCCGCTCGAGGAACTCATCCGTATATTTCGCCAGTACGGCGAGGAGCGCATGGCGCCGCGCATCGCGCGCGCCATCGTCGCGGACCGTCAAACCAAACCCTTCGAACGCACGCTCGAGCTTGCCGAAATGATTTCCCGAGTCGCCCGCAGCAAAGAACGGCACAAGCATCCGGCGACTCGTGTGTTCCAAGCACTGCGCATTCACGTCAACGGCGAGCTCGAGGAACTCGAGGCGGCACTCGATGCCGCCTTGCAGCGATTGGCACCGGCCGGAAGGCTTGCCGTGATCAGTTTCCATTCGCTCGAAGACCGCATGGTGAAGCAATTCATGCGCCGCCACTCGCTGGCTGATCCCATGTACGCCGGCCTGCCCGATATCCCGGTGCACGCCCGCCCGAAGCTCGCATTGGTCGGCAAGTCGATCGAACCCGACGCCAATGAGAGCAGCAGGAATCCCCGCTCGCGCAGCGCTCGCCTGCGCGTCGCCGTCCGCCTCGATGAAGGAATCGCCGCATGAAACACCGCCATTGGCTGCCGCTTGTTCTGCCCTTGCTGTGGTTGGCGGTCCTGGGTTCCGCCGTGCAAGTGATCTACGCGCGGCACAAGGCGCGCGACATGTTCGTGCGGCTGGAGAAGCTCAACGCCGAACGCGACTCGCTCGAAATGGAGTGGGGGCGCTTGCAGCTCGAGCAAAGCTACTGGTCCTCGCATGCCTTCGTTGAGCGGGTGGCAAGCGCGAAGTTGCAAATGAGCCTGCCGCAGACTCGCGACGTGAGGATCGTGCGACCGTGAAATGGCGCTCCGGTGAAAACGAACCCTCGGCGAAATCTTATCGCTGGCGCTCCTGGGTCATCTTGAGCCTCGTCGTGCTTGGCGCCATCGGGCTGGCCGCGCGCGCTGTCGAACTGCAGCTGATGGATCATGGATTTCTCGCCAAGCAGGGCGATGACCGTTCGATGCGCGTCGTCAAGATCGCGGCGCATCGCGGCCAGATCACGGATCGCAACGGTGAGCCGCTGGCGGTCAGCACGCCGGTGGATAGCGTCTGGGTCAACCCGCAAGAGATCAATGACAATATCGATCAGCTGCCGAAGCTCAGCAGAGCGCTCAAGGAAGACCAACAGACCCTGGCGCGGCGCATCACCAGCAATCTCGATCGCGAATTTCTCTATCTGGTGCGCCACATGCCGCCGGAACATGCTGCGCGCATCAAGGCGTTGGACATTCCCGGCGTGTACTTGATGCGTGAGTACCGCCGCTACTATCCGGCGGGCGAAGTATCCGGGCATGTGCTCGGATTCACCACCGTCGATGACAAGGGCCAAGAGGGCTTGGAGCTCGGCTTCGATCAGTTGTTGAACGGCCAGGACGGCGCGAAGCGCGTCATTCAAGATTCTCTGGGCCGCTATGTCGAGAATGTTGAAAGCATTCGCGCGCCGCGGCCGGGGCGCGACTTGATCACCAGCATCGATCTGCGAATTCAGTACCTCGCCTACCGCGAGCTGAAGGCCGCGATGCAGGAATACCGTGCGCACGCCGGCTCCGTGATCGTGATCGATGTCGACACGGGCGAAGTGCTGGCAATGGTGAATCAGCCCTCGTACAACCCCAACGACCGCGAGCAATTGAAGGCGGGCCTGTATCGCAACCGCGCCGCCACGGATATTTTCGAGCCCGGCTCGAGCATCAAGCCCTTCATCATGGCCGCGGCGCTGGCTTCCGGACAGTACCATCCCGACAGCGTGGTGGACACGTCGCCCGGATTCTTCAAAGTCGGCAACAAGGTGGAGGAGGACGAACACAATTTAGGTGTGATCGATTTGGCGACGATCCTGGCGAAATCCAGCAACGTCGGCATGGCAAAGATCGCCCTCTCGCTTCAGCCCGAACAAATCTGGAGCACCTTGACCGGGTTGGGCTTGGGCCAGGTGACCGGCAGCAATTATCCCGGCGAGTCGGCCGGTATGTTGAGCAACTACGCGCACTGGCGTCCCATCGGCATCGCCACGATGTCGCACGGCTATGGCTTGTCGGTGACGCCGCTGCAGCTGGCGCATGCCTACGCCACCATCGGTGCGGGGGGCATCAAGCGGCCGATATCGTTCGAAAAGACTTCCGGTCCCGTGGCCGGCGAGCGCGTCATGGATCCCAAGATCGCACGTGAGCTGGTGGAGTTGATGGGGCAAGTCGCAGATAAGGGCGGCACGGCGACGCGCGCTTCGCTGATCGGTTATCGGGTATCCGGCAAGACAGGCACCGCGTTCAAATCAATCGCGGGCGGCTATTCCACCGACCGGATCATGGCGGTATTTGCCGGCTTGGTGCCGGCGTCGCACCCCAAGCTGGCCACGGTGGTGGTGATCGACGAGCCGAGCCGGGATGTGCAGGAGGGCGGCACGCTGGCCCAGGGCGGCACGGTCGCGGCGCCGGTATTCGCCAGCATCATGTCCGGCACGCTGCGCTTGATGGACATTCCGCCCGATGATCTGCAAAACGTTCCGGCGGCGGCTCTGGTCCAGGCGAACGACAACCCATGAGCGCCGCACTCATGTGGTTGCTCGATGGCATCGCGAAGATTCCCGCGAACGAAGCGCGCGTCTCCGATCTGACGCTCGACAGCCGCCAGGTGCGCGAAGGCAGTCTGTTCTTTGCGCTGCCCGGCCGGAATGCGCATGGGCTCAAGTTCGCCGCGGACGCCGCGGCGCGCGGCGCGCGCGTGGTGCTGTGGGAACCGGACGGCGATGCCATGCCTCCGGCGCTGCCGCCGAGCGTGTTCGCGGCCGCGATTCCGAATTTGAAAAATTTGGTGGGGCGCATCGCTGACCGCTTCTTCAACTGGCCGTCCTCGCATCTGCGCATCGCAGGGATCACGGGCACCAATGGCAAGACCACCTGCGCTTACCTGCTGGCGCAATGTCTGGAACGATTGGGAAACGCGGCCGCCTACATGGGCACCATTGGTTGGGGACGCCCGGCAACGCTTGCGGAGCCCACGCACACGACCCCGGATGCCGTCACGCTGCATCGCACGCTCGCGCAATTGCGCGCATCCGGTGTGCGCGAAGTGGCGCTGGAGGTTTCCTCACACGCTCTCGATCAGGGCCGCATCGACGGCGTGCGCTTCCAGGTAGCGGCTTTCACGAATCTGACCCGGGATCACTTGGACTATCACGGCACCATGCAAAAATACGGTGCGGCGAAGGCCAAGCTGTTTCAGGTGGCCGACCTCAAGCATATCGTGCTCAACGTCGGCGACGAGTTCGGCCGCGCGCTGGCGAGGGACTACACCGGCAGTGCTTCGTTGATCGCGGTTTGGGTGGGCGCCGGCGAATCAGGCTGGCTGGCCGATCGCGCGCTGCACGCGACGCAGGTGCGGTTGGACCCGCGAGGTATTTCGATTGAGCTGGACGGCAGCTTCGGCAGGCTTGAGGTCAAGACGCAGCTCATGGGCCGATTCAACGCCGAGAATTCTCTCATTGTGATCGCGTGCCTGCTGTCACTCGGTGTTTCGCTGTCCGACGCGGCGAACGCGCTGGCCGAGTGCAAGCCGGCGCCGGGCCGGATGGAAGTGGTCAAGGCCGATGCTCGCAACAAACCGACCGTCGTCGTCGACTACGCTCATACGCCCGATGCGCTGTCCAAGGCCTTGAACGCGGCACGCGAGCATTGCGAAGGAGCGCTGTGGTGCGTCTTCGGTTGCGGCGGGGACCGCGATTCCGGCAAGCGCCCCGTCATGGGCGCGATCGCCGACGAATTGGCCGATCAGATCATCGTCACCGACGACAATCCGCGTTCCGAGGATCCGCAGGCCATCACGGCCGCGATTGTCAACGGCATCAAATCACATGCGGTGCGAGTCATTCACGATCGCGGTGAAGCCATCGCCACGGCGCTGAAGGAAGCGCAGGCAGCGGATGTGGTGTTGATCGCCGGCAAGGGCCATGAGGATTACCAGATCTACGGTGAGACGCGGCGCTCGTTCAGCGATCGAAGCGAAGCGCTGCGCTACTTGGGGGCTGCGGCATGAAGCGAACGTTACGCGATGTTGCACGGGTGGTCGGCGGCGTGCTCAAGGGGGAGGACCACCCCTTCGGCTGCGTATCCACTGACAGCCGTACATTGAAGCCCGGCGCGTTGTTCGTGGCGCTGCGCGGCCCGAATTTCGACGGAACGGCATTTGTCCAAGCGGCAGCAGCGCAGGGCGCGATCGGCGCTCTCGTTGAACGCGAAACACCGGGCGCCTTGCCTCAAGTGGTGGTGGCGGACACGCTGCGCGCGCTGCAGGAGTTGGGCCGAAGTTGGCGCGCAGATTTTACATTGCCGGTTGTGGCCGTTGCGGGCAGCAACGGCAAGACCACTGCCAAGGAAATGACCGCCGCCATTTTATCGCGCATGGGTCTTTGCATGGCGACTCGCGGCAATCTCAACAACCACATCGGCGTCCCGGTTACGCTGATGCGGTTGGAGCCAGCGCATCGCAGCGCCGTGATCGAGATGGGCGCCAATCGCGTCGGCGATGTCGCCGAGCTGATGCATCTTGCGCAGCCCGCCGTGGGATTGATTACCAATGCCGGCGCCGAGCACTTGGAAGGTTTCGGCGATCTGGACGGTGTGGCGAAAGGCGAGGGCGAAACAGTCTCCTGCCTGAAGCCCGACGGCACCGCCATCATCAACGCCGATGATGCTTACGCCGGCTATTGGCGCGGTGTCTCCGGCGCGACCCGTGTCGTGACTTTCGGCGTGCGCGCGCACGCCGACTTCGCCGCGCGAAACATCATCCAGGCCATCGAGAAGGGCGAGTTCGCGACGCGCTTCACGCTGCTCTGCCCGTTGGGCGAGCGCGCCATCATGCTCAAGGCGGGCGGCGCACACAATGTCGGCAATGCTCTGGCAGCGGCGGCCGCGGCGGCGGCCGCCGGCGCATCCCTGGAGGATATCGCCTCGGGGCTGGCGGACTTTCGCGCCGTCTCCGGCCGCCTGCAACTCAAACCCGGCGCGCGCGGCAGCTGGATCATCGACGATTCCTACAATGCCAATCCCAGTTCGGTACGCGCGGGACTCGACGTATTGCGATCTCTCGCGGGCGTGACCTGGCTGGTCTTGGGCGACATGGCCGAGCTCGGCGAATCCAGCCAAGACAGCCATGCCCACATTGGCAGTTACGCGCGCGATTGCGGCATCAAGCGGCTCTTTGCGCTCGGTCCTTTGAGCACCCGTGCGGTGGAGACCTTCGGCTCGGGTGGGGAATGGTTTGCGGACGCCGATTCACTGACTCGCCGGCTGCAAGCAGAGCTCTCTGCCGGCGTGACGGTATTGATCAAGGGCTCGCGGATCAATCGCTTGGAACGCGTCGTGCAGGCGCTCACCGGCGTCGGCGTCGGATCCGGCACAGGCTCCGGTCCCATGATGAGAGCGAGCTGACATGCTGCTACTGCTGACCGAATATTTGGCGCGTTTCTACAGCGGCTTTCACGTATTCCAATACCTGACGCTGCGCGGAATTCTTGCCGCGGTGACGACGTTGCTCATGGCGCTGCTCATCGGGCCGCGGATGATTTCGCTCTTGAACCACTATCAGATCGGCCAGGTGGTGCGCACCGACGGGCCGAAATCCCACTTGCTGAAAACCGGCACGCCCACGATGGGCGGCGGATTGATCTTGGTTGCCATGGGTATCGGCACGCTGTTGTGGGCCGACCTGTCCAGCCGATTCGTGTGGGTATTGCTCGGGACCACACTGGCCTTCGGCTTGATTGGATTTTACGACGACTATTTGAAACTCGTGGTCGGAAATTCCAAAGGCCTGGCGCCGCGCTACAAATATCTGGCGCAGTCGATCGCGGCGCTGACCATTGCATTGACGCTGTACAGCATGCACCAGACGCCGTCCGAGACGTCGCTTTATGTGCCGTTCTTCAAGACCGTGGCGATCCCGATGTCCGCGATCGCGTTCGTGGCATTCGCCTACTGCGTCATCGTCGGCAGCAGCAATGCGGTGAATCTAACCGATGGCCTTGACGGCTTGGCGATCATGCCCGCCGTCATGGTCGCGGCGGCGCTGGGCGTCTTTGCCTATGTCACCGGCAACGTCAAGTTCGCCACGTATTTGCAAATTCCGTATATCAACGGGGTGGGCGAGGTGCTGATTTTCAGCACGACGCTGGTGGGCGCAGGGCTCGGCTTCCTGTGGTTCAACTCCTACCCGGCGCAGGTTTTCATGGGAGACGTGGGCGCCCTGGCCATCGGCGCCTCGCTCGGCACGATCGCCGTCATCGTGCGCCAGGAATTGGTGCTGTTCGTGATGGGCGGCGTATTCGTGCTCGAGACCGTCTCGGTCGTGCTGCAAGTCGCTTCGTTCAGATTGACCGGCAAGCGAATATTTCGCATGGCCCCCATCCATCACCATTTTGAGCTCAAAGGGTGGCCCGAACCGAAAGTCATCGTGCGTTTCTGGATCATCAGCTTCGTGCTGGTGTTGGCGGGCCTTGCAACCTTGAAGATCCGATGATGAACAGTGTCGTTGTGGGGTTGGGCAAGACGGGCGCCTCATGCGTGCGTTACCTGACCAAGCGCGGCGACCGCGTGAGCGCCACGGATTCGCGTGGCGCGCCGCCGGGACTGAAGGAGTTGGGCGAACTCGCGGCGGCGGTCGACTTGCGCCTCGGCGGTTTTGATCTGTCGCTGCTCGAGGGCGCATCGCAAGTACTGATGTCGCCGGGCGTCTCCCTCGATGAGCCGATCGCGAAAGCCGCGCGCGCCCGCGGGATCGACGTGTTGGGCGATGTGGAATTGTTCGCGCGCGAGGTTCACGCGCCGGTCATCGGGGTGACGGGCACGAACGGCAAGAGCACGGTCACCACGCTGGTGGCCCGCATGGCGGCTGCCGCGGGGCGGCGCGTTCTCGCCGGCGGCAACTTGGGCGAGCCTGCCCTCGATCTGCTCGAGCAGCCGACGCCGGAATTGTACGTGCTCGAGTTGTCGAGCTTTCAATTGGAAACGACCTCTTCGCTGACTCTCAAGGCGGCCGTGGTCCTCAACGTCACGGCGGATCACTTGGATCGCTACCCGTCGGTCGCCGCGTATGCGCGCGCCAAGGGACGAATTCTTGCCAAGGCATCGACCGTGGTCTTGAACGCCGATGATCCGTGGGTGTTGGCCATGCGGGATCAGGCATACGACGGCGGCGCCGCGCGCACCGTGACCTTTTCCACGCAGCGCACCGATGTGGACTTCTCCCTGGTGCGCAGCGGCACGCAGATTTTTTTGGCGCGCCGTGGCGAGCGATTGCTCGATATCGCGCGCATGAAAATCTCCGGCTTGCACAATGCGGCCAATGCGCTCGCGGCGCTGGCGCTGGGCGAGGCCGTGGGGTTGCCGGATCGCGCCATGCTCGAGGCGCTCGAGCAATTTCCCGGATTGTCGCATCGATCATCGTGGGTCGCCGATATCAGCGGCGTGCGCTTCATCGATGACTCCAAAGGTACCAACGTGGGCGCGACCATTGCCGCGGTCGCCGGCATGGCCGGACCCTTGGTCATGATTGCCGGGGGCGAGGGCAAGGGGCAGGACTTCACGCCGCTGGCGGACGCTTTTCGCGGCAAGGTGCGAGCGGCGGTGTTGATCGGCAAGGACGCGCCGGCCATTGCGGCCGCGCTTGACGGGGTGTGCCGCATCGAGACCGTGGCCTCGAAGCAAGCGGCGGCGGCGATGGACGCTGCGGTCGAGACGGCACAGCGCATTGCGGCCGCCGGCGACACCGTGCTGCTGTCGCCGGCCTGCGCGAGCTTCGACATGTTTCGCGACTACGGTCATCGCGGCGATGCGTTTGCCGCGGCGGTGCAGAAGCTTGCGAAGCCATCGCCATGAATACCGCCACCATGTCCTACGGCGTGCGCGCACGGGAGCGAATGCCCTTCGCCTGGGACACCCTCACGCTGGGGTTGGTCGCGGCATTGTTGCTGGTCGGCCTGATCATGGTCACGTCCGCATCCATGTCGATCGCCGCGCGCGACATGGGTGATCCCTTCTATTTTCTGGAACGGCAGTTCATTTTTACGATGGGGGGTCTGGTGTTCGCCTGGATGGTGACGCGCATACCGACCGAGCTGTGGGACAAGTACAGCCTGGCGCTGTTGCTGCTGGGCCTGTTGCTGCTGATTCTGGTGCTGATTCCGGGCTTGGGCGCACGCGTCAACGGCGCGCGCCGCTGGCTCAGGATCGGCGTGCTGAATTTCCAAGTGTCCGAGCTCGCCAAGGTGCTGGTGTTGACGTGGCTGTGCAGCTACTGCGTACGCAAGCGCGCGGAGCTGGAGAGCACGCTGCCGGGCTTGCTGAAGCCCTTCGCTCTGCTTTCCGTGACGGCGGTGTTGTTGCTGATCGAACCGGACTTCGGCGCAGCGACCGTGCTGTTCGCCACCGGTTTCGCCGTGCTGTTCATCGCCGGTGCCCGTCTGCGCTATGTGGCGCTGCTGGTAACGACCGCCGTCGTGGCGTTCGCGCTGCTGGCGTTGACGTCGCCATATCGATTGAAGCGCCTGTTGATTTTCCTGCACCCCTTCGATGATCCGTTCAACGGCGGATTTCAGCTCACGCAATCGCTGATCGCCATCGGCCGCGGCTCCTGGTTCGGCGTGGGCCTGGGCAGCAGCGTGCAAAAATTGTTCTACCTCCCGGAAGCGCACACCGATTTCGTGTTCGCGGTGCTCGCCGAGGAACTGGGGTTGGTCGGCGTGGTGGGCGTGATTGCACTCTTCGTCGCACTCGTGTGGCGCGCGTTTCACATTTCGCGCATGGCGGCGCAGGCGGGCTTGCGTTTCCAGGCCTACCTCGCGATGGCTCTCGGCATCTGGCTGGGCCTTCAGGCCAGCGTGAACATCGGCGTCAACATGGGCGTGCTGCCGACCAAGGGGTTGACGCTGCCGCTCCTGAGCTACGGCCGCAGCAGCCTGCTCGTCAGCCTCGCGTGGCTGGGCGTGCTGTTGCGCATCTATCACGAGGTCAAATGCAGCTCGCGATCCGCGGTGACGCGCATGCCGGGAGGCGGCCGATGAGCGGGCAGCAGCCAGGGGGCGATGGACATTTAATGGGCGAGACTCAGCCAACCAACCAATCGGTAGGCGGGCCGGTGCTCATTATGGCCGGGGGGACCGGCGGTCATGTGTTCCCGGCGCTGGCGGTGGCGAAGGTGCTGCGCGCGCGCGGCGTTGCGGTGGTGTGGCTGGGTGTGCCGGGCAGCATGGAGTCGCGGCTCGTGCCGGCTCAAGGGTTTCCCATCGAATGGGTGCGGGTGGCGGGTATCCGCGGCAAGGGCGCGATGACTTGGGCGATGGCGCCGCTGCGCATTGTCAACGCGGTGGTGCAGGCTGTGGGGGTACTGCGCCGCGTGAAGCCCCGCTCGGTGTTGGGCGCGGGTGGCTATGTCAGCGGTCCGGGCGGCATTGCGGCGTGGTTGATGCGCATTCCCCTGCTCATCCACGAGCAGAACGCCATCGCCGGCTTGACCAATCGATGGCTGGCGCGCTTGGCGACCCAGGTACTGGAAGCGTTTCCCGGCAGTTTCGGGCCCCGCGTACACGCCAGCACCATCGGCAATCCGGTGCGTGAAGACATCGCGGCGCTGGCATCCCCGGCACAACGATTCTTGGGACGCGGCGCGCCTGCACGGCTGTTGGTATTCGGCGGCAGTCAGGGTGCACAACGCTTGAACGCAGTGCTGCCGCAGGCACTGGCCCGCTTGAGTCCGGAGAGCCGGCCGCAGGTCATTCATCAGAGCGGCGAGCGCGGGCTTGAACAAACTCGTGCGGCCTATGTTCAAGAGAAGGTCGAGGCGGAAGTGTTGCCCTTCATCGAGGACATGGCCAAAACCTATGCCTGGGCGGACCTCGCCGTGTGCCGCGCCGGCGCCATGACGGTCGCGGAGCTGCAGGCAGCCGGCCTCGGCGCGATATTCGTGCCATTGCCGATCGCCACGGATGATCATCAAACCAAGAACGCCGCCGTCATGGTCGGCGTCGGCGCCGCGCGCCTGATCCAGGAGCGCGATCTGACACCAGAGTCCTTGAGCGGCATCATCGCCGAGCTCGTCGCGGATCGGGCGCGACTGCTCAAGATGGCGGAGGCCGCGCGAAATGCGCGCGTAACGGATGCGGCCGCGCGGCTGGCGGATCTGTGCATCGCGGCGGGGACACGCGCCGGGGCACACGCATGAGCAAGGCCACACCCACAACGCCGGGCGCGCGCATAGCGTCGAACACGCGCATGCAAGATCGGATGCGGCGCATCCAGCGCATTCACTTGGTCGGCATCGGCGGCAGCGGCATGGGCGGGATTGCCGAGGTGCTGCTCAACTTAGGCTACGAGGTGCAGGGCTCGGATCT
>Ga0137413_10000680_pt1 | contig 11969 bp, 25 predicted proteins | sample CZODoug2_1_16fun_FD_108280 | JGI IMG/M metagenome (GOLD analysis project Ga0137413, IMG submission 108280) | Vadose zone soil fungal communities from Angelo Coast Range Reserve, California, USA - CZODoug2_1_16fungal (Illumina Assembly) | ecosystem: Environmental > Terrestrial > Soil > Vadose... | reverse complement strand
AGTAAAAGCATGCCGACGATCGCCATCGAGATCAGCGCGCCGAACGTCACGGACAACCGCAAGATCAGATCGTTGCGCTGCGCGCTGATGCGGTCCTGCGACACGCCGATGCGGAAAGACCCCCAGTGCTGGCCATGGACGAAGATCGGCGCCGCGATGTCCCAGGCCAGTTCGCCGGTGTCGCGCGGGTACTGCTGAATCAGAACCCCGATTCCGGCGAAGCCAGCAGCGGCGATCGGTTCCGCTTTTTCGTAGATCATGTTGCCACGACTCAGGAAAGCGTCGGTCTCGTCACCCTTGGGCGGAGCGTCCTGCCTCGAGTTCGTGATCGGCACGTAGCCGCCGCTGGATCCATTCTCTAGCCTGATCAACATCATGCCCGAGGCGAACAGGCAGTCGTCACATGACCCGACCACTGCGTCTTCAACTTGCTGGAACCTGTGCGCCGCTGCGTACTTCGCCAGAGGACAGGTGTAGCGCGGGTGCTCGACCTTCACCGCGAACTTGATCGGCTCGAGCTTCGGGTCAGTCACCTCGTCGAGGGTAAGCTTGCCGCTGTCGACTGCGTCGTCGAGCATGCTGCCGTACGCGGCGGCACTGGTGATCGCCGTGGTCTGTGCGTCTTTGAGCACCAACCCCCTCACTACGTCGATCTCGCGAGCGGTCACGGCTGCGCCGGCGGCGGCGAGCAGCAGCGTGACGATTGCAGCGGAAAACACGGCGAGACGCACAGAGATGAGCTTCACAGGGTTACGCCTTCCACTTGGACTTGTAGGTTGGATCCATCGTGCCGTCGATCTTGCTGCGCAGGTGGCCGCGCTTGCCACCGGCGATCTGGAGCGACCACAGCCAGAACTGGCGCTGCAGCGAGTCGCTGGTTGCAGGGAGGATGTCGGAATAGGGGATGCGTCCGGTCATGACAGCAATCCGGCCGCCAGGAGCAGTCGCGCCACGCCTGCGTTGCATTCTGAGCAGGACAAGACGGCGCAGCCATCCGATCGATCGTACCAGATCTTCATCCCAGATTCTGGATGGCACTTCGGGGTGATGCTCAGCAGTGGGACGGGCCGGAGAGAAGATCGTTCCAGGATCGAACGAGTCAACGGTGTCGAACACGGAGGCTCGACATCGGATTCGACTCTCTCAGCCTTACCCATAAGTATTGGGCGACGTTTGCTTTTCTTGATCATGTGGCTCCCCTCTCTCGGTAAGCATCGACTGCAGCGTCGAATTCGACGCGTGCACCTGATGCACATCCCTCATCCTGGTCACGCAACGCCTCCGCGGCAATGACGATGAGACGCATCTCCGCGACGGACGCCTCCGCCGCAAGAGCACGCGCGCGCCAGTCCACCGGCGGATCCGGTCGCAGCACGACGGCGCCGACTCCGTGCTTGCGAAGTACAAGGCCGCGGTGCTCGAGCTTTGCCATCGCGTCGCGTACGGTTGCGCGGCTGACCGCATGCGTCGCGGCCATCTCGCGCTCAGAGGGCAGGTTGTCGCCGGGTTGGCTGATGCCGGAACAGATCTGCTGCTCGACGCGTGCGGCCAGAGTATCTGAGAGGTTGACGCGGACCGGCTTCATTCGTGCTGTCCGTGACCGTCGCCGGTCGCTTCCTTCATGGTCTCACCTTGGCGAGAGCGGCGCGGAGTGCGGTTCGCGTCTCCGAGCACTTGAGATGGTAGAGGTCTGGGTTGACGACGTCGGCGTCGTGGGCATCGAGCATGGCGGCGGCAGCCGCCGCGATCTCGAGGAGCTCCGGCTCAGCGTTGTGGAGTACTGAGATATCGATGGGCTTCACGGGCGGACTCTGCTCAGTGCCATGGCAAGCGCATCTTCTTCCCGCGTGTACGCCCTAACTTCATTGGCGACGGAGTCACGCCAGGCAAGAGCAGCCGCGACGATCTCAAGCATCACCGGCGCAGAGTTGTGGAGAGCGGCGATGCCGACAGCGTCGACTGCCGACCCGAACGGCGATCCGCAGCAACCGCATCCGCCGATGACGGACGTAGACTCTACCCACCCCTTGCCGTCGTCAACGGTAATGCTGATGTCTTCGTCGCTCGAAGGCCTGATGTCGGTGGAATTGAACGGTGCGACATCCTGGAGCTGCCACTGTCCAGCCTTCCACTTGCCAGGAGTCATTCGATCAGAGGTACGCTTCAGCTCCGCGATGCTCGGTCTCTCATCGGTCATAGAATATCCTTGTCGATCAGTGCTCTGAATCGAACGATGTCATCGGCCACCAGTCCGCCGTGAGCCTCGAAGAACATGGCGTCCTTCAGAGCCGCCTTGAGGTCGGCGACCTGGATCTCCAGCATGGCCACACGCGCGCGGAGGCGCTCGAGCTCGGTCACTTTGCGTTCTCCTTGATCCACTGCTGCACCTCGTCGGCAATCTTCAGGTACTCCTCGCTCGGCGACATGTCGACCTCTTGGCCCGGCACGTACGTGTTCCAGATCCGATCGCGCAACCGCTTCGGAAGCCTGAACCAGTGAGACCGGCAGCCCCACATCGCTGGCGGGACTTGTGCCTCGCATCCTGGCCAGTGGCAATGGTGAGTACGGGTCTGGCCCTGGCGTTGTACATAGCGCCGCTTGCTAGCGGCAGACAGCCGGTTCACGGGTCGTGCCTCCGGCCATGCCACAGCGTGGCAAACAATAAGGAAACGCCGATCAGCAGCAGACCTCCCTGAATCAACTGCAAGATCTTCCATGGCACGCCGAGCAGATACAGTCCGAGGAAGATCGCGATCATGATCGTCATCGTGATCGCTGTATCGACTCTCGCTTTACGGATCGCGGCCCTGTACGCACGATTCACCATGCCTGGAGCCATCGGCGCGTACCTGGGCGGAGGATCTGGAAGGTTGCACTTGGACCGCAACCGGCGAACCTGTTCGTCGGTGAGGTCGGTCATTTCTCCACTCCGATCGCCGCGCGACCCGCCGCTGTCAAGGGATGGTAGCTGACCGGACCCTTCCTGCGCCGCATGTGCCCAGGCGTCGGCCCTGTAGGCTGCGCGGGCAGTATCAACTCGAGACGGATCAGCGCACTGCGCATCGACGGTTGGATCCGCGTCGTCGGATCGAGGTGGAGCTTCCGCAGCATCTCGAACCGGCTGGGGTTCATGTGGGCAAATGGGCTCGCAGCAGCAGCCGCGAGCCGCCCAGGGTGGCTGTTGGCAATCTCGTTGCCGTTGGCGTCTACGCAGTGGTTGAAGATCTGCGCGTTGCAGGTGGCGCAGGGGACGAGACGGCCGGTGATGGCGCTCATTGGGTCACCGATGGGAATGCGGCATGCTGCACGCCGTCGAGGTAGGGAAGTTCGATCACGCCGCCGGATTTTTGCTTCGAGCCTGGGCCGAAGCTGATCGCGCATCGCGCATCTAGGTCAGCGCGCGCGGTCAACGGTCGAAGCGCCCTGTTGTCCTCGGTCGCTTGCTTTAGAAAAAACGGAACACCAGCCGCGGCGCATTGATCACGCAGCGAGCGCAGCCACGTGACATCGCATGGCCGCGCGCCGGGGCCGCTCTCGCAGCCAGCGATAATCCAGAACGGCGCGTCACCATCGCCAGCTCCTAGCCATCGTGACAGATCGATCTCGCCGAGTAGCGGCTCGCAGGACAAGAAGCGGACGGCCGCGGGGGTGGCGAGCAGTTCCGGGATCCGCTCATCGGCGGCAGCTTGATTCTCGACGCTGACGCCGAGATGCACGTTCGGCAGCGGCCATGGAATGTCTGGTTCTGCCCAGACGTCACCGTTCTCGATCATGCTGACGAGCGAACGAGACACGCCATACGCATCGGCAATCACCTGCTGTGTGTCGCCAGACGCGCGCCGCTTGCGAATCTGCGCAACCTGCTCAAGGGTCAGTTTCGCGGGGCCACCGCGCGCACCGTGGCGGACTTTCTCCTTCTGGTTATCGGAGCGAGTCCCCCAGCGTAGATTTGCGATGCGGTTGTCCGTCTTGTTGCCGTTGCGGTGGCAGCCCTCCTCGCCGAAGTTTGGTTTACCAGCGAATGCGCGCAGCACGAGGCGATGCACGAACTGCGTAGTCGGCTCGCCATCGTCGTACACGGTGATCGTATATCGGCCGATCTGTTCATGTTCGTTGAGTTGCGGCTGCAGCTGTATCGTAGTTCTGCGATTCCTAATATTTCCATGCGATGACGCCTCGTAAAGAGGCAGATCGGGGATCCCCTCCCAGCGTTCGCGCGGATCGTGGTCGCGCTCCACCAGCGCGGCGTCTTTGGCCTTTGCGATCCAGTGACGGACCTCTGGGTGCGTGAGGAACTCGCGCATGCGTATTGGCCTCTTGGTCAAGCACTGAAACGTATGCCGCGGACACGCCGCCATCACCCCGAACACCGCGGCGATCTGCTCGTTGGTGAGCTTCTCGTGGAACAGATCTGACATCGAGTTGACGAAAATCTGGCGCGGCTTTCTCCAGCGAATCGGATCGGCGAGATGCTCTGGCACGAATCGGACCTCGCCGGTCCAGCGCGCTTCGGCGCGTTGTTCGTCTTCGCCGATCACCTTGAACTTGCGATTCGCGAGCCCCTCGTATGGCTGACCCGGGCCACTGAACCGCGCGGCGACACGCTCTGCGTAACAATGACGGCATCCCTCGCTGATTCGAGAGCATCCACGGACTGGGTTCCAAGTTGCGTTAGTCCAGGAAATTCCTGTATTTGCGCTCACGGGGTCACCTTCTGCAGCGCCGCTCGCAACGTGCCGACCTCGGCGACGAGTTCGTTCAGCTCCGCCAACAGCGCTGCGTACGCCTTGTACACCTCGTCGAGCTTCTTCGAGCCGTTGTCCAGGTCGTTGATCATCTCGATCAGTTCATCGTGTCGCATCAGAACATCCTCCGTGAGGTGTGATCAGAAAGGCGAATCGGCCAGCGCCGGCGGCGGATCGTCGTCATCCGCAACCAACTGCAACTTGCTGTCGTATTCCTCGATCGTCGTGGTGGTCTTGCGCTCGGCTCCGCCCGCCGCGCGGACCGCTTCGATCACCGCCTTGGCCGCGCCGCGCTTGCCCTTGAGCGCCGCGTCGAGCCGCTTCTTCGTCGCGACACGAGCCACCGCTGCGTCGGCGGTCGTCTGGTCATGCAGCCGCTTGACGGTCTCGTAGACCACGTCGCCGTCGAGCTTCTCGTTGCCGAGCTTGTGGTGTGGGCCGAACAGCTTGCCCGATCGCAGTTGGATCGGACGTTCAGCGGCCCGCGCATGCAGCGCAGCGTTGAGCCTTGAGACGACGATCTTGATCCGCTGTAGCAACTCGTACGCCTCGGCCGCTTCGGAGTCGTCCTGGAACGGGATCATCGACTCGACGCGCACTGCGATCTCTCCGGTGCCAGCCTGGATCGCGAGCGCCTTCTGCTCCGGGCAGGACAGGAACGCGTGGCAGTACTTGCAGTGCGGCCCGGGGCGGAGCGTCTTGTCGGTAGAGATCATCATGTCGCGGAGACGAGCCGAGTGAGCGTCGAGCTCGAACATACCAAGCGTGGCGATGTCAGCCGACAGCCACGACGCGCCAAGATAGACGATCGCCACTGTGACCTCGTCACGACCAGCGGCGCGCGCCACCGCTAGGGCGGCGCACGCGAGCTGCTGGTTGTCGGCAGCAGAGGTGACCCGCTCGAAGCCCTTGTAGTCCACCACCAAGATCCGACGCTCCCCGTAGACGATCAGGTCAATCGTCCCAGGGATCTCGAACGGCCGAAGCCCGGTGTAGTCGCGCCATGCGATGTGGCCAAGCGCGCGCGCCGTATCGTCGCTGGTGTCGATCGCCATGGCGCATTCAGCCGACAGAACGTCGCCTGGCTCGAGGAGCTTTCGCACCTGCCACGGCAGATCTTCGTTCGCGCCCAGCACCGCCGCCGCTTCCGCATCACCGTGCCGATCGTTGCCTTGATCGGCATACGTCGTGTGATAGTCGTGCTGCGTCAGGTGGGCGGAGCCTGGGCATGCCATGACACGCTCCACGGACGAAAACGAAGGACGGATCATGGCTACGGCATCCCGGCCCAGGAACTCGGCGGCTCTCGGTCGCTGACGAGGCCGTCGTGATGTTCCAGTGCATCGCACAGCACGCCGATCACCTCTCCTTCGTTGCGCATGGCGATCGCCGTCCTGACCGCCCGCAGCACGACGCGAGCCGCATCGAGCTCTGCCATGATCGAGTGCAGCGCAGTCCATGCCTCGGTTTGCGGAGGATGCCACGACTCGCCGTAACGCAGGATGCTGACCCGGTAGTCACCGGACGGGATGACGAAGGTGAACTTACCTCCATCCACGCTGACGCGGCGCTCCGGGTCGCTCATGCCTCACCCGTGCTTGCGTCGGATTGCGTCGCGGAGACCACAGGCGGCGTCACTTCGACCGATGACGAACCGCCTGATGTAGGGCGCCGCTTGAGGTCCGACACCTTAGCCTTGTACTTCGCGTTGATCGCCTCGTACGCCGGATGCCCTGGCTTGAGCCCTCGCTTGGAAAAGCGACTGGCGATCGCCTGGCATTCGGACATCGAGTCTGTGGCGTCCAGTTCGGCGAACTCCTGGTAGTCGCTGGTGTTGAACGGCGGAGGAGTCGGCTGTGCGTCGGTGAACTCGGCGTCGATGACATCGGATTGCACCGCAGGCGGTGGAGTCGACGGCGATGTAGCGCCTGACAATCCATCGGTCTTTTCGTCGTAGGTGAATACGCCGGCCAGTACGTCCGGATAGACATCTCTGGCAAGTTCCGACTTGGAGCGACCGGCCAGCATTTGGCGCTTGAACGTCCTCCAGTTTTCCTTCTGGTGGAGTGCAGCCTGTTTGGCCATGTCCATGGTCCATGTGCACCGACGCTCCGGCTCACCCTGCCGCTTCGTGGCGTACGTAACGCGTTCGTCGCTCTCCTCGACGCGGCGGAAGTACTCGCATTTCCCGCTGGACAAGACGACCGCTACCATGGCATCGGCCGACATCACCGGTTTCCCTTGGATGATGTGAAACGATCGAAGCGAAGCCATCGGGGCGAGTCCGAGCTCGCTTCCGGCCATGATCTGCATCATGACCTCTGGTACCTTACCCCTCAGCGCCTCTGGCAATAGCGACGACTTGGCAAGAGTTTCCGAAAGCTTCACCACCTCGTCCAGCGTCCGAGGCACGATGACCGTCGTCGACTGGCGGACCAGTGAGGTCTCCTCGCTCACCTGAGCACCTTGGCAATCTGCGCCGAGACGCGGTCACACGATTCAGAGCAGGAGATGAACGGGATATCGTCGTCTCCGGCCGGCGGGACGTCGTCGTGTGACGGCGCACCACCAGCAGAATATCCGCCGACGTCATCGGCCAGTGCTGAGCGCAGCACGGAGTCCGCGTCGGCGAGGTTCTCCTTGCTACTCGCCTTGAGCGGCGCCGGACCTCGGCCGATGCTGTTCGGCTTCACCCACACAGGTGGAGGGCCAATGCGTCCGCCCATGTCCCACGTGTCGAACTTCTTACCCCGCTTCCTCTCGATGTGCTTGATCTCCACGGTCGACTCGCCGCCGGTGGCCTTCACCCACTCCGCGACGTCGGCGTCCAGCGTGGCAAGCGTCTGGCACTTCCAGCCAACTGCCTTGCACGTCCTGATGATGTACGGGGCTTGCTTGTTGTTCACGGCCTCCTCGTACGTGTACATCCTGCCCTTGTGCTCGCCCTTCGCGATCTCGACGTTGATGCGAACAACCGAGACCCCCCTGTCGTCGTCTCCGTAAAAACCATCGAGCACCCTGCACGGCCAAAATCCAGCTGCGATATCTGACATTGTCTCGTTTCCTTCGTTACGCGTTACGTGAGCGCAAACTATATCTACTTCGCGTGCTCATTGGGAAGCACGATCAACCCATCCGTGAGTGAGAACGCAGCGCGGCAATGCGAGTGAGAATTCGTGTGGTATCCGCGAATTTCGGCAACGGCGCTGCCGGATCTAGAGATCCACACGTCGACCTCGCCGCCATCGGTCATGTAGCAGTAGCCACCGGAATACGCGAATTCGTCAAGCATGACGCTTGCTACTCGAGGGATGTTTGCTTCGCAGATCTGCGGCATGTAGTCCCCGGCGCGCTTCTGTCGCGTCGTGAACGCCGGGACCCGGTTCCACTCCATCCGAGTGATCAACTCCAGCGCGGAGATCTCGTTCAACGCGAAGATATCCCAGTCGTGTCCCGGCGATGGCATGCCATAGATCTGGCTCCACACGCTCGATCCGGTGAACCAAATATCGCCAATCGGCTGCGCGGCGAGCTCCGGGAACCTGTGGGTCACGCGGGCCGCGATCAGGTTCGCAGCGTTCGCGTCCGGTCGCGACACCTTCACATCCGCCTCCGACGCCGCAGCGCGGTGACCTCGTCAGTGGTGATGCGACGCGGCACCGCCTCGTCCCTGCCGAGCACCGGGATACGGATCCCGAGCACCGGACCGCGCGGCCATAGCTGCCACACGCCGGCGGCGAGAAATCCGACACCGACACCGACGAAGGCGTACCAGCCGAGCAGGTACGCGGTGACCTGACCGATGAAGCAGGACAGAAGAATGGTGAGAACGTTCATACACGACTCCGATCTGGAGGCAACACGACGTGACCCTCTGCAGCAGCTGCGTCGATCGACTTGACCAGCGCAGCGGCAGAATCGCCCTGGCGCCAGGCCAGCGCCGCATCGACGATGTCGGCGAGAGCTCGGATTCGATCCGTGGCCATGCCGCGGCGCCGGTCGAACTCGGCGTCTTCGACGAGCTGCGGTGCCATGTGCGCGGCAAGGTCGGCGAGCGCCTCGAGCAGCCACTGCACTTCGCAGGGGCGCAGTGAGATGTCGTCTGAGATCTTCGCGTGCCGCGCGTCAGGATTTAGGATGTGCTCGGGCAGCACGTTCTCGTCGACAAGGTAGGCGTTGCCGTGCGACGGGTCGTACTCGAGACGGAGCCGTCCGCGCGGATCGATGTCGCGGCCGTGGGGGTGGAGACGGACGAAGCGGGTCACTTGGAAAGTCCGAGGATTTCGTCGAGGTCTGAGATGAAGGCCCCGGCAGGGTACTCTCGGTTCGAGAATGGCTTCCACGCGTCCCGCAGGGCGATGATCTGGTCGCGGAGTCGCTCGGCCCTGATCCGCTTGAGTTCCTCCAGCGCATCGCGTAGTTGCGGATCGATATCGGTCTGTAACCAGCTCTCCAGATCGTCGTCGGTCATCACTTGCCCTCCATCGCGGCGCGAACCGCCGTAGCCACTTGCCTGGACATCTCGTTTTCCGGTGGTCCCTCGAGATTCGCCACGAATGCGACCAGTCGAGTCTCCATGGCGCGGAGGCGAGCCAGGTCAGCGGTCAGGGCATCGATCTCGTTTCCCAGAGAGTCCCACGCCGCCCTACCGGCTTCGTAGTGACGCTTCACCGCTGACATTGAGTCTCTCGTTCCGGCAAGTTCTTCCTGAACGCGTGCCGCGGTGTACCGCTCAACCAGACGCATGATCTCTTGCTTCGTCATCTCAGGTCTCCTCTTTGGTCGTGTCGAAGCGATCGTGAGTGGCCAGGGCGTCAGCCATCGGCTGGAACGGATTCGGCCGCAGCGCCCGGTCGAGGAACGCCTTGACACTTCCGTCGATGTCTTGCTCGGCGAGCGGGCGGTCGATGGACCAGGGCCAGGCGGTAGCGTCTCTGGTGTCGCGCCGGTCGTGCGTGGCCAATTCCCGCGCCAGATATCCAGCGTCGTACTCCTGGCGGTGCGGCGGCCAGATTACCCAGTCAATTCCGGCCTCATCAGGATGCGACCACCACCCATTGACCTCTTCGTATTCGCCTGGATAATCAACATCCGATGCCAATTCAGCGGCCCTCATCTCCACTTGCACCGCCGACGGCTCGTCATTGCTCGTGCCCAGTGACAGATACTCGCCGCATCCGTGCAGCTTCGAGCACCGCTCACTGACCACGCGATTCGTGCAAGGCGCGAACGTCTTGACGGTTCTCATGTGCTTACACTTCGCCATCATCCCTCCTCAACGCGCCTATACGGCGCCGTGTCAATCTCGTCCGCAACTGCACCATCGAACGGCCTCACGCCACCAGCTGCAGCGGCGATCCACTGCAACCGCGCCGCCTGCAACTTGCCGATGGCGTGCGCCAGTTCCACCTCGGGTGCCTCACAGGTCCCAGCGATGGCCCGTGCTGCATCTGTAAGCACGCAAATGGCCAACCGCGCGTCGCTACCGCACACCTCACGCGCGGCAGCTACCAGCGCAGCGACGAGATCCGACCGCCTCACCTGTCATCCTCGAGGGTCTCGCCGACCAGTGCCGCTACCTCGTGCCACCTCGCGCGCGCCGCCTTGAGCTGCGAGGTGAGGCTGCCGACAGCACCGACGGCCGCCCTGAGCTGCAGCTTGAAGCAGCCGATCTGCTTCACGGCCGCCGCAGCGACCCCGCGCTCGATCTCCAGCTGAGCACCGAGAACCTCGACCTGAGAGGTCAACTGGCTGCGGATGCCGCGCTCGCGCGCGAGATCAGCCTTGAGCTCCTCGATCGTCGGCTCTCCGCCGAAGTCTGGCGCGGCGTCGGCGACCATCTGCGTGGCCATGGTAGGGACGTCGAGCACGCCGGTGTTGCGACCCGGGGCGGACACGCGGATCTGGGTGACGGCACGAGCCACGATGGCGTACGGACCGCTGGGTGGGTCTTCGTCGGGTGCAAGGATTGGGATGGCGGTTGAAGTGCGCATGTGGCTCCGGGTGTTACCAAGGAATTTCGGCGATGAATTCTCGCTTCAAAGATCCAACCTTGTCGTCGTCAAAAGCGACTTCACCCCAGAGGGCCACAACCCACAGTCTGTCTCCGCTCCATTTCCCAGGATCGAAGGTTGCGTGAAGCGTTCCCTGGGCGCAAAGAGACAGCGGACCGTCGCTGTGTTCGATCTTCCCGATCTCTGCCGCTGCACCGCTTCCGCCATTGCACGGTCTGCCGTAGCGGTCGGAACGCCAGAAAGCGATCACGGCGCCACGTTTTCGATGTTCTATTCCGAATCCAGACAAGACCACTGACCAGTAGCCGTCGCCGGAGCCGTAGCCGTAGCCGTCGCCGTCGCCGGAGCCGTCGCCGTAGCCGTAGCCGGAGCCGTAGCCGGAGCCGTCGCCGGAGCCGTCGCCGTAGCCGGAGCCGGAGCCGGAGCCGTAGCCGTCGCCGGAGCCGTAGCCGGAGCCGGAGCCGTAGCCGGAGCCGTAGCCGTCGCCGGAGCCGGAGCCGTAGCCGGAGCCGTAGCCGGAGCCGTAGCCGTAGCCGTAGCCGGCAAAAAATTTCGGAACGGCGCCGAAAAGAATTACCGCGCCCAAGGTGCGGTCTCCCATGCCTGAGCCGCCGTATCGGTGACCTCTGCAACACAGGTAATGTCGCGAAGCTCAATGTCGGCGGCGGGGCCGATTTTGCAAGCCGCGCTCGGGCCGATGCTAGCAAGCCCTAGGAAACCCTTTTCCTTCGCTGACCAGTAAATGCAGTTGCGCGCCGCCCGAAGCTTGATGGTCGCTCCATCGGTATTGGTTGTGTAGCCGAAGAACACGCCGCGATGTGCGGTCGTGACCAGAACGGCGCGGTCTTTGGGCTTAGTCATCACTTCTCCTGTGGGGTGGGTGGACGCTCTTCAAAATCAGGCACAATCGCTTTCCTATTCGCCGCCCGATGAGCGGGCGACGTCAAGGGAAACGGTCAGTTGCAGGTGATGGAATTCGTGCCGGGAACCGTGATGCAGTTCGGCGGCGGAACGTAGGCGGCCTGACGCACGGGCGCCGGGGCGACCGCGACCGGCCGAGGAGCGGCTTTCTCGCGTTCCTGGACGGTCTGGGCGCACTGCGGCTCGTTGGTGCGGGAAATGGCGTTCCGCACACCTTCGATGTCGCACATACGCTCCTTCGCCGCATCGGGCATACGGAGCGTGGTGGCGAGCATGATTGCCTCACGCT
>Ga0137413_10000677_pt1 | contig 11987 bp, 11 predicted proteins | sample CZODoug2_1_16fun_FD_108280 | JGI IMG/M metagenome (GOLD analysis project Ga0137413, IMG submission 108280) | Vadose zone soil fungal communities from Angelo Coast Range Reserve, California, USA - CZODoug2_1_16fungal (Illumina Assembly) | ecosystem: Environmental > Terrestrial > Soil > Vadose... | reverse complement strand
TGCTCCTCGTCGACGTCGATCACGACTTCCTCGATCGGCTCCTGCCACTGGCCGGTGGCATCGTCCTTTTTCAACACCACGCGTGGGCGAGATACCGACAACTCGAAGCCTTCGCGGCGCATGGTCTCGATCAGGATCGCGAGCTGCAATTCGCCGCGGCCCGACACTTCCATGGAGTCCTTGTCGGAGGCCTCGGTGACGCGCAGCGCGACGTTGCCTTCGGCCTCGCGCAGCAGGCGGTCGCGGATCATGCGGCTCGTGACCTTGTCGCCTTCGGTGCCGGCGAGCGGTGAGTTGTTGACGATGAACGACATCGACACGGTCGGCGGATCGATCGGCTGCGCCGTCAGCGGCGTATCCACGGAGGGATCGCAGAAGGTGTCGGCGACGGTGCCCTTGGTGAGGCCTGCAATGGCGACGATGTCGCCGGCTTCGGCTTCCTCCAGCGGCGTGCGTTCGATGCCGCGGAAGGCGAGGATTTTCGTGATACGGCCGCTTTCGATCAGCTTGCCGTCGCCGCCCAGCACCTTGACCGCCTGGTTCGGCTTGATGCTGCCGGAAGTGATGCGGCCGGTGATGATGCGGCCGAGATAGGGATTGGCCTCGAGGATGGTGCCGATCATCCGGAACGGCCCGTCTTCGACGGTGGGCGGGGCGACATGGCGCACGATCAGGTCGAACAGCGGCTGCATGCCGGCGTCCTTCGGGCCTTCCGGGCTATCCGCCATCCAACCCTGCTTGGCCGACCCATACAGAATCGGAAAATCGAGCTGCTCCTCGCTGGCATCGAGCGCCGCGAACAGGTCGAATACCTCGTTGATGACTTCGGTGGGCCGCGCGTCGGGGCGGTCGACCTTGTTGATGACGACGATCGGCTTGAGGCCGACCTTGAGCGCCTTGGACACCACGAACTTGGTCTGCGGCAGCGGGCCTTCGGCCGCGTCCACCAGCACCAGCGCGCCGTCGACCATGTTGAGAATGCGCTCGACCTCGCCGCCGAAATCGGCGTGGCCCGGCGTATCCACGATGTTGATGCGCATGTCCTTCCACTGCACCGAGGCCGCTTTGGCCAGGATGGTGATGCCGCGCTCGCGCTCCAGGTCGTTGGAGTCCATGGCGCGCTCAACCACCCGCTGATTGTCGCGGTAGGTGCCGGACTGCTGCAGCAGGCGGTCGACCAGGGTGGTCTTGCCGTGGTCGACGTGGGCGATAATGGCGACGTTGCGAAGGTTCATGAGGTTGCGTCTTCTGGTCGGAGCAAGGGTTGGCCACATGCGCGTCTATCGCGGGGCCCAAAAAGCAAGCCCGGCCAAACGGACCGGGCAAACCTTACGCGTTGCGGCGCAATATATTCAGTAAAGGTCAAAAAACAATGACTTGTTTACGATTTGGCGAGGCGAATTTAGCCAATTCTGGCCCGTTCAAGTACTGGTGTCGGGAGGCTTCGGCCTGCGCCATGTCATTCGGATCAACAGAATACCCAACGCGCCCGATACCATGCCGGCCATGAACCAAGAAAAATAGGGACCGCTGTAGAAGTGGATCAGGTCCAGGCCGTAAATCAGCGAGCAAAGGCCCGGCAGCAGCAGAATGGCGCCTACGATCATCATAAAAACGCTCGAGCACCCGCGGCCCGGCGGGGGAATCCACTCTGGCGGCCCTTCGGGAGGGCCGCGCCAGCGTTCTTTCGGGATGTCGTCGAGGCTGCTCATGGTTTTTTTTTGAGCGACGGCCCTGCCGGGGGCAGCGGGAGCGGGTCTAGCGCCCGGGGGCCCGGACCGCCCAGCGGATCATCAGCACCCCGCCGGCCCCGACCAACAGGCCGACCAGGACGAAGGGCATGATGCCGCCCAAGCTACCCTCCTTCAGGCTCGCGATGCCAAAGAACAGGGCACAGAGACCAGGGAGCAGCAGGATGACCCCGCCGATCACCATGAAAGCGGTCAGGCAACCGTTGGGCTGAGGCGGGGGAACGGCCGGCGGCGCGGGCGGTGTTGGAGGCGTATCGCCGTAGCTCATGGCTGCACTTTCTCGTGGTCCCTGGCGTGCATCGTCTGACCCGCCATGGCTGCGCGGATGCCGTCGATCCTGCCGTTGCGGTAGAACAGATTGTAGGTGTCGAACGGGATGATCTCGCCCTTTTCCGTCACGAAATGGATGCAGGAGCGCTTGACGTTGCCGACGCAGAAATTGAAGCGGTCGAGAAACTGCACGATGGTGACGCGGAACACGTTCTCGTAGGTGAGGCCTTCGGGCACCTCGAAGGTCGGCAGGCAGCACAACAGTTCAGCCACGCGCTCGCCGGTGTTCAGCGGCCCCGACGACAGCGAGAACAGGTCGATAAACTTTTCCTTCAGCGCCGGATATTTTTCCGGGCTGATGGTGTTGGGCATCACCGCCAGCAACTGCTCCTGCGGGATCAGCGAGGTCAAAGGCAATACGTTGGTGCCGTTGCGCAGGCCGTAGCCGATCGAAATGCTTTCGGGATTGCAGGGCAGCGGGATCATGTCGTTCTCGCCGAACACGCCGGTCTCGACCACGCGTTTGCGGATCTCCGACAGCATGATGCGATCGGTGTCCTTGTTGAAATTCTCGTTGCGGCCGGCGTCCTGCACCGGCTGCAGGGTGACGCCGCGGACGCATTTCCAGGTGAGCGCATGGCGGACGATGTCGCCGATCGCGTGATCGTTGACGCCACGCTTGATGGTCGCGACCAGCGTGGTCGAGATGCCGTGGCGTTCGAGATTTTCCAGCGCCTGCTGGCGGATCTTGCGCAGATCCGCGCCGCGCAGATTGACCAGCGCGTCGCGCTGCAGCGAATCGAATTGCAGGTAGACCTCGAAGCCGCGTTTGTGCTCGGCCAACCGCGCCACGAAGTCAGGCTCGCGCGCGATCCGCAAGCCGTTGGTGTTGATCATGATGTGGCGGATCGGGCGGGCGCGGGCGGCTTCCAGAATGGCGAAGAAATCCGGGTGTAACGTCGGCTCGCCGCCGGAAATCTGCACCAGGTCGGGCTCGCCTTCGCTGGTCACCAGCGCGTCCAGCATTTTCTCCACGGTCGCAAGCGGCGTGAAGCGGGTCTGCGCGGGCGAGGATTCGGCGAAGCACACCGGGCAGGTGAGATTGCAGTGCTCGGTGATCTCGATCAGCGCGAGACACGAATGCTGCTCATGGTCCGGGCATAGCCCGCAATCGAACGGGCAGCCATATTCGGTATGGCGCTGCAGCGCGAGCGGCTTGTCGCCCGGCTTGATGAACTCCTTGCAGCGCTTCCAATAGGCGGCGTCGGTGGAGACCAATGTCGACTGCACGCCATGCTGCTGGCAGCGCTTCTCGTACCAGACCTCGTTGCCGATGATCTGAATCTTGGCCGGCACCAGCGCCAGGCAGTTCTCGCAGAGCGATTGGGTCTGGCCCCAGAAGATGTAGGGGCGGGACCTACGCAGCGGCGCGTTCATGTTCAACTTTCGCATGTGGCGCCGTCGCGAGCATGACGGACGCATAGAACAGAATGAAGAGCGACAGCAGGTGAAACAAGGTCAGAGGGCCGATCAGCGCGGCGTAGGGCTTGAGAAATTCCCAGAGGAAGCGTTGCAGGCCGTAATATATCAGCACGAGATAGAAGCCGTTGGCAATGACGAGGCTGTTCTGCCGCAGCACGGCGACGACATAGAACACCGCGAACGCCGCCATCGCCGCGCTTTCATAGAGTTGCACGGGATGACGGGGGACGCCGTCGCCGAAATCATGGCCCCAGGGCAGCGCCGTCGGCGTGCCATAGGTGAAATCGTCCAGTCCTGCGAGATAGCAGCCGATGCGGCCGATCGCGACGCCTATGGCCAATGGCAACGCGAAGCGCGCGCCGGTGCGGACCGCAATTCCCGCCAGCCATTTGTAGAGCTCGATCCCGACAATGCCGCCGGCAAGCGCGCCCTCCACCGATCGGGCTAGTCCCGGCATGCCGGACAGCCAGAGATTCAGCGAGCCGAACAGGAAGGCGCCGAGGCCCGCGCCGAACAGCAGCGCGGCGAGATAGGGCAGTTCGAAGGATTGTTTGGGAAATTGCAACTGGCGGCGCCTGGACAGCCAGAAGATCGCCAAACCTGCCGCGAGCCATGCTGCAATATCGAAAATGGTGTGGAGGGCCGTCCCGCTCATGGGCGCGACGATAGCGTGGTTTGCCTGCGGAAGGATACTCGTTGACAGCTCAGGCGCTGTTGGCCTCTTCGGTCGGATAGACGCCGCGCAGCACTTCCTCGAAATGGTTCTTGACGGCTTCGTTGCAGAGGCAGGCGCGCTTCTGCAGGGCGTCGCGGTTGCGCACCAGGATCGACCCGCGTCGGGTCTCGAGAATGCCTTCCGCCTTGAAGGTCTGCATCACCCGGCTGGTGTAGCTGCGGCCGACGCCGAGAAGCGTCGCCAATTGCTCGTGGGTCAGCGGCACTGTTTCGGAATCGTCGGTGCGCTCCATCGCCGAGATCACCCATTTGGCGGTGCGCTGCTCGATTGAATGAATCGCGTTGCAGGCGGTCGACTGGAAGATCTGCGCCAGCATGCAGTCGGCATAGCGGGCGAACACGTTGCGCAAGGTCTTCGACTTGGTCTTGCCGGCGTCGAGCTTGCCGACATGCAGCCGCACGAAGGGACCGGCGAACTTGACCATGATCCGCGTATAGGCCGGCAGGTAGCCCTCGCTGACGATGCCGCCGACCGCGCCCTCGCGGCCGACCAGGATGGTCTCGACATCGCGGCCGTCCTCGTTCGGCACCAGATAGGAGGCAAGGCTCGGGCCGCAGGGAAAATGCACCACCTCGACATCGTCGCCGGGGCTGTAGAGCAAGTCGTTGGGACCGGCCTCGTCACGGATCAAATGTGGCGCCAGCAGCGCGTAGTCGGCGGCGCTGAGCCGCCTGAGCAGGTTGTTGTAGGGCCGCCCAATGGGGTCGGGGACAGGACCGAGGGGCGTCATCATCTGCAAATTTCCCTGTGTGGTTCAGGCAACAATACCGGATCATAACGGCGGCTTGTGTGCACAAGTGCACCGACAGAGGAACTGCGATGTGGTGGGTTTCGTTCCGGGAACCCGCCGAATGCGCTGCGCGCAATGCTTCGGCAGCAGGCCGTCCTGATCAGAGTATCGACCACAGTAATTGGCGTGATCATGGAACCCGCTATGCCCGAAGGCCTGCCCCACGACGTCCTGATCGTCGAGGACGATCCTATTATTGCGCTCGATTTCGAGGAAACGATCCTCGGTTTCGGGGTGAAAACCGTGCGAACGGCCGGAAACGTCGCCATGGCGCTCGACATGATCGCCGAGCGCGTGCCGGAATTCGCGCTGCTCGACGTCGGACTGGTGCGGGAGCAGAGTTTTGAGATCGCCGAGAAGCTTACGGAACTGAACATCCCGTTCGCATTTGCGACCGGCTATGGCCCGGACCGCGTGCCGCCGGAGTTTGCGGACCGGCCGAGGCTGCCGAAACCATGCCCGAGGGAGGCGTTGCTGAACGTGCTCAGGACCCGACCCGGCGGCGGCGAATAGTAGTCCTGCTGCGTCTGTAGTTCCTCGTGGTGAGGAGGCGCGTAGCGTCGTCTCTGGACGATGCTATCGCATCGCCAGGAGAACCATGAGGCCACAGTGCGGCCTCATCCTTCGAGACGCGGCCAAGAGGCCGCTCCTCAGGATGAGGGGAAAAAGCTGGTTATGAGTGGGGATCAGCGCACGCAGATTTCGGCCAGATCGGTCTCGACGCCCTTGAAGAAGGTGGCCGGCCCGGCTTTCTCGGCCTGGTCGGGATTGACCGCGGCCGTCATCGCGTCCGCGGCGTCCTCGGACAATTTCAGGAATTGTTTCAGGGCCGGCGAATGGTGGGTGGCAATGAACTCCTTCAGGTCCTTCTCGCTCTGCTCGGTCGGGTCCTTGGTCAGCAGAATGTCATTGCCACCCGCCAGCGGCGAGACGGCGGCGAGCTTGATGCCGGCACTCGCGGCATAGCGGTCGAATTGCTCGAAGACGGCATCGAGAACCGCCGTCAGGCGGATCGGCCGCTCGATCTCGCGGTAGCGCTTGACGTCGGCGTCGGCCTCGAGGCGGGTCAGGTCCGCGGTCGCGTTCCGTCCGCTGGATTCGGCGAATTTGCTCTCGTAGGTCTTTGCATCGATCAGGGATGCCGACTGTTCCAGCATCCTCGTGCCCCATTTGTTCATCAGGTCGAGCCCGCGCTGGCGAAGTTCGGCCGATTTGACCTTCTTGGAGTCCAGGCAGGCGGGATCGGCGGCGTTGTGCAGCGCCTCGCCCAGCCCGTCGGCCAATGCCTGACCATAGGCCGATGCGAAGGCTTCCCGCATCAGCGGTCCCGGCGCTTCGGCCGGCACCTGCAACAACAATTGCGCCCGCGCCGGTGCTACAGCGCCCAAAATGACAAGCGCCGCGCCAACGGCAAACAGCGCCGCGCCAACGGCAAATCCACGAAACTCCACGCAACCTGCCTTTGGCTATCTTCCGGCCCCGAGCGCCGAAGCGAGCCTATCACAGGTGCGGGAAAACGGAAAAACAACCATCTGCCCCGCGGCGCGACCGCGACAAGGACCAGCTTCTTGTTTTTGACGCGTTTCGTTGCGCGAATCGGTGTCCGCTTCGCGGGAAAACGCCCTATCCGACCTTCGGATCAAGCGTGGTCGACCACAATGCGACATCGGCGCGGTCGCGCAATGTCACCGTCATTTGACCGGTCGTGCCCTCGATCTTGACATGACCGAAGAACTGCATGCCGGCTGAGGGCGGCAGGTTCTGCTTGTCGGCGCCCGGCGCCTTGATGAAGCGCACTTCGGGCCCGAACGTATTGTCGAGCTCGTTCGGTCCGAACGTGCCGGCATGCAGCGGGCCCGACACGAATTCCCAGAACGGCTCGAAGTCCTGGAATTGCGCCTTGTTCGGATCGTAGTAATGCGCCGCGGCGTAGTGCACGTCGGCCGTCAGCCAGACCGTGTTCCTGATCGGCGCGGTCTTGATGAAGCGCAGGATCTCGGCGATCTCGAGCTCGCGGCCACGGGCCGGACCGTCGCCTTGCGCAAAGGCTTCCGAGCCCTTCTTGTTGGTGGCGTCGTCATAGACGATCAGGCTGAGCGGCATGTCGGAGGCGATCACCTTCCAGGTGGCGCGCGAGTTCAGCAGCGCCCGCTTCAGCCACAGCATCTGATCCGGCCCGAGGAAATTGGCATCGGGGCCATAAGCCGTCTGCTGGTTCGGACCGTTGGGACCGCGATAGCTGCGCTCGTCCAGCATGAAGACGTCGAGATGCGGGCCGTAGCTTAAGGTGCGATAGACCCGGCCAGGCTCGTTGATGCTTTCGCGCAGCGGATACATCTCGTGGAAAGCGCGGGCCGCGCGCGCGGCCAGGAGCGAAATGTTGCGCTCCTTATAGGCGGCAGGAAGATCCTTCGACAGCGACCAGTTGTTGGTGACCTCGTGGTCGTCCCACTGCACGAACACCGGCACCTCGGCATTGAAGGCGCGGACGTTCTCGTCGAGAAAGTTGTATTTGTGCGCGGCGCGATATTCGTCGAGCGTCTCGGCGACCTTGGCCTTTTCCGGGATCGTGAGGTTCTTCCAGATCTTGCCGTCGGCGAGCTTCACCTCGGAGGGGATCAGGCCGTCCGCATAGATCGTGTCGCCGGAATGCAGCAGGAAATCCGGCCGGTGCTTGCGCATGGTGGAGAAGGTGAACATGCCGCCATCGTCGGGATTGATGCCCCAGCCCTGGCCGGCGACGTCGCCGCCCCAGACGAAGCTGACGTCGCGCTTGTCCGATGGCGCGGTGCGGAAGCGGCCGGCGACCGGTTCGCCCTCGACGTCGATATGCGACAGGTCGCGGAAGCGGACCCGATAGAAGATGTCCTGACCGCCCGGCAACTCGTCGACCAGCATCTTGGCGGTGAAGTCGCTCTCGGGCAGCGCTGGAATCGGCGGCAGCTTGCAGACATCCTTGAACGATTCGGTGGTTGAGACCTCGACCAGCATTTGCGACGGGCGGTCGGCGCGCGCCCAGATCACGCCGCCATCGGCGCCGACGTCACCGGACTGCACGCCATGGGTGACCTGCGGGCGATCGGCCGCGCGGCTGAGATAAGGCATCGCGATCGTGCTGATGCCGGCTGCCGCCGCCGTGGACAGAAAGTGCCGGCGCGTCAGTCCAACCAAATTTTCGCCAACCAAATTTTCGCGGCGATGATTCTTGCGCGGGGTCAGGATCGTCATTCATGCCTCCTTCAGCCAAGCCGCTCGGCTGCGCCGGGCGTTCCGACAGACCTAGGAAGGTTATGTGACGCGCAAATTACAGGACGATGGATTCGGCAAGACCTCTACACCAAGACCTGTACACCAAGGCCTGTACACCAAGACCGGTACACAACGAACGGGGCTTGAATCGTGCCGCCTAGATTGTGCCACCTAGATCGTGCCGGTGGCCCGGAGCTGCGAGCCGGCCCGCTGCAGGTTCTGCGGCAGGCTGTGCAGCAGCGCCTTGCGGTCGGCCACCGCGTTGTGGAATTGCTCGAGCGCGATGTTGAAGGCGGTCAGCGCGCCCTCTTCGATCGCGCCGTGTTCATAGCACTGCAACGTGTCGCGCAGGATGGTGTCGGCTTCCGACTGCATCTGATCGAGTTCTTCGGAGGAGTCGCTGCGCCGCGCGGTGACGATCATGTCCAAGAGCCGTTCGCGCAGCGTCGTGTTGTTGTTGCGCTCGTCCTTTTTCAGATAGCCTGCGAACCAGGCGCCGACCGAGCCCATCGCCGACAGCGCCATCAGGCCCCACCAGATGTAGTCGCTGTAGCGGTCGAGGAAGCTCTTCTCCTCGCCATCGATATAGGCCGCGGCGCCGGGATGCACGGGGATCGCCGCGTCCTTGTCGGTGTCGGGCGTCTCGATCTTGGCGGCAAGCGGAAATTCGGTCAGCAGTTGCTGCCGCGCCGCGAACAGTTGGTGGGTGAAGGCGGCAATGGTCGCTTCCGCGAGGCCTTTGCGCGCGACGATGTGGTGGTTGAAGCTGATGGTCTTCACTTCGTCGTCGGGACGGTCGGGCGAGCCGCCAAAGGCGCCGGCCGGAATATCGGCGGATTCGTAAGCCGGGTGGTTCTGCGCGATCGCTTCCGCCGAATCGATGGCCAGGAAGGTCGGCGTGCCGCCGTCCTTGGCAGACGCCGCGATCGCTTCAGCCGTGATCTTGCTGTTGACGGGACCCGCGGCGAGGTAGGCGTCCGCCTTCTGATTGCGGATCGACTCGGCGGCCTCGTTGACCGGAAACTGAATGATCTCGACCTTGCCGGGGTCGACGCCATATTGCTGCAGAATCACCTTGAGCAGATTGATGTTGGCCGGGGTGCGGCCAACCACGCCGATCTTGCGCCCGGAAAGCTGCGCGATCTTGGTGATCTTCGGCCCCGCCTTCTTGCCTTTGCCCTTGGCGGGCGGCGGCACCCACAGCACGGCGACATTCTTGCGCAGCGTCGCCACGGCCTGCGCGTTCTTCGGCACATCGAGGTCGCCGCGAATGATGGCGAGATCGACTTTACCGTCGGCAAGCGCAACGGCGCTTTCGGCGGCGCCTTCGGTCTGCACCGGCCGCAGCCGCACATAGGAATGAGTCTGGTTGAAGGACTGCGTCAGCGCCTGCACCACCCTGACGTCATCGCTGTTGGGCGGACCGACGGCGATCTTCAGGTGCACCGGGCGCATTGCGAAATAATAGCCGCCGGCCAGTGCGCCGACGATCGCAAGAACGGCGGCGAGCGTGATCAACGCCGCCTTGGGCACAGCCGAGCGCGACGACGGGGCTGGCGGCCCAACAAGGTCAACCCCCCCGGTCATTGATCTGGCAAACAATCGTTTGAGGCTCAATTTCATCGCGCCGGTTCGGTTACCGCGACATTCTAGCAAATTTCTCGCTGATCAGGGGGTTACATCTGCGTCATGGTTACCGGGCGGAGGCTGAAGGACGAGTGAATCCCGCACCGGCCGTCCCCCATCGGCCGGACCCAAAACGCGGACGCAGACGTTACGTTCGGAGTTAGGGTAAAGTTCCACTGAAGCAAGGGAGGCGATCATGGCGGAGCGGCTATCGGCAGAGGCGCGAGCATCGGCGCTAAGGGGATTACCGGGGTGGGCGGAGGTCGCCGGCCGGGAGGCGATCGCCCGTACGTTCACGTTCAAGGATTTCAACGAGGCCTTCGGTTTCATGTCCCGCGTGGCGCTGGTGGCCGAAAAGAACGACCATCACCCGGAATGGCGGAATGTTTACAAGACCGTGGAGGTGGTACTGGCAACGCACGATGCTGGCGGCGTGACCGCGCGCGACATCGATCTGGCCAAGGCCATGAACGCGATCGCGGGGCAGCTCGGGGCCGGCTGATCAGGCTTTGCGGGCGGTGGCTTTGAGCCGGTGGTTTTGAGCTTGATCTTGCAGCCGAACCGCGGCGTCACCAATTCGTTGACGAGCGTGCGACGCGCGATATGTCGCAGGCGCGGTGACATTGCGGGGACAGGGAACCATTAATCGATGGCATCCGAATACAGTGTGGGTTTCGAGCCGGCCGACCGGCTGGCACAGGACCGTGAAAGTGTCCGCCGGCGTTTCTGGCGCAAGCTGAAGCGGGTGGCCGTGAAGCTGCCTTTCGCCGAAGATCTGCTCGCGGCCTATTACTGCGCCTTCGACAAGGAGACGCCGCGCCATGTCCAGGCGGCGCTGCTCGGCGCCGTCGCCTATTTCATTCTGCCGTTCGATTTCGTGCCGGACATGCTGCCGGTGCTCGGCTTCACCGACGACGCCGCGGTGCTGGCGACCGCGCTGCGGCTGGTCGCCTCTCACGTCACTGACGACCATCGTGAGGCCGCGCGCGCCGCGTTGAAGCGCGGTGTCGAGAACATGGATGCGGGCGGGTAGACAAGCGTGGCCGTCAAAAAAATCCGCCCCGCATCTTCGATGCGGAGCGGATGTCGCTCTCCCGGTTATTTTTGCTCTTAAATCTAAGTCAGCTTTGGATCAGCGCTGCTGGAGTTGCTGAGGCTGGGCGCGGACTTGCGCCCGTGGTGGCGGCGGCGCCGGGGTTTTTTCCGCCTCCCAGGCCTGGAATTGCTTGAACAGCGCCTCCCGCTCAGTGTCCGATTGCACGTTGCGCGCGGCCGCGTTCGTCTTCATGAACTCGTCGAACCTGTTGCGCGCGCCATTGTTGGCGGCGAGCCCGTGCTCATCCAGCCATTTCGTCGCCGCCGGCAGGCGCTGCCAGCCGGGTAGCGGAGCGGCGAGCGAGACCTCCTTCCACTTCGGATGGAATGGCGGATTTTGCAGCTTCGGGAACTTGGTGAAGAAGGCATCCACGAACAGCGAGAGCTTGCGATAGCGATCGGTGTTGGGCGCCCAGTTATAGGCCGCGAGCACGGCCGGGACTGCGATGGTATCGACCTTGTCGCCTTCGGCGATCAGGTTCGGATAGTCCTTTGCTGTCAAGGTCGCGGGCAGATAGTCGCCCTGCAGCGGGCGGTCGTAATCCACCGTGACCAGGTGGAAGCGTCCGTCGTTGACGAAGTTGCTGACGGATTTGTAGGGCTTGCCACCGACCACGATCACGGCGTCGAGTTCGCCCTTCTTCAGCTTTTCCATCGCGATGCGCTGCTCGATATAGGCGAAATTGTCGACCCGGAGCCCGAGCCGCTCGAACACGGCCAGCGCGGTCACGAAGGTGCTGCCATCGGGAAGATCGACGCTTACTCTCTTGCCATCGAGATCCCGCAAATTGCGGATCCCCACCGGGGCGATGACCTGCATCTCCTCGTTGTACAGCTTGGTGACGTAGGTGAGCTGCTTTCTGAGGTCGCGCGCAATGCCCTTCTTCTCGAGATAGTCGAGCGAGTCGGCGCGCACGACGCCGATATCGACGCCCTGCAGGAACAGGATGTCGGCGATGCTTTGCACGGAACCGCGTCCGACGATGGG
>Ga0137413_10000673_pt1 | contig 12030 bp, 29 predicted proteins | sample CZODoug2_1_16fun_FD_108280 | JGI IMG/M metagenome (GOLD analysis project Ga0137413, IMG submission 108280) | Vadose zone soil fungal communities from Angelo Coast Range Reserve, California, USA - CZODoug2_1_16fungal (Illumina Assembly) | ecosystem: Environmental > Terrestrial > Soil > Vadose... | reverse complement strand
TCGCTCATCAACAATACCTGTGGTTCCCCCACCACGATCACGAACACAATTCCCGGAACAGGCTTCACGCTCACGCCGGGAGCATCCTGCACCTTCCAAGCTATCTACCAGCCAGTGGTTCCGAACTTCACAAACACCGCTTCTGTGTTCTTCTCGCCGGGAGCGAGCAACCCAGATACGCTCAGTCTCACAGGAAACTCTACGGGTCCTGCGGCACCAAACACGATTATGCTTGCTGGAACGATGAGTTCTAGCGGAACGGTGGTCACAAAATGAAACGATTACTCGCTATAGCGGTAATCTTCCTCATCGGCTGGTACGTTGGGGCACAAACGCTTGCTCCGCCGTGGCAGGTAGGCGTACCCAACGCAGCTACTCACACGGCTTGCACTGTTGCTGTCGGTCTGACGCAGATGTGCCTTGCCTCGGACGGATTGTGGCTATCGGTTAACGGAGCGGCTTATGTGCAGGTGCAAACAGGGACATCCGTAGTGGGCGTGACATCCATCAGCGTGAATGGAAGCGCTCCCCTGAGCGGAGCGATTTCGCTTACAATTCCAAGCAAGGCTGTAACGACTTCGACCACGACGATTCAATGAGGAGATGACAGCAATGTGGACATACCTAGCCGCACATCAGACGATTTCAATCTTGGTTACGTACTATATTCTCAGCGCGGCAGTTGGTTCCTTGCCTATGCCTGATACAGCCTCAGGAAAGTTCTATCGCTGGTTTTTCGGTTTCTCAAATGCGCTGGGAGCTAATTTGGCGCGGGTATGGGCTTCCAAATTGCCAAAGGATGACGCGAATCCTGTTGCATCCATAGGAAAGTAATCGCATACTCAACCCACATGCCCAGCGAACCCAACGGAGCAATCTGGAAGTATATAGCCATCTCAGCCTTGAGCGTTTTGCTTGGCATGGCCATGCAGATATTCCGCACTCCCGCTGTCGTTCCCATCCCTTCCGATACCGTCTATGAGAAAGAATTAAATCTGCGGGTGCTGGAACTCCAGTCGAAGATTGACACGCTAACCAGTGAGGTTTCAGCCTTGCGGCAGAGCGTCAATCAATTAAGTACTGATACAGCAGGTATCGCAGCGAAGGTAGGAGTAACGGCGCATCCGGTGACGGCACCAGGAAACCATTAGGGGGTTCGGTGGATGCTCAAACCGTCGTGGTGGCAGCGCTCTCGGCAATCTTTGGAGGAGGCATCATCTTCCGGTTCGGCAAAAAGGAGACGCCCACGCATGAACTGGAAAAGGAGCTTAAGAAATACTTCGGCGACCGTTTCGATGGTATCGCTAAAGAGATTGAGAAGCTCTCCTGTAAGGGCGACAAGCAAGATGAACGTCTAGCGGAATTTTACAAGGAGTTCACGGAGTTGCGGATAGATTTAGCCAAGCGATTCGGGCGAAACGGACACGACTAGGAGGCAATATGGGCGGCGGAGGCCACAAGCCGGGGGAAGTTTTTCAGGTCAAGTGCGTTGCGAAGGACGGGCCAGAAGTTACCTTCCTTTCCAACGAAGTCTCGATTTCGGCCATTTTCCACCAACAGGAAGACGTGGATTACTACAACTTGGAGCGCAATTATGTGGTTACTTTCGTACCTGTTGCTCCTCAGCATTTATCTGGCGAGACAGGCTCCGGATCACAGTCCGGCACTTAGGCGTTTCTTCGACGTTCAACTGCTCGGGAACCTTGCGATTGAGACTGGGCAATACATGCTCGGTTGGCAGTCGCCAGCCTATACCATCATTTATGACGGATTCACGCTAATGATGTTCACCGCTTCGGCAGGAGTTGTATGGGAAGCATGGAGAGTCTCAGTATCCTCGCAGAAGGCATCGCTACCGCAATCCTAGCCTGCCTGACGCTGCTTCGGGCAAGGCATGGCACTTTACTGGCTCTGGGAGTCTTATGGGCGCTAATGGCTTTGCTGGACTTTGTGCTGCTTTGGAAGCCGGAGTGGGAAACTCTCCGCGATTCTGGAAGTTACATTCTCTTTATTTCGGCCATGCTTTGGATTTGGGCTAGTCGCTGGCTGGCCCCTCATCACCCACCTCAATCAACTGGGCAATAACTTCTAGCTGATGGTCGCCTGAACCCCAGATTGCCTCGCGGGTCCCTCGCGGCATGATGATGCAGCCTTCGCTGGCAGCGCCGGGATGTTCTTTTGAATCCCCGTGGATTAGGAAATCGCTTCTGCCAAGCATGTCATCGTCTGCAAAAGGCTCTAGATGCATCGCGAATGGTCCATGTTTTGGCGAGTTTATCGGCGGCATAATCGTGTACTTGCCTACTGGGATTGGCCCCATGTTGGGCACATGCTGGGCGTCAGGGTCGTTCTTAGCTATGCCCAGCCCTGAATAACCCACGGCGATTACTTTTCCTGTGGCGTCGAGCATCTGGCCAGTGGCTTGAACATAAGTGTACATGGCTAGTTCACAAAGTAATCTGGAGCACCCATCAGCCACTGCTCACGCAAATATCCCAATTTGTCCTCAGCGTTCTCATAGCCGAAATCCACCAGAAACTTTTGTCCAGCTTCTTCCAAAGCCAAACATGCGTCATCCTGTGCCCTTGTCGTAGGCAAGGACAGCAAGTCACGCCATTTCCCATACTCGCTATCAGAAATTACCCTTAATCGTTTCATGGCAGTGATTCCCCTTTCAAGGATGTTCGCCGGTCTGTGCTGATGCACTGTTCCGTTTGGCGTAACCGTTATACGCGCCAGCAAACACCCATGAAAAGAGGGGCTTCTCCAGCCCGGATAGCCCCTTTAGGAAAAGACGAATACACTCCCTTCTAGGCGGTAACTTCTGCTGCAAATCGAACGGGGATGGAAATCTTCGTCATCATCCCCGCCCCCGAGCCATCATCCCCGAATGAACATCTTGTTCACTCACCGGAATTGCAGATAACTCAGCTAGGAAGTCCTTTGGGCCGCGCCCCCTAGCCCTATCCGAGCACAGACACGGCCCTATTCCCACCGGACAGTGGAAATTCTAACCTACAGGCGGTGGTGCAAGCTCGTTCAGCGCAGCGACAATCGCATTGACGATGCCAGTCTTGCTGACGGTAGAGAGCACCTTATTGCCGGGGAAGTTGTTCGCCACCCACTGGTCAATGTCCGGCCCAATAGCCGCAAGCACCTGTTCCAACTTTTGCGCTCCCGAGCCTGTTGCCTGCCCAACCGCCGCCATCGTGGTTTCCGCCACAATCGCCTGCTTCACAATCTTGTTAAATAAATCGTTTGCCAAAGCAATCTCCGGGGCGAACTGGGGCAGCAAAGCCTCGGCTAGTACAACGGCTGTAGGTTCTGCTTTCTGCGCGATACCGAGCACTTTTCCGAAAAATGCGCCTACCTTCGAGAGCCAAGATTGATGCGGGGCCGGGGTTGGTGTCGTTGCCATTTGTTCCTTTCAGAAATAGAGATGCCGAATCACGCTTAATGCGATGTTACCTGCTAACTTGAGTTTCGTTACTGGGGCCATAAGTTGCTTCAATTCGTAGTCGAGAGCCGTGTGCACATCCGTCATAGAAGCAGCGCCTTCGCGGGTGAATGTGGCTGTATTCTGTGCCGCTTCAGTGAGAGAGTCAATGCCTTCCTTGATGGCAGGGTTATTTATTTGGGAATCTGCATCAACCAGTACCTTTTGGGCTTGCTGGGTTGCCACTGAAATACTCAACAAGTTTTTCTGTAAACTCCTCTGCGTTTCCAATAGAGCTGAGTTTTGCTGGTTGATGGCGTCTGTTGCGCTCGGTAATAGCTTGGAATTGATAGAGTTGTCCGTCTTGGATATGAACCTCGAAAATTTGCTCACAGCCACAGAGACATTCAACATGGCCTTGGAAACTTCTGTGGACTGTCGCTCGCTCGATTTCTCCCATGTTCCGCTCGCTTTCTCTAGGTGCGTTGCCGCTACACCTGCCACGATGATTGTCCTATCCAAGTTGCTCAGCGTTACTTCTAACTTTGGTTTTATCCGATAAGTCGCATAACTAGCGAAGCAGAAAAATCCCCCTATGGATACGAAACAAAAGCATTTACACAACAGAAGCAGTTTATTCACGCCTCCGCCTCCTGAATGCTCTCATTTCCCTTCCTCTCCGCTGTGCGGGACCGCAGGTTTTGGCTTCATCACGAAAATCAGGCTCTCATCTCTTGTGCCGGACGAGTACCCATAACTACTGAACTCACTTTCCTGTTGACGCACCCAGCCGCCCCGACAATTGTAGAACGCGCCTTTGTAGGTTTCGATGTCGCTCCCGCTCCGTAATTGCTCAATCACCTTTTCGTCGATTTTGGTTTCAGCGGTGAGCACGAACTGCGTAAGCCCATCTTCGATGTAGATTGCGGTTTTCACGGCTTCTCCTTTGTCTGCGGCTCGGGCTGGGCCGCGAGCTTCGCTTGAAGTTCTATAATTTGCTGCTGGTATCCGCAATCCATGTGCTGAACTATTTTCTCCTCGGCATCGCCCATCCAACCACTCTCACAGCGAGGAATCGCATCCCCGCAAATTGAGCAAATCAATGGCGTCCCGTCATCCCTAGTCCACGGCTCCCATTTTTCCTTCTCGAACGCTTCTCTTGCCTGCTTGGCGGCGGTGGCCACCTGCGATTCCAGTAGCTCCTCAAATTCAGCGATTACCTTTGCATCAGATTTGCCGAACACGAGTATGGCGGAAATCTCGCCGCGCAATTTGTATCGCTTGTCTCGCGTCTCGTCGCTTTCCCGCTCCTGCACGGGTGGGGCGGGTGGATGGCCACTCCGCTCATTGTGCTTTACGGCATCGTTTGCGGAATTATGTAAAGTTCCATCGTCCGCCCGGAATTTGTCGTTGTATTCGCCGTCAGACTCCCACATAAAGGGATTGTGTGGATTGCGAATGTAGGTCATTTGTCCTCCTTGTTGCGCGGCGACTGCACTCCGGGCGCTAGGGGTGGCGCTTGAACTTCTTTCCGCCCAGCGCGAGACTCATCACCCATGGAGCCAGTCGGCCCATCGGTACGTTCCAGACCATCCACAGCAGAATCGTTCTCATAGTTCCTCCGATATTCGCTGCATGGCGTTCGCCCATGATTGCAGGCGGTACAAGTCTCCAAGTGTTTCTGCGCTCCAAGCAATTTGGGCGTCGGTGGGGGCGCTACCGGGGCGGCGAGCAGGGCAAACTCTTCCACGCAATGCTCTGCCCATGACTTCCGCATCACGCATTCGTCATTGAGCTTGCTATCCAATGCCCAGCGGCCACAGTGACACCGCCACGAGGCTGGACGTTGCCAGACGACGATGTTGTGCTGCCAGAAAAAGCTGTGCATCCCTTCCAGCCGCATCTCCCGCTCCCAGTCGGTAAGCAGAGCCGCCAAATCGCTTGGATATGCGGTCGCTGATTGCAGATGCAACTTTTTCCACCACTCCCGCGCCCGTTCGTCAGAGTTCATAAGCCGCCCCCGTGAAATTCTTTTTAGTTGCAACCCGAGTCGCCTACGTGTTCACTTCCGCTCTATCGCCATGTGCAATCTCAGCGTGGGCAACTTCTACAACTTCGGCTGGCTCAACCGATCTCACCCAGTCGATGAGTTGGTCGAGCGTCCAATCGCCAACAGTGCAAACGTGGTGATTAAAAACATGCATCGTGGCGCGGCGCATATTCCCGATTCCATTCAAGCAAGGCCATTCCCCTTCAAGCCCCTTGCAGATACAAGGCAGCGTTACGGTTGAATCTGAAGCAGCGAATGGAAGATTCGTTATAAAATCCCCACAGTCCCCGTTCGCAGCTAGCCCCGCCAACATCATGGCGCACTTACGCCCACCGCCGCGATTACCGCGTTCCCACGGCAACGCCAACATTCTTCCTAACGCAATCGCATCACTGAGTCTCATCGTTTTTCTCCTTTTGAACTTTCCTACAAAATCCGCTCGCCCACCGGGCCGCCCCTACGTGCCTTCGCGGCTTTTCACACAGCTCGGGGCCGCATCAGCTTTCGGCTATCGCCCATCGGCAAGCGTGGTGTGGGCATCACTGGCCCACATAATAATCCCTGCTAAATGTTTGTCAGTGTGTCCTGCCCGGAACTCGCACTGGCCACCTTCCGGGTGTCTTTGCTGGCAACGCTTGGTAAGCGTTGCGTTGGTTTTTACGATGGCTGCATCTAAAGCGTCAGCAGCATCCGTGAAGCTATCGCGTGGAGCGATGGTATTGCACATTTCGTGGAGAGCCAATTTAGCGGCGGCACGTAAGGAAATATTGTCTTTTTGTAAATCCCACGCCGTATAACATTCTCGGCAGAGTTCGTGTTCAGCTATAAGTTGATAGACGGGGCGCTTTTTGCATGTAGTGCACAATTTCTGATTGGCAACCGCTTGGCCCGTAAACCAATTCTCCACAGCATCTTGGATAGTTTCTGCCAAATCTTTCGCAGCCACATCAATGGGCTGCTGACTATTTGATCCTTCCAAGAAATATTTCGCCAATTCTTCGCATTTTCCGTCGTACATTTATTTCTTCCCTTCCGTTTTCCAGACTTGATCGACGTACCAGCAGCTAAGGATGCGATGGGCGTTGTCGTAGAAAGACTTTGCCGTGGCTTCGTCTTTGGAAGCGAATAGCCCACAAAGAGCAACTTCGCCATCCACGCGACCAACGAGCTCAACAAGCCATTCCGTACCAGGTTTGTGCAACCGCAACGGTAATTCGTTCATTGGTTCCCCCTTGCTTCATTCTTTTGCTCCAAGATTCTTTCCGCATAATCCGCTACGCAGTTGGCCAGTTCGGGAGGGATGGTCGCTGCTTTCGCTGTCGCTTCCTTCCGCTCTTTAGACTTCGAGGAGTTCCACGTAAGGTCAAATTGCCGACGATATTTCTTGATTGCTTCTCGGTCGCCGCTGCGCTTTAGTTCGTTCACCAGCTTGCTATTTCCCATCACCATGTTTTTACGAATTCCCTGTGGAAGCAGGGGTGGGACAAGGCTTCCCCACAAGTAGAACGGCCCGCAGTGGTCAGTCGCTCTACCTACAAAGTCCTGTGCATGGCGCACATTTTCCATGATGTACGGAACGCCGGCCGATTCTGCCAATGCGCGGGCGTGATTAAACAGCTTGATTCCGGATTCCGGGTATGGTGGCTCAGGATGAAAATGCCGCATCCCAAACAAAGAAAAATCTTCACATGGGGAACTGCTCGCAAGCGCATCGATGCGAATCCATCCATGCACCGGAATCCAGATGTGTCGCGGCTTGGCCTTGAGCAATAGCACGTCACACAGCCTGAAGTGGAAACCCTGAGGCGCTCCCGGAGGGTCCGGAGGTTCAACTAAATCCACGCCCACGCACTCCCATCCTCGCGCAGCGAAAGCGCGTGACCATCCCCAGCGACCGCAAAATAAATCAAGCAATCTCATCGCGCTTTGCCCTCGCTGGCTACGGCTTTGGCTGTGTGCTGGCCATGTTCAAATTCCTGCGCTACTCGTTCCCGCTCTCCATCCACGTAAGCTATGAGTTCAGCGAAGCATGGTTCGCATTCGTCTATCGGCTTGCCGTGGTCGCATAAGATAATTTGCTCGCTCATGTCTGCTCGGCCTCCCGCCCGCTCACCCCTTGTCTCCCAACCATTGCGATAGCCATACTTTTGCTTCGCCATTCAAAATCTGCCTATTAGTGAAACGCATTACTCGCCAGCCGAGCATTTGGGCCAGCCTGTCTTTCTCGTATTGTTGCTCCAAAGCCTTGCCCCGCATGTGGCCTCCGCTCCATTGGCCGCCATCGCATTCATAGCCTATCTTGCAGGTCATGTCAGCTATGTCGAAGCGGTACCGCCTATCCAAGTGGAACCTGTATTCCCAGCGGTAATCATGCCAAGCTCCTAACTCTCGTAAGTGCTTCAGAAGCAACTCCTGGGCTATAGTTCGCTTCACTTCAGCGCCTCAGCCACAATCGCCAGATATCTGTGCCCTACCTGCACGCCCAATATCCGCAATGGCCCAATTCTCCTGCCATGCTTCGCTCGCCATGCTGCCTTGTATCTATTGCGAAATGCACGGCTTGCCCAGTTGCGCTTCATGCTCGTTTTACCTCATCGGCGAATAACACCCCGCTTCGATAAGTGCTCACCTCGTAAGTCAAAGGGCAAGGGCCTAGCGCCGTAAACACCCGCGTAATCACGCCCCTTCCATGATATTTATCCGATTTGGTTCTGCCTCCACGAACTGACCTCTTCAACTCCCAGCGCACTCTATCTCCCTTTTTGAGCTTCAACATTCCCTCCGCTTCGTCCACATCACTTCTCGGTGGTGCCTTTGCCGATGACAGGCGTTTGCTCTATCTGCCATCGAATGTGACCATCGTACATTTGTGCAGCGTCGCCCGTCCGGTAGAGGCGTATCGAAGCAGTCACAACGCAGGTGCTTCCGTCCGCCTCGCATGTGGTCCATGTCGCCTGAATCCTCAGCAACGTATCCGCCACAGAAGCAACACTTACCTTCGGCTGCACGAAAAACTCTGGCACGAATGTCGCTACGGTCAATGCCCCTGCGGTACCAATGCCCGGCAAGCGAGATGTAAGACCGCTTTTTTCCGTCTCGTAGGTCGGCTGCTTGATACGCCCTTTTAGTTGCTTCCTCATCGCGCCTATTCTCCAACATGCTCGTCTGTGCCCATAATATGCGCTTGGTCTGCTCGTTCCTCCAGCCAGCCCCGCACATCGAATGTCTCCATTGCCTTGTCCAGCGCCTCGGCAAAGAGCGTAGGATTGTCCTGTAGCTCCAAAAGCCATGCCTCTCGCCGAGCATGAAACCTGCTATAGCCAAGTTCGTCGGTATCGAAGATGATTCTCTTCCGCTTCTCCTGGTTCGCTACTCGCTTTTTGGCCGTGCGCCTCGGGAATACCACTGGCTCATCGTCTCCGATGTGCTCCAGCATCCATTTCCAGTTGCTCTTTAGTTCCGCAAACTTCATTACAAATCCTCGCCCACTTCCCGCTGTCTCTTGGGCCAGATGTCTGCCTGAACCTCTTTATTGGCCTCTGGCTGCGCTTGGGAAGGCATTACAGCCACTTTAGGCTCCGGCTTAGGCATGGAGGCTTGCAATAGAATCTCTTCAGCTGTACGCCCCTGCTCAAGAAGTCCGCATTGCTCCTCGGAAGGCAATTTCCCGCCGTTCAGCCGTTGGAAATGGGCCACTTTCTCCTCCAGAGTGCCAATCTTAGCTTCAGAAAGCTTGGCCTGTTCGCTCGGCTCGTACTGCTCCACCATAAACTCTTCCTGCACGTACAGCCCATCCGTCGCTGGATAAGCCTTCCTGACTGCTTGTGCCGTCGCACACTTGCCGAGCATGAGCCGGGGCATCTGGCGAACCAGTGGAGCATTGTCCACGTTAGGGTATATCTCCTCCCAGAACACCTGACCGACAGTCGGCCTATCGTCGCCTTTCTTATAGGCTTCGACCTCGGCAAACTCTGGCACCTTGATTTTATGCTTTGCTTTCGTCACCCACTGTGCGTCTCCGCGCTCATCCTTGCCCCAATATCCCTCTGTCCATTCGACCTCAATCATCGGCCCGAAAGTTACCTTGCTGATGGAGCCAAAGTGCTTCTTATGGTCCCGCGCCGCGATGTGCAAAAGGCCATTGATGCCAACGATTGGAATCCAGCGATAGCCTTTCACCCATTTCTTCGTTATCGGGTCTTTCTTATCCATGTTGCGGTCGGCTCGCTTCACGAACCAAATCTGTCCACGGAACGGGTCGAGCTTGTACCGCCGTGCCACGCCCAAGCAAAATGTCAGTTCCTCATTCGTTGCGCCTTTAGCGATGTGGTTGCGTACTAGGTCTACTTCCTGCTCGCTAAGTTCCCACGGCTTCTTGGTTGGGGCAGGAATGTGGATAACGGCAGGTGGCTTTTCCTTGCGCTGGCGCTTTGGCTTCTCCGGCAACCCTTCTTGCTGCTTTTCGCTGGTCATGGCTTGCGCTTTCCAGTCTTGCTTTCCGAGAACTCAATTACATCGTAGGGGACGGGGCGATTGGTTTGCCCGCTGACAAGTAGCTGCATCTTGACCGTGCGGAGTATTTCCCGCGCCTGAGAAGCTATTGCATCGGCGTGGCCCGGCAGCAACTTCTTCGTTTTTACTTTATTCAGGACTTCCCATAGGGAATTTTTCAGATTAACTGCCGAAAGATTCGTTGCACCGTTCATAGTTCTTTCTCCTTCTTCTCTCTTGATTTACAGGGTTCCAAGCGTGCCTTCCCGCTTGGGCGTATCTTTCAAATCGGTCGGGCATTTGTCTCTTTATTTCAGCCCGCAACTTCATCAAAACTTGATAGGCTCCAGCAAATCCACCAAACTTACTAAGCCTCCGATTCCTGTCATACTCGCGTTTCCATGCTTTGTACCAGGGCTGCTGGCAATACTTCACATGCTTAGGCATTCGCTTCTTGCGCTCCTTAGCAGCCTTTATAGGGTCATAAGTACGTTTGAAATAAGCGGCTTTGCTCACCCGTAAGCGTTCCTTGTGCCTTTTGCGATACTCCCTGTCGTAGCGAGCCTTACGAAGGCGATTCATTTTCCAGCCCCCTCCTTGCGCTCGACCCGCCCCGCCAAATACAAATCAACCGCATAGTTCATTTGCCAAGTAATCGTCATCCCTTCCGCCAATGAAATCTTATGCAATTCGGCGTAACGCTTTCTTGTTATTCTCACGGGGATTGTCAATTTATTGCTTTTGTTGGCCATGTGGAATACCGTAGCAGAATACCTACTTTTGTGTCAAGCTAAATCTCAGGCTATTTCGCGACCTGTGCAAAACTTGCTGCTAGAGCTTTCCGCTATTTGCCCAACGAGGCAATGCAAGGTCTTTATAGTCGAAGTTTTCTAAACGCGTGCGTTTTTTCTCGGTTTCTTTCGGGTCAATACTGGCTGGCCGTTTATCGAGTTCCGCTAGAAGTCTGATTCGATTGCCTTCAGCCCACGCCTGCATGAGTTGTATGCCTTCTAGGTGCTGCGCTGACTTGCCGAACAGTCGTAATGAGGCTTCCTCAGCGAATGGCCGAACTAAATCCTGGATTGGCGGGCCGTTCAACACATAGGCTGCGGGATTCTCGGCGGGATACCGCTGGTCCGACATCCGTTTGTGGACATCGGCTAACTTTGGCATGAACTCGCACTCGTTCATACAGCGCTCGAAGGCATGGTCAACCTGATACGCTGTACAGTTCCTCAGGGCGTGGAGGAAGATGTTAATTTGTTCCTCGTCCTGGGGTTGATTGAAATGTGTCCCCAGCTTGTCCATCCATCTCAGCACGGATTCTCTCAATGGCCTGTTTTGTGATTGCTCTTTTTTGCTCATTTTTCGTAGTTCCTTTCGCAGGTATTTCCCGCCAACGTCGGCCATTGAGCCATGTCGCTGGGTAGGGTATCTTGTCCACATCGGCCCATTGATTGGTATGGGTCCAGCCTTCCACTCCGGCCAATATCTCTCCGAGGTTTCCATCACACACCCCTTTCACCCATGCTTTGATTGCTTCGTCCTTTGCGACCTTGCGGGGGTACTTACTCCAAAAGATGTGGAACTCAGCCGATCCCATCAGTTTTTTTGATGGGGAAAAGGGTTTCTCTTTCTCTGACTCTTTCTCTACCTCTGTCTCTGGTATAGCATCTTGATAGCACTCTGCTAGCACGATGCTAGCATCACCCTCAAACCATGTGGAACAGTCTGAAAGTAAAGCAATTACGCGATTCTCAGAAATACGCAAGCGGAACGCTAGCACGTCGCTAGCGGGGAGGTACCCATTTTCCTCACTGGCAATGAGCCAGAGCATAATCAGCCCTTTGGCAGACTCGCCGGAGAGCTTGTGCCAATCAGGGTCGTCTAGTATTTCGCGGTAGAGTTTAATCCAGGGTGGTTTGCGGAATTTGTAATGCTGGAACTTTTCCCAATTACGTATGCGGAGTTTCACTAAGCGCTCCTCAGCAAACAAGAACCTCGCCAGTGCCGCGCTCGTTTGCTGAGGGTTAACTCAGTTGGCTTGAACGCG
>Ga0137413_10000667_pt1 | contig 12066 bp, 10 predicted proteins | sample CZODoug2_1_16fun_FD_108280 | JGI IMG/M metagenome (GOLD analysis project Ga0137413, IMG submission 108280) | Vadose zone soil fungal communities from Angelo Coast Range Reserve, California, USA - CZODoug2_1_16fungal (Illumina Assembly) | ecosystem: Environmental > Terrestrial > Soil > Vadose... | reverse complement strand
GCGATCACCGGCCCGGGACCGGATCGCGGGCCGGTGTTTCAGGAATTCGCGCTGTTCCCCTGGAAGAGCGTGCTCGGCAACGTGATGTATGGCCCGCGCCAGCAGGGCGTGAAACATGCGCAAGCCGAGGCGCAGAGCCGGGCGCTGATCGAAATGGTCGGGCTCAAGGGCTTCGAGAATTTCTATCCCAAGGAACTGTCGGGCGGTATGAAGCAACGCGTCGCGCTGGCGCGGACGCTCGCCTACCATCCCGAAGTGCTTCTGATGGATGAGCCCTTCGGCGCGCTTGACGCCCACACGCGGACGCGGCTGCAGAACGATCTGCTCAACATCTGGGAACGCGACCGCAAGACGGTGCTGTTCGTCACTCATTCGGTCGAGGAGGCGGTGTTTCTCTCCGACAAAGTCGTGATGATGACGCGCTCGCCCGGCCGCATCCGGCAGGTCGTCGATATCGATCTGCCGCGTCCCCGCCGACGAACCGAGTTGCTGCTCGATCCGCGCTACCAGAAATATGTTGTCGACATCGAACGCATGTTCGACGACAGCGGTGAAGACGAGATACGGCCATGATCACGGGCCGGACTCTGCTCGTACGTCTGGCGCCTTTTCTCGCGTGCCTCGGCCTGCTCGCGGTCTGGCAGGCCGCGGCGCTCGCTCTCAACAACGACAGCTTTCCAACCGCGCTGGAAGCGATCCGCGCGGTTCCCGCTATCCTCGGCGATAAGGACGCCTTGATCAACATCCTGGCCTCGCTTCGGCGAATGGTGATCGGCTTCGGCATCGCCGTCACCGTCTCGATCCCGCTTGGGCTCCTGATGGGTCGCAGTCGTGCGGTCGCCTCGTTCTTCAATCCGCTTCTGATGGTGATTTACCCGGTGCCAAAGGCGGCGTTGATGCCGATCATCATGCTCTGGCTCGGTGTCGGCGACCTCTCAAAAACGCTGGTGATCTTTCTCGGCGTCAGCCTGCCGGTGATCTATCATAGTTTTGAGGGCGCCAAGGCGGTCGAGGAAAAGATGCTATGGTCTGGCGCTGCGATGGGTCTCTCGGCTGTCGAGCGCCTGGTCCGGATCGTGCTGCCGGCGGCGTTGCCGGAAATCCTGACCGGCTGCCGCACCGGACTCGTGCTGGCGCTGATCACGATGATCACCAGCGAGATGATCGCGCGCCAGTCCGGCGCCGGAAACATTCTGTTCAATGCGCTCGACATGGGCGAATATGACATCGTGTATGCGATGATCATCATCGTCGGTGCGATGGGGATCGGGCTTGATGCGCTGTTTGAACGAATGCGCGCACGGCTGGTGCGGTGGTCGGAACCGCAATTCGATATTCCGCTGAGCTTTTCATGAACCCTCGCGCCGCCACGACGGATCTCCTGCTCGGATCGGCGCCGATCGCGCTTCTGATCCTGGTTTGGCAGGCACTCGTGTCGTTTGGCTATGCGCCGGCGACGCTGTTGCCGCCGCCTGGCCAGGTGTTTTGGCGCATGATCCAACAGCTCTTGAGCGCTACGTTTCGCCAGGACATCGAGGCGACATTGTTCCGGCTGTTCGCGGGCTTTGCCATCGCGGTCATCCTCGGCGTCGCGATTGGCTTGGCCGCGGCGGCGAGCCCGCTGATCAACGCGACGGTCCGGCCGATCGTGCGGGTCTTGGCGCCGCTACCGAAGGTCGCGCTCTATCCGGCGCTGTTGTTGCTGCTCGGTTTCGGCCACGAATCCAAGATCGTGCTGGTTGCCGCGGATGCGCTGTTTCCGATCCTGCTTTCGACCTATTACGGCGCATCGACCGTGGAGCAGAAACTGATCTGGTCGGCAATGGCGGCGGGGACACCGCGCGGTGAAATCCTGTTCAAGGTGGTGCTGCCGGCTGCAGCGCCGTCGATCTTGACGGGTTGTCGCATCGGACTCGTGATTTCCTGTATCGTGGTGTTTCTGGCCGAGATGATCACTTCGACCGACGGTCTGGGCCATGTCCTGGTTACGGCGGCGCGCACGTTTCAAGCAGTCGACATGTTCGTGCCGCTGATCACGATTTCGCTTTTGGGGCTGATCCTGAATGGTGCGTTGCAAGGATTGAGATCGTATTTGCTGCGCGGCTTTCCGGAAGTCTGATAAATAACGTTCGTAGGAGAGGAAGCATGCTGGCGGACCGCATCGAAGCGAAATGGATCGACGCGTTCTGCGAGATTTTTGAGCGCTGCGCGGTCAAGGCGGGCGACACGGCCGCCATTCTCTCGGAGACACAGTCCCGCGCGCTCAATGTCCACCTTGCAGAGCTGGCCCTGTTGCGGATGGGCGCACGACCGTTTCACGTTATCGTGCCGACACCGCGCAATCGGCAGATCGTGCCGATCCGCTCGACCGGGGCGAGCGAGGCCATCCAGCGTTTGGCGCCGGTCGTCGCGGCGCTGCAGCAGGCGGGTTTTGTGGTCGATTGCACCATCGAAGGCCTGATGCACGCGGTCGAGACACCCGAGATATTGAAGGCTGGCGCACGCATTCTCGTGATATCCAATGAACATCCCGAAGCGCTCGAACGCATGGTGCCGGACAGCGCGCTGGAGAAGCGGGTGCGCGCGGCGGCCAAGATGTTGCGCGGGACCAAGCGCATGCGCGTGACTTCGAAGGCCGGCAGCGATCTCGACGTCGATATGGTTGGCGCCCAGACCGTCGGCGTCTGGGGTTGGACCGACAAGCCTGGCACGCTGGCGCACTGGCCCGGCGGGATCGTCGTGAGCTTCCCGAAGAGCGCGACCGTCAACGGCACGTTGGTGATGGCGGCCGGCGACATCAACCTGACCTTCAAGCGCTACCTCGCTTCGCCAGTCAAGATGACGTTGAAGGACGACTACGTCACAGATCTGGAAGGCGAGGGGGCCGATGCCGCGATGATGCGCGCCTATCTCGCGGCCTGGGGCGATCGTGAGGCCTATGCGGTGTCGCATGTTGGCTTCGGCATGAATCCTGCCGCGCGCTACGAGGCGCTTTCGATGTACGACCAGCGCGACACCAACGGCACCGAACTGCGCGCGGTGTCCGGTAATTTCCTGTTCTCCACCGGTGCGAACGAATTTGCCGGGCGCTACACCGCCGGCCATTTCGACCTGCCCATGATGGGAACGACGATCGAGCTCGATGGTGTCGCGGTGGTGCGCAACGGCGTGCTGCAGGACGTGTTCGGCTGACTGTTACAACACCGGCGGCCGAGCCAGCCCGACATGCCGGAGCATGTCGACCATCGCGGCGAGGCGTTTCTCCCGATAGGCATCGATATCGAGGCCGGAATAGTCGAGGAAGCCGGCGCCGGTGCGAAGCCCGATGCGGCCTTCTTCCATGTTGCGTGAAATCACCTCCGGCGCGCGATAGCGGTCGCTGCCGAGTGCGCCTTCGAGATAACGGCTCGCGTAATACAAAATGTCGCCGCCACCCCAATCGATGAATTCCAACAGCCCCAGCACCGCATAACGGAAGCCAAATCCGTAACGGATCGCCTTGTCGATATCTTCGGCGCTGGCGACGCCTTCCTCCACCATCCGCGCTGCCTCGTTCATCGCGAGCGCCTGGATGCGCGGTACGATGAAGCCGGGTGTGGCGGCGCATACCACCGGCACCTTGCCGATGCCTTCGAGCATCGCCTTGACCTCGGCGACAATAGCCGGATCGGTTGCTTTCCCGGGCGAAATCTCGACTAGCGGAATCAGATAGGCCGGGTTGAGCCAGTGGACGTTGAGAAAGCGTTGGGGATGTTCAATCGCGCCGGAGAGATCATCGACCAGGATGGTTGATGTGGTAGATGCGATGATCACTTCCGGACCGACCGCTTTCGACGCCGCCGCCAGGACTTCGCGCTTCAGCTCGACCACTTCCGGGACGCCTTCGAATATGAGGCCTGCCGAAGCGAGCGCGGCGGAACTGCTTTCGGCGGGAACGACCGCGACACGAGCTATAACGGCCTGTGCATCCGCTTCCGTCAGCAGTCCAAAGCGCACCAGGCTGGCCAACGTCTTTCTGACTTCGTCGAGGGCTTCGACTTCCAGCTTTGAAAACTGTTCGGCCGGACGCGACTTGACATCGACCATGGTGACGGCGTGACCTGCATAAGCGAACGCCACGGCGATGCCGCGGCCCATGCGGCCGGCGCCGAGACAGGCGATGGGAGGACGCGAGGTCATGGGTCGAAACCTTCTCGAAGCAGGGTCTGCAATTCGGCGCGATGAAGATTGCCAAAGCCGAGGCTCGCCAGCGTACGGCCTGCTTTGGCAAAATCCTCACCGCAGATCGTGCCACCGATAGCGAGGAAGGCCTTGGCCAGCGGAGTGGCGACACCAGCGAGTTCAGCGACCGAAGTCAGAAACGACAGACCAAGCCGCAAATCCTCCCGCATATAACGGTGCTCGGTCAGCACGATCCGCTCGCGCCAGTCGCCGGAGTCGGTAAGGCGGTCGTGCGAGCCGCGGCCGTACATCCAGACATCGCCTTCGGTCGCGTAGTGGTGAGCCAGCGGAAAATGCGGAGCGCCGTAGCCGAGCGCTTCGCGCACGGCGATACGCTCGGCATCGAGCGCGCTGGTAACCCGGCGGATCGCGGCTTGCGTTCCTTCCTTGTGAATATCCCAGCGCTCAAAATGCTCGATCGGTCCGGCGTTCATCACGATGAGCGGCGGATGAATGATAGGGCCTGCGTTCATCAGCGCGCCCGAAAGTGCATCCCCGCAGGGCTCGATCACATCACGGAATGCCCTGCCAATGATATCGAGTGCATGGTCGGCCGCATGAAGTGGAAACACGCCGACCGGCAATCGCTTGGCGCGGGTCGTGATGGCGACCTCGAACGGGCCGTGCTTGCGCGTCAGCCAGGGCAAGGTGCCGGTCTCCGCGAAGCTTACCTCTGCGCGATTGCCGGCATCGTGTGCGGCGCTCGCAAAGATCATCGAGCCGAAGGTCGCGGGCGGTAGAAATACCACCTGTCCGTCGCGCAGATGCGGGGCAAGTCGTTTGGCGATATCGGCCTGCGCAAAAGCCGGCGTTGGGCACAGGATCAGTTCGGCGTCCTGGACTGCCTCGGCGATATCTGTCGTTACCAACGCGAGCTTGACGTCATGACGCCCACTGTGATCCTTGACGGTGATGCGCGAGCCGGCCTCGCGATGCGCCGCGACGGCAGCCGCATCGCGCCGCCACAGACGGACATCGTGGCCCTGAAGCGCAAAATCCCCCGCCGCGGCGAGCGAGCCATTGCCGCCGCCCAGCACCGCGATCCTCAAGGTGCTTCTCCTTCTCCAGCCGTGCGCGCATCAAGTTGTTTCAACATGAAATGCTGCACCTTGCCTAGCGCCGTCCGCGGCAGATCGTCGACGAAAACGATTTCGCGCGGCACCTTGAAGCGGGCGAGTTGTATTTCGACATGCGCTCTCAGGCCCTCCGCATCGACCAGACATCCCATCCGCCGGATCACATAGGCGACCGGCACCTCGTCCCAGCGCGGATCAGGGCGGCCGATCACGCCGCATTCAGCTACTTCGGGATGTTCGAGTAGCACGCGTTCGACCTCGGCCGGATAGACGTTTTCGCCACCGGAAATGATCAGATTTTTCTTGCGGTCGTGGACCCAGAAATAGCCGTCGGCATCGCGGCGGCCGATATCGCCGGTGCGATACCAGCCCTCATGCAGGGCTTGCCGCGTTGCCTCCTCATTGCCCCAATATTCGTAGAACACGTTGGGGCCGCGCACCGCGATCTCTCCCGGCGTCTCCGGCGGCAATTCGTTGCCGGCATCGTCGATAATCGCCGCTTCGCAACCCAGGCCAGCGAGACCGGTCGAACCCTCGCGGGAGAGATCCCCGCCGAGCCGCGTATAGACCGCGATCGGGCAGGTTTCGGTCGAGCCATAGACCTGCAGCACCGGAATCCCGCGCGCGACGACGCGGTCGATCAAATGTTGCGGCACGATCGTCGAGCCCGTGGCAATCGCTTTCAGCGAAGACAGATCGGCCGCTGTCCAGCGCGGATGATCGGATACGGCCTGGATCGTCGCGGGCACCAGCACCGTCAGGGTGGGGCGGTCGCGCTCGATTGTGGTGAGGGTTGCGTCGGGCGTGAAGCGCGAATGGATCGTGACCGTTGCGCCGTGATGCAATGCGGGTGTGGTCTGGATGTTGAGGCCGCCGACGTGAAAGAAAGGTAGCACGGTCAGCACATGGTCGTCCGAGGTAAGGCCATGCATGTGCTGGCTCATGACGCCGTTCCACAGCAACGCCTCTTGCCGCAGCACCGCGCCCTTTGGACGCCCCGTTGTGCCTGAGGTGTAGACGATCAGCAACGGGCAGGACAGATCGGTATGTGGATTACGGCCGTCGCCATGCGCTTGCGTCAGCAAGGCGTCGAAGTCGCGTCCGGCGGGCGGTGTGAAGTCGAAACCAACGACCGCCGTCTCAGGCAGGCGTTCCCTGAGTGCGGGCACAATCGCTGCAAACGCGTTTTCCAGCACCAGCACCTTGGCCGCTGCATCGGACAGGATGAATTCCTGCTCGGCAACCGCAAGCCGCCAGTTCAACGGCACCAGGATCGCGCCGAGCCGCGCGCAGGCGTAAAGCAGCACGAGGTAGTCGGGGCGGTTCAGGCTGAGGATCGCGACGCGATCGCCGCGGCCAACGCCTAGTTCTGACTTCAACGCGCGCGCCGTCTGCTCGATGCGGGCGCTGAACGCCGCGTAGCTCAGCGTCTCGCCCTCGAAATGGATGGCGGGCTTGTCAGGCGCGAAAGCCGCGTTGCGCTCGATCAGACTGCAGAGATCCACGCTCAGTCGTCCGTTTCGCCGGCCTCGTAAAGCGCCTCGCGGCCGATGCGGTCGAGGCAGAGCTCGGCGGTCCAGGGCAGCATGAGCGAACCACAGCGGCTGTCGCGATAAATGCGCTCCAGCGGCAGCGATTTCAGCATCGCCTGGCCGCCGCAGGTGCGGATCGCCAAGGTTGCTATCTCGTTCGCTCCTTCCATGACCGAATGCTGCGCGGCATAGGCGCGCAGCACCTGCTCCTTGCTCGGATTGGCGCGGGCTTCCGTGACCGCCTGAAACCAGATCGCCTTGATCTGCTCGAGCTTGATCTGCATCTGGGCCACCGCGATCTGCTTGGTCGGATACATGCGCCGCTTGACCGGTGGCGTGCCCGGCACCTCGCCTCGCAGGTACCGCACGGTGAAGTCGTAAGCAGCCTGGGCGAGGCCCATATAGGTCGGCGACAGCGTCAGGAACATGTGCGGCCATCGCATCGCCGCCTGGAAATAGACGCCGCGCGGCATCAGTGCCGCATCTTCCCCCACGAACACATCCCTGAACAACAGCGTGCGCGAGACCGTGCCGCGCATGCCGAGCGGATCCCAGTCGCCGACCACCGACACGCCGTCGGCGTTGGCGGGGATCGCGAGATAAAGCGTGTTGCGGCGCGAGGCCTTTTCGCCTTCGGCAATTTCGGTGCAGAGCACGCCGTAATAATCGGCGTGACCGGACAGCGACGCGAAAATCTTCTTGCCGTTGATGAGCCAGCCGCCCTTGGTCGGCTTGGCCTCGGTCCCGAACGCGACACCGCCGGCCGCGGCCGCTCCACCTTCCGAAAATGGCTGGGAATAGATCGCGCCGTCTTCAATGATGCGCTTGTAATGGGTGGCGCGGCGGCGCTCGTGCTCGGCGCGGGTCGCGGCATCGATATCGAGATCGTCGGCCAGCGGTCCGGACCACAGCGTCGAGCAGACGTGCATGTTCCAGGTCAGCGCGGTCGCGCCGCAATAGCGGCCGATCTCGGCAGCCGCGAGTGCGTAGGTCTGGTAGTCGGCGCCGAGGCCGCCATGTTTCTTGGGGATCGAGATGCCGAGCAGGCCGGCGCGATGCAGATCCCGGTAGTTCTCGATCGGAAATTTCGCGTCGCGATCATAGGCGGGGGCGCGCCCTGCGAATACCGTCTGGCCCAGTTCGCGGGCACGCGCGATGATCGCCGCCTGCTCGTCATGGAGGCGAAAAGCGCTGGGATCGAAGATCGGCGCGTCGATGGCGACTTTGTCGGTCGCGGCTGCGCTTTTGCTGACTTGCACTGTCATCTATGACTTCACCGTTTTCAGGAATTGATCCAGCGCCGCATTGAACGCGGCGGGGCGTTCCAGGTTGACGAGATGACCCACATTCTCCAGTTCGACGTAACTCGCTGCTGGCATGAAGCTCGCCATCTTCGCCATCATCGGCGCGGGCGCGTTCTTGTCCTTTGAGCCCGAGAGCACCAGCGTCGGAACCTTGATCTCCTTCAACGCGTGACGCTGGTCGAAGCCCAGCAGCGCCAGCATGCTGGCGCGATACGAAGCTTCGGGAACATGGGCCATGCAATCGCGGGCAAGCGCCATGCCACTTGTGTCGGGATCGTCGCCGACCAATTCTCTTACCAATGTCGGCGCCAGCGAAACCATGGTCTCGCCGCGATCGAGTGGGCCAAGCCGGGCATCGATAAAGGATTTCTGCCAATCGCCGTCAGCCTTGCCGAACGCCGGACTGGTCTGTGCCAAAACGATGGCCGCGGCCGTATCGGGATGTCTCACCATCCATTGCTGCACGATCATGCCGCCGATCGAATGCCCGACGAGAACAGGCCTGATCGCACCAAGCTGAACGAGAAAATCCTGCAGCGCGCCGGCCAGCGTTGCAATGCTGACCACGGGAAGCGGAGAAGACGCGCCGTAGCCGGGCATGTCCCATGCGATCGCGCGATAGCGATCGCTGAAGGCGTCGACCTGATCGCGCCAGGCCCGTGCCGCGCCGCCAATGCCGTGCAGGAAAATGAGCGGCGTCTTGGCGGGATCACCGGCCGCTTCGTAAGCAAAGCGGCCATCCCCGGTTTTTGCTGGCGTTATCATGCGCGCTGAAGCAACTCCTGTCTTTTGGCTTGGCAGATGCTAGCAGCCTAGCCGGTTTCTTGCAAAAGCTTGAAGTTTAAAATATACGCAAAACCTGACGCCCGTGAAACGACATCTGGGAGCCTGCGCATGTCCGGACTGCCGCGTTCCCCCCATGCGCTGATCACCGGCGGCGGCCGCGGCATCGGTCGTGAAGTCGCCGCCCATTTCGTGCGCGCGGGCGCCACGGTCACGGTACTGGGCCGCCATCGCGCCGCGCTGGATGACGCGATTGCCGCTGGCGCTGCGCATTTTGCAGCTGTTGCCGACGTCGCGGATCAGGCCTCGATCGCGGCGGCCATCGCGGAAGCGGCCGCCCGGCAGCCGATCGATATTCTGGTTGCGAATGCCGGCAGCGCGGAATCCGCCCCGTTTGCAAAGTCGGATGCGGCACTGTTTCGTCGCATGATGGACGTCAACTTCATGGGCGTGGTGCATTCGATCCAGGCTGCGCTGCCCTCGATGAAGCAGCGCCCCTTTGGCCGCATCGTCGTGATCGCATCCACCGCGGGCCTCAAGGGCTATGCTTATGTCAGCGCCTATAGCGCGGCGAAGCACGCAGTCATTGGCCTGGTCCGCTCACTCGCGCTGGAGCTCGCACAGACGCGGATCACCGTGAACGCGGTGTGTCCTGGTTTCACGGATACCGATCTCGTCGCCGGAAGCATCGACACCATCATGAAAAAAACCGGCCGCAGCCGCGAACAGGCGGTGGCTGAGCTTGCCAAGCACAATCCGCAAGGCCGGCTTGTGACCCCGGCTGAAGTCGCCGATACCGTGCTTTGGCTGTGCGGTGAGGGCGCTGGCGCCGTGACCGGACAGGCCATCGTGGTCGCGGGCGGCGAGATCTGAGATACCTGGACATAACGAACAAGAGATCAAGGGGAGATCGCATGAGCAGACCAGCCAATCCCGTCATAATCCCATTGGCAGAATATTCGCCCGAGTATTTTCTGCTCAATGTGGCGGATGGCGTCGCGACCGTGACATTGAATCGCCCCGAGCGAAAAAATCCACTGACCTTCGAGAGCTATCGCGAGTTGACCGATTTCTTCCGCGCCTGCGCGTTCGACGATGCGGTCAAGGCGGTGGTGGTAACCGGGGCGGGTGGTAATTTTTCCTCCGGCGGCGACGTGTTCGAGATCATCGGCCCGCTGGTCAAGATGGACACCAAGGGCCTCACGGCTTTTACTAGGATGACCGGCGATCTGGTCAAGGCGATGCGGGCCTGCCCGCAGCCGATCGTCGCCGCCGTCGAAGGCATCTGCGCCGGCGCCGGGGCCATCATGGCGATGGCGTCCGACCTGCGGCTCGCCGCCACGGGGGCCAAGGTGGCCTTCCTGTTCAACAAGGTCGGGCTCGCCGGTTGCGACATGGGCGCGTGCGCGATCCTGCCGCGCATCATCGGCCAGTCGCGCGCCTCAGAACTGCTCTATACCGGCCGTTTCATGACCGCGGAGGAGGGCGAACGCTGGGGCTTCTTCAGCCGGATCGTCGCGCCCGACCAGGTGCTGTCGCAGGCGCAGTCACTTGCGCAGGAGATCGCCCAGGGTCCGACCTTCGCCAACACCATGACCAAGCGGATGCTGGCGATGGAATGGGCAATGTCGGTCGAGGAGGCGATCGAGGCAGAGGCGGTGGCGCAGGCGCTGTGCATGACCACGGCTGATTTCGAGCGTGCCTTCGAGGCGTTCGCCAATAAGAAGAAACCCGTGTTCCAAGGTAATTGAAGGCTATTTGAAGCGTTCGAAGGGGGACTTGCGTAAAATTGCTTTAGGTTTAAAATAATTTGCGTGACCCGATAGTCGGAGGCTGTCATGAAGATCGCGATCATCGGCGGTGGGCCAGCCGGCCTTTATGCCGCGATCCTGCTCAGGAAGCAGCGGCCGAATGCCGAGATCAGCGTCTATGAGCGCAACCGCGCCGACGACACGTTCGGGTTCGGCGTGGTGTTCTCCGATGCCACCTTGGACAATTTCGAGAAATATGATCCGCCCAGCTATCGCCGTATCACGCAGGAATTCGCCTATTGGGACGATATCGCCGTGCACTTCCGCGGCACGGTGCATCGGGTCGGCGGCAACGGTTTTTGCGGCTGCTCGCGGCGCGCGCTGCTGTTGATCCTGCAGGAGCGGGCACGCGAGCTCGGCGTCGCCCTGCACTTCGAGACCGACATCGATGACGAGGCCCGGTTCGCCGACGCCGATCTCGTCATTCTGGCCGACGGCATCAACAGCCGATTCCGCGAGAAACATATCGAGCATTTCCAGCCCGAGGTCGACCTTCGCGCCAACATGTTCGCCTGGATGGGTTCGACCCGGCCGCTCGATGCCTTCACCTTCATCTTCCAGGAGACCGAATGGGGCCCGTTTATTGCCCACGCCTATCAGTACGAAGCGGGGCGCTCGACCTGGATCTTCGAGACCGATCCCGAGACGTTCGCGCGTGCAGGGCTCGTCGGCCTCGACGAAAAGCAGTCGGCCGATCGCATGGCGGCGATCTTCGGCTGGTTTCTCGAAGGTCATCCGCTCCTCACCAATCGCTCGATGTGGCGCAATTTTCCGATGATCCGCAGCAGGCGCTGGGTCAAGGACAACATGGTGCTGTTGGGCGACGCCAAGGCGACTGCGCATTTCTCGATCGGTTCGGGAACAAAACTCGCGATGGAAGATGCGATCGCGCTGGCCGATGCCATGCAGCGCGCGCCGACGATTGCCGCGGCGCTGGACCAATACGAGCACGGACGCCGTGAGGAGGTCGAGAAGACCCAGCACGCCGCCGACGTCTCGCTGGTCTGGTTCGAGCATGTCGACCGCTTCTGGGATTTTGATCCGGTCCAGTTTGCCTTTGGCGTGATGACGCGCGCGAAGGCGATCACCTACGACAATCTGACCCTGCGGGCGCCTGATTTCGTTGCCGAGGTCGACCAGGCCTTTGCCCGGCAGGTTCACGTGAGGGGATTCGACGTCGACGTTGAAAAGCCCGCCGCGCCGATGTTCCAGCCGTTGCGGTTGCGCGAAATGACGCTTTCCAATCGTGCGGTGGTGTCGCCGATGTGCATGTATTCGGCGAATGAGGGCATGCCCGGCGATTTTCACCTGGTGCATTACGGATCGCGCGCCATCGGCG
>Ga0137413_10000666_pt1 | contig 12067 bp, 10 predicted proteins | sample CZODoug2_1_16fun_FD_108280 | JGI IMG/M metagenome (GOLD analysis project Ga0137413, IMG submission 108280) | Vadose zone soil fungal communities from Angelo Coast Range Reserve, California, USA - CZODoug2_1_16fungal (Illumina Assembly) | ecosystem: Environmental > Terrestrial > Soil > Vadose... | reverse complement strand
TAAGCGGCCGCCGGTACGCCCGCCCTGATGCATTGCGCCTGGGTAGCGACCGGATTCGTGCCGGCGCAAGGATCGGAATTTCCGTCCAGAGCCACCGACTGTGCGGAGAACAGTTCGCCGATGTTGGGCGCACGAACTGCGCGGGAGAAGCTGCCGCGAAAGCGGTAATCCGAGGCCGGAGACCACTCCAGCCCGATCTTATAGGTGTTGGTTTTAAAGCCCAACGAATAGCTGGAATAGCGGTAGCCACCCTCGATTGCCAGGGTCTTTGCCAGGAACTGGTCCTCGGCAATGGGCAAGTTGCCTTCGATAAATCCCTCTCGCGAGATGAGCCCGCCGCCGAGGCCCAGCCTCTGGCCACCTTGACCCGACAGATCGCCGGTGGCGAATTCATTGTCCGGAGTAAACAAGGACCGCTCGTCTCTCCATTCACCTCCAAAGTTCACCTTGAAACCGTTGCTGGCGCTTGGCAGCTGTAAGCCATACTTGCCAAGATCGCCGGTCACGTTAACGTTGGCAATTTTCTGCGTAACCTGGCCGCGCTGCAGGCCTGGGGTCGCTAGATAAGCCGTCGCCGCGGAGGTGACGCCGCCGGGCTGGAAGATGTTCCAAGGAACGCAATTCGGGTCGGCACCAGTGAGTGCCGCCGTACATACGCCCGAAGGATCCACCAACAACGACTTCTGAATTTTGGCAATGGAGAGATCGTTCAAGTAGGTCTCAGACAAATTGACCATACTGTATTGGTAGTTGGCATCGTAGTCCCAACCTTCAATGATCTTGCCCTTGACACCGAGCACCACACGCCAGTCGGTATGTTCCAAATCATCCTGGCGATCGCCGCCTTCGACGTTGCGCCGCCCAATATTGATATTGGTAAATCCAGGCGCCGCACCCGACAGGGCAGCGTTAGGCCCGCACCACTGCGCAAGCTGTCCAGCAGTTAGGAACGGATTGTTGCAGTTGACCGAATAGATAGTCTGAAACGCCCCCGACTGCGCAATTTGCGCTACCGAATGGTCGTCCATAAACATGGTGTTGGCATAGACGGTCGCATGTTCATTGAAATCGTAATGCAGGAAGGCGCCGCCCGTGTATCGCTCGTCCGGACGCTGAAAGTAGTTAAGCGGACCGAAATTATATGAGTTCGCCGCTGCTCTGTAAGGAATCAGATTACCAGCCGGGTCGAGCGTTTGGTTGCTGATGCGCGCACCCGTCGTCGCATTGAACTGTTGGAAGCGTGCCGGGAACGTAGTGCCTGATCCACCGCAAGAAAACTGACTGGTGGAAGTAACGTAACCCGAGAACAGCGTACATGCGCTGACCGCATATTTAGACTGGATCACCGCGTTGATGTTGCGGTACGTTGCATAAAACGTTGCATTGCCCTTACCGTCGGGCGAGTTTACTCCAGCTATGAACGCCAATTCCTTCGCAGCGCCGGCATTGACGCTGTTGGGCGCCGGCGCGAAATGAGCGCCGCCTGCTGCATTGAAGGTGGTAATCGCATCTTGAACACCCTGTTGATCGTAGTTGGTATGGTTGTAGATGCCGCCGCTGGCCACAAGCTTCACACCCTCGAAGTGATCGTTAAGCTTGAAGTTCACGACCCCGGATACTGCGTCTGCACCATAGACGGACGAGGCGCCGCCCGTGAGGACTTCAACGCTGTCGATCAGCTCGATCGGTATCATATTGATGTCGGCCGCCCCGCCGCTGCGCGGATCGCCGGGTCCGAGGCGCTGGCCATTGACCAGCACCAAGGTGCGCTTGGCGTTGAGGCCGCGTAAGTTGACCTGCGCAGTACCGTCGGAGCCGTTGACGATATTCGACCCCTGCGAAGCGTATACCTGAGGCAGCGAATTCAGCACGTCCTCGATTCGGGTCGCGCCGGTTTGCTGCAGCAGTTCGGTGGGAACGAAGGTAACCGGGCTCACCGAGTACTGATTCGGCACAGAAATGCGTGAACCCGTTACCACGACCTCTTGCAGCGCGGCATCAGCCGCGGCGGGGGTGTTGGCAGTGGCGGTCTGCGCGTTCGTGATGCTGGGTATCGCGGCGAGGGCGCCTCCGCTCAGCGCGAGTTGAATGGCGCGACGTAGTACGGCCTTGCCGAGATTGTCATTGGACATTTGAATGGCTCCCTGAATGGAAAACGTGCCGGATAATAGTGGTTGCTAAAGGCCAAACTGCCTGGGACTCAATACGGTATCGGAGCAGCGATCCGGGACCCTTATGCCCGTCGTTATGCCGCTACAAGTTACATCCTTCAGTCTGCAGTTCTTGTCTTTATCAATCGATGCGGAAATATAGCACAGTGTCCGCGCAGTACAACATCATTAACTGCCGGATCAAATGCAACCCTGCGGGGTACATCTTCGTCCCAGCTAGAGCGGCGTGAGAACGCAACATTCGGCTCGCGTATCGGTGTAATTCGGATTTTTGACAAAACGGCTATTCGTGTTGTGCTGGCGCAACTAAAATATGCTGGCTGGACTGGTTACGGAACTGCAATCATGATTATTCGCTTATTCGAGCATCTTATTGACGGGACGGACCATGAGTCGTACTAGCCTGCCTCAGTTTCATCATGAAATCGGCGCCCGAATGGCGTGCGGCGACTGGCATGGCGCTGAGGTGCTGGCAGAGAACTGCCGAGCAGCGTGGCCTGACGATGATTCGGGTTGGCTCCTCGGAAGCATTGCGGCTCTGTTTGCGAATCGCGGCGATCGGGCGCTCGAGCTCATCGAGGAGCGCCTATTCCGCGATCCCGACAACGTGCAATGCCGACTTCAAAAGGCCGAATGCCTGCTGGCTTTGGGCGAGCGCAACCGAGCATTCGACGTCGCACAGTCCGCTGCAAGCGCCACTGAGACACTGGAAGCCCTCGATGCGATCGGCACGTTCTTCGCTTCCGCCAACAATCACGGCGCCGCGCTGCGAGTTTATGATAAGGCGGTTTCGACTGCCCCCCAAAGCGCCTCGCTTTTGTTGAAACGCGCCTCGATCCAGCAATTTCTCGGCCACTTCGAGAACGCCGCGCGCGACTTTCAATCCGCCCTCGCGCTGTCGCCCCACGACCCGGAGGCGCTAAAAGGCCTCGCGGAGTTGCGCCGGCAATCCGGCGGAAACTCAGTGACGGCCATGCAGGCAGCGCTTGAGGCGGCGCCACCTCAATCCAAGGAAGCGGCTACCTTGCATTTTGCGCTCGCGAAGACTTATGAGGACATGGAGGATTATTCCGCGAGCTGGCAACATTTGACCGCGGCGAACAGGCTCGAGCGTGCCCGCCTGCAGTACGATCCGGCCCAGGATCGCCTGCACATGGAGCGCGTCATCGCCGGGTTTAACGGCCCGGAAGCGATCGCAAGCGACAGCACCGGCAAGAGTCCCATTTTCATCGTGGGACTCCCCCGCACCGGTACCACCTTGGTCGAACGAATCGTCGGACAGCATCCGGCGGTGTGCTCTGCCGGCGAACTCGGGGCCCTGTCGGAAGCCATAGCGATCGTCGCTGACCGCAAAGCGCCCCCCCAGGCCGTCGGTTGGCTCAGTTACGTGGATACGCTCGGAGCCCTGGAAGGCGAATCGATTGCCGCTGAATATTTGGCTCGCGCTCGGTCCCGACTGGACGATCGACCTCGCTTCTCGGATAAGGCCCCTGCAAATTTTTACTATTGCGCCCTCATTTTCCGCGCGTTTCCCAACGCGCGCATCCTACATTTGACACGCGACCCGCTTGCCACCTGCTATGCAATTTTCAAGACCCGCTTCAGCAACGGATTCCCCTTTGCTTATGACTTGGCGGAAATCGCGGACTTCTACGTGGGCTACCGCAAGCTCATGGCTCACTGGCACCGCATCCTGCCGGGAAGAATTCTCGACGTGGCCTATGAGGACCTGGTCAGGTCGCAAGAAACAGCCACTCGGCGCATTCTTGACTATCTCGAACTGCCGTTCGAGGCGGCCTGTCTCGATTTTCATTTGAATCCGAATTCAACTTCGACGGCCAGTTCGGTTCAAGTGCGACAGCCCTTGTATGACTCTTCCGTCGAACAGTGGCGCCATTACTCCGCCCAACTGGCCCCTGTGCGAGAGCGTTTGATAGCGGCCGGCATAGGCCTCGGGAGTGACGCGTAGCGCATCCAACCAATCCGGGCTATTGAACCCGCGTTACCTTGGTGCCGCGCCCGTGTTTGGTTTCGAGCCAGAACGATCCGAGTACGCCGCGAGAGATGGTTACAGTCTCGCCTGGCTTCAACAACAGATCCTTGTCGACCGTCAACTGCCGCCAGACCTGCTGATTATCGAGGGTTACCACGCTTCGGCCATCCGAGGTCCGTGAAAGCAGCGCGACCCGCGCCTCGATGGTATTGATCGCGATCGGGCGCGTGCCCGCCGCAATTTCCTTTTGCACCACGGCATGTTCAGGCAACCCGAACTGCTGTTTTGCATCGAGCGCAGGCGCGGAGGCGGGCTGCGGCGGCATCGTCGCACTGCCGGACAGCGTCGCGGCTTCGCGGTCGAAGCATGCCAAACGAGCGGCATCATCAGTCAGCATGCGGCAGGCCATGAGGCCTGAGAGGGGCTGCGCAGCATGAACGCTGCAGATCAGCGTGCAAGCAAGCATCGCACCGCCCATGCAGCGAAGTAGCTCCTTCAATTGAAGACCCCCTGGATGTTGGATTCCGCATCGCTGTAGTCGGCCAGAACCTGCGTAGCCTCGCGGATAAGGTCTCGCTCCAACGGTTTGAGTTGCGGATTCCAAATATCAAAAATCAATACCGCGCGCGCCGCGTCGGAGTCGTTCGTTGCCTCATGTTCGATGGTATCGTCGAACACCCAGGCCTTGCCGACCAGCCACTCGCGGGTCTCCCCTCCGACACGAAAGCGACAGGCGTTCGGCACGATGAGCGGCAGATGAACGGTGAGACGGGTATTGGTGACTCCGGTATGGGGTGGAATGGTTGTGCGCGGCTCGAGCAGCGAGAAAAACGCCGTGGGCCCTCGTCCTGGTATGTCGACCTGCGGCAGCATGGACAGGCTGGCGGCGGTCCGCGGACATCGTTCGAGGTGCGCATCCTCTCGACGGCCCTGGTTCCAAAGAAAGTAGGCACCCCAGCGCCGCGAGTTATTGAGTTCTTTCCATTGATTGAGCGGCAACCCATCGGCATAAGCAATATAGGGTTGCACGCCTCCGGCGTCCGCTCGCAGCACATCCAGCAATTCATCGCGTATCGAGTCGGTTGCAGCTTCCAGCGCGCCGAGCCACGGGAAATAATCGCGCGGGAAGAACTCAAAATTGATCAAGAACGGAAACAGCATGAAGGTCGGTTCGGGCGCATAAATGCGCACCTTACCGAAAACACTATCGAGGCAGCGCTCGACGCGCCTTCGATCTTCTTTAGAATCGGAAGCTCCCGGTACCTTGGCGAGCCGCGCCTCCATCAACGCGGCCAGGGCCGAATAATTGTCTGCCACCCGCTTCCTCGCATGTGCCACATGCGCCTCGATCTGCGGCGGCAGTCTCGACCCGGCAGGGATGGTCTGCAACGCGTTGGTGTAGATCTCGGCTGCGGCCCGCGGCCTCCCCATGAGATCAAGAACCGCGGCCTTCTGCAGCAGCACCACGAGATGCTTGGGGTCAAGCGAGAGCGCTCGCTGCAGTGCCGCCAGTTCCCGGTCGCGATGCCCTAGTACGCGAAGGGCCGCCGAGAGGCTGAGCCAGAACGGGAGATGATCGGACGCCAAGGAAACCAATTGCTCTAATATGACCAGCGCACCCGGGGCATCGCCGGCGGCCAATAGCCGCCGCGCGCGCTCGTGCATCTGTTCAAGCGGTGCAGTAACTTCACCGGGCCGCATTTTAACCCTGTCCCACATTCATGGATAAAGTATACCTTGAGGATCCGCACGTGAGCCGCCACGATTCCGGGTTGACTCATGTGCTCGAGGAGCGAAGATGCAACCGCCGGAACTCGTCAATATGTTCGCCGTCCCATTTTCGTTCAGCCGCTATGAGGCGCACACGCAACTCAATGCGGCCTTGAAGCGCCATATCTTTGCGCAAGAAAGCAGCGGTGCAGCGGCCAATCCGCGGCCACTGACGCAACGCAATGCTGCCCTGTTTGAAAGCCACTTCAATTTCTTTCGGGACCGCGACCCGGCAGTTCAGGAATTGAAACGGTTTTGCTGGGACCAGTTGCTTGCCTTGATCGGCCGACTCAATCGCTATGACCTTCCAACCCTGCACCGGCTGCAAATCTTCAATGACTGTTGGTTTCATGTAACGCGTCGCGGTGGATACTTTGGGTTGCACAATCACCCCAATGCCTCGTGGAGCGGAGTCTATTGCGTAGACCCCGGGCGTTCCGACGCAGATAAGACCGACAGCGGTGCCCTGAGCTTCGTCAATCCCATGCTCACCAGCGTCATGCACATCGACGCCGGTGTCGCTCAAATGCAGCTGCCCCATGGACCGCAAATCGCCAGCCTGTCCCTTGAAGCCGGCCAGCTCGTGATGTTTCCCTCCTGGGTACTGCATGACGTCAAACCCTTTCAAGGGGAAGGTGAACGTATAACCATCGCTTTCAACTGCTGGTTTACGCTGCCGGATGCATCCTGATCCGCCGTCGGCGTGCCCTCTACGCTTGATAGAGGAAACGGTTGAGCCAAGGTTCGATAATGGGCAGCACGGAGGATAGGTGCGAACGATACCGCCGCCACTGACCCAATCCTTCCGTCCGCAGGCCCTTGGCGAGCTGTGCAGTGCTCGGTGTGAGCGAGGTGCGATTCTTGGTTCGCAACGCGAAATCCCCCATGGCCGGCTCCCATTCAATGCCCAGAAATACGCAAATGCGGCGCATTTCGCGGCTAAACTCCGTTACGACGTCCTCATGCCGCACCAAGCAGATTTCCAGCGGCATGAGATTCGACATCAATACCACGAGTTGCATGACGGCATCGTAGTAGCGCGCTGCGCCTTCGAGCGTCAGCAATTCATAGATCGGCGCACTCATGGTAAATCGATGCCGGTAACAGCTCAGCACCACGTCGCGCGGATCGCGGCAGGCCAAAAGGATCTTCGCATCAGGAAACAGGCGCGAGATCAGCGCGAGCTTCAGGGAATTGAGGGGATTCTTATCTACAAACATCTTTCCGGAAACATCGACCCCGCCCACCTGGACTCGACGCCAATAGGCGGCCCGTAATCGCTCCAGTGTTGCGGACGGAGCAGCCGCGAGCCGCTCCAAATCCTCAGGTCTTTCCATGAACTCCTCGATGGCATCGATCAGGGACTCATTTTCTTCGAGGCTGACCACATTCGGATGACCTTCGAGCACGACCTCGAGCAGGGTAGTGCCTGATCGCGGAAATCCCAAAACGAACACGTGCGCGGCAGCACCCGTATGCCGGCTGTCGGGCGGTGCGCGCCGGTTCCAGATTTTCGGGCTCGCTCGCTCGAAATGCCGATTCATGGACTGTACGAATTCAAGCGCATTCCCGGGAGCCTGGAAGCGAGCCACATACAAATGCCGCAGAGAATCGTTGCAGCGCGTGTAGGCTGCAAACGCCTCGTCGATGTACTCCTTGGCGTCGAGCACATCGCCGAGCAAGCCCTCGGCATAGGCCCGCTCCAGCGGCGCAAGCCGCGCATCGTCGAGAAGCGCGCGAACTCGCGCTTCTGCGCCGGCAATATCACCCTCGCCCAATTCCGCCGTCGCAAGGCTCATCACCGCGTCGGGAAGTCCCGGCAGGGCATGCAGGGCTTTCTGTGCCCAGAGCCTCGATTCCGGATACGCCCCACGGCGACTGGCGAGATGGGCGAGACCGGCGAGTGCAATTCCCTGATTGGCATCCAGCTCGATTGCACGCCGGTAACTGTTTTCTGCTTCTGCCACCAGGCCGAGCGCGAGAAGGGCGCCGCCGATACTGGCGTGCGCGAAGGGCAGCGTGGCGTCCAAGCCGAGCAGCGCGTCGAAATGCACGATTGCCGCCGCCGGACGGTCCAGCCTCATGAGGCACAAACCAAGCGCATTGCGCGACCCGAGATCGTCCGGATCAAGTTCCACGGCACGGCTCAGCAGCCGCGCGGCCTCCTCGAATCGTCCTAGCTGCTCGAATCTCAGTGCCGCCAAATTGTAGATCAGTGGATGCTCGAGGCCGTCCGCCAGAGACGCTTCTGCCAGCGTGGCCGCTTGAGCGTGATCGCCCGCCTGCGCCAGCGCGTGAATGGCGGTCAAGCTCGCATGATCAGCGATACGATCGCGTGTCACTAGATGATGCGCAAAAAGGCTATCGCGACCACATGCGTTCGCTGCGCCGCAGCGCGTTTAGCGCGAATTCAGCCGCTTGCGGTCCGCGGGCATCACTCCGATCCGCTATGAGGTTGTGCATTGTCATGTTGTGCTTGGGCGGCCCACCAGGGAAATCGTGCTGGAAGTATACCCGCTGGGTCAATTGCGGGACGTACCGCCCTGCTTGAACAGATCGCGCGCGTCTTGTCGCTCCCGCAAGATGAAATCGAGCCGGGTTTCGTCGACGCATTTCTTCGTAGTGAAGCGGCTTCCGGTATTGGCATCTTGCCAACAAAACACCGTCATGCCGTTGCGCGTTTCAGCCTTGAATCCGGCCGCCCTGGCCTTTTTGACGGTGGCTTCCGAGGGGGCGTTCGGTCTCTGGGGCGAGTGGACGCCCGGCAGTCGCGGCGGGACGCTCGCCACAGGCGGCTGAGCTGCTTGCTGCGCAGATAAGGGCGCTGAAATGAGTGCCATGAGAAACAACGATGCGTCGAAAGCGCAGCGACGAACTGAACTTTGCACCATGTCTCCCCCCGCAATGAAAGGGTAAGCTCATTGTAAGCCGATGCGCCGGCAGGGACACGCGGCGAGTTGATCATGCCCCTGCCGCGTCCTACAGTGGGCAACAACGCTCATATAGAGGAAGCGGAATGATTCAATCCCAGTTTACGCGTTTGTTAATTACGGCAACCCTCGTCGCAATCACGGTGCCGATCTACGCGCAACAGGCTCCTGAGCCTGCAAAGGCACCCGCGAATTCAAATCCCGCGGCGCCCGCCCAAGCCGACACCTCCGCGCAGGACGCAGATGCTGCCGCCGCGGCCGCGGCCATCGCCAAGGCGAAGGCTGCTGCGGCTGCACAGGCAGAGCCAAAGCCAAAGTCATCCTCAGACGGTGACGCGGCGCTCGCGAAAAGGGCCAAAGAGGCCGGTTGGCGGGCGGAAGTGCGCAGCGGCGTGACGGTGTACTGCCGCCAAGATGCGGTCGTGGGTTCGCGTTTCACACAGAAGAGATGTGCTGCCGAGAGCCAATTGGCGGGAATATTGGAGCGGCAGGAGTATGAACGAGAACAGTTGAAGCAACGCGGCTGCGGCGGCAATTGCGGAGGCAAGTAGCGACTCCTGACCGCTGCCGACACTCACTCACCGGGACCACATGCGGTGCAGATTCGCGAACACGTATTCCAGCTGAGTTCGCGTGCGCCAGTCCATTTTCGCCGCTTCATAGGCGCGCACTTCGCCCAATGAATAAAGCATGTCCCGCTGCAATGGATCGGGGATCTGGCTCTCGATGAAGGTGATCATGACCAGGCGCGATCCGGACCTGACTGGTTCCACCTGATGTACGTTGGTCGAGGGATAGAAAACGGCCGAGCCGGCCTTGCCCTTGACGTGCACGATCTCGGAGCCGAGGTAGATGACCAACTCGCCGCCCTCGTAATCGGCTGGGTCGGAAATGAACATGGTGCAGGAAACATCCGATCGCAACGGTTGCGAAGCCAAGGGCATGAACGCCGCATCGATGTGCGCGCCGTATTTCATGCCGACGTCGTAGCGGGCCAGCGATGGCAACGCCATGCGCTGCGGAAAGGTGAAATTCCGTGATTGCTCGTTGCGCTGCAGCGCTGTCAACGCGATTTGCGAAGCTTTCTGCGCCATCGGATCGATGGGGTCGCCGATGACGTTGTCCTTGGTGTGGTTGTGCGGATTGGAACGCCGGCCGTCTATTAGTTTTGCTTGACGGGCAATGTCCGATATTTCCTGCACTTCGGCCGGTGTGAGGTAGTTTTCAATTTGAAGGAACATCGTTCATCCTGTCGGTTCTTGACGAGAAGGACGCCAAGTATAATCGTGACCCCCATCGATGATCTCAAGGACGTGCTGGGCCGCTCCCCCGAACTGTTCCCCCATGGGCTGGATGCGGGTAAGGACAGCATTTCCTTCGTTCGCTTGACCCGGAGCGATTACGCAGCAGCGAGCTTTCTTGACGCCCGCGTCCTGACGCCGCAATCCGCCGGCCGTACGATCCCATGGCCGCAGGTGGCCGCCGCGATCGAAGCAGCGCAACTCGCCGAGCATTGCGCTTTTATTTTCCATATTGGGCACGTCGGCTCCACGCTGCTCTCGCGGCTCATCGGCGCCCACCCGGGCGCTCTCGCGCTGCGCGAACCATTGCTACTGCGCACTTTCACCGAATTGCACAGCACGCCGGCGGCGCAGCCGCGCACCTGGCGCCCCGAGGAATTCGAGGCGCGCTTGAGCGGCTGTCTCAAACTGCTGTCCCGCACCTTCGACGGCGGACAAATTGCAGTACTCAAGGCCACGAGCTTTGTGTCCGAATTTGCCGCGGCGTTACTGTCGCGCAGCTCGCGGCCAAGAGCCGTGATGATGTATGTCTCTGCGGAGAGTCATATGGCTACCATCTTGGGCGGCCCCAACTCGCGCCAGGAAGCAAAATTGCTAGCGCCCGACCGTTGGCAGCGGCTGTACAGGCGCATGGGCCGCGAATCTCACCAGCTCGCACCACGCGGCGAAGGCGAAATGCTGGCGCTCGGCTGGGCATGCGAAACGTCCGCGTTGGCACGGGCGGCCGCCGCCAACGCGGCGCGGGTTCTCAAAATTGATTTCGAGCGGTTTCTTGCCGAGCCCGAGCCCGTTCTCGCCGCCGCATTCCGCCATTTGGGCATCGAAGCCGCGGCGAGCGCCGTCGCTTCAATTCTCGCGGGTCCGGACATGCGCCGTTATTCGAAAGCACCCGAATACGCCTATGACGCCGCGCTACGCCACGCGGTGCTAAACGAGGCGCGCGCCGCGCACGGCGCGGAAATTCAGCGCGGATTGGCGTGGCTCGACCGCGCAGCGGAGCAGTTTGCGGTGGTGCGGGAAGCCTTGGTGTTTGCGGCCTAATATTATGTTGTGCGGCTGCAAAAGGCACGCGATACCGCCAAAAAACGGCTGTTTCGGCGGGGCCAACTGTGGCAATGTAGATGGCGCGTCGAGGATGGGCATGAGCAAGTAAGACAGGGAGAGCTTGTTGTGAATCCTAAAATATTTCCGATCATGTTGGTGACCGCAATTGCGATGGGCGCCACGGCGCAACAAGCGAGCGACGCGGCCGAGACCGGGCCGGCTAACGCCAGCCAGACGACGGCCGCAAACAAGGCATCCGATGACGCGGATGCCGCCGCCACCGTGGCTCTCATCGCAAAGGCCAATGCAGCCGCGGCTAAAGCCGCCACCACCGCCGCCGCCACCGCCGCCAACAAGGAAGCCGGTGATGCGGCGCTTGCAAAGAAAGCCATACAGTTCGGCTGGCGACCCGAGACCCAACATGGCAATTCCGTGTACTGCCGCGACGATCCCGTCATCGGGTCCCGCTTCAAGACGCGACGCTGCGTAGGTCCGGTTCAGCTCGCCGGTTTGCTCGAACAGGCGGAATTCGAAAAGGAGCGGCTTAAACAACACGCCTGCGGCGGGAACTGCGGCAGCCCCAGATAGCGGCTAGCTTTGGGACACCGTGTGGAGAGACAGTTCCGACCGGCATAAGATGCTTTTCCGGCCGGCGCGCGTTCGGACGCACTCAGCCGCCAACATTAAGAAACCGTCATTTTAGGCGCTTCGTAAGCGCCCTTTAGCGCGCGCGGTCGCCTGATTGAAACAGGCATCAGCTTAGATAATTGGGTAATAATGCGCCCGTTGGCCGGGTCTTTTATATGAGCAGCAATTCCGCTGCGTTCCCTAACTATTGAGGAATTCAAAATGCAGATC
>Ga0137413_10000665_pt1 | contig 12068 bp, 9 predicted proteins | sample CZODoug2_1_16fun_FD_108280 | JGI IMG/M metagenome (GOLD analysis project Ga0137413, IMG submission 108280) | Vadose zone soil fungal communities from Angelo Coast Range Reserve, California, USA - CZODoug2_1_16fungal (Illumina Assembly) | ecosystem: Environmental > Terrestrial > Soil > Vadose... | reverse complement strand
CTGGACATCGCCCGGCTGGTGGCCAGTGGGTGCCGGTACGCGTTGACCCCGGCCGAGCTGGCCGCCTACGACGCCCCGTTCCCGGACGAGTCCTACAAGGTCGGCCCCCGGGTGATGCCCACCTTGGTGCCCACTCGGCCGGACGACCCGGCCACCGAGGCCAACCGCGCGGCCTGGGACGTGCTGCGCCGCCTGGACATCCCGGTGCTGTGCGCGTTCAGCGACGGGGACCCGATCACCGGCGGGATGGCACCGCTGCTGCGGCGGGAGCTGCCGGGCGCGGCCGGCCGGGAGCACCCGACGATCTCCCGGGCCGGGCACTTCCTGCAGGAAGACGCCGGACCCGCCCTGGCCAACGCGATCGTCAACTTCGTCCGCTCGAGCTGACTGCCCTGCCCCGGGTTACCGAGCTGCACCACACGCAGGTTGCGGACCACTAGGACCTGTCCGCTGTGCAGTTCGGTAACCGGCGGCGGGTTGGTCGTGTGCCGTGCCCGGCGTCCGGGCGGCGGTATGCGCGGCGGCGCCGGGACGGTGATCCGTCGGGCAGTAGCGTGTGCGGCCATGGACGTGCTCGCGGTGGACCACCCGCTCGTGAAGACCTGGCTCTCCACCCTGCGCGACCGGAACACCAGCGACGCGGCGTTCCGGGCCGCGCTGCGGGTGCTGACCGGGATGCTGGTGTACGAGGCCTGCCGGGCTTCCGAGCTGGCCGAGTCACCCATCGAGACTCCGCTGACCGGCACCACCGGCTACCGGCTGGCGAAGCCGCCCCTGCTGGTGCCGGTGCTGCGCGCCGGGCTGGGCATGGCCGAGGCCGCGCTGGAGCTGCTGCCGCAGGCTCGGATGGGCTTCGTCGGCGCCGCCCGCGACGAGCGCACCCACCGGCCGGTGCCCTACATGGCCTCGCTGCCCGAGTCGCTGGACGGGCACCCGGTGTTCCTGCTCGACCCGATGCTGGCCACCGGCGGCACCCTGGTGCACGCAGTGGAGCTGGTGATGGCCAGGGGCGCCACCGCGATCACCGCAATCTGCGTGCTGGCCGCGCCGGAGGGGCTGGAGACCGTGGCGGCCAGCGGGCTGCCGGTCCGGGTGGTGACCGCGCAGGTGGACGAGCGGCTGAACGAGGTCAAGTTCATCGTGCCCGGCCTCGGCGACGCGGGAGACCGTCAGTTCGGCCCGTTCTGAGCCCGCAGCGGGCGGCCCCAGCCGTAGCCCAGGGCGCGGAACGCCTGCCGGTAGAGCTCACCGGCCTCACCGGAGCCGTCCGGCAGCAGCGCGCGCAGCTCCAGGGTGACCAGCCCGTGCACGGTGGCCCACATCGAGGTGGCGACCCGCACCGGGTCCTCATCACGCAGCACCCCGGCCTCGATGGCCCGGGTGACCGCGTCCAGCAGCGGGCGGAAGGTGGCCTCGGCGCGCGCCTTCGACTCCGGCTCCGGGCTCATCGCGCCGCCCACCGAGCCGAACATCACCTGGTAGAAGTGCGGCTCCTCCAGCGCGCTGGCCCGGTATGCCTCGCCCAGCGCGGCCAGATCGGCGAGCGGGTCGGCGGATGGTCGCACCTCGGCGAGGCGCTCGCCGAACCGGCCGAATGCCTCGTCGAACACCGCGTTGAGCAGCCCGGGCTTCCCGCCGAACAGGGAGTACACCGCCGTGGTCGAGGTGCCCACCTGGGCGGCCAGCTTGCGCAGGCTGAGCGCCTCCGGGCCGTCCTCGGACAGCGTGCGCACCGCCTGTTCGAGCAACCGGACGCGCAGCGCGTCATCGTGGACCTTGGGGCGGGGCACAGCGCGAGGCTAACCCAACCGAGCATAGGGATCGTTGCCCGGTTGACCTGGAGTGCACTCCAGCACTTACCGTCGATATGTGACGACCTCTGTGCGCACCCCCGTGCCGCCCTCGGCAAGCCTTACCGACCAGGGCAGCTTCAGCATCGCCGAGATGTCCGCGCGCAGCGGGCTGTCCGCCGACACGCTTCGGTACTACGAGCGGATCGGCCTGATCGACCCGCCCGCGCGCAACACCGCCGGGCGGCGCACCTACGTCCGTGAGGACCTGGACTGGCTGGGCTTCCTGATCAAGATGCGCTCCACCGGGCTCCCGTTGCGCGCGCTGCGCGAGTACGCCTCGCTGCGCAGGGCGCGCACCGAGGCCGGCGCGGGCCGCCGCAAGCAGATCCTGCTCGACTACCAACGGGACATCCGGAGCCGTATCGCGGCACTGGAAGTGTGCCTGGAGACCCTTGACGGCAAGATCGACAACTACGAGCAGATCGAGCGCAAGCTGGCCGCGGTGTCGGGGGGCGATTCCGCGGCGTCGTAGCGCTCGGGGAGCGCGGGTCGGGCGATCAGTCGAGCAGCGTGGCCGCCACGGTTGCGCCCAGTTCCCAGCAGGCCTCCAGCGCCGCCTTGTCCGGGTTCCCGGTGACCTCGACCGCGGTGGCCACCCGCCGCCAGCCCAACCCGTCGGCGATCGACTCGACCGCCTTCACCGCGCCCTCGGTGCCCAGGTTGCCGTGTACGTACAGCCCGTACGGCCGGCCCCGGGTGTCGTCCAGCACCGGGTAGTAGATCTGGTCGAAGAAGTGCTTCAGCGCCCCGGACATGTAGCCGATGTTGGCCGGGGTGCCGAGCAGGATGCCGTCGGCGGCCAGCACGTCCGAGGCGGTGGCGCCCAGCGCGGCGCGGCGCACCACGTCCACCCCGGTGATCTCCGGGTCGGTGGCGCCCCGCAGCACCGCGTCGAACAGTGCCGAGGTGGCCGGGGACGGCGTGTGGTGCACGATCAGCAGCGTGGGCACGCCGGCCAGTGTGCCGCGCCCCGGATCAGAACACCGGGCCGACGTCGTCGGCGACGATCCGGTCCAGGCAGCGCTCGACCAGCGCGGCGATCGTCCAGGACGGGTTGCACGCGCCGGTGGACCCGGGGATCAGCGCGGCGTCGGTGACGTACAAACCCGGGTAGCCGTGCACCCGGCCGTGGTTGTCGCAGGCGGTGCCCAGGGTCGCCCCACCCAGCGGGTGCCAGGTCACCGGGTCGGCGTCGCCGAGGTCGTAAAGCCCGGACGAGGCCTCGGCGGCTGCCTTGGCCAGCTCGCCGAGCCGTCCGGGCAGGGCCGCCGCGGTGTCGGCAAGTACCGGGCCGAGGTCGGCCCCGAGATCAGTGCCGAGGCCGGGCACCGCCCCGTTGGCCCGGATCAGCCGCAGCAACACGTCCCGCACCGAGCGCTGCGCGGCGGCGTCCCCGTCTTTGGGCCAGTGCAGCCTGGCGTCCCCGATACCCGGATCGAAGCGGAACTCGCCGGCCGGCTCGCAGCCGCCGAACCCGGGCACCGGCATCAGATGCGCCTCGAACGGCAGCGGCGCCGGCCCGAACTCCACCACCACCGGGTTGGCCGGGTCGCTCTGCTCGCGGATCGCGACGGCGATCGGCCCACCCTGCGGCGCCCCGGTCGGCTCGGGGACGAGCGCACGCAGGTAGATCCGGTCCCCGTTGTTGCCCCAATGCCGTCCGACGTGCTCGTTCAGCCTGGGCAGCGTCCCGGTGTCGCGGGCCTTCACCAGCAGTCGGGAGGTGCCGGTCGAGCCGGCCGCGCAGAACACCGCGTCGGCCACCATGGTGACCCGTTCCAGCACCGTGCCGTTCTCGTCGATCCGGTTCGCGCTGATCCGGTACCGCCCGGCGTGGTCGGTGCTGATCCCGGTCACCCGGTGCAGCGGGTTGACGGTCACCTGGCCGGTGCGCTGGGCGGCGGCCAGGTAGTTGCGGTCAACCGAGTTGCGGGCGCCGCTGTTCACCCCGGAGAAGTACTCCCCGATGGTCACCGAGGGCACCGCGTGTCCGGCCAGCTCGGCCCGCACCACATCCCAGTCCAGGGCGTTCGGCACCCGCTCGGCGGGCAGTCCGGCGCGGCGCGCCTGCTCCAGGTACAGCCGGGTGCCCAGGTAGTTCGGGTGGGCCAGTACGTCGTCCGGGATCGGCGCAATGCCCACCATCCGGGCCGCGCGCGGGTAGTGCACCCGGTCCAGCTCGGCGTAGTCCACGCTGGGCAGCAACCGGCTGAACACCGCCTCGTCCGGCCGGATCCAGGCCCCCGCGTAGACCAGCGTGGACCCGCCCACCCCGGCGCCGCAGAGCACGCTCATGCCCTCCCCGACCACCTTCTCGAACAACCCGGTGTACGGCCGGTACAGCGCCGGCGGTTGCATCGGGAAGACCGGCGAGGAGGTCAGGTAGGACGAGCGGCGGTCCGGCCGCAGGAATGGCGGGAAGGTGTCGCCGGCCGGGGTGATCGGCCAGCGCCGGCCGCGCTCAAGCACAGCGGTGCGCACTCCAGCGCGAGCCAGCCGGTAGGCCGCGATCGCTCCGCCCAGCCCGCTGCCGATCACCACCGCCCGGAACCGGCGCTCGCTGCTCGGCACCGACTCGCCCCGCGCGCTGCCCTGACCCAGCGCCAGCCCGACCGCGCCGGCCGCCCCGATCCCGGCGGACATCCCGAAGAACCGCCGGCGGCTGAGCTCAGGCCAAGGTCCAGGATGCGACGTGCGGGTCAACGGGGAGCGGTCCCTTCACCGAGGTCAGGAACGAACCAGCCGACTCTACTGGCCGGTAACTTCGTGCCCGTCCAACGCCCCTTCCGCATCCGGCGCGCCGATCAGGGTGCCGACCTCGTGGCGCAACCGCGCCAGCCGTTTGCCGGCGCGTTCCCTGGCCGCCGCCAGCTCGGCGCCGGCGGACACCGGAGCCGGCTCGACGACCTCGAGGTAGGCCTTCAGCTTCGGCTCGGTGCCGGACGGCCGGATCACCGCGCGGGTGCGCTCGCCGTGCAGCACAAACACGTCCGGCGCCGGCCGCTCCAGCTCGCCGCCCAGCGGGGCCGGATCGGCGGCCAGCCGAGCTAGCAACTCGGCCCGCCGCTCCGGCGGCAGCCGCAGGGTGATCGCCTCGGTCAGGTACACCCCGTGTGCCAGCGCCAACTCGTCCAACGCGTCCAGCAGCGAACCGCCGGCGGCGCGGCGGGCGGCTGCCAGGTCGGCGGCCAGCACCGCGGCGGCGACGCCGTCCTTGTCCCGCACGGCGGGCGGGTCCACGCAGTAGCCCAGCGCCTCCTCGTACCCGTACACCAGCCCGGCACCGTTGTCCCCGGCGCGCACGATCCACTTGAACCCGGTCAGCGTCTCGGCGTACCGCGCGCCCCGGGCGGCGGCCACCGCGCGCAGCTGGGTGGACGACGCCACCGTGGTTGCTACCAACGGATCCGGGTGCGCGGCGCGGTCCAGGGTGGCCAGCACGTGGTCGCCGAGCAGCACGCCGGTCTGGTTGCCGGTGAGCATCCGCCACCGCCCTTCGGCGTCCGGCACGCCCAGTGCGCAGCGGTCCGCGTCCGGGTCCAGAGCCACGGCCAGGTCGGCACCCACCTCGGCGGCCAGCGCGAGCAGCGCGTCGGTGGCGCCGGGTTCCTCCGGGTTCGGGAAAGCCACCGTGGGGAAGTCCGGGTCGGGGGCGGCCTGGGTGCGCACCACGTGCACGTCGTCGAAGCCGGCCCGGCGCAGCGCGTGCACCGCGACCGCGCCGCCCACTCCGTGCATCGGGGTCAGCGCGATGCGCAGTCTCCGCGCGGTACCTCGGGGCAGCGAGGCCACCCGGTGCAGATAGCCGTCCAGCAACTCGGCGGGGTCGGTCGGGGCAACCGGCGCGGTGGGCACCGAGCGGGCCGGCGGCGCGGCGGCGATGGCCGCCTCGATCTGCGCGTCCGCCGGCTCGACCAGCTGCGCACCGTCGGACAGGTACACCTTGTAGCCGTTGTCGGCCGCCGGGTTGTGCGAGGCGGTGATCTGCACCCCGGCCACCGCGCCGCAGCTCCGCACCGAGTAGGCCAGCACCGGGGTGGGCAGCGGATCGGCCAGCGCGCGCACCTCGAAGCCGGCGCCGGCGAGGACCTCCGCCGCGGCCGAGGCGAACTCCGCCGAGCCGTGCCGGGCGTCCCGGCCGACCACCACCAGCCCGCCCGCCCCGCCCTGCCCGGCAAGCCAGCCGGCCAGCCCGGCGGTGGTCCGGCGCACCACGGCCACGTTCATCCCGGAGGGCCCGGCGCGCACCGGCCCGCGCAGCCCGGCGGTACCGAAGCGCAGCGGCCCCTCCATCCGCTCGGCCAGCTCCTCAGCCGGCGCAACGGGGGCGCCGGCGAGCGCGGCGGCGAGCAACCGCTGCAGCTCGTCGCGGGTCGCTGGGTCCGGGTCGTCGGCGATCCACCGCAGCGCCGCGTCGCGCACCGCCGGGGTGAGGCTCATGCCAGCCGAACCAGCTCGCGCAGCAGCTCGCCCATCCGGCCGGCGGCGGCGTCGCCCGCCTCGATCACCTCCTGGTGGCTCAGCGGTTCGCCACTCATTCCGGCCGCCAGGTTGGTCACCAGAGACAGCCCGAACACCTCCAGGCCGGCGGCGCGGGCCGCGATCGCCTCCAGCACGGTGGACATGCCGACCAGGTCCGCGCCGATCGCGGCGAGCATCCGGATCTCCGCCGGGGTCTCGAAGTGTGGCCCGGGCAGCCCGGCGTACACCCCCTCGACCAGCGACTCGTCGATCGTTCGGGCCAGCTCGCGCAGCCGCGTCGAGTACAGGTCGGTGAGGTCGGTGAACCGGGCGCCGACCAGTGGCGACCGCGCGGTCAGGTTCAGGTGGTCGCTGATCAGCACCGGCTGCCCGACGGACAGCCCGGGCCGGATACCGCCGGCCGCGTTGGTCAGCACCACCAGCCGGCACCCGGCCGCGGCGGCGGTCCGCACGGCGTGTGCCACCGCCGCCGGGCCGCGCCCCTCGTAGAGATGGGTGCGGCCGAGCAGCACCAGCACCCGGTGCGCCCCGACGGGCAGCGAGCGAATGGTGCCGCCGTGCCCGATCGCGGTGGGCACCGCGAACCCGGGCAGCTCGGCCATGGACAGCTCCGCGCTCGGGCTCCCCAACACATCCGCCGCCGGCCGCCAACCGGAGCCCAACACCACCGCCACGTCGTGCCGGTCCACCCCGGTCCCGCTGGCCAGCGCGGCCGCCGCCTGGACAGCCAGTGCCTCGGCCGCGTCGGCCGACGCCACCGGGTCAGCCGGGTCATCGGGCGCGTTGCCGGTCGATGCCCGCGGGTCGGCGGCGACGGCGTCCGTGTCGCTGGTCATGCCGTCGGGATGGGTGGTCAAGGTGTCGGCTCCCTCGGGTCGGCGGGCCGGGTCACGGGTGGAAGGCCCGCGCGACGGTGCTGAACAGCTGCTCGGTTTCGGTACCGGCGCGGTCCGCCGGCACGGTCAGCTGCACCACCCACACGTCATACCCGGTCTGGGTCATCTGTGCGTAGCTGAACCGGCTGGAGGTGCCCTGCGGGCCGACCCGGTCGGTCCAGTAGCGCACCTGGTTCGGCGGGATCTGCTGCACGTTGACCTGAGCAACGCCGAGCGCGGTCGCGGTCAACGCGTTGCTGAAGTCGCTGGGCTGCTTGGGCAGCTCGCGGGTGCCCACCAGCTTGTCCACCCGCACCTCCCGCGAGCCGTCCGGGCTCACGAAGCGCACCGACGGCAGGTCACCGGTCTCCAGTACCCGGTACTCCTCCCAGCCCTGGGGCACCGACGCGTTGAAGTTCAACGCCCCGGCGCCGTAGCGCTGCGCCGAGTCGATGTGGTTGGTCATCGGGGTGATCCCGCTGGTGCCGCCGGCGGGGCTGACCACCGCGGTGGTCAGCGGGGACTGGCCGACCAGCACTCGGGTGCCGGCCCAGCCGCCCGCGGTGCCCAGGACCACCGCCAGCGCGCCGGCCAACACCAGCGGAAGCGCCCAGCGGCCGGAGACCCCGGCGGTGCGTAGCGGCGGCGGGGGCACCGGACGGGATACCTGCGGCCGGGGCGGCATGACCGGCGGCGCCGGCTGCCAGCTGGGCCGACCGCGCATCGCCTGGTTGGCCGGTGCGGCGTGGCTCATCGGCGGGTGCGGCGGCCCCGACTCGGCGGCTCCCGGCGGGCTGGGCATCGGCCCAGGGTCTGGGGCCAGCGGTGAGCCGGAGCCGGACCACTGCCCGGACGGGGCCGGCCCGGGTCGAGGGCGGGGCACCGAGGCGCTGCCCGAGTCACCGGGCCCGGGCCTTCTGCCTCCGCCCGCCCGGCCCGCCCCCTGCCCGGCCCCGTGTCCGGCTCCCTGTCCGGCCCCGTGTCCGGTTCCAGCTCCAGCACCGGCCGAGGACGAACCGCCACCGGCCTCGGCGGCCTCGCCGATCTGCTCCGCGCCTGGGCTGGGCGCCGGCGAGTAGGCGTCCACCGAGCCGGGGAACAGCGGGTCGTCCGGGTCGGCGAGCAGCGGTCGCAACCTGCGCCGAACTTCGACCAGCGGCATCCGCCGTTCCGGGTCCTTCATCATCAGCGCGGAGATCACCTCGCCGATCGGCCCGCCCACCTGCACCCGAGGGACCTGGTCGTGCACCACCGCGGTGACCGTCTTCACCGGGTCGCCTTCCACGTCGTAGGGCGGGCGGGCCTCGACGGCGGCGAACAGGGTGGCGCCCAGCCCCCACAGGTCCGCCGCCGGGGTGACCGGCTGGCCGGCCGCCACCTCCGGCGCGATGTAGGCCGGTGAACCGAGCACCAGCCCGGTCTGCGTCATGGTCACGTCGTTGGTCTTGCGGGCGATGCCGAAGTCGGTCAGCTTGATCCGCCCGTCGTGCGCGACCAGCACATTGCCCGGCTTGACGTCCCGGTGGGTGATCCCGGCCCGATGCGAGGCCTGCAGCGCGGCGGACATCGCCAGCCCCACCGACGCCGCCTGCCCGGCACCCAGCCGGCCCTGCTCCCCGATCACCTCCGACAGGTTCCGGCTGGGCAGCAGCTCCATCACCACGAACGGGTCACCGGACACGTCCACCACGTCGTACAGGGTGATCACGTTGGGATGGGAGAGGCCGCCGAGGGTGCGCGCCTCCCGCATCATCCGCTCGCGCATCGAGGCGATCTCGCCGGTTGGTACACCCGGCGGCACCCGCAGCTCCTTGATCGCCACCGAGCGGTGCAGGACTTCGTCGTATCCGGCCCAGACCGTGCCCATCGCGCCGCTACCCAGCGGCGCGGTGAGTCGATACCGCCCGGCGATCCGGCGCGGGGTGGCCTCCTCGGGGGTAGGCCCGGATTCCGACATGTCCGCCATTCTCCTGATAGGGCGCGACCGCATGCGCCTCGGTCACCGTTTTCCCTCATACCAGCGCGATCATCAGCCCGCCGCGGGATAGATCCGACGTGTACCTGACGAGTACGGTCGGCTGGCAAGACAGCTCGGGCGGGTAACGGCACGAGAGGTGGCGCACCGTGGCGCAGCGGGCAGGATCCGAACCGAGTCGGCGGGGCGAGTCCGGCTTCGACATCCCCACCGTGCCCGGGCCAGAGGACGTGGCTCCCGGCCTCGAGGAGCGGCTGGGCGAGCCGGGGGAATACCCGTTCACCCGAGGCGTGTACCGCTCGATGTACACCGAGCGGCCCTGGACGATGCGCCAGTACGCGGGGTTCGGCACCGCCACCGAGTCCAACCGGCGCTACCACCAGCTGATCGAGGCGGGCACCACCGGGCTGTCCGTGGCGTTCGACCTGCCCACCCAGATGGGTTTCGACTCCGACGTCGCGGTGGCCGCCGGCGAGGTGGGCAAGGTTGGGGTGGCCATCGACTCGGTGGACGACATGTGCACCTTGTTCGACGGCATCCCGCTGGACCAGGTGTCCACCTCGATGACCATCAACGCGCCGGCCAGCGTGCTCCTGCTGCTCTACCAGCTGGTCGCGGACGGGCAGGGCGTTCCCGGCGAGAAGCTCACCGGGACCGTGCAGAACGACGTGCTCAAGGAGTACATCGCGCGCGGCACCTACATCTACCCTCCGGTCGAGTCACTGCGGCTGACCAGCGACATCTTCGGCTACTGCGCCGCCGAGCTGCCCCGCTTCAACACCATCTCGATCTCCGGCTACCACATGGCGGAGGCCGGTGCGAACCCCGCGCAGGAGATCGGTTTCACGCTGGCCAACGGCATGGAGTACGTCCGGGCGGCGCTCGCGGCCGGACTCGCCGTGGACGACTTCGCACCCCGGCTGTCGTTCTTCTTCGTGGCCCGCACCACGCTGCTGGAGGAGGTGGCCAAGTTCCGTGCCGCCCGGCGGATCTGGGCGCGGCTGATGCGCGAGGAGTTCGGCGCGCGCAACCCCAAGTCGATGATGCTGCGGTTCCACACCCAGACCGCCGGAGTGCAGCTGACCGCCCAACAGCCCGAGGTCAACATCATCCGGGTGACCACCCAGGCGCTGGCCGCCGTGCTCGGCGGCACCCAGTCGCTGCACACGAACTCCTTCGACGAGGCGATTTCGCTGCCCTCGGAGAAGGCCGCCCGGCTGGCGGTGCGCACCCAACAGGTGCTCGCCTACGAGACGGATCTGACCGCCACGGTCGACCCGTTCGCCGGTTCCTACGCCGTCGAAGCGATGACCGACGAGGTGGAACGGGTCGCGCTGGAGTTGATCGAGGCCGTGGAGAAGCGCGGCGGCGCGGTGGCGGCGATCGAGCAGGGCTTCCAGAAGACCGAGATCGAGAAAACCGCGTACGGCACCGCGCGGGAGATCGAGGACGGCGAGCGGGTGGTGGTCGGGGTCAACCGGTACCGGCTGGACACCGAGGAGCCCTACGACCCGCCGCGGCCCAACCCCGAGCTGGAACGCGAGCAGGCGCAGCGGCTGGACCGGCTGCGCGCTGAGCGTTCGTCGACCGAGGTCAACGGCGCGATGGACGAGCTGCGCCGGGTTGCCTCGGCGCCAGCCGGTCGACCCGGTCCCGAGCACAATGTGCTCTACCCGATGCGGCGGGCGCTGGCCGCGCGCGCCACGGTGGGCGAGGTCTGCGGCGCGCTGCGCGAGGTCTGGGGTGTTTACCTGCCGAACGACGCGTTCTAGCCTTCGCCGTCCGTCGTGGTCGGCTACCGTTGATCGTCTTGCCGGGGTGGCGGGCTTGCTGAAGCTGACCGGTGAGCGATATCACCGCCCGTTCGTCGGCTCCATCATGACCGGTTGGCTGGCCTTCCTAGCCGCCCGCAGCAGATCAGTAACACTTGAGCGCGGGAAAGCCGATAAGTCGCCAATTGTGCCGATTCAGGCCATCCGGGTGATGCACCATTATACGGATAGCGACGTTGGTCGAGGTTCCGCTCACGCTCACAAGGCGATGATTCGGCCACCTGGGTCAACGTCGACATCGAACGGATTGAATCGGTGGTGGTACCGGTGTCTGTGCTTGATGCGAGCACCGAAGTACTGGCTGCACAGGCGATCGGCCCGATTGAGCCGGTGACCGATATGGGCCAGGGCAAGGGTCCCGCGTGGCTGGACAGTTGGCTTGCGACGCACAACCGCGAGCTGGTGTCGTGGCGACGCGCACTTCACGCGCGCCCGGAGTTGGCCCGCCAGGAGCGGCTGACCACCGCGCTGGTCGCCTCCCGGCTCACCGAAGCCGGGCTCAAACCCCAGGTTATGCCGGGCACTGGCCTGATCTGCGACATCGGGTCCGGCGACCACTGCGTCGCACTGCGTGCCGACCTGGACGCGTTGCCGCTGCGCGAGATGACCGAGCTGAGCTTCGCCTCGACGGTCGACGGCGTGATGCACGCCTGCGGCCACGACGCGCACACCGCGATGCTGCTCGGCGCGGGATTGGCGCTGGCTACCGCCCCTAAGCTGCCGGGCCGGGTGCGGCTGATCTTCCAGCCGGCCGAGGAGACACAGCCGGGCGGCGCGCTGGACATGGTGGCTGCCGGTGTGCTGAAGGACGTCGAGCGGATCTTCGCGCTGCACTGCGACCCCCGGCTGCCGGTCGGTCAGCTGGGCACCAAGGTCGGCCCGATCACCTCGGCATGTGATCTCCTGGAGATCCGGCTGACCTCGCCGGGCGGGCACACCTCCCGCCCGCACCTGAGTGCCGACCTGGTCCACGGGCTGGGCGTGCTGATCACCCAGTTGCCCTCGTTGCTGTCGCGCCGGGTCGACCCGCGCTCCGGCACCGTGCTGGTGT
>Ga0137413_10000663_pt1 | contig 12081 bp, 13 predicted proteins | sample CZODoug2_1_16fun_FD_108280 | JGI IMG/M metagenome (GOLD analysis project Ga0137413, IMG submission 108280) | Vadose zone soil fungal communities from Angelo Coast Range Reserve, California, USA - CZODoug2_1_16fungal (Illumina Assembly) | ecosystem: Environmental > Terrestrial > Soil > Vadose... | reverse complement strand
TTGCGGCTGGCAATCAGCAAGCTGACCGCGGAGGCGGAAACCTAGGCCGCCAGGTGAGCGATCAACCGCTGACGCGTGAACAATCCGCAGCGTGTTGGCTTGCTTCGCGTCGATCGGGGCCGGCGGGTGCCGACCCATTCAGCCCGCGATTTTGCTCGCCAGAATGTCGACCTGCTCGATGCGCGGCGCCTCGGACAGCAGCTCGCCGGCCTTGGCCATCAGGGCCGAGGCGATCCGGCCGGTGAGGTGCGCCTTGCGGCCGGAGTCATCCGTGAAGGCATCGAAGATGCCGAAGGTCGAAGGGCCGAGCTTCAGGGCGAACCACACCGGCGTGAACATCTCCTGGTTGGCCAGCGGCAGGGCACCCTTCAGGAAGCTCTCCAGGGCCTGCTCCTGACCAGGTTTGGCTTCGAGGCGGACCAGTAGTGCGACTTTCACCATAGGATGAGTCCTCGTTTAACCGACGCCACATGGTAGGCGTGTTCAAACGCGAGTGGCAGCGCAGGAACGGGGGTGCCGCCCGTGTCCCTGATCGCACCGCATCGGGAATGCTGCCCCAGCGGCAGTCAGGGATGTTTCTCAGACGGGACATCGGGGGTGTCTACGGCCCCGCGTTCTATGGGGAAAGGCGTAAGTTCCCGAGGTGGTCTATACTGCGCCGCCGATTTAGCAGGCGTTCCACGCGGAGCCAAACGTGAGCAAGCAGGACACCCATTTCTTTAATACCTTCAGCGTGGTCATCGGTCTGCTGATCGTGATCGCAATCGGAATTTTTGCCCTGGCGCGGGTTGTCGCCAGTGAAACCCAGGACAAGCAGGTCCTGGAGGAAGCCCAGTACCTGAAGAGCGTTGAAGGCCACCTGCAACCTATTGCCAAGGAAGCGATCTCGGGAGCGGACAACGCTGCCCTCGCCATCAAGCCCGACGCGGGTTCCGCTGATGCTGCTGGCAGTGCCAGTGGTGGTCCCGCCGCGCCGAAGTCTGGCGAGGAAACCTTTACTCAGGTCTGCAGTGCTTGCCACGGTGCGGGAATCGCGGGCGCTCCGAAGGCTGGCGACAAGGGAGCATGGGCTTCACGCATATCGAAGGGTAAGGAAGTGCTCTACGACCATGCCCTCAAGGGCTTCCAGGGAAGCACTGGTGTGATGCCTGCCAAGGGCGGCCGTGTGGATCTGTCGGATGATCTCGTGAAGGCTGCTGTCGACCATATGGTCGATATGGCGAAGTAGACGACTAACGACTCTCTGCAGGGCGCCCTACCGCGGCGCCCTGATCTTTCTGGTTCGGCGGCCGTCGATCGAGCGTTCTAAATTGCACGGCCTCACTGATATGCCTTGGACCCACGGCTTCCTCACCTGCCAGATCCGCGATCGTCCGCGCCAGCCTCAAAATCCGTTGCCGGGAGCGCGCGGAGAATCCCATCTGATCCATCGCCCTATCGAGTATTGATCGCCCCTCGCTGTCAGGCGTACACAGCCGATTGACCTGCGCATCATTCAGTCGGGCGTTGCATCTACCCTGGCGCGCGAGCTGGATCTCACGCGCTCGCTCTACGCGCTGCGCGATGCTGGCACTGGATTCAGCGGACAGTCTCGATTCATCGAAGTCGCTCAAGTCAACTCGCGGCACCTCCAGGTGAATATCGAAGCGCTCGAGCAGCGGAGCTGACACGCGACCAAGGTAATGCGCGATCTGACCCGGCGAACATCCGCAGCCACCTTGCGGATCACCCAACCGTCCGCACGGACATGGGTTCATTGCCGCGATGAGTTGGAATTGTGCAGGATATTGAGTGTGATGCGTCGCTCTGGAGATGGAGATCACGCCGGATTCGAGGGGCTCGCGTAACGCCTCCAGAGCGCGTCGGTCGTATTCCAACAGTTCATCGAGGAACAACACGCCGTGATGGGCGAGGCTGATCTCACCGGGACGCGCGACCGCTCCACCGCCAACCAATGAAACGGCAGATGCAGTGTGATGGGGCGTTCGCATCGGCCGTTGTCCGAAGCTGCTGACGCTGAATCCGATCCCACTCGCAGATGCAATTGCGGCAACTTCGAGCGACTCGGCCTCCGTCATCGGGGGCAAGAGGCCGGGTAACCGCATGGCCAACATACTTTTGCCGACACCCGGTGGCCCGCGCATCAGGAGCGAGTGACCACCGGCTGCGGCGACGGTGAGAGCACGTTTCGCCTGCACTTGTCCGCGCACATCAGTCAAGTCGAGCGTTACGTCAGAGACATTGCTGGCGCTTGCAACACGTGGAGGAAGCGATGGTAGCGGGGCGCTGCCGTCAATGTGTGCACAAACAGCGAGAAGGTGATTGGCCGCCCGCACAACGGGTCCGGTGCGTCGGTGTCGCGATTCGCTCGGGCCGTGCGCTGTCAGCAGCAGCCGCACCTCATCCGCATTAGCCTCCGGCACCACAACCTCATGCCCCATCCGAGCAGCATGCGCAGCGGCCAACAGCATCCCCGGCACGGACCTCAACTCGCCATTCAACCCCAGCTCGCCATAAAACTCGCGATGCCCCCGGTCGATGGGCGACGCGGGGTCGATCTTCACCTGCCGGGATGCGAGCAGGATGCCGAGCGCGATAGGAAGGTCGAACCGGCCGCCGCGCTTCGGGATATCCGCAGGTGAGAGGTTGATGGTGATGCGCCCCGCGGGGAATTCGAAGTTGGAGTTGACGATGGCCGCACGCACGCGGTCCTTGCTCTCTTTAACGACCGTGGCGGGGAGGCCGACAATCGAAAAGCAGGGCAGCCCGGAATCCAGGCTGACCTCGACCTGTACCAAAGGGGCGTGCAGCCCTAGCTGCGCGCGGCACGCAACAGTAGCAATAGACATAGCCTTCCTTGGCTGAGTCGCTCAGGCGAACTTCAATGCGGCCCGGGCTCGCCCCCCGCGGTCGGAGTTACGGCACCCTCCATGGCAGCCACCCGCTTCTCCAGCTCTTCCAACCGTGCCCGGGTACGCTCCAAAACCCGCATCTGGGCATCAAACTCGTCCCGCGACACGAGATCGAGCTTCGTGAGGCTCGCGCGCAACACCGCGCGGAAGTTGCTCTCCAGGTCCTGCTGCACCGCCCTGACACCAGGGTACCCGTCCGGGTATCGGGGCACGCTCTCAACCAACCGTCGGACGATCTCGTCGATCTTCGGTGTATTCATGTGCTTCTCTCTTTCACTGGCGGAAATTGCTCCCGGCTGCGCGCCCCGGGCAATTTCCGCGGACATCGCCACTCGACCGTCCCCTGCGCGGGCCGAGCAAAAGGCGCGACTTTTGCTGACTGCGTCTCAATTCATTGCCCTCATTTGACGCAGGACTCCAAATCGTAGCGCCAAAACAGTGCGCGGGGAGGGTCCTTCCACACGCAACCCATTAAAACTGCACTAAAAAATGCTGTGGCACGGAATCTGCACTTTGTATGCGCGCTGCACAAGCATACGGTCCACTCGAGCCTGGGGGCAGTCGGTGTTTGTTGCGCGATTCAGGCGATATGTCGACCAGGAAATTCAACGGGCGGCCACCACCGCCGTGTGTGCGGATGGCCGCCCCGTTGAAAGGACCGACCCGCGGTCCTTCGACAGATGTACTAAAAACCGTCCGGGAGAAAACATGCGCACCGCTTCAAAGACCACATTAACAACCCTGGGACTGGCGCTCGCCGTGCTGGGACCCGCGTTAGCCTGGGGAGCCGACGCTCCGGCGCCGCCAGTACCGAACAAGGGCGACACTGCGTGGATGCTGACCTCCACGGCGCTCGTGTTGCTGATGTCAGTACCGGCTCTCGCATTGTTCTACGGCGGCCTGGTGCGTACGAAGAACATGCTGTCGGTCCTGATGCAGGTGTTTGTCGTTTTCTCGCTGATCAGCGTTCTGTGGTGTGTTTACGGTTACTCACTGGCGTTTACTGAAGGCAACGCCTTCTTCGGTGGCTGGAGCCGGTTGTTCCTCAACGGCACGTTCGACCCCGCGTCAGGCAACTTCTCGCTGGGCGCCACCTTCAGCAAGGCCACGCCAATGTATGAGCTGGTGTTTGTGGCCTTCCAGTCCACATTCGCCGCCATCACCTGCTGCCTGATTCTCGGCTCCATTGTCGAACGCATCAAATTCTCCGCGGTGCTGCTGTTCATGGTGATCTGGTTCACCTTCAGCTACATCCCCGTGGCGCACATGGTCTGGTTCTGGGCCGGTCCGGACTCTTACACCTCCGCTGATAAAGTTGATGCCGTCAATGCAACTGCCGGCTACATCTGGCAGATGGGCGCTCTCGACTTCGCGGGCGGCACGGTCGTCCACATCAACGCCGGTATCGCTGGTCTCGTAGGTGCCGTCGTCCTCGGAAAGCGCGTGGGTTTCGGCAAAGAGCCGATGCCGCCGCACAGCCTGACCATGACCATGATCGGCGCTTCCATGCTGTGGTTCGGCTGGTTCGGTTTCAACGCGGGATCTGCGTTGGAAGCGAACGGCACAGCCGCACTCGCCTTCGTGAACACCTATCTCGCTACTGCCTGCGCGGTGCTGTCGTGGATGTTCTGCGAGTGGTTGCTCAAGGGTAAGCCTTCGATGCTCGGTGCGGCTTCCGGTGCGGTAGCTGGCCTCGTGGCGATTACGCCCGCCGCTGGTAACGTCGGTATCCCGGGCGCGTTCGCCATTGGTCTCGGCGTTGGCGTCGTCTGCCTCTGGGGTGTCACGGGCCTCAAGAAGATGATCAAGGCCGACGACTCGCTCGACGTGTTCGGCGTACACGCTCTCGGCGGTATTTTCGGCGCTCTGACCACGGGTATCTTCAACGCACCATCACTGGGTGGTCCTGGCTCGGTTCAGGATTGGGTGAAAGGCACGGTCGGTTATCCGGGCATCGGCGCCCAACTGTGGATCCAGCTCAAAGCGGTGGTCATTGTGACGGTCTGGACCGCAGTGGTGGCAACGGTGGCGTTCCTGGTGATTAAAGCGGTCATGGGATTGAGGGTCTCAGAAGAACAAGAACGAGAGGGTCTCGACATCACGTCGCACGGCGAACGCGCGTACGACATGTAATCGGGTTCTCACGGCTACCGGACCCTCGGGTAGCCATTGACTGAGCTGAGCCTCGGTCTGCCCTCCGGCAGGCCGAGGCTTTTTAACGTATGCGGACGGCTAAGCTCCGGAAACGTGCTCCATGCCGCGCTCGCACCCGCGCGATGTGACGGACTTCTATGGTCGGGACTTTAGTGACCGGCGATACTGCCGGCCGACCGGGGAGGTCTGCTTATGTTGCGAAATCTGGCCATCAGCACACTTTTATGCGTGGGCGCCGTTTCGGTTGCGCATGCTGATGTTTTCCGCTGGGTCGATGACCACGGCAGTGTGCACTACAGCGATCAATGGGTTCCTGGATCGGAGGTCATCAAGTCGTCGCCGAAGCCCCCGGGCAGCAGCGCCAATGCCTCCAGTCGCTCGACCTTTGGCGCACCCAAGGCTGCTCCGCCGTCGCAGGACAACGCTACCAAGGCCGTGAAGCAAGACCTCGCCAAAGTCCGCGAGCAACAGTGCAAAGACGCCAAGGACCGGTACGACAAGGCAATTCAGGCGCGGCGCATCTACAAGGCGCCGGCCGCTGGTGATAAGCCAACGAAAGACACCCAAGATAAGCCCGAGGATCGTCAGTACCTCTCGGAAGAAGAAGCCGATGCCTACCGCGTGAAGGCGCGGAAGGATGTCATGGACTTCTGCGGAAGCGGCGCCAGCAAGTGATTTATAGGCGTGGCCCATGCCGCGCCGCCCATTGAGCGTAAAAGGACCCGGGCTCCGCGCGCCCAACGCACCGCAGGTGCCCCGCACCGACGCAGCCGGCAAAAACCACGCTTTTTGCCGGCGGAAACGAAGCCCCGGCTCCGCGCGGCCAGTGCCGCGCCAATGGACCTAGTATAGTTGCGCACTTGGCCGACCCGGCCAATCAGTCCGGATTAAGAGAATGGTCGTTGGCTTTGTTGGTCTCGGCGCCATGGGAATGGGAATGGCGCGCAATCTTCATCGTGCCGGGTTGTTGAGCGCCGTCTGGAATCGCACTGCCGAGAAGGCCAAGGTGCTCGCCGCTGAGCTTGGCTGCAAGGCGCCCCCAACACTCGAAGCACTGGCCCCGGACGTTGATGCCGTGGTCATCTGCGTCTCCGCTGATGATGACGTCCTGCAGGTCGTGACTGCCCTGGCGAAGGGACTGCGCAAGGGAACGCTCGTCATTGATTGCTCGACAATCGGTGCGGACACGGCCCGCAAGGCGAGCAGCATTCTGCAGCCGAGTGGTGTCGAGTTCCTGGATTGCCCCGTCAGTGGCGGCGTCGAAGGGGCGGACAAAGCGACACTCGCCATCATGGTGGGTGGCACGCCAGAAGCGTTCGCTCAGGCGCAACCCATCCTCAATGCCATGGGCAAGACCGTCACACACTTCGGCCCAACCGGCAGCGGCCAGGCCGCGAAGGCAACCAACCAGATCATGTGCGCGGGCATCATCGAGTGCGTGGCAGAAGCCATGGCATTTGCCCGGGCGCAAGGACTGCCCCTCGATAAGGTTGTGGACACGCTGGGCAAAGGCGCCGGCTCGAGCTGGTACTTCGTTCACCGTGGTCCAAACATGGTGCGTGGTGCGTATCCCGCGGGCTTCCGCGTCCGTCTACATGCGAAGGACCTGGGCATTTGCCGGGATATGGCCGCTCGCTTCGGTGTTGCGTTGCCGGTCGTCGAGCGCATGCTCGGTGAATATGCCGAGCTGGTCTCCCGCGGCTACGGCGACGAAGACATCTCTGCCACTTTCAGGCTCAAGGAAGAGTTGTTCGATCGCCCCGGCAAATCCGGAGCGCCCCGAAAAAACGAATGAGCAAGGACTCATGAGCACCGGCACCGACGGCGCCGACGAGTCCCTCTATCTCCCCGATTTCTGCACTTCGCGCGCCGCGCTCGCCAACGTTCTCATCGTCGAGCTCACCGCGCTGATCCTGACCCTCGCCCACGAGAATGTCGGCGTTGGGTTCTGGGCAGATCTGTCACGTACCTCCCTCTTCTTGTTGTGGATCGGCCTCGCCGGCGCCGCACTGTTGTGTTGGATGCGGGCACCGTTGAACCGCCTCCAGGTTGCACGAGGCTCGGCCGCGGTTCTGCTGCTGATTACGGTATTGATCGCTGTGATTTCCGCGGGCGCGTTCTACCTCGGTCGCTCCAGCCTCGTTCAGGACGCCGGTGTCATCGAACTGTTCCCACCGGAACTGACTCCATTTCTCGTCCGAAATGGGGTCATCGGCTTCGTTATCACGGCGCTGGCACTGAGATACTTCTATGTGACTCACGAATGGCGACGCAACATCGAAATGCAGGCAACCGCGCGCGTTCACGCCCTCCAGGCGCGCATCCGGCCACACTTCCTGTTCAACAGCATGAATACCATCGCCTCGTTGACACGCTCCAATCCGGCCGTCGCCGAAGAGGCTGTGCAGGACCTGGCCGATCTGTTTCGCGCGAACCTCAGTGACAAACGCGACACGATCACTCTCGAACAGGAGTATGAGGTTGCTCGTACGTATCAGCGGATCGAAGAGTTGCGCCTCGGGTCCCGGCTGCGTGTTGATTGGAAGATCGACTCACTGCCGCGCAAGGCGTTGGTTCCAGGGTTGATGCTGCAGCCGCTGTTGGAGAATGCGATTTACCACGGTATTGAGCCGCAACCCGGTGGTGGGACAGTTACCGTAACAGGTGAGCTTTCCGGCAAGCTCATCACTATCGTCGTACGCAATCCTGTTGGCGATTATGACAGTGAGCATGATGGCAACCGCCTCGCGTTGGCGAACATCCGCGAGCGGCTCGGTCTGATGTACGGTGAGCGGGGACTCGTGAAGTCAGGTCGATTCGACAACGAGTTCATCGTGACGCTGCGTTTCCCGCACGTCGAGACGCTGAATGAGGCCTAGAGTTCTGATCGTCGATGATGAGGCTCCGGCTCGCGAGCGATTGCGCAGCCTGCTGATCGAGCTGGATCAGGCCGACGTGGTCGGTGAAGCGGTCACCGGCGAGGAAGCCGTCCAGCGAACCGCAGAGCTCGTCCCCGACGTTGTGTTGCTCGACGTCAGAATGCCCGGTATCGACGGTATTGAGGCCGCGAAGCACATGAACGTCCTGGAGCAACCGCCAGCGGTCATCTTCACCACGGCATTCGATGAATACGCTATGAAGGCCTTCGATGCGCAGGCCGTGGGTTATCTGCTGAAGCCCATTCGCAAGGAGAAGCTCGCCGCGGCGTTGGCGCATGCGAGTCGACTCACCCGACCTCAGCTACAGAAGATCGGCAACCCGGCCGAAACTCGCTCGCACATTGCGGTCCGGCATCGCGAGGGACTCAGGTTGATTCCCCTGGATGAGGTTCAATTCTTCTTCGCGGAACAGAAGTACACGACGGTGAAACACCTCAAGGGCGAGGACCTCATTGAGGACTCATTGCGATCACTGGAGGACGAGTTTGGAGTCGCGTTTGTGCGCATCCACCGCAACGCCCTCGTCAGCGTGCGCTACCTGGAAGGAATCGACCGCAATGGGGACGGGCAGTATTTCGTGAGATTGCGCGGATGCGAGGCGCCCCTTCAAGTCAGCCGTCGGATGGCGAGTGAGTTACGGGAGCGGTTTCGGATCTGACGCTCGACTGCCGCCGTCATCAGCGTAGTCGAACGAATCGAAAAACAGCCGGTCCGTGCGCGGAAAGTCTGCTCTGATCGCCTCTATCAGGGCCGGTGGTCCCGCAGCGTAGACATCGAATGGCTCGAGGTTTGGATAGTCAGCCAGCACAGCCTCGTGCACCCAGCCCACCCTGTTGTCTGTTCCCGTTGCTTCTGACAACACGGGTGTGAATTGAAGTTGCGGATACCGTCGTACCCACTCCAAGACCAGCTCCTTCTCATACACGTCCTGCGCCTGGCGAGCTCCCCAGTAGAGGTGGATCGAGCGGTCGACGCCGCCTTCGAGGACGTGTCTCAGCATGGACTTCAGCGGTGCAAATCCGGTTCCCCCCGCAATCATCAGCACCGGTGCCGGTCCCTCCTGGTAAACAAACTGTCCGATGGGACCCTCGATCCTGAGCAGAGCGCCCACAGTCGTCGCTCCCCACAAGCCATCCGTGAAGCCACCGCCCGGCACCCGTCTGACGTGGAGCTCGATGAGATCGCTGTCATGCGGCGGGCTGGCTATCGAGAAGCTGCGGCGTCTGCCTCGTTCGAGAAGAATGTCGAGGTACTGGCCTGGCTGAAATTGGAGCCTTTCAACCACGGGAAGGCGGAGGAACACCTGCATGACGTCGGGAGCGAGAGGCGTCATTTGCGCGATGCGACACGGCAGCGTTTTGATCTCGACGTCTGTAACGCTGGAAATCAGTCTCGCTTCGACCACGAGATCCGAGCGAGCGCGAGCCTGGCAGAGAAGGATCTTGCCGGCCTGTGCTTCTTCGGCAGTTACCCCAAGCGGCGTGCCATTCGGATACTCGATCTTTCCTGCGCGCAATTGGACGCGGCAGGATGAGCAGTGACCCGACTTGCAGCTATGCGGAAGGTTGAGGCCAGCGCTTAGCGCGCTCTCGAGAATCGGCCGATCGGCCGCCACGGTGATGCGGCGTCCGTGGGGCTCTACGAGGACCGTGTATTCAGGCACAGGCATGCGTCAGACTACCCCACGGCGCAGCCGCCAAAAACCACGCTTTTTGGGGGGACGCCTAGTCCGGCGGAAAAGAACCTCGGCTCCGCGCGGCCAGTCCCTGCTATGGATGGTTGCCGCGCCAATTAAAAAAGTACGAAGGCCCCAACGTGTTCAGAAACCCACCCATGGATAGGATCAACGAGCTGTTGCGCACGGCGAGGATCATCGCCGTTGTTGGGCTCTCCGACGATCCCTCGCGGCCCAGCAACCACGTGGCCCAGGAGCTCCAGGCCTTTGGCTACCGAATCATTCCAGTCACGCCCAAAGGGGGCACTATCCTGGGTGAGCAGGTGGTCGCCGACCTCGATCATCTCGGCGATGTCCTGAAGCCGGGTGAAAAGGTGGACGTTGTCGATGTTTTCCGTCGGCCCGAGCACGTCGCGGCCATCGTTGACGACTGCATCCGGCTTCACCTACCTGTGCTGTGGCTGCAGGATGGCGTCGTTGATGACGTGGCCGCCGAGAAGGCCGTGAATGCAGGGATTTTCACCGTGATGGATCGGTGTATGTTCAGGGATCGTGCCGCGTTGAGATGATTCGGCTATTCTTGGGGGCATGCGCATCGACTTCACAAAGATGCACGGCTCTGGCAACGATTTTCTAGTCTTCGATTGGTCCGCCGGGCAGGCCCTGCCGTCGGCGGAACAACTCAGAAAGCTCAGCAACCGCCGCACCGGCATCGGTTTCGACCAGGCCCTGGTTCTGGAGAAGCCCCGACGGCCGGATACCGCGGTCTTCTATCGCATCTTCAATTCCGACGGCGGCGAAGTCGAACAGTGCGGCAACGGTGCGCGCTGTGTCGCCGCCCTGCTCTATCGGCGTGGGCAAACGAGCGCGGGTTCGGTCACGATGGACAGCCCTGCCGGGCTCGTCCACGCGCGCGTGCAGAGCGGGGGTGTCGTGTCGGTAGACATGGGCGTACCCAGTTTCGAACCTCGCAATTTGCCGTTCGATGCGCCTGCGCGGGCTGATACGTATAGTCTCGATGTGGGTGGCCAGAAGGTTGAAATCGGCGCCGTCTCCATGGGTAATCCGCATGCGGTGATCGTTGTCGATTCAACCGATACTGCGCCCGTTGAGACTCTTGGCCCGGCGATCGAGAAGCATCCACGTTTTCCGAACCGTGTGAATGCCGGGTTCGTTGAAATCATTGATCGCTCGCACATCAAGCTCCGTGTGTATGAACGCGGTGCCGGCGAGACGCTCGCATGTGGTACCGGAGCATGCGCGGCAGTCGCTGTTGAGCGTAAGCGCGGACTTCTTGACGCTTCAGTAGTCGTTAGCGCGCGCGGTGGCGAGTTGCGAGTAAACTGGGACAGTCCGGGGGATAATATCTGGTTGACGGGACCGGCTGAAGTCGCGTTCGAAGGTCACGTCGAGGTCTGACATATATGACAACACGAGAAGCACGCGGCGTAGCAGCCGTAGAAACAGAAGAAGAGTCGGTTGCCGCGTATCTGCAGCACAATCCCGATTTCTTCGAACGTCATCACGCCGTGCTGGCGCGCCTTCGTCTGCCCCATGCACGGGGTGGCTCGACCATTTCTCTGGTTGAGCGGCAGATTGAGGTTCTCCGTGAGAAGCATGCCGCGGTCGAAACGAAGCTCGCCGAGTTCGTGCGGGTAGCGCGTGCCAACGACGCGCTCGCCGACAAGTTGCATCATTTTACACGGCAGCTTTTGCGTGCGGGATCGCCCGAAGCTGTTGTCACCACAATGGAAGCCAGCCTGCGGGTGGATTTCGACGCATTCCACTCAGTGCTGGTTCTCATCGGACCTCACCCCGAAATCACTCAGCAACGGTTTGTCCGCATAGTCCGCGCCGACGATTCAAACCTGAAGTCATTCGAGTCTTTGTTCTCGAATGGCAAGCCGCGTTGCGGACAAGCGCGTGACTCACAGCGTGAATTCCTCTTCGGATCCGACGCGAACGACATCGGATCTGTGGCGTTGGTGCCGCTGGGTGATAAAGGCAGTATTGGACTGCTCGCGTTGGGCAGCACTGATCGCGATCGCTTCCACCCGGGGATGAGCACGGAGTTTCTGGCGCGTATGGCGGATTTGATCGCGGACGCTCTGGTGCCCGCATCCCGCCCGCTCCAAGCCAAGTCGACAGCCTAAGCATCCGTATCTGTGTATGAAGGCGGCCGCTGTCGACCGTGTAGCGCAATTCCGGCGCTACATGACCGTCGAGCGCAACCTGTCCGCGCACACTGACTCCAACTACGCGCGCGATTTGGCCGCCGGCGTGCTCAGGATGGAAAGACCCTGCTAGCATGGGCGCAACAAACACTAGTGAAGCGGCTGCGGAAGCGATGAGAATCGGTGCATCCAGGAAATCCAGGCCCTTCCACCAAGGCACCAGAATC
>Ga0137413_10000659_pt1 | contig 12119 bp, 13 predicted proteins | sample CZODoug2_1_16fun_FD_108280 | JGI IMG/M metagenome (GOLD analysis project Ga0137413, IMG submission 108280) | Vadose zone soil fungal communities from Angelo Coast Range Reserve, California, USA - CZODoug2_1_16fungal (Illumina Assembly) | ecosystem: Environmental > Terrestrial > Soil > Vadose... | reverse complement strand
CCCCTGCACAATTTTAACCGGACAATCTATAACCAATGTTTTGCCGGCATTCACTTGCCCTGCGACTAGTGACGCCAACGCATTCTGCATGCCAGTGAAACTGTCAGTTGCACCAGTGGAGTCAATGCCAGGATAAGCACTCAGGAAAAGTAGATTCGCACCTAATCCCGCCGGTCCAGTTGGCCCTCCTGGACCTGTGGGTCCGAGCGCTCCACCAATACCTGTAGGTCCAGTCGGGCCTGTACCTGAGGGTCCTGTGATACCTGTGGGGCCGGTCGGACCAGAAGCCCCTATGATTCCCGTGGGCCCTGTTGGCCCAATTGTGCCGGCAGTTCCAGCAACACCAGTTGGGCCGGTCGGACCTACACCAGTTGGGCCAGTCGCACCCGTCGTGCCTGTCGGGCCGGTAGCACCAATTCCAGTAGGCCCTGTCGGGCCTGCTGCACCTGTGGTTCCTATGGCGCCTGTGGGGCCGGTCGGACCGGTAGCGCCTGTACCCGTGGGACCTGTTGATCCTATCGCGCCGCTCGTACCGGTAGGTCCTGTTGGCCCAGTAGGGCCATTCGCTGGACCGGTCGGACCGGTTGCACCCGTACCGGTAGGGCCCGTAGCACCGATTCCGGTCGGACCGGTTGGCCCAGTCGCACCATTGACACCTATTGTTCCATTCGTCCCAGTAGGCCCTGTCGGCCCGGTCGGGCCGTTCGGAGGACCCGTTGGACCCGTCCATCCAGTAGGACCGGTTGGCCCGAGATTTCCTTGTGGACCCGTCGGCCCCTGCGGACCTGGCGTGTATATCGTCACTACATCAATGGGTCCATTCTGGCTAACGGTTACTTGCGTCATGCCGTTACCTCCGGAGAAACAGCTACGCTGCCTTCGAGAAGTCTAGTAACAACGCCGCTTGAACTCGTGAGTTTGAGATCGTAGACGCCAACCCACCATGTGAACGTTGCTGTATCGACCGCTGGGATTGAGAGTGCAATCGTCCCAGCAATGCCGCCCAATACGATATCGGGACTCGCGTCATAGAGAATCGTCGTCGCTAACGGGAAGGCGCGAATCTGCATCGCGACCGTATACCCCGTGAGATCGACTGGAACAGGCCCTCCGCCAACCGAACCGCAACACTGTCCCGCTGTCCATAAAAAGATCAGATTAAGTGTTGCACCTTGATTGATGCACAGATTATAGGTTCCAGTATCGCAACTCATTAGGCATGTACTGCTACAACAATCATCGAGGCCATGTAACAACGATCGGCTTCAGTCCAATCCGCCAGGCCCTTTGTGTTGATCGTAACAACCTTGGCTTGGCAATATTGAGAAAGCATGCTCAAGATACTTGGATCGTTGACCGCTGATTTTAGTATCGCATTCTGATGAATTATTCCGCCTGCACCCACGTCATTTCCCCTTTTGTTTAAACGATTCCGAATCCAAATTTCCCTGAGGTCCTCGAGTATAGTCGCCTGGTAGAACCATTCCTGATCGATGAGCCACCACAGTCCAATCATCAAGTTTCAATTCAGTCATGCGGTATTGACGATCAAGTTTTAAAAACGAATCTTCTAGACTGTGCTGTCTCGCTAGATTCAATCCCATGACCACTCCACATGCTCCGATAATCAGTACGAGCGAAGTCACAATAGCTATGGTCGAACTCTCTAGTCCTAACCGTACCTGAACCACTGCGGATCCATTGTGCGCTTGCGCATGCGAAGATCCAGGCGATTGATTGGCGATAGTATCAGGGGCCATTTGCTATTCTGATATGTCCTGTAATAATAAGATCCACCTTCTGATCCAATGCTGTCACCCTTCCATACATGACTACACCGCCAACAATGGCAGCTGCAGTTAGAATATTCATCAGAGCAAGCAATGATGTAATGAGTTTGGTCGATCCATTATAAATTCCTCCATGGCTCTGCTCTTCTTTATCTTCCTCACGTCGCCGTCGATCCATTTCTTCTTCCCAGTAACGGTACACTTCTTCCGTGCCAGCAATTGGACGTGTCTTGTTCACAACGCTCGCTTAGTTATCGACATATGTATGTCTTGCGCAGCTTCTTTGTAAAATGTAATGGCGAACATCTGACGTTCCTGATTCCAGGACAGAACATCATTATGCATCCCATAACCACCGGTAAAATCGAAATCGCAATTGTAACCTTCTGGATTCCATTCAATATCGGTATCAGGTGCCTGCGTTTTTCGCCATTCCTTGTTCAAGTAATTGAATGCCATCTCCGACACTGGCGGCCACGCGTGAGTGGGATCCCCATAAGCTCGACCACTAGACCATGACGGCACAATGATATAAGCCTTCGATCCGACTTTTAATACACGATACATTTCATTGAAAATGTGTATGCGTTGCATTCCGGTGAAATGCTCAAGCGCATGGGACATGTGGATTTCATCCACAGTGTTATCTTTCCATGGCCACTTCTTCATCAGGTCCGCGACTATATCCACGCCAGGAAATGCGCGTCTATCTACGCCGGTGAATCCTTCGCGTTTCGTGCGACCGCAGCCAAGGTCTAATCGAATTATTGCTGCTGTATCTGAAATCGATACGTCGGAAATCGCCTTTGCCTTACTTTTAGACTTGTTTTTCATAATTCCCTTTGTTTACCACATCATTCCTGGCGGCCCGAACTGTCCTGAATGGTCGTAGTGGCCGACCTTGACTGAACAATCTATCGCACACCGATATCCGTATTTACGGAAGTCTCCCCAGGCGTACAGGTCCTGAGTTGATAGTCCGCCTTTGGTCTCCGTTTTGAACCAAGGCTTTCTCAATCGTTTGTCATGGAACATCGACAATCTAAACAGATTGAACCCCATGCCAGTTCCGACGCACTCAACAAGACCGCCGCTGGGATCCGGTAACTGAGGACGGAAATTCAACGACGGATCCTTTGCATCGCCCCAGATTTGCGCGCATCCGCCTTCCCCCTTCGTGAAGTACAGGCCACCAATACATGCAAATTCTGGATGTTGTTCCATGCGCTCTACGAGCTTAAGAATCCCATCACCAGGCGGGCAATTGTCATGCTCAATCGTCAAGATATATTCCCACTGCGATAAATCAGGATGCGCCAGAACTTGATCGATGGCCGACGAATAGGCGTCTCCCACTTCCATTCCCTGAGCCAGAATCCTAACCACGCCGTTATTTGGAGGGAAAGCTAGATTCCAATGACTGAGTGCTACTTTTGCTGGGATCAGATCCGAAGCGGGGAGCACCACGATAATGCGTTGACGTTTCCAGGTACCACCCTTCATCAATCGCGCACGGGATTTGCTCACATCCTGATTGTGAATTCCGCTCATATCCGTAACGACTAATTCAGGTTTCATCAGGTTATCCACGCTATTGGCGCGCCAGTTAAGGGTGCATCTAAGAGGCCAACGCCTACCGTAGCATATCTACTATCGGCAGTTGGTGAGAACGTTGCAGCCCGCGTTCCGAGGCTCGCGAAATGCTGCCACTCAATTGTGCATATCGGGTTTCCCTGATCGTATTGGAGAATTGCAGCGGAATTCGTGAACCCCGTCCCTGCTGTTGGCGCATACAATGGCGGGAACGGATTTGAGTTGTTCACGCCGCCATTGAACCCAAATCCAAAAAGCATGCCAGGGGAGGCCGGCATCGTAAGATTTCCTGACGTGACCGTGTCCGTACCAGCCGACGTCGGAGCGTCATTATTGCCGCTGAAATAGAAGCTAGATCCATTGGTGCCTGAAAGCTCTGCAATCCAGGTTCCAGGATAGTCACCCAGATAATCGAACGGTTGAGGTGGCGTAAATCGAGTTACCTGGACAAAATCTCCCGTTGTCATGGCCTCAGATGAAAATGTGGTAGCGCCGATACCAGGGCTTAATTGGTAGGTTGACCCTGAAACGCCTAGAGTTCCTGTCAGCAGCGAGAACACCACGACGTCGCCACCAGATGCAGTTCTCGGAGGTGTGCTGGCGCTTGTAATATGCTGACCGAGTCGAAATGGCCCCGATCCGGAACCGATCGTCAGCACCCCGCCGCTCGACACTGCCCCCGTTCCCGTCCATGAAACCGGCAATAGCGGGCTTGCATTAAAGATAACGAACGGGTGAATGTCGCAATTGCAATCGGTTGTATTGAGTTGATCGCCTATCGAGGTCCATGCCCCGTTGACTGGGTCAGACACGCTGTGAATGATGTACTGGCCGTCGTACGCCATCACCGGGATTGCAAGTAGTGTATTTCCGGTGGTTGTAACGGACGAAAATGCGACGCTCGCCGACATATAGTAGTTGCTGGCCGTGGAACTCCCATTGTTGTATTGGTCTATATTCCCCGGATTTGGATCTTTTACGGCCGTCTGGACGATTGCAATAGCCATCAGGTTATCCACGCTATTGGCGCACCAACGCTTCCACCGCCAGGAGGCTTGAATGTTGCAATCACGCCTCCGGAAACGACTGTTCCAGAATCCGTCCACGTCCATGACGTGCCAATGGCAGATGCAGAACTCAGCAATTGATAACATGCCTCCAGACCGATATCGGCAGCAGTGTTATTGTCAACATTGATGCTGGAAAACCCAGAAGGAGGATCCAGAATAGCCGCGTTTGCAATACCTGGAGATGATCCTAAGAACATACAGGCGATCGCTAGATCATTTGCAGCGGACAGCGCTGCGGTAGTCCCACTGGCTCGAGATTGAGTCGTGGAGATCGATTGCCCGTTCGCCACCTTGTCTATGGACCCAGAAAGCGCTACTCCAGAGAATTCGGCCATCACTCCGAATGCGGCAGCACCATTGGTAATGGTGACGGCGGGAGCATAAGAGCCACCGGCCGTATTCTCCAGATAGTAGATAGCTAGACCAATATCGTCTCCTGCAGTAAATGCAGAACCTATTGGCGCTGGAGCGATCGCCGCGCTCCATCCAGAAGGCGTGACTGACGCTCCACCTGGAGCATTACAGTAATATTGAATGCAGATACACAGGAAATTACCAACGCCTACACCAGATAGAGCTGGGGTCACTAACGAGCCAAATAATGGCACTGTGCTGCTTTTCTGGACAAAGGTAATAGCCATTGGATGTCTACAGGCTTACCCAATTCGATTCAAGTACCGGGATACGCATTATTGGCACCAGGCATAACAGGAACTCCCCCGGGTATGTCTACAAGCACAATATTCACATTGAAAAATGCTTCAGCTTGATCGGCTCCTAATTGCACCACATTCGTACCCGTTACTAGATCCGTGACCGGTACAGTAATAGCGAATGTTCTAGTCGATATAATCTGATCTGGATATGGCCAAGGTACCGAATGCGCATGCCCATTGACGATTGCATTCAATGTTTTTGGATTTGGCCCACCAGCTCCATCGAAATTGAACAGTACGCGTACCGCTGTAGGTTTCGGATTGGCGGGTAGTCCAGGTACATTCCAAGTCGACGTCTGATTTGCCTGAGAGAACTTGCCTAGATTGAATGCGCCATTAGGACCGGGAAGAGTGTTATCTGGAGCATCGTAGCTGAAGTCCCGGTAGGTGAAGGGTCCGTCGAAGGCGACGTTATCCCATGAGAACGTGTGTTCTCTCTGAGATGCTCGCGTCGGATCTAGAATTTTATCGCCGTTGTAGTGAACATCCTCAAGCCAGATCAATCCGCGAGTGAGTGTCATATTCGAATTGGTGATCGTGGCAATACGCCTCAATGTTGCTGCCGTCGCTGCCACTCCTGCATCCGTTGCATACACATCAATCTGATTCTGGGCAATTCGTATTTCTACATGATTCATTTGACCGGGACCGCTCGACTCGATCACGCAATCCAGAATCGTCATCTTAACGATGCCTGGGCCATATCCTAGAGTGTCGTCAAGCACATAACCGCGAATCACCGCAGCGGAATCCACTGTCCAACGCAATTTGCTTATATTGTTCGCATTGGGACATGTGCCTTGACTACCAATGGGAGCCACTCCATCGAAGCGAATCCCAAGACCGTTAGCCGGCAATGACTGCCACGAATCGAAGTGATTGAAGGGGTCCGGGACCGGCAAGTCCGACAGCCAGAATTCCGGCCATGCGCCGTGCGGGCCTGCGTCGTTCGATATATCGAAACTCACTGTTCCAGTCCTTCCTGCGAAGTCGAACGGCTGTTTCGGATACATAGCCAATGAGGTCACAGTCCCATTGTCAAAGGTCCCTGAATTATTGTCATTGCTCGCCTCACGCATCTGACCATTGCAAATAATGATGTCGTTAGGAGCGTTGACCCGTGGCACAGTGCCATCACATTTCACAAGCAGCGTCGAATTCCATAAGTTGTATTGAGTCTGACCGAAATTAGTTCCTCCGCCTATCGCTCTCGATGCACCCCAGACATTTCCATTTAGATCACCGGCACGATTACCATTGCCGATACCCGCAGGTGCATCGAAGGTATCGCAAAACGTGACAGCAGTTCCTAACTGCATACCGCAATTGGCTGTCGGTGGTGGAATCGGTGTACAAGCTCCGGCAGGCGCCGCCAAAGGGGACAATGTAGGTACCCAGCATGTTGGATAGGCCGCAGATGTATACGTCGTCGTCTGCGTCCAACTACCCGTGGTCCCAGCGGGACAGGCGATGGTAGCTATGGTTTTCGCTGGAGCCGCGCCGCAAGTTCCACTGACAGGTATGGTAACCGTTTGCGCCGCGATTGATATCGTGGTGCCCGTCGCCGTCACTGTCACGTTGACCGGAATATTGACGGTTTGCGTTGTCTGTGCCAGAGCGCCAGTTGCAATCAATGTGCTTAGCAGGGCAATTTTCATACATTCACCTAAGCAGTCATATTTACAAATTGAACAGGCGAATAATAATCAACAGCGTTTCCGCCAGATCCAATTCCGGAAATAGCAGAGACCGCCATAGATGATGGCATTGCGGCCGACGTCGCTGAAAAGAATCCCTGTCCAGGAACAAATTGCATGCTATTCGCCGCCACTTGTCCTATCAGTCCCTGCAATTGAGGTCCAGGCCCTAACGGGATTACGACGTTGCTCAACGAAATGCCGTTGGTATTGGCGAATGTCGTATTAGTCATTACACCAATAAATAGATCGAATCCGCCTGTGTAATTCACATTGATCGGAGCCGAGAATCGACGTAGACCGGTGATAGAGGCATTCGAGTTATTGCTGGAATTGGTCCATGCATATGACTGCGATCCGCTTGACGCTAGAGACAGCGTCGATCCGTTCATCGAATATAGACCAACATACATGGACATGGTCTGTGCTTGAGTAGACACCGCTAGCACTGCTGCTGACAAAGACGCCATGATATCGACGCGAGTAGCCGTAAACGGAAATGCCGCGATCGCTGGATACACTTGCACACTTCCCAGACCATTCTGAGTCACTGTCGTATTCATGACGGGACCCAATGGCTGGAAGAATGACAATTGAGGAATTGCCGCGCCGATACTGATCGTTGATCCATTGATGCTGATGGAGGCCATTCCAGTCGCAGATAGCAGCGATGTCGCCGGCACGGATAGTTGAATCGATCCGTTCGAAAATCCGACTGTCTGAGCGCCCAGTCCATTGAAGGATAAGGCACTCAAGTTCAATGCGGTAGAACTGTTCTGTGTCGTGTTACCGAGTGCGAACAATCCGGCAGTCGATATGACAGTCGGCACTGTATATGAGGCACTGACGCCATTCGCACCAGAGCTGCCAAAGCTTATACCGTTGGCATTCTGCCAAGTCACGGTTCCAGATGTATAGGTCGTATTGCTGACTTGAATCCCACTGATACCGGTTTGTACGCCGCCAGCATTGGCGCCGGAGATCGTGATCGACTGGCCGTTCTGCGATAACGTGATGTTGTTACCGCCGGCCAATATCACAGTGCCACTGCTGACCAATGCCAGAGCGCCAGACGTGTTACCGGACAAACTCATTGCAATCAGGTTCTGAGTCTGCACAGTCTGAGCGGCGATAGATCCAGTAATTACTGAAGCGTTCAAGCCAAACGACACGCCATTCGAATTGCTGAATGTGACATGACTCAGATTGCCGCTCGTGGTTCCTGCCGATATATTGATATTGGACAGCAATCCCGCTGTTGACGGCACTGTATACGACGCGGATATTCCATTTGCGCCGCTTGAACCAAAGCTTATTCCATTCACATTTTGGAACGTGACAGTACCGGATGTGTATGTCGTATTGGATACGACTATTCCGGAGATACCGGTTTGCGCAGCCGGTACCGTGTAGGACGCGCTAATGCCATTGGCTCCAGAGGATCCGAAGCTAATTCCATTGGCATTTTGAAAGGTAACCGTACCGGAGGTATACGTCGTATTTGAAACGACTAATCCACTGATACCGGTCTGAGCACCTCCCGCATTAGCTCCACTGATGGTTATGGACTGGCCGTTCTGAGACAGCGTGATATTGTTGCCGCCAGCAAAAATCACGGTCCCGCTACTCACCAAAGCCAATGCACCCGCTGTATTGCCGGACAGACTAATGTCTACGAGATTCTGAGTCTGTACGCTCTGTGTGGGTACCGTGTAAGACGCCGTGATCTGCGACGAACCCGACATCCCAAAGGATATGCCGTTGGAATTCGCAAAGACGACCGTTCCCGTGCTGACACTCTGCGTGCCTGCCGATAGCCCAGCTCCTCCGCCTCCACCTGCGGCACCAGAGATAACAATGCTTCCCGCAGAAGCGCCAACCGATATTCCACCCATCCCAACCACGGACATAGATCGCGCATCGAATGTCGTAGAGCTCGACTGTCCAGTTGTATTAGACGATGCATAGAATCCAATCGATTGAACTGATTGAGTCGGAACCGTATAAGACGCACTAATTCCGTTCGCGCCAGAAGATCCAAACGAGATGCCGTTAGCATTCTGGAATGTGACGGTCCCCGATGTGTACGTGGTATTCGATACCTGAATACCGCTAATGCCAGTTTGGGCACCACCTGCATTGGCCCCACTGATCGTAATAGATTGACCATTTTGCGAGAGGGTAATGTTATTTCCGCCAGCGAAAACAACAGTTCCACTGCTAATCAGGCCCAATGCACCGGATGTGTTACCGGATAGGCTGACGTCCACTAGGTTCTGAGTTTGGACACTCTGAGTCGGGACAGTGTACGAAGCGCTAATGCCATTCGCGCCACTGGATCCGAACGAGATCCCGTTGGCGTTTTGAAAGGATATCGTTCCTGAGGTGTATGTCGTATTGCTGACCTGGACTCCGGATATGCCGGTCTGAGCACCTCCGGCATTGGCCCCTGAAATGGTTATCGCATTGCCAGCCTGCGATATCGTTATATTGTTGCCACCCGCGATATTCAGAGTTCCCGATGAAATCAGCGCGAGTGCGCCGCTGGTATTTCCTGCCAGCGTCACGTTGATGGCGTTCTGAGTCTGTACCGATTGTGCAGCCACGGAACCGGTCATCGTTGAACCATTCAGGCCAAATGACACGCCATTCGCATTGCCAAAAACAACGGATCCGAGATTCCCGCTAGTAGTACCACCGCTGAAATTGATGGATCCAGCCGCTGCAACAGATGCGGTTACAGTAGACCCTGCAATACCAAAACTCACGCCGTTGGCATTCGAGAAACTTATGGATGTCTGCGTAGCAACAGATGCGGTTAAAGTTGATCCATTTGTACCGAACGTCACTCCATTGGCGTTCGAGAAACTGAGCGAACTATTTGCCGCTACCGATCCGGTGAGAGTTCCGGCGCCGGCCAATCCGAATGAAACACCATTGATGTTGCTGAATACCACCGTACCAGACGTCTGCGTGACCGTGCCGGCGCCAAGAGCACCAATTCCTGCGGTAACTAATGCACCAACTGCACTCGCGGTAACAGTTGATCCGACTTGTCCAAACGTGACCGTGGGAGAATTGGCGAACGTAATAGGTGAGCCGCCGCCACCTGGCACGTAACCTAGGCCGCCAGATCCGATGCCGCTCATTGATTAGCTACATTGGCCTGGACGACCGTTGCCTTAACACTTCCAGATCCACTATTCAGCAAGATCTGAACGTAGGTTGGAGAGAATACATAGGCCTCTGTAGTGATGCGGTGGCTCCTACGGCACCTGTGTCATTGGTTGGTATCCAAACCACCGCAGAGGGAATTACTGGATTGGTATTGCTATTCGGATCGTTCAAAGTCGATTGAACCGTGAAATTTACCGTGCCTACCACATCGCATTGTATGGCTACCTGGGAATTCGCCCATTCGTCGAGCCTGACCCATGGAGTACTCGCAATCCCATTTGTTCCTACAGTAACTGCACCGGTCGCAGTCCCATTGAGCGTAATCGACGTCACAGTCGCGTAATCAAGCGTCGAATAACTCGATCCAGCTACCACCAGGAACGATTCACTTATCACGGAACCGGTTGGCGTTTTCCCGGTAATTGTGAATGTATGAGTCGTATCGGCCGTCGTAATCAATATACGCCGGGGCGAATCAAGCGTTGCAATTCCGCTAGATACCAGCGAACCATTCAAAGTCACGGTATTCGTCGGAGTCTGCGATAGTGCGATATTGTTCGCACTGGCTGCGGCCAAAGGTCCTACAGTGACTGTGACTGGACGCATATTCTTGAGTTCCTTAAACGACTACGGGACCGCGAAGGCCCCGTATCGCGAAAATATTACCCGAAAACTCGTTACTCGCTCGCCGCCTCGGTCGTATGCCCCTTCGGAGCCGTACCCTTGCGCGCACTCGTAAACGGATTCGCATCTGATCCAGCACGGCCGCCAGCCTTCCGCGGTTTGCGTCCAGCGTGATGCTTGGCCATATCGCCATGCACCTTTCCACCCTCCTTGCGCTTCGTGCGGCCGCCCTTCTTCATCTCTTCGGCTTCTTTGGCAACCTTGTTCGGCGCGTTGCGATTCTCAGGCTTGTCTTTCAAGTCCTCTGCGGCCTCATTGACGCCCCCGGCTTCGCGATGCTTACGACCTTTCATAGACTGATTCCTCAGGATGCCAAGTTGATACCCTGAACGTAGTCGACAGACAATGTCGCTACTCCAGAGCCCGTATTTGTAGACGTCACCACGATGCGCACATCCGTATTGCCGACATTATCCCAATTTGCAATTTGCGTCGCGCCAGTACCTGGAACAATGGTCACCTTGCCCAATGCGCCAGATGTTACAACCGCATTCGCCGCGGTCAATGCCGTAGCAGAAGCCGACGTGCCGATTCCTAGCGTAGTCGCACCGCCTGTAAAAGCAGTCGTGACCATCAGCGTGATCGCCTTAATCTGACTCTGCGCAGGAATTACAATCGATGACGTATAGACACCAGCAACTGAACCGTTCGTCGCCTGCGTCATGACCTCGGACTGCACCATCAGCGCAAAGCCCACATTCGCCGTACCACTGGTTTCTCCTACGCCCGCGAGCGTTCCGGAGCCATCGCTATGAACTACGTTTCCGGCGAGTACCGGGCCGGTGAACTGCGTACCAGGCCAGATCGGGCTACCGTTCGCGTTAGGATAATTTCCACCATTGATGTCAGACATTTATCTACTCCTTACGACGTCGGGAAGGAGCCAAAAATTGCGCGGGGGTTAAAATAATTGTACGAGAATCTCTGGTAGCCCTTGGTCAGCAAATTGTCCGTCACGAAGTCCACCTGCATATCCGTTTCAAACGGGATGCGATTCATGTAGGCCAGACCGGCAATGTTAGTCAGCATGTACCAAGCGAAACTCGATGTGAGGAAATCCATGACCATGTAGCCTTCGGGGATCCCGCCGGCAGTCGATAGAATCGCGTTGACGTCGTTGTCGGCCGTGCCAGGACGCAACTCGGTTTTCGTGAGACGAATTCCTACCGGTTCCAACGCCGGAGGTAAAATCAGTTTTTTACCTCGGGCAAAGACCTTCAGTCCAGCCTGATCGCGGAAGTTCGTACGAATCGAAATCTGCGCATTCAGCAACGTCGCTTCGTTCAAATCAACCTGTGTCGTCGGCGTGTTGGCATACGTCGATCCGTCAATCGGATGCGCAGTTGAGCACAGGGCAACACCATCGCCACCGACATTCGAATTGTAGGTGGT
>Ga0137413_10000658_pt1 | contig 12120 bp, 8 predicted proteins | sample CZODoug2_1_16fun_FD_108280 | JGI IMG/M metagenome (GOLD analysis project Ga0137413, IMG submission 108280) | Vadose zone soil fungal communities from Angelo Coast Range Reserve, California, USA - CZODoug2_1_16fungal (Illumina Assembly) | ecosystem: Environmental > Terrestrial > Soil > Vadose... | reverse complement strand
CCTGTGCGTACCGCCGATTTGGCTTTCAGCGCGGCGACTTCGGCTGTTACCGGGGCTGCGGTGTCCTGCCGGCGCAGCAGAATCAGCGCGCCGCCCGTATCAACCACCGCAATGCTGAATGCCGGCCAGCCCTTGCTTTTGGACTCGCTGAGGCACCGCTGCGCCATGGAATCGGCCAGCGCCTGAGTCAGTGCTGCTTCAGGCTCAGCGGCGTGCACAGCGCCAGCAGTCATTAGCACAGCACTGGCAGGCGTTAGTGCTGCAACGACAGCTGCGTACCCGAAAACCCGAAACTTCGACATGCCCCGTCTCCCCCGGCTCTTGATTGACCGTGTGGGGAAATACTAGGGGCACAGCTCACCCAGGGGCTTTCGCGATCGTCACTAAAATTTGCCGCGGCCGTACCGCGGGGCGGCCGAGCCGTTGACGCAGGGGTGGCGAATCAGCTCGCGCGGTACTGGGACGGCGGCGTACCGAAGTGGCGCGCAAACGCGGTGCTGAATGCACTGGCAGAGCCGAACCCGGCCGAAAACGCGATATCTGTGAGGGAAAGCTGTGGGTTGGCCAGCAGTTGCTGCGCTTTCTGCAGCCGCAAGGCCCGGCAAAAATCGTAGACCGTCGTGCCGTACAACAAATGAAAGCCCGTGCACAGCTTGTTGCGATTGATTCCGAATTGCCGCGCGAGCTGATGAATGGTCGGCGGCTCGGTGAAGCAGGTTTCGAGCAAATTCCGGACGCCCCCCAGCAGCCGGCGATCGCGCTCCGAGACCCGCAGCATCCGCGGCTGAGGGCACTCGTCCGCCTGGAAGCGATCGAGAATGAGCGAAAAGAGACCCAGGATCCGGTTTTCAATGTGAGCGCGGGGTATCGACTGCACCAGGGCACTATCAATCACCACGGCCGCTGCGCTCAATTCTCCATCCGTGGGCGACGCCACCGTGAGCCGTGGAGTTGACCGCTTGCGACAAATGAATGCACGCAGTATTGGCGAAACCGCCGTGGACTCATCTTCCAGGTATTCCCAGAGTTGACTTCGGCGCATGGAAATAGTCAGGGACTTCGATTCCTGGCTGGCCAGGAGCCGCTCGACCTTGCGCACGCCATCATCGTGCATCAGCAACGCGGTCGCCGCGCCGCGCAGGCTGATTTCGTGGCGCTTCTCGAATGTCATATTACGATGGCCGGACAACTGGACGTGTACTTTCAACAGGTCCTGACCGTCGATGGTGCCCACAAAGTCCTGCCCGACCGGCTGGTCCACGATGATCGCATGAAGGCCGTCGTTGAGAACTAGATCACAGGTAGGTACTGACACTCAATTAATGTCAGGGCAAATCCGGGTACTGTCAAGCACAGCAACGTTGTTCGTGCGCAACAAGGGAAACCCTGAGCCGAACGCGGCGGCATTCAAACAACAAAAATTCAGCACTCGTCACGAGCAGAGACCCGACGCGGACTACCCGCAACGCCGCGTCACCGGGCATCACGCCCAGATACAATTCCTTTGCCTGGAAATACACCGGATACGAGCGCACCCTTGTCAATCACAGGCACACCGTTCACCAGCACATACTTCATGCCGGTGCTGTGCTCATTCGGATGCTCGTAGGTGGCGCGGTCAGTGACCGTGGCCGGATCAAACACCCCAACGTCGGCCTCCGCCCCTTCCTGCAGCCGCCCTTTGCGGCGCGCTGCCGCAGTCGCCTTCTCGAGACGCTGCGCGGGCATCAGGCTCATTTTCCGGATGGCATCCATCAAGGTCACGGTACGGAGGTTGCGCACGTAGCGCGCAAGGATCTGACAGTAAGTCCCCGCGTTGCGCGGGTGGCCCCGCTCACCGTCGCTTGCAATCGACGCAAGTGGATTCGCTATGACCTGGTCGACGACGTCCTGGCGATTCAGGAATATGACGACCGCCTGCGACTTCGGTGAGGCGTGCAGCTCGTCGAATCGCGACTTCGTCAGCCGCTCGCCGCTATCCGGCAGCATCAGCGCATCGTAGCTGACACCAAATTTCTCCTGCCAGCCCGGATCAAACAACGCCGAGTTGATTGCGGTCATGCCGGCGAGGTACGGATAGGCCTCCGTGGTCACATCGAGCCCGCGCGCCTTGGCGCCCGCAATCATGTTCAGGCATTCCGGCGCATCCGTCATACAACTCGAGTTGACGTGCACGACCTGTAACGCAGCGCCGGTCACCGCCGCCGCGCCAATCACTTCCTCGACCGCTTCGATACTGGAGCCTGGCTCCTTTTTGCCGGCGCTGCGTACGTGAGTGAACACGGGCACGTGTCGACTCGCGGCCAGGCGGAAGATTTGAATGACTTCCTCGCGCGTGGCGCCCGGCACGTACTGAAGGCCCATGCCGACGCCGACAGCCCCGGCCTCCAACTCGCCCTGGAGTTGGGAGTGCATTCTGGCGAGCTCGGCGGCGGTCGCGGGCTCGTTTGAAGCGCGCCCGCTGGCCGGAATCAGGTCGGTTGGCCCCAATGGCTGACCCAACGCGGCGGCACGCGCCGCGGAATGACTGGCGGAAGTTCCGAAGTTGATGAGCGAATGCCCGCTCTTGCGCTCCAGAAACACCTTGACGTCGGGGACGCCGATTTCCATCTCGAGTCCGCTGGTAACACCGTCGTATGCTTTCAACACCCCGGATATCTCATCCTGCCCGTGTTGATGCAGGTCAATGAAACCCGGCGCCACTACGAGTCCATGAGCGTCGATTGTGCGTGTCCCAGTGAGAGCCTCAGTCGAAACGCGCGCGATTTGCCCACCGGCAATGGCTACATTGGCGACCTCATCGCGTCCGGTTTCCGGGTCGAGCACCCGCCCACCGCGAATGACGATGTCGTACGGCGCGCCCCAAGCGACCGGAGCAACCGCCGCGAAGACCAGGGCGACCCATTTTTTTCTGAGCGAACGCATTGGTGGCCCATCGTTACTTATCCCGTACGGAGAATGATGCTCCATACGGAGACAATCTGTCAAAGCGCGCTGGCGAGACTCATGAGCGCGTCCGACAGCTTGGTGTCGTCACTGGAGCAGACGGCCAGGACCAGAGCGCTTTCGCAGTCCTTGGCGATATAGGCATGCCCCATGGTGCTGTCGATGTAGACGCCCTGCCCGGCTTGCAGGGTCAGTGGGGTATAAAACTGCGTGTGTACTTCGATGCAACCCTCGAGCACATACACGAACTCTTCGCCGCGATGCCGGAGCAACTCACCAAACTCTTCCACGCTGTGGGCCCGGATGCGACCGAGTATGGGCACCATGCGCTTATCGCGCAGATCGGCACATAGATAGTCGTAGTCGTAATTGGGTGTTTCCACCCGCACGGTACTAGCGGGGTCGGTGGGACTACGACGAGCCGTTACCGATGTTGTTGACGGCAGTTCGGCACTGCCCTGTGCCAGAAACTCCGCCATGGTCACGCCGAGCCGCGACGTGAGTTGCTGGAGTTTGTCGTAGGTCAGGGAAAGCCGGTCCTGCTCGACTTTGGCCAATGTCGACAGCGGAATCCCCACCACCTCGCTCATCTGGCGAAGAGTCCAGTCGCGCCGCTGGCGCTCGGCCCTGATCAACTTCCCCAGGGTCTTAGTGTCCTGCACAGCCGCGACTATAGGTCAGCCGCGGCCGCAGTAGCCACCCTGTGGAAATCAATCGTCCTATTGGAGACAGTTTTGACATTTACAGGACATTTTGTCTATTGTCGGGACAATAATAACCACCGGGGGCTACAACTCAATGCATCACCTGCGCCTGTATTCGGTCTTCGGAGCGGCCGTTGGCTTCGCGAGCATGCTCACCCTCAGCGGCCGAAACGCCTCGGCGGCGGAGGCGCTCACGCTGGAAGAAGTCACCGTCACTGCGCAAAAGCGCACCGAGAACCTCCAGGACGTGCCTGCGACGGTGAGTGTCATCGGGGCCGATGCGATCGGCTCATTGCACGCGACCCAACTCGCCGACATCGGCGCCTATGTGCCGGGTCTGCAGGTGGACAGCAATGGCACTCCGGGCCAGACCATTTTGTCGATTCGGGGAATTTCGCCCATCAGTGCAAACGCCACGGTGGGCTCGTACATCGACGACACGCCGATCGGATCCACGGGGTTCCACGACCGCGGCGGCAGTTATGCATTGGATCTGCTGCCCTATGACGTCCGCCAGATCGAAGTCCTGTCGGGCCCCCAGGGCACCCTCTACGGCGCGAACGCGCTGGGAGGCTTGATCAAGTACGACCTCACGACACCCAGTCTCAACTCGAGTGAGTTTCGGGTCGGCGGCACGCTGTTTGGAATCGATCACAGCTCCGGTGTAGGCAGTGGCTTCCGCGGCTACGCCAACACAATGCTGATTCCCGACGAGCTCGGCATGATTGCCAGCGTCGGCCAGGAGCGCACGCCTGGCTACATCGACAACACCGCCACTCATCGGAGCGACCAGAACACGGACCTGCAGCGCAGCGCACGCCTGGGATTGTTGTGGCAGATCACTGACGCGGCCGCGCTGAAGATCAATGGCCTGTATGCCAACACCGAGTCGGACGGTTCCGCCACGGTGGCTCTCGACCCAACGACCATGAAGCCGCTCGGGGGCGATCTGACTGACAACAACCTCAGACCGAACGTCTATGACAATACCCTGTGGTATTTCGCGGCGACCCTGAACTGGAAGTTGCCTTTCGCGGATTTCGTGTCGGCCACGAGTTGGTCGAAAAAGTCCGACCGCTTCATACAGGACGCCACTTACACCTATCAGCCGCTGCTGCCGTTGCTGGGCGCACCCGCCGACGGCATCGTGGATTTCCCGCTCTTTATTTCCGCCAAACGCTTCAGCCAGGAATTGCGCCTGTCCTCCAACAGCCACGCAGCCCTCGAGTGGCTCGTCGGTCTCTACTACGACTACGAGAAAGGCACCAACACCCAGTTCTTGCGCACATTCGATGCCAACGGCAGCAGCCTCGCGAGCCTGGGAATCGATCCGCTGTTCGCTGCCGCTCTGCCGACCATTTATCGCGAATACTCGGGCTTCGCGAACGCAACCTGGCATACAACCAGCCGCTGGGACTTTGGCGGTGGCGTGCGCTATGCACGCAACGTGCAGGGATTCAGTCAGATCATCGAGCCGGGCTCCGCCATCCTGCCGCCCTCCAATGTGCCGGGCAAGTCGGCCGAGGGTGTCACCACCTGGCTCGGCCGAACCAACTTCAAGTTCACTGAGCCGCGGCGTACAGATCGAATCCACCATCAAGCTGATGCAAGGTCTCGTGCTGCGCGCCAACGGTTCCTACACCGATGCGGTCCTGACGGAAGATGCGCCGACCGCTTTCGGTCACAAAGGCGACCGGCTGCCACTCGTGCCGCAGGTATCCGGTTCCGTGCGACTGGACTACGACCGCCCCGCATTCGCGGATTGGAATTTCCATGCGGGAACCGGGGTCCGTTACACGGGCAGGCGTTACAGTGTTGGGTTGTTTGCGCTGGACGGCATTCCAACGGCCGCCTATACCGCGCTGGATGCCAATACGGACCTCAGCAACAACCATTGGACGTTCCGGGTATTCGCGAAGAACCTCACCGACAAGCGGGCATACCTGACCGCATTCAGCTTCCCCGACATTACCGGCGCTGAGATCGTGCAAAACGAAGCCACGGTGCTGCAACCGAGGACGATCGGCCTGACGGTGGACTATAAGTTCTGAGTAGGCGAGGATGCGGGCCCCATTCATTTGAGGCCCGCATCCCAATGGATAAGAAAATCAACCTCGTTGCCGGCGTGGTGGCCCTGACTCTGGCCGTCACCGCCGCGGGGGCGGCTGAAGCGCCGACTCCCGCCACTGCCTTCGTACTCAAAGCCGCCCACCTGTTTGATTCGGTGTCGGGCAAGTTGGTTGATCACGGTGTGGTCGTCGTCGTGGGCAAGAAAATCCAGGCAGTCGGACCGGATGCGAAGATCCCCGACGGCGCGCAGACCATCGACCTGGGAGACGCGACACTCGTACCGGGATTCATTGACGCACACGTCCACATGAGCGGCGTGTCCAGCGATAACTGGTACCAGGACTGGTACAACGGGGTCATGCGCTTCCCGACCGAGCAGGCCCTGTACGGCGCGCACTACGCCAAGGTGACACTCGAAGCGGGGATCACAACCGTTCGGGACCTGGGGTCCACTGACTACATTGCGCTCAGCCTGCGCAACGCCATCAATGCGGGCATGATCCCGGGACCCCGCATGCTGGTCTCGAACTATGCCGTCGGTTCAACTGGCGGCCACGCCGACCAGGACCCGGTGCCGCCACAGAAAATCGCTGTAGCCACCCCGATGCAAGGTGTATGCAATGGCCCCGAGGAATGCCGCGAGGCCGTCCGCTACCAGATCAAGTACGGCGCGAACGTAATCAAATTCATGCCCTCGGGCGGCGTGTTGTCATTGGCAGACCCGGTGGACAACGTGCAGCTCACCCAGGAAGAGATGAACGCCATTGTCGGCGAGGCTCATGCCTGGGGTCGTAAGGTGGCAGCGCACTGCCACGGCGACCGTGCGGCCAAGATGGCTATTGCGGCAGGCGTCGATTCAATCGAGCACGGCAGCTTCCTGCAGGAAGACACCCTGCGGGAAATGAAAAAGAAACATGTTTTCCTCGTACCCACCCTGTTCGCGGGCTACTGGACGGGCCAGCACCTCGATACTTTCCCACCGAGCATTGCCGTGAAGGCGAAGGCGGCTTCGGCAGCGGTGCAGCAGATGTTCCGGAATGCGGTCAAGATCGGCGTGCCCGTGGCTATGGGTACGGACGCCGGAGTTGAACCGCACGGCCTCAATGCCAAGGAATTTTCACTGATGACCAGTTACGGCATGGCGCCAGAGCAGGTGCTGGTGGCCGGAACTGCGAACGGCGCCGAACTGTTGGGCCTGGCGGACCAGACGGGTTCGCTGACCGCTGGCAAGTTCGCCGACATCGTGGCGGTACCCGGCAATCCGCTGAGCAACATGGCCGCCACGGAGCATCCCGTGCTCGTGATGAAGGAAGGGACCCTCTACGTGCAGCCGGCCGCGAAGTAGCGTTAGCTGCGCCGGAATCGCCGCTTGAGCCAGTAGGCCAACAGCGCGACCGTGACAGAGATGGCGCTGGCCCGGAACTCGATTTTGTGTTCCGGTGTCAGCGCCATCGCAATCAGCACCATCGCCATGCCGGCAATGGCGGCATAGCTCAACCAGGGAAACAGCCACATCGGCAGAGCCGGAGCGGGCTTGCCGGCGCGCTCGCGCGCCCGCCGCGTACGGACCTGCGCCACGCCGATGGAGAGATAAATGAGCGCAATGATCGCGCCCGAGGCATTCACAAAGAACGCGAATACCCCGCTGGGCGAAATGATGGCCGCGACCACACCCACCATTCCCAACACACTCGCCAGCATCACTGCGCGTGCCGGGACGTGCCGCTTGTTGGTATGCACCAGCCACCGCGGCGCATCGCCCTTGCTCGCGAGAACAAACAGCACGCGCGAAGCGATGTAGAACGATGAGTTGAGACAGGACAACACGGCCGTGAGAATCACCGCGGCCATGATGGTGCTGGCGTATGGCACGTGCACCTGATCCAACGCGAGCGTAAACGGTGACTCACCCGGGACAACCTTGATCCACGGCAGCGCACACACCACGACCAGCACGGAGCCTATGTAGAAAAGCACAATGCGGCTGATGATCGATGAGGTCATATTGGCCACTGCACGCGCGGGCTCGGGAGACTCCGCGGCGGCGATGGTGACCACTTCGGCTCCCATCATGGACCAGATGACGGTGGTAACGGCAGCGAGCACGGCGAACGCACCCTTTGGCGCGAAGCCACCGTAGGCCACTATGTTGGAGAACGTGGGACCGGTGGGTGACCTGAAACCGAAAACATACGCGCCCACCACAATAATGAAGGTGATGATGGCCGCAACCTTGATTGAGGAAAACCAAAATTCAAACTCGCCATAGGCCCGGGCGGACATGAGATTCACACTCGTCATCAGCGCCATCAGGACGACTCCGATCTCCCAGGTCTCGAGCGTCGGCACCCAGTTGTGGATGATGCCCGCGCCGGCGATCGCCTCCACGGGGATCACCACGATCCAGAAATACCAGTAGAGCCAGCCGACGGTGAATCCGGCCCAGTTGCCCATGGCGGCGCGCGTGAATTCCGTGAATGAGCGGACTTCGGGCATTTCCACGGCCATCTCGCCCAGCATGCGCATGACGAGCAGAACCAGGGTGCCGGTCAGCAGGTAGCTCAGGATGATTGCCGGGCCCGCGGCCGCAATGGCCACACTGCTGCCGACGAACAGCCCGGCTCCAATGATTCCCCCTATGGTGATCATGGAGATATGACGGGGCCGCAGCGAGCGGCTCAGGGTGTGCTGATCGGAGTCGGACTCGGACTGGGTGAGGATCTGCGGTGAGGACATATTGTATTTCTTCAACCCCAGGGTCTGCCTGTACGATAGAACCAAACGTACCACAGGACCCCCGCTCTCATGCCAAAAGCTCACTTGAGACCGTCCACCCTGCTCATCGGACTGGCCGCCGCGGTCCCCTTGACGGCTCCGGCCGCTCCCCTGTCTCAGGAAGTCAATGACTCCTATTCGCAGGCGTACAAGCTCTACGTCGATTTGCATCAACACCCGGAGCTCTCGGGGACCGAGACCCAGACCGCCTCGAAGCTGGCAGCGGCACTCAAGGCACAGGGCTATACAGTCACCGAGCACGTCGGCGGGACGGGTCTCGTTGCGATTCTCAAGAATGGCGCCGGACCAACGATCATGTTGCGCAGTGAGCTCGATGCGCTGCCGGTCGAGGAAAAGACGGGGCTTCCATTCGCGAGCAAGGTTCGCTCGAAAGATCCCAACGGCCGCGACGTAGCCGTCGGACACATGTGCGGCCACGATGTCCACATGAGTGCCCTCGTTGCGACGGCCGGGATCATGGCCCGCAGCAAGGACACCTGGCACGGGACGCTCATGTTGGTTGGCCAGCCCGCGGAGGAAACCATCGCCGGCGCCAAGGCCATGGTACGCGATGGCCTGTTCACCCGATTTCCACGACCCGATGCCGCTCTCGCCCTGCACGTGGGCAACGACCTGGCAGCCGGAAAAATCGGCATCGTGGGGGGTATCTATAACACCAACGCGGACTCCATCCGGATCACTCTCTACGGCAAGGGTGGGCACGGCTCTGCCCCGCACACGGCGGTGGATCCCATCGTCGAGGCTGCGCGGACAATCCTGGCGCTGCAGACGATCCCGTCCCGCGAGGTCAAGCCCGGTGAGCTGGCTGTCGTCACTGTTGGTTACATCACCGCGGGAACCAAGAACAACATCATTCCCGACCAGGCGGAGATGGGCCTGACCGTCCGAACCTACAAGCAGAATGTCCGCAAGCAGGTGCTCGAGGCCATCACCCGGATCACCAACGCGGAGGCCCAGGCTTCCAACGCTCCGCGCCCCCCGTCAATCGACCGGTATGAGACGACGGATGCCGTTTTCAACGATCAGGCACTCATTGATCGCGTCAAACCCAGCCTGGAAACGGCCGTTGGCAAAGACAACGTGGTGACGGAGGAACCCATCACCGCCTCGGAAGACTTCTCGGCCTTTCTGGCTGAAAAGATTCCGGGGCTCTTTTTGAGCCTGGGCGGAGCTGATCCGCAGAAGCTGGCGCAAGCCGAAGCTGCCGGCTCACACCTGCCGTCAAATCACTCGTCCCAGTTTGCACCGGATGTAGATCCGGCGTTGCACACGGCCATCACCACTGAAGTGACGATGCTGCGTACCCTTCTCAAATAAAGAACGAGCTACTGCTGACGCCACAGTCTATCACGACCCCCTTTGGACCTTAGTTTCTCCAGCAGCCAGTACGTCACGCTCCCGGAAATGAATGACTCGATGGTCGGTACGCCCGACAGGGACGCCTTGGTGAAATACAAAGTGCAGCCGAGCGCCGCTCCCACGGCACAGGCCACGATTCCACTCACATTGGTTTCAGCCGCGCATTCGGCACGGTAGTCAGTGCGCCCCAGCACAAAAAAGTCGGTCAGGTAGACCGAGGCAATCGGCGGCACCACGAGGCCCAGGAACACCAGGAAGTCGACGAACCGGTCCGCGATCCCGAGCAGTGCAAGCAGCGTTCCGGCGCTGCCGCATCCGATGACCACCTGACCATATCCTACTGTTGGAAATGCCGTCGCGGTCACCAGCCCGGTCGAATACAGATTGACGGCATTCACCGACCACGTGGACAGAACGAGAATCGCGAACGCCACCAGTGCAAGATTCAACACAGCCATGTACTTCATCGGATCCTGCTCCGCAAACGCGAGCGCGGGGATCATCGCAAGTACCAACATCACGCCGTTGGCAACTCCATTACCCGTGACACTGATCATTGCGCAGTCGAGTGCTGAGCGCGAGTAGCGTGTCAGATCCGGCATCAGCACGACATTCACAATCATTCCGCCGACCACCGCGGAGATGCCGCGGCCGAGATCCGGATCCGTGCCGGCGCTCGAGGAAATGGCAACCCAGGAGGCGTGCCCGAGGGACTCGTGGGCAACGAACACAGTCAAAGCCACGAGCAGCGGCGCCACCAACATGGAGAGCTTGTCCAGAGCCCGGAACCCGAACAGGGTCGTCACGGTGACCAGCAGGCTCGCGGCGATCGTGTAGCCGTGGGGAGAGATTGCGGCGTGCGGAAAATACTGGGCCACTGTCAGATAACAGGTCCGGCCAAACAGCTCGGCGGTCACCGCATACCAACCGACCAGCACCAGGGCGAGCACGAAGTTCACCGCCCGGCTGCCGGCCAGTCCGAAGACATTACGCACGATCATGTAGGTCGACAACCGGGTGCGCGCCCCCACGATGGCGGCAGGAATTGACATGACAGCGAGAATGATGCTGCCCACAATCGCCGCGTAGACACCCCGACGCCAGCCCATTTCCAGGCCTATCTCGGATCCCATGTACAGACCCGTCAGCGTGAACGCGATACCAACACACACGACCGCAACCCGATAGCCCGGGACGGACTCCGAATCGGGAACGGGCTGCATGGAGTGAGCGGGAGCAATCTGCTCCAGGCGCTGCAGAAGGCGGCGGTACATCGTGCTACTCTAACGGAGGGACGGCAATTTCGAAAAGCATCATGGTTCCATTATTGAAGGGCATTCGACTTCTCGAGTTGAGTACAGTGGTCATGGGTCCCCTGGCCGGGCAGATCCTGGCCGATCTCGGCGCCGAGGTCATCAAGCTCGAAGCGCTCGAAGGTGACATCGCCCGCAACACCCTGCCCCAGGGCGATGGCGAGGGCGACGGCGCCATGTTCGTCAACAACAACCGCAACAAACGCACCATTGCGATCGATCTGAAGAGTCCCGCGGGACAAGCGATCGTCCGCAAGCTGATCGCGCGCTCGGACGGTCTGCTGATCAACATGCGACCGGTTGCGGCGCAGCGCCTGGGACTGGGATTCGATGCGGTGGCCCAACTCAATTCTGACCTCGTGTACTGCGCCGTCATTGGTTTCGGCGAAGCCGGCCCCTATCGCGGCCGTCCCGCGTTTGACGACGTCATACAGGCCGCGGGCGGCATGGCGGATGTAGGCAGGCGCGATGATGAGCCGCCCAAATTCGCAGCCACCATTGTTGCCGACAAAATCGGTGCGTTGCATGCAGCCTATGCGTTTCTCGGCGCCCTGACGGCGAAGGCTCGCGGACACAAGGGTCCGCTGTACGTGGAAGTCCCCATGTTTGAGACCCTCGCCGCTTTCATTCTGAACGAACACCTCTGCGGCGCTACGTTCGAGACCGATGGGCGCGTGGGTTACTCACGAATCCTATCCAGGAACCGACGTCCCTTCCGCAGCCTGGATGGCTGGATTGCAGTACTGCCTTACACCGGCGAGCAATGGCGCCGCTTCCTGCACGAAGTGGGTCGCCCGGATCTGGTTTCACAGCCATGGTTCAACACCCCGGAAAGCCGGAACGCACACATTGATGAGCTCTACGCGGCCGTGTCCGACGCTATCAGCAAGAGAACCAACGCAACGTGGTCTGAGATACTCACCCGGCTGGAT
>Ga0137413_10000654_pt1 | contig 12142 bp, 14 predicted proteins | sample CZODoug2_1_16fun_FD_108280 | JGI IMG/M metagenome (GOLD analysis project Ga0137413, IMG submission 108280) | Vadose zone soil fungal communities from Angelo Coast Range Reserve, California, USA - CZODoug2_1_16fungal (Illumina Assembly) | ecosystem: Environmental > Terrestrial > Soil > Vadose... | reverse complement strand
GACCGCGAGCAGGTAGTTGCAGCCCTCGGTGGCGTGGTCCAGCACCACGTCCAGGAAGTAGCGGGCCGCGCAGCGTTTGCCCTGAAGGCGGCCCTGCATGTCCACGATGGCGACCAGTACGGTGTCGACCGCACCGTCCTCGACCAGCTCGCGCAGTGCGTCGACGGTGATCACGGGGACCGCCCTTCCTCGCCCGGCTTCAATGGACTGATCCTGACCCATTGCACGTCCACGGTCAACATGCGCTAGGGTGGTTTCGTGCGTTGCTATCCGTGGTTTAGCGAGCCGGCCCTGGGTGGGCCCGGCGGCGACCACGTGCGCTGACCACGGAGCACCCAGAGCCGGCAAGGCAGAGGCGATTCGCCTCTGCCTTTTGTTTTGCCCCAGACACCAGGGCAGGCCGGCGGGATCTCCGACGGTCTGCGGAGAGGAAACGCGATGTCCACCCACAACCAGCGCATCGTCAGCTCGCGGCCGATGGTCTCGCCCGCCCTGCTGCGTGACGAGGCCCCGCTGGGCGACGCCGCCGAGGCCGTCGTGGTGCAGAGCCGAACCGCCGTCACCAACGTGCTGAACGGCGACGACGACCGATTGCTTGTCATCGTCGGACCGTGCTCCGTGCACGATCCCGTGGCCGGCCTCGACTACGCGCGAAGGCTGGCCGCCCTGACCGCCGAGCTGTCCGACGAGCTGTGCGTCGTGATGCGGGTCTACTTCGAAAAGCCGCGCACCACGCTCGGGTGGAAGGGCCTGATCAACGACCCGCGGCTGGACGGCTCGTTCGACGTCAACCACGGACTGCGGATCGCCCGGCAGCTGCTGCTGGACATCCTCGCGGTGGGACTGCCAGTGGGCTGCGAATTCCTCGACCCGATCACTCCACAGTACATCGCCGACGCCGTGACCTGGGGATCCATCGGCGCGCGGACCGCGCAGAGCCAGGTGCACCGGCAGCTGTGCAGCGGCCTGTCGATGCCGATCGGGATCAAGAACTCCACCGAGGGCGACGTGCAGGCGGCCGTCGACGCGGTGAAGGCGGCGGCGTCCAGCCACGTGTTCCCCGGCATCAACGACGACGGCTTGGCCGCGATCTTCTCCACCGCCGGCAACCCCGACTGCCACGTCATCCTGCGCGGCAGCAGCACCGGGCCGAACTACGACCGGGCCAGCGTCGAGCACACCGTCGATCGGCTGGCGAAGTCCGGCCTGTCCGAGCGGGTGATCGTGGACGCCAGCCACGGCAACAGTGGCAAGGACCACCTGCGGCAGCCGGTGGTCGCCGCGGACATCGCCTCGCGCGTCGCCTGCGGGGAGACCGAAGTGGTCGGCATCATGCTGGAGAGCTTCCTGGAACCGGGGCGGCAGGAACTGGTGCTGGGGCACGCCGAGAACCTGGCATACGGGCAGAGCGTGACCGACGCATGCATGGGCTGGGACGTGACGGAGTCCGTGCTCCGGTCCCTCGCCGACGCTGTCGTTCAGCGGCGGGCTACGCGGTCGGTCGAGGCTGTTTCGTCGGCTTCGTCGATTGTGACGGCGTAGCACTCCATCGTCACCGAGGTCGATTTCGGCGGTCTGGTGGTTTGTCGTCGCAGAGGTCGACTGCGTCCATGTGCATGTGGTGGTCGCAGTCGGCGGTTTGCGTCGCGTTCGATGCGCGTGGCGTTCGGTGACCGGCGTTGAAGGGTTGATGAGGGTGGTCAATGGTTGATTTGACTGTCAACCATTGACCACTGTGGATCCTGCTGGACCCAGCTGACGAGACATGAGCAGTGCAGGTTGCTCCCAGCCGACGAGGTCGAGCTCGCGGACGGGCTGGAAGCCGACGGAGCGGTAGAAGCGACGGGTGCCGGAGTAGTTGTCGGGGTGGTTTTCGACGACCGAGGGGCCGAGCGTCAGCACGGTGAGCAGAGTCTGCCCTTCGCCGGTCAGCGCGTGGGCAGCGGCGGAGATTAGCTCCTTGCCGAGACCGCGATGGCGGTGTTCGGGGTGAACGGCCATCCAGGAGATCTCGGGGTGGAGGAGTTGCTCGACGGCGAGAAAGCCGACGACGATGTCGTCGACCTCGGCGGCCCAGCCGCGCTGGGTCCGCACGGCATAGGCACACGCTTCGACGCCGACCTCGTTTCCGAAGAAGTACGGGAGTGCGGCGATGATCTCGTCGCATCGGACAGCGTCGGCGGCTTCCAGGCTGCGGATCGGCATGGGTGGCAGCCTGATCGGCGGCGCACACGCCGGCAAACGGTTTTGGAGGCCGTGATGAAGGACGAACTGGAGTTCTTCGACGTAGAGACCGTGCCGTGGCAGCCGGACCCAGCAGCGCCGGGCGTCAGTGAACGGGTGCTCAGCCGGGAGGCCGACGGTGCGGTGGGCACTCGGATAGCGCGGTGGGCACCAGGCACGGAGACGTCCGGCGTGATCCGGCATGACTACTTCGAGGAGGTTCTGCTGCTCGAAGGCTCACTGCACGACATCACTCTGGACCGGACGTTCCGTTCCGGGCACTTCGCCTCGCGGCGGCCCGAGATGCCGCACGGTCCTTATCGGACGGTGGACGGTTGCACCATGTTGGAGATCAGGAACCGGACAGCTGACGCATCTTGCGCTGGTTGTACGGGGAGTCGGGTCGCACACTGATCCGTTCCCCGATCAGCGTGCGGGCCTGAGCGGTACGGCCGGCACGAATGGCGGCCTCGACGAGCGTTCGCTGCATGACGTCTCGCTGGGCGTGGCTGCCTCCGAACTCATGCGCGTAGCGGCGGATCGGCCAGAGCAGATCAACCGCCTCGGCGTAGCGGCCGCGACCGAAGGCAAGCAGCGCTTCGCAGATGGGCAGGCCGACGCGGGCGGTCATGGCGATATTGGTCGCCGGATTGGCCGAGGAACCGGCTTCTGCGACATAGCGGCGGCGGTCGGCGATGAGGTCGGCGGCGAGATCGTCGTCGCCGGCGCCGACGTAGGACATGACGGCGTGCATGTCGTTGAACGCGTTGAACGGAATCGTCATGCGTGGCGGCCAGGTCGCGGCGAGCTTGGCCCAACGGTCGCCGGCCTCCTCGCCGAGCAGGTGCAGTCGCCACATCAGGCTGGCCGCGTTGGCCGCCTCGGTGATGGTGGACTCCTCGGTCGGCGCGAGCCGCTCGTCGTAGACGTCGAGTGCCTCGCGGTGACGGCCGGCTTCCAGCAGGAACAGGCAGTAGTGCCACCAGATGTGCACGCGGAGCAGGTTGCCGCGGTCCCAGTCAGGTCGGCGACGGTCCAGCATGGCGATGCCGTCGTCGTGGTTGGCACGCATCTCGTGGGTGTGGCCGACGGCGTGGATGCTCCAGACATCAGCGGCGTCGAGCTCCATCGCGCGCAGTCCGGTCTGTTCGGCCAGCTCCCAGTGGCCGCATTCCTCCAAGCCGAATGCGTACATGCCGAGCAGGTTGGCGAAGTGTGGATCGGTTGGGCTCCATGCCGGGAGCGCACCGCCGATGCGGTCACGCAGCGAAGTGGCGTTGCCGGTGAGGAAGTCGATCTGGTGGCCGACGGCGAGGGCCAGGGCGTCGCGGGGCTGCTCCGCCGTCAGATCGGCGAGCAGTGCACCGGCGGCGTGCAGGTCGCCGTCGAGCAGCTTGGCGGCGGCCTCCACGTGCATGCGTTCGCCGTCAGTGAGGTCGCCGACGCGCTGCCGGAATTCGGCGAACTTCGCCGCGACCGGCGACACGTACTGCGGGTCAGTGCTGAGCACCGCCAGGTACACGCGCATGGCGTTCGCGGTCGGCAGCAGCGGGTCCTCGGTGACCGCGCGCTCGGAGCGTTCGCCCACATCGGTGCGGAAATGCAGTAGCGAGTCGACGGCCCCGTCCAGTTCGTCGACCGCGGCGGTGGTCGCTGCGTGCACCGAAATTCCGTGTTGGTCCAGGCGCATTCCCCCGACGATACGGCCACGGCGATGGCGGCCGGGCCGAGGTCGGCAGGCGACCAGCTGCGGGGTCGGCGGGCGGAGAGCTCAGCGGCAGAAACGTCGACGGTGGAAGCGCCGAGGGCGGAGAGAGTGGGGGCGGGGGCGCTCAGAGCAGGCCGAGCTGGGCGGCCCGGACGCCGGCCTGGAAGCGGCTGCGGGCGTCGAGGCTGAGCATGGCGGCGGCCATGTCGTTGCGGACGGTCCGGACACTGACGCCAACCTGGCGGGCGATGGCGTCGTCGGTGAGACCGTCGGCCAGCAGGCGCAGGACCTTGTGGTGGCGGGGTGTCTGTTCGGCGGGCGGCTGGTGGCGGCGGATGCCGGGGCTGCCCATGCCCCAGACCTGGTCGGCAAGCACGCAGACCGGCGCGACGGCGGAGGCGCTGCGGTTGACGACGGCGTCGTCACCGTCGACGACCATTGCAACGGATCGGTCGACCAGCAGCGTCGTGGTCGGCAGGGTCGGCACGATCCGGGGAGCGGCGCCGCGGGTGCGAAGCCACGTCGCGTACGCGGCGACGCTCGGGGTGCGGATTAGCTCGCTGCGCCAGATGAGCCGGAGTTGGGCGCCGCGGCGGAGCACGGCCTCGGCGATCGGGACGGCGAACTCGAACGAGCCGGTCCGGTGTTGGCCGCTGAGGATGACGACCTCGCGGCGGGCATTGGCGACGAGGTGTTCGGCGAAGGAGTTCATCTCGTCCTGGCCGTGGAGCCGGTCGGGACCGGGGGGCTGGTGACGGGCGATGAGTTGGGCGATCGACAACGCCTGCGGCCGGACGTCGCCGGCGCTGAGCCCCCACACCCGGCTCGCGGCGAGCGCGGGCAGCGCGAGCGCCGGGTCGACGGCGCGGATGGCGCCGCTCTCCTCGGCGGAGGCGGCGAGCAGACCGTCGGCGCGGAGCTGGTCGAGGGCGGCGGCGAGCCCGCCGTCGCCGTGGTCAAACCGACTGAGGCCGAGGTCGAGCGGGCTGTGGCCATGGTTGGGGTCAAGCTGGCGGGCCAGGTCGACGATCCGCCACCGGGCTCGCGTGAGCGCCGTCAGATAGACGGCCTCGGCGACAGCGTCGAGTCCCAAGCCGCTCACAACCCACCCCCAGGCGCAGACAGCTACCGCTGAGCCGCACCGAATGCTGCCGGCGGTGGCTGACGTGCCGCTTGTCCCGCGCTTGTCCGGGCCGACTACGCCTCGTTGACCAGCGACACCGCGCCCGCGCACACCGCGCACACCAGCGCGAAGATCAGCGGCTCCATGGTGCCGGCGTTGGCCTGGTCGAGCATCGCCCACAACAGCACCAGCGCGTTGGAAAGCCCTAGCAGCACGCACGACAGCCCGATCACGGGGCGGCGCACCGGCATGGCCAGCACGAGGAGCCGGCTGCCGGACGGCACCCGAATCAGTTCGACAAGGGCCAGCACCACGACGACCCCAGGGATGGCATAGCCGAGCCAGGCCAGCACCGGTGTCGGCTTCGGCAGGCCGGCGACCATCAGGAACATGCCGGCGATCACCAGCGTCATGGACAGCTGCCGGATGGCCCGCCAGGTCAGCTTCTCCACCATAGGCGACCGGTCCCTGCCGGCCGCTCGACCGGCATCTGCCGGTCGACCGACTGCTGACGGTCGACCGCCACCTGAAGTTCGGCGAAAAGCTCGATTTCGACGAAAAGCAGATTTTCGACCTGAGAGCCCGTCGTCGCCGGCGGGGTGGTCGGTGGACGGGTAGCGGGCGGCGGCTGACTGGTCAGAGGCCGGCCGGCCGGTGCGAAAGCCGTCGGCGACGAACTGGCTGGGGTCGAACCGGCCGACAGTGGACCGGCCGCGGGCCGACCAGTCGGCAGGACGCCGGTCAGGCGAAGTCGACCGGGCGGGCGGTGAGGACTGATCGGACGACAGCGACCAGCCGGGCGAAGTCGAGCGGTTGGCGGAGGAGGTCCGGGGAGCGCGACCGTCGTCAGGAAGGGCGTCGAAAACCGAGGGGCGGTCGGTGTAGGGGATTGCGGCGAGGTTCTCGATTCCGGCGGAGCGCTCACGGGGCGGCGGCTGGCGAAGGCGGGCCAGTTCGGCGCGAACGCGAGGGTTGCCCGGTTTGCGGCGCATGGCGGTGCGGTACGCGCGCTCGGCGGTGGCGATGTCGCCGGTCCGCCGAGCGGCGTCGCCCAGCACGAGATAGGGCCGAACGTGGTCAGGCTGGTATCGGACGGCCTGGGCGGCGGCGTCCACGGCGTCGGGCCAGCTGCCGGCGGCGCCGAAGGCCTCGGCCAGGGCGATGCGGCACCGCCAGTCGGACGGCGCGGCCCGGACGGCCTGGCGAGCGGCGGCGACGGCCTCCTCATGACGGGAGAGGCGGCTCAGCGCCTTGCTGGCCAGGCGGTGGGCCGATGCTTTGCCGCCGGGAAGCGCCAGCGCACGACGCGCGGCGGCGAGGGCGGCGGTCGCGTCGCCGCGGTCAAGGAGGGCGCCGGCGAGCCAGCACCAGACCTCGGCGCTGTCGGGATGGGAGTTGGCGGTGCTGCGCAGCAGGGCCACTGCTTTGCGTCGCCGGCCGGAGGCACTCAACTTGGCTGCTCGATCGAGTACGTCTCCGATCGGTTCGACCATCGCTTGTGTCCTCCCGCCAGCCGGACCAGGCAACTCGGACAAGTCTGGCAGCGGGTGACACAGAACGAGCGGACCTTCTTGTACCGGCGTGTCGCGCGAGCGAACACCGCTGGACGGCCTAACCGATCCGAGCCAGCTCCCGGGCCGACTCGAGCGCGGCGGAGCGGGAGGCGTCGGCGTGCTCGCGGAACTGCGCCAGCGCGGGGTCGAGGTGCGCGAGGGTGAACTCGGCGGTGATGAAGCGCAGGTTGCGGTCGAGACCGACCTGGCTGAGCACCTTGCCCAGGTACGGCTCCAGATGGTCGAAGTCGGCCCGCGGCGCGCCGGCCGCGTAGGAGCCGCCCTTGGAGGCGGCGACGACGACCCGGGTGCCGACAAGCGCTCCCTCGCCGGTCTCCTTGTTGATGGCGGTCGCCGGGCCGATCACCCGATCGAGCCAGGCCTTGAGCGTGGACGGGATGCTGAAGTTGTACATGGGCACGCCAAGCAGCACGACGTCGGCGGCGAGCAGTTCGTCGACCAACTCCTGACTGACGGCGGCGTCGGCGGCCTGCTCGGGCGTGAAGTCGGCGGGCGGCAGCATCTTGGTCGCCAGGGTGAGCGCGTTGAGGTGCGGAACGGGCTTTTCGGCCAGGTCACGGTAGGTGTAGACGCCGTCCGGATTGGCCCGCCGCCAGTGCTCGGCGTACGCCGCGGACAGCTCCCGGGACACCGATCCCTCGTGTCGGACGCTCGTGTCGATGTGCAGCAGGGCGACCATGACTGTCCTCTCGGTTAAGATGTTCCGATTCCAGAACGTACGAGGATTGATGTTCTGAGTCAAGAACTTCTCGGGAGACCGTCGACACGTAGGATTTGGGTGTGGAGACCGAGCAGCAGCACGTCTGCGCCGCCGCCCAGGGCTGCGGCGAGCGCGACAACCTGAACTGGCTGCTGCACCGCGCCGCCCAGCGGATGGGCGCGGCGATGGAGCGCCACGCGGTCAAGGCCGGCATCGGCATCCGCGGCCAGCTGGTGCTGACCGCGCTGGCCGAGGGCCGTCAGCAGACGCAGCTGGCGCTAGGCAACCGGCTCGGCCTCGACAAGACGACCATGACCTCCACCTTGGACCGGATGGAGCAGCAGGGACTTATCGTCCGCCGACCTGATCCGGGTGACCGCCGCGTGCGTATCCCCGAGCTGACAGAGAAGGGTCGCCAGGTCCAGGCGGCGGTCCGGCTCGAACTGGAACTGGTCGAACGGGCCGTGCTCGAGGGATTGAGCACGGAGGAGGAAGCGGTGCTGCGGCGCGTGCTGCTGCGGCTGGCGGTGCCCGAGGAGAGCGACGCCGGCCCCGGTGGCTCGTGCGTGTAGCGATCATCACGCACGGAAGTGGTCACAACAGGGGCAAGGCCGTTCCCCTTTTCAGGTCATAACCCCACACTTTCGTACGGTGAATGACGAAACCGCTGGACCGCCACCCGGATGAGTGACAGATTGAGCGGGCAACTCCGCCTGGGGGCGACATTGAGTGAACGTGGACAAGTTCTCCAGAGGACTTGGCCACTGTTGACTCAAAGACGAGTGTCGGGAAGCCGAGGGGTGAACACGATGCGTAACGACCATATGACGCTCCGCTCGATGGCGGTGCTGGACCTGCTGGTGCCGGACGCACCGTCGGTCCCGGTCGAGGTCGAACTCCGCTACGACACCCGCGACCCGTTCGCCGTGACCGCGGCGTTCCGCTCCGGCCCGTCCGGCTGGGTGGAGTGGTGCTTCGCCCGCGACCTGCTGGCCGACGGCCTGATCGCCGAGGCCGGCTCGGGCGACGTGCGCATCCGCCCTGCCGTCGACGACATCGAGCTGGTGATGCTGGTCGTCAGTTCGCCGGCCGGCCTGGCCATGTTCGAGGCCTCGGCGCAGGAGCTGGCCGACTTCCTGGACCGCACCTATGACCTGGTGCTGCCCGGCACCGAGAACCAGTGGGTCAGCGTGGACGACGCGCTCACCACCCTCATGCCCTACGACCTGGGCTGAGTCGCACTTCACCCGTTCACCGAGGAACAACCCCCCGTCCGCCCTGGTTGGAATGTTTTGTTGCCGCATGCAAACATTCCGTGAGGGAGCCGTTCGGTGGGGTTACGCCAGCTGAGCCCGAAGGTTGTTGTCAGCGTGGTCTTCGTGGCCGCGCTGTTCGTCAACATCCTCGACACCACGATCGTCAACGTCGCGCTGCCGACGATCGCCGACCAGTTCCACGTGACCGCCGCCGACGCCGGCGCGGTGGTCATCGGCTACCTGCTCAGCCTCGCGCTGGTGATCCCGGCGTCCGGCTGGCTCGGCGACCGGTTCGGCAGCAAGCGGGTGTTCCTGACCGCGCTCGCGATCTTCACGGTGGCCTCCGCGCTGTGCGGCGTGGCCCAGACGCTCCCCCAGCTCGTCGCGTTCCGCCTGCTCCAGGGCCTGGGCGGCGGCATGCTCGCGCCGATCGGGCTGGCCATGCTGTACCGGGAGTTCCCGCTGGCCGAGCGGATGCGGGTGAACCGTGTGCTCATCCTGCCCACGGCAGTCGCGCCGGCGATGGGACCGGTGCTGGGCGGCCTGCTGGTGGACACCCTGTCGTGGCGCTGGGTGTTCTATGTGAACCTGCCGGTCGGCGTGCTGACCTTCCTCTTCGGACTGTTCCTGCTCCGCGAGCATCGCGAGCCCGGCGCCGGCCGGTTCGACGTGGCCGGTTTCCTGCTGTCCGGGATGGGCTTCGCGCTGCTGATGTACGCGTTGACCGAGGGCGCCACACTGGGCTGGGGCTCGCCGCAGATCCTGATCACCGGTGTGCTGGGTGCGCTGCTGCTGGCCGCGACCGTGCTGGTGGAGCTGCGGGTGCCGGAGCCGATGCTCGATCTGCGGCTGTTCGGCGACCGGCTGTTCCGGACGATCAACGTCGTGCAGCTGTTGTCGACCGCCGGCTTCCTCGGCACGCTGTTCGTGTTCCCGCTGCTCTACCAGTCGGGTCTGGGCGTCTCGGCATGGCAGACCGGGCTGACCACCTTCCCGGAGGCAGTCGGTGTGCTGCTCGGCACGCAGATCGCCAGCCGGGTGTACTCGACGCTGGGGCCGCGGCTGCACATCGTGCTGGGCGTGGTCAACGCGGCGGTGGCGATGATGCTGCTGACGCTGGTCGGACCGACGACGCCGCAGTGGCTCGTTATGTCGATCATGTTCTATCTGGGGCTGGGCATGTCCAACAACTTCAACCCGGCGCAGACGGCCGCGTTCGCGCAGGTGCCGTCGGCGAAGACAGGCCGGGCGTCGACGCTGTACAACTCGGGCCGGCAGGCCGGGTCCGCGGTCGGCGTCGCGGTGCTGGGCAGCGTGCTGGCGGCCGCGGGTGCGGGCGGCGGCCACCTGATCGGCTACCAGCTGGCGTTCGTGGTGGCGGCCGGGCTGATGATCGGCGCCGGCGCGGTGGCGCTGCTGATCAAGGACCGCGACGCGGCGGCGACCATGGCGACGCCGGCCCGGGTGCGGGCGGCGGAGGCCGTCGAGCCGGCCGGGGCCTGAGTAGCGGCGGCGATGGCGGCACACCTGGCGCGGACGGGTGCCGAGTAGCGGGCGGGTCGTAGATGGCCGGCGATATCGCCGGCCGCCGGCAGCAGCCGACGGCGGCCCGGCGGCCGTCGAGCAGAGCGGTCGACCGGCGCAGCCGTGATCGTCCGAACGGGGGCGGCCGGCTTCCGCCCTTCTCCGTAAAAGCGGTGGTAGGGGGTGCGCGCGGGGGCGCCTGATCACCCTCCCAGGTGACAATCGGCAGCTCGGTCGTGCGAGGCTAGGCGGAGCACGGCGTGATCAACCACGGGGAATAGCACGATCTGGCCGCGAAACCCGCGTCACGTCGTCGGCCGGGGTGCGTCACACCGGTGCGAGCGCCGCGATGTTGTCTGCACCGAAGGGCTGGGAGGCGGAAGACGTGGTTGACCGCAAGGAATGGTTGGTGACCTGTCGGGATGTGGCGGGCCGTCGCCGTGACCTCACGGTGTTCGTCAGCCAGGGCCACGTGGTGCTGGTCGCGCCGCCGGGTGAGACCGCGGTGCTGGCGCCGCTGGAGGTGGGCCGGCTGCGGGCGGCCCTGCGCGACGCGGTGGTGACGGCGTCCGAGTCGGCATGACGCTCCGCCGGGCCATCCCGGAGTAGGCGAACGGGTGCGCGTGGACTGCTACGCCGGCGAAGACCGAGCGTTGGTCGATTTCTACCGTTCGGCCGGATTTGCGCCTACGGAGACATTGACGGTCGGCGGCAAGCTGGTTCAGGTGTTGGAGCTGCGCCTGCGCTGACGGATCAGCGCCCACGACACGAACCCGAGCCACACCAGGCCGGCGCACCCCAGCGCGACCCAACCGGCGCGCAGCGCGGCGTCGTCCATGAGCGCGGCGCTCACCACCGCGCACGCGATCGCCAGCACCCCGAAGCCCAAGTGGAACGGCCTGGCCCGAAACTCTCCCCACCTCGCCATGGTCGGCAATGCTGCCACGACTGCTTCCTACTCACGAGTAGGTAGTGGCATCATCGCACCATGAGCCGATCGTCGCCGCTGGCCGGCAAGCGCATCCTGATCACCGGCGCGTCCTCCGGCATCGGCCGCGCCACGGCGTTCGCGGTCGCGGGGCTCGGCGCGGTCCCGCTGCTGGTGGCCCGCCGGGCCGACGAGCTGGCCCAGGTCCGGGACCAGATCGTGGCCCGCGGCGGCGAGGCGCACAGCTACCCGTGCGACCTGACCGACGCCGAATCCGTGGAGACACTGCTCAAACAGGTGCTCGCAGCGCAGCCCCGGGTGGACATGCTGGTCAACAACGCCGGCCGGTCCATCCGCCGGTCGCTGAACCGCTCCCAGGACCGTCACCACGACTTCGAGCGCACCATGGCGATCAACTACTTCGCACCGGTCAGACTGGTGCTCGGGCTGCTGCCGCACTTCCGGGCCAACGGCGGCGGGCACGTGGTGAACATCTCGTCGATGGGCGTGCAGACGCGCACCCCGCGGTTCGCCGCCTACCTGGCGTCCAAGGCCGCGCTGGACGAGTTCAGCCAGGTCGCCGCGGCCGAGACGCTACGTGACCGGATCACGTTCACCACCGTGCACATGCCGCTGGTGCGCACGCCGATGATCGGGCCGACCCGGCTCTACGACCGGATGCCGGCCGCCACCCCGGAACGGGCCGCCCAGCTCGTGCTGCGGGCCCTGATCAGGCGGCCCAAGTCCGTGGACCTGCCGTTCGGCCGGCTCGCGGCCACCAGCTACTCGGTCGCGCCGAAACTGGTCGAGCGGGTGCTCAACCTCGCGTACCGAACGCGGTCGATCTGACCTGTCAGGCCGCGCGCCAGGACTCGCCGGCACGGGTCGCGTGCGACGGCAGCCAGGTGCTCACGTCACTCCTCAACGGCTCCACCCGGCGTGCGTGCCAGTCCCGCTGGCACTGGTCGGAGCAGAAGAAGTCAGACGGAGAGCTGGCCCGCTCAGTCCCGCAGACAACACAGGGTTTGGTCATCCCACCCACCTCCCGGGTCGACGTCGACCATGGACGCTAAATCGGCAATGGGACGGTGGGGTTGCGGAAATAT
>Ga0137413_10000653_pt1 | contig 12164 bp, 12 predicted proteins | sample CZODoug2_1_16fun_FD_108280 | JGI IMG/M metagenome (GOLD analysis project Ga0137413, IMG submission 108280) | Vadose zone soil fungal communities from Angelo Coast Range Reserve, California, USA - CZODoug2_1_16fungal (Illumina Assembly) | ecosystem: Environmental > Terrestrial > Soil > Vadose... | reverse complement strand
TCGCCCGAAGTGGTGGCCAACCGCATCCGTCGGGCGTTGCCGTACATCGATGCCAGCAATCTGTTGATCGCGCCGGACTGCGGGATGAAATACCTGCCGCGCGCCGTGGCGTTCGGCAAGTTGCAGGCGATGGTCGCCGGGGCACAGATGGTGCGCGCACAGCTCGAATAAAAAGCTGAATTTCAAGGGGGATGTCATATGCTCAGTCCGATGCGCCGAATCCTGTCAGCCGCGGCTGCTGGGTTGGGAGTCGTCCTGTTTGCGCAGTCCGCGTGGGCGCAAACACAGCCTGCGTCTCTGGAGGAAGTCGTCGTCACCGCCCGTCGGCGTGACGAGTCGTTCCAGAACGTTCCAATCACCGTCAATGTATTCACGGCCCAGCAGATTCAGTCGGCCGGGATAGCAAGTCCGCGTGACTTCGTTGCCATGGTGCCGAACATGACCATGGTCGAGGTACAGAACGTCGGCAACTCGTTCATCACGGTCCGCGGCATCTCGCAAGCTCGCAACAGCGAGCCCTCGGTCGCCGTGCTGGTCGACGGTGTGTTGGAAACCAACCCCTACCAGTTCAACCAGGAACTGAACGATATCCAGCAGATCGAGGTCCTGAAGGGGCCGCAGGGCGCCCTCTACGGACGCAACGCCATCGGCGGTGCCATCATCATCCACACCGTCGATCCCGCGGATCATTTCGAAGGAACCGGCAAAGTCGGTATCGGCAACGGCATCTCCGAACGGGCCCAGGTCGCCGTCAGCGGCCCGATCGACTCGGCGGGCACGTTGCGCTATCGCGCCGCGCTCAGCTTCTACAACACCGATGGCTATCTGCAGAATACCTACCTGGATAAGAAGGCCGATCCATATCGTGACTACTCCGGCCGCCTGCGGTTGTTGTGGCGTCCGGGCGATGAGTGGACCGCCGACCTGCGCGTATTCCGCGATCGCGTGGAAACGACGGCCTACTACTACATCATTCCCCGTGACGACGAGGCCAACGTATTCAGTACCTTCACGACGGCACCGAACGCCAACAATGTCACGAGCCCGATCCAGGACAACAACCTCGGCGTCGACTACCGCGATGTGCTCGATACCGCCCTGAAGCTGGATTACAAGGCCGGGCTCGGCACATTCACTTCGGTGACCGACTACAACAGCACCCGGGAAATCGACACCGGCGATGCGTACGACTTCCGGCCGGTGAAGAATTCCATTGCCTACAACGTTTTCTTTGCGGGAATCCCGGATGTGCTGGGCGGGCCTCTCGATGAAAGCCAGTCCCAGTTCATTGACATGAAGACCTGGAGCCAGGAGCTGCGCTTTACCGCCGACAAGGTGGGCGCTTTCTCCTGGATGGCCGGTCTGTACTATGTCCACACCGAACGCTTCATATCTACGGACAACATCGTGGACCGGGGTGGGGGCGTGCCACGGGTTTATCGCAATCCGATCATCGACCCGTCCAATCCATTCGCGGACGGCACCAACGTAACGTTCCTCTCCGACTCGCAGAACAATAATGCCTGGGCCGTGTTCGGCGATGCGACCTACGACCTCACCAGCCGACTCGAGCTCGATGCGGCCATCCGCTATGACGAGGATTCGCGGCAGAACACTACGGATACGCCCACGCAATTCCTGCCCGATCCAACGGCTTTCAATGGCGAGGTCCGCAAACACACCTTCAGTGAGACACAGCCGAAGGGCACCCTGCGCTACAAGGCGGCCGACAATCTGACGGTCTACGGTGGCTGGAGCCGCGGTTTCCGCAGCGGCGGTTTCAATCAAACCGGTGTCGGGGCCATTGCCCAGGCGGCGGGCAATCTCGGCGTGCACGATCTGTTCAATGCGGAAGTGGCTGATACCTGGGAACTGGGCGCCAAGAGCCAGTTCCTCGAGCGGCGGCTGAATGCCAACCTGTCGGTGTTCCACACCCGCTCCCGCAACGGCTATTTCTTCTACTTTGATGCGACGACGTCCACTCAGAACCTCGGCAATCTCGATGCCACCTACAAGGGCGTCGAGCTGGAGCTGACGGCGCGGGCCACGGACCGGCTCGATCTATATGCCAACTTCGGTTATACCGACGGCAGGATCGACCGCATGGAGGATCCGAAGGTGGTGGGCAACAAGCCGCCCCTGTTGACCAAGAACACGGTTGGCGCCGGGTTCCAGTACCGCCAGCCGTTGGTGGATGGCATCAACGGGACGTTGCGCCTGGACTACCAGGAGATCGGCCGCACCTGGTGGGATCCTTACAATGTCACTTCGCGCGATCCGGCGAATCTGATCGACCTGCGGGCCGGCGTTGAAGGCGATCGCTGGACTGTCACGGCGTGGTCGAAGAATCTGACCAACAAGATCTACAATGCCGAGTTCTCCGCGGGCGGCTTTCTGTGGAGGGCCCTGCCACGGCGCTACGGCGTTGATTTCACTTACAAGTTCTGAGTGCGAGAGGGCACTTCCATGGCCGAATCACAGAATGTTCCAATCAGGCTGCATCACAACGCCTACGTCACGCGCGACCAGGAAAAGACGCGGCAGTTCTATGAGGAAATCATCGGGCTGCCGCTCGTTGCGACGTGGTGCGAATCCGACGAGCTGTTCGGGAAAGTGCGCACGTACTGCCACACCTTCTACGAAATGGGAGATGGTGGGTCGCTCGCCTTCTTCCAGTTCGAGAACCCGTCCGACCAGGAAGAGTTTGGTCCAAAAATGCCGGCGTCGCCGTTTCATCACATCGCACTCAAGGTGAACGCTGCGACCCAGGCCGCCATTGAGAAGCGCATTGCCGCGGCCGGAATCCAACCGCCGGATACCTATGTATTGGAGCACGGCTACTGCCGCTCCGTGTATGTGACGGATCCCAACGGCTTGATTCTCGAGTTCACGCTCGATCATCCGCAAGCCGACCAGATTGCGCGCGACCGGCGCGCGGATGCTCATGCCGCCCTGAAGCGGTGGCTGGCCGGAAATCACACCTCGAACAACACGTACCGCTGAACGCGCGCATGCGTGAGTTTGATGAGAAAAGCATTACCGGGGCCGTGATCGAGCGGCTCGCGGAATGCGACGATCCGCGCTTCAAACAGGTGATGACGTCGCTGGTCACTCATCTGCACGACTTCGTGCGGGATGTACGCCTGACCGAAGCCGAATGGCTGACGGCCATCCGGTTCCTGACTGAAGTAGGCCGGACGTGTACCGACAAACGTCAGGAGTTTATTCTCCTGTCCGACACGCTCGGTGTGTCAGTGCTCGTCATTACTCTCAATCATCCCCCCGACCAGGGAAGCGTCGACTCAACTGTCATGGGCCCGTTCTACTGGGCCGGCGCGCCGGAGCGGGCTCCCGGCAGCAATCTTGCCGAAGGCGTCAAAGGCGAGCCGACATTCTATTCCGGGCGCGTACTCAGTGTTGATGGCCGGCCGTTGCCGAATGCATTGCTGGATATCTGGTCCGGCGATGGTGATGGCAACTACGACATGCAGATCCCGGGTGAATCCGGAATGAAGGCTCGCGGCCGGATTCGCACTGATGCCGCGGGGCGTTACCGGTTTCGCTCCATCAAGCCCACTTTCTATCCCGTACCCCACTGACGGTCCCGTTGGCGTGATGTTGCGCAAGATGGGGCGTCATCCCTATCGCCCCGGTCACATTCATATGATCGTCTCGGCAGCCGGCTACGCACCGGTGACGACCCATCTGTTTGTGGCCGACAGCCGATATCTGGATTCCGATGCCGTCTTCGGAATGAAGGAATCCCTGGTCGCGCGTTTCTGTCGGCATCCTGCGGGGACAGGGCCCAACGGCGAGCCCATGGACACGCCGTTTTATACGGTCGATTACGATTTCCGGCTACGACCCAGTATTGCCGGGTAATACCCGAGGGCTAAGCCTAAGCGACCGCGCGCGCCTGAGTAGCGTGGCCCGCTACCGTCTGCGACGCTTCGGCCATGAATCCAATAGCAGAGCTCGAAAGTCATTTGCGTGTGGGCGATGTCGTGTTCACTCGCATCGGAGGCCTTCCCTTCCGGCAGATTGCCGATGCGACAGGCACGTGGACCAACCATGTTGGCATCGTTGTGGGATTCAACTGCCTAGGCGCCATAGTGGCCGAGAGTCGGGTTCCACTGTCACGTCGCACACGATTCCGCAGGTTTGTGCGCCGGTCTGATCAGGGGCGCGTGGCTATCCTCAGGTTGCCCCGGAAATGGTCTGACGAAGAAGTCGACCTGCTGCGCCGATCGATGAAGCGTCGACTCGGGCGACTCTACGACACGGGTTTCAACTTGCGCTCGCGACGACAGTTCTGCTCCCGGTTTGTGCGCGAGGTGCTGCAGGAATCCACCGGCGAGGTCATTGGCGAAGTACAGACCTTCCGCGAGCTGCTCGAGCGCAGCCGTGGGGCGGACCTGCGGCTCTGGAACCTGTGGTACTTCGGCCGGATTCCGTGGGACCGTGCCACGGTTACGCCTGAAAGCCTCTACACCAGCGCTTCACTCGAGGTTGTGTTCGATGGGACCGTGCGGTTGAATTGATTATCGCCCGGCTGTCGTACTCAGCCCTCTCCGGGCGTCCTCCGGGAACCTGTTAACGAAGGGGATCGCCATGATTTATGTCGAAGGGTTTGTTACCGCCGTTCCCGCGGCGAACAAGGCGACGTACCTCGCGCACGCGGCCAAGGCCGCGGTTTTGCTCAAAGAGTGTGGGGTGCGGCGCATGGTCGAAACCTGGGGCGACGACGTGCCGGCCGGCAAAGTCACTGATTTCAGGCGTGCCGTCCAGGCCAAGGACGATGAGGCCGTTGTCTTTTCGTGGTTTGAATACCCGTCGCGGCAAGTCCGGGACGCGGCGAACGAAAAGATTTCAAGCGATCCGCGCATGGCCGAGATGGCCACTTCCATGCCCTTCGACGGGAAACGCATGATCTTCTCTGGCTTCGAGAGCCTGCTGGATGAGGGGCCACGGGGGAAGGCGGGCTATGTCGATGGGTTCGTAGTCCCGGTGCCGGCGTCCAAAAAAGAGGCCTATCGGCAGTTTGCGAGCAAACACGCTCCCCTGTTTCTCGAATATGGCGCGCTGCGCGTCGTGGAGGCCTGGGGTGATGACGTGCTCGAAGGCAAGGTCACGGACTTCCGGAAAGCCGTGCAAGCCACCGGCGACGAAAATGTTGTGTACTCCTGGATCGAGTGGGGCTCAAAGGCAGCTCGCGATACGGGTTGGCAGAAACTCATGGCCGATGAGCGGATGAAACCCGACCATGCCAACACGCCGTTCGACGGTAAGCGGATGTTCTATGGTGGTTTCGCATCAGTCCTCGACGTCTGATGCACGGCAAGCCGCGTATCATCGCCGGACTTCCCGTTGATTTCCATCCTGACTCGGGATCTTGGCCTCAGCGAGCGGGCGTTCGAACGCCGATTTGTCGCAAACGTCGGGCTCACGCCAGTGGCCTATCGCAGGCTCGCGCGCCTTCGCTCGGTCCTCAGACTGTACGGCCAAGGGTACGGCCAGGGCTCCCGCGGCTGGGCGTCGATTGCCGCCACCACCGGATTCAGCGATCAGGCGCACCTCGTTCGCGACTGCCGCGCTTTCACGGGCCTGACGCCCACCGAATGGGCCGCCACCCAGATGCCCGGCGCCGGATTTCTTCAAGATGGTGCTGTAACGACAGTCTAAGGTCGGCTCCTGAGCCTGCCACAGGAGTTACCCGTGCCGTTGCTGAACAAAGCCACCCCGGTTCTCGTAGTCGACCGCATCGAACCCGTGCTGCCTTTCTGGAAGAAAGTCGGCTTGACACCCACCACCGAAGTTCCCGGCGCAACCGGCCAACTGGCCTTCGTGATTCTCGCGGCCGCAGGCGTCGAGATCATGTATCAGACGGCCGCCAGCGTGCAGGAGGACCTGGTGAAGTCCGCGTCGATCAAGGACGCCTTCCGCGCCGTGCCCCAACAAACAACTTTGTTTGTCGAAGTCAGCCGCCTGGCCGATGTTGCAACCCGCCTCGACGGTGAGTTGCTTGTCATGCCCGAGCGAAAGACGTTTTACGGCAGTACGGAAATCGGTTACGCCGATCCGGCCGGCAATATTGTTGTGTTTGCCGAGCACTCCTGACGCCTACACGTTCGCGGCCATACGGATGACATCAGCCAGGTTCCGGCACTGCAGCTTCTCCATCATCCGCGCCTTGTAAACCTCGACCGTCCGCGGGCTGATCGCAAGCTGCTCCGCGATTTCCCGATGTTGCGAGCCCTGCGCCAGCAACATCAGAACCTCGCGCTCGCGCGGTGTCAGGCGCTCGAGCCTGTGCGCGATGTTCTGGCGCTGCGCATGCGCCGCATGCCGCTCGGCGTCGATGCGAATCGCATTTTGCAGGACATCGATGAGCACATCGTCATCGACGGGTTTCTCGAGAAAGTCGACCGCCCCGTTTTTGAGTGCGAGGCGGGTGTTGACGACATCGCCGTGGGCCGTCAGAACAACCACCGGCAAGGCGATTTCGCGCTGGCGCAAAATCGACTGCAGCTCGAGCCCGCCGGTGCCCGGCATCTGCAGGTCCGTCAGCAGGCAGCCGCGCCATTCCGGGTCATACACTTTGAGAAAATCATCGGCCGAGGCGAATACGGACGCCCGCAAACCCTTCAGGGAAATCAAAAGGCTCAGGGCATCGCGAACCGGCGCATCGTCGTCGACAACAAACACAGTGGGATCACTCATGGGCGTCGGCCTGTTCTGATTCAATGGGTAAGCGGACAATGAAAGCGGCTCCGCCGTGACGGCTCGTCTCGAAAGACAACTCGCCACCGCCCGCGCGGATCAGCGAGCGACTGATAGCGAGCCCCAGCCCCATGCCGTCGGGCTTGCTCGTCATGAACGGCTCAAACAGCCGGTCAGCAATGTCTTCCGCAATCCCCGGGCCCGAGTCCTCGACCCGCAGCACGACCGCATTTCCGACCTGGCTGCCGTCCACCTCTATCAGACGCACGTCTGCCGGTACATGGGCCACGGCATCGATGGCATTGGAGAGCAGATTGTGCAGTACAATTTCGATCTGGGTTGCAGCGGCCGACACCTTGGGCAACGAGGCATCGACCCGGGTCACGAGTCGCGCGCCCCCACGCTGCAGGCGGTCCCGAAAGGACACCGAGGCCGCCTCGCACAGGCTGCCGAGATTGACGGGACGGCGTTTGCCGCTATTGCCCTGGTAGAAGTTGCGCAGCCGGCGCAACACTTCGGAAGCGCGTATCGCTTCCTGCACGGCCTTTTTCAGTGTGTCCGCGAGCCGCTCGTCGCCGGTGCCGCCGGAACTTGCCATGATCTCCGAGGCGCGCAGGTAGGAAACGAGGGCTGTGATGGGTTGGTTCAGCTCATGAGCCAGGGCGGAGGCGAGCTCACCGGCCACTGCAAAGCGCATGGCGCGAGCCAGGGCCGTGTCCCGCTCGCGCAATCGGGCTTCTGCCCGCTGCCTGTCGGTTGCCGCCGCGGCTCTCTCGGTGACGACCGCACCGAGCAGGAGCGCCGTCAGGCTCAAAGTCAACATCAGGAACTGCAGGTCAAGGAGGGGCGGTGCGTTGCTTTGCTCCTGTGCTCCTACAATCAACCCGATCTGAATGATGAGTGTCGACAATATCGAGCCCGCGACTCCCCAGCGCAGCGCGATCCAGATGACGGGCACGAACAACGGATAGAACAAATGAAGCTGATCGGTCGCGGATAAGCCGAACGCAATCCACAATGTCAGAAGCAACGCCATGAGCTGCGCGAGCGCTTCCCAGATCCGACCGCGTAAAAGTCGCAGCGCTGCCGGCCACTCGCGCCCGTAAATGAGCAATGGCGTCAGTGTCAGGATCCCCGTCAGATCCCCGATCCACAATGATGGCAGCGAGTTGGATGAGTGGCCGCTGGCCAGGAGGCCGGCGGCAATGAACAGCACGCCGTAACCTGCGGCAATGACCAGCGTGGCAGCGGCAGTCACTCCAGCAAACTTCGCCGCGGACCGTGAATCCCTGATGGGCGTATCGAGCCCTTGTCTGCGCAGGAATGTTGCGAGCGCGCCGTAGCCTGTGGCAACCCAGATTGCGTATCCCAACACCAGGCCGGAGGCCGGGGAGCCATGCCGTATCAGCACCTCGGACACGAGTATCGCCAGAGCGGTGATCGGCAGCCACCGCGGTCCGAACGTCAGCAGGACTGCCAGCGTCAAACCTGCCTGGGGATTCCACGGCGTGATACCGAGTTTCAGAACGGGCTGCACATAGCTCGTCCAGTCGAGTATCACAAACAATGCGAGATAGGCGCACGCAGCGGCCAGCTCGCGGCGGCCCCAGAGCGGCCAGTGCTTCAGTTCAGTGCTCCGGACCGGGCCTGGGAGGCGGCCGGCTCAAATGACCCCTCGGGGACTACAAAAACGTCGCACCAGGCTTCGTTCAGGACTTCGTTCGCAACACTACCCAACAACGCGCGTCGCAGCGGTCCACGGCCACGGGTCCCCATGACCACCAGGTCCGGCTCCTGGAGGTCAATTGCATTGAGGATCGCGCGCGCCGGAGTAGCGTCGTCGATCTGGATTCCGTAGCGCGCAAAATCGGCACTCGCCCGCCTGAGCAACGATCGGATACTGACGGTCGCATGTGAGTTCCACAAACTCTTGTATCGGGGGCTCATTCCCTGTCCGGCATCGCCATGTTCGACCAACCCCATGTAAGGCGCGTCGAAAGCGTGCAATACACTCATGTCGGCGCGCGGCTCCACCATCATCGACTCGGCCGCCCGAATCGCAGCACTGGCATTTGGTGACAAGTCCAGTGCCATCAGCACGCGCATATAGCCGCGCAGCGCGGTCTCGCGCACGATCAGAACCGGGCAGGTTCTGGCCGCCAACAATCGTGTCGCCACAGTGCCTGCAAAACTCTCGGTGAGAGAGTCCGGGAAGGTGCGCCGTCCATGGGGGCCGAGAACGAGCAGGTCAACATTGTTGGCCGTTGTAACTTCGAGAATGACGCGGGCCGGACTGCCGGTGCTGACGATGGTGTTGGGTTGGGCAACGCCGGCCCAGATCGGGTCGTTCACCATCTGCGTCATCTGTTCGAGTGCCGTACGAGCGCGAGCTGAAGCCGTATGCTCCCACGGTTCCACAGGCACCACATGCATGAGAGTCACATTGGCGCCGAGGGCGCGCGCCAGGATGGCGGCGCGTGCAATTGCCGGCCGGCTCTTCGGCAGCAGATCGGTAGCGATCATGATGTGCGGGTGTTTCATGCTGCGAATGTAGGCGACCCCGCGCGGAAGGACAATTCGGTCGATCCCGTACGGGCCGGGCGCGCCGATATTGGCTGGAGCTACTTTTCCTCGTCGTCGGAAACCACCTTCCCGTTCGAACCGTCAATCTTGATCTTGTGTGACGTTCCGTCGAGCTCGACCGTCTCGACGGTGTACTCCAGGTGATCGCCTTTGCGATCGACGTCCGCATTGAGCGCATGGCCACCTGACTGTTGCTGCGCTACATAGACCGCATGCGTCAAGGTCGTTGGAGTCAAGCGCAGGTTGTCGGGAGAAATCCGTGTCAGCAGCTTCTCCAGAACCTCATTGTGGGTATCGCGTACGCTACCGCTTTTTGGATCGAGCTCATACTTGGTGAGCTTTTTGCCATCCCTGCTCAATACCGTGACTTCATAAAACGCGGGGTTGCCGCGTTTGAAGTTGAATGCAGCCGAAGTTGTCCGACCTCCATCCTGCTTTTCGGCCGCAATGATGGCCTCAATGAGCGTCAGTTTGGAGCGACGCAGCTCCTGCGCCTGATGCTTGGCGCTTTGCGAAGCCTGCGCCAGGGCGGATGACAGCAACGCGGCGGCCACGGCGAGGCGGAAACTGAGTGTGCGCATGGGATCCCCCCGTTGTGATGGCCGACTGCTACGGCCCAACGCGCGGGGAGGTGCATTGTTCCTTCGGGATGATGCGCAAGCGGGTGGCGATGTGGTCGAATAGCGATTTATACCGAGCAATCGATCAGGAGCCAGGAATGTCCAGCGACCGCTTTCCAATAGATTTGAATGGCCTGAAGCCACTGAAGCTCGACCCGGGCAAGCCATCCCTGACCGATGAGCAGCGTACGGCGCTCCGGCAGAACATCCAGTTGGCCCGCGATACGATTGTGTTCTTCACGGCCCTGGCCGGCGCCAAGGGCCTCTCCGGCCATACGGGCGGTGCCTACGATACGGTTCCCGAGCTCATGATCGTTCGGGCGTTCATTGCCAACGGCGCGCCCATCGTGCCGGTTTGCTACGATGAGGCGGGGCATCGGGTCGCCACTCAGTACCTGCTGAGCGTTCTGAACGGCGCCATGCCGGCGGATAAGCTGCTGCAGTACCGGGAGTACGACAGTGGCCTGCCCGGCCATCCGGAGAAGTTTCTGACCCCGGGCGTGGAATTCAGCTCGGGACGGTTGGGCCACCTGTGGGCGTTCGTCAATGGCGTGGCCATGGCCAATCCTGGCAAAGCCGTGGTGATGCTGGGTTCCGATGGCAGCGAGATGGAAGGGGACAACGCGGAAGCCGCTCGCCTGGCAGTCGCCCGGAAACTGAATGTCAAAGTGCTGGTCGATGACAACAACGTCACGATCGCGGGTCACCCGCAGGAGTACATGCCGGGATACGACCTGACACGGACTCTGGCGGGTTACGGTGTCCTGACCGAGACAACAATGGGCGAGGACCTGGACGCACTGTATGTGGATCTGTGCCGCATGTTCTGCGAAGACAGGCCGCATGCGCTGGTGATCAAGCGTCCCATGGCGCCGGGAATCGAGGGCGCCGAGGGCAACCCGAAGGCACACGAAGTGCTCGAAGCGAAGACCGCCATCGCGTATCTGCAGAAGCGCGGCGGGTATGAGAAAGCGATCGCCATGTTGGAGGCGGCGAGGCCCGCGAAGAGCCCACTGACCTACAAGGGATCTTCCGGCGTCGGCAAGAACCGCGATGACTTCGGCAAGATCGTCAACGAAATCCTGGACGGCATGGACGAGAAGACCCGCGTGGACAGCGTCCGGGTGTTTGATAACGACCTGGAGGGGTCGTGCGGCTTGCATCACATCCGCAAGAAGCACCCTGAAGTGTTTGTGCGCGGCGGTATCATGGAGCGCGGCAATTATTCCGCGGCCGCGGGTTTCGGCTCCAGCAAGGGCAGGCAGGGTATCTATGCCACCTTCAGTGCGTTCCTGGAGATGTGCATCAGTGAGATCACCATGGCCCGCCTGAACTTTGCCAACGTGCTGGCCCACTTCTCACACAGCGGTGTCGATGACATGGCGGACAACACCTGCCATTTCGGCATCAACAGCATGTTTGCCGACGGGGGTGTGACGCCCGGACACGGCGAAGACACGACGCGACTGTATTTTCCCGCGGATCAACACCAGTTTGCGGCTTGTGTGAAGCGGATCTTCAATGACGAGGGCCTGCGCTTCCTGTTCACCACCCGTTCGACCGTCCCCGACATTCTTGCTGAGGATGGCAAGCCGTTCTATCAAGGCAGGACGTTTGAACCGGGAAAGGATGATCTGATCCGGGAAGCACCCGCCGGTAGCGGTTATGTTGTCGCCGTCGGTGAAACCGTGTATCGCGCCCTCGATGCGCTGATCACCCTGCAGGAGCGCGGGTTGCAGGTCAATCTCGTCAACAAGGCCACAGTCAACGTGGTCGATCCAGTCATGATGAAGAAGCTGGCGGCAGCGCCGTTCGTTCTCGTGGTGGAAGGTTGGAACGTCAAGACGGGGCTCGGCAGCCGGTTTGGCGGTTACCTGCTGCAGGCCGGGTTCAAGGGCAGGTACAACCACATTGGGACCCACAAGGAAGGCTCCGGCGGGCTGTGGCAGCAGATGGGGTATCAGGGGTTGGATCCGAAGGGGATCGCGGCCGCCATTGAGGCGCTGGCCAAGTAGATGCCGGCGTCGCGTTTTCAGCCCGAGTTCCTGACACCCAGCCAATTCGGGAAGCTCGAAAAGAGCATCGTCAGTGATGCGAAGGCCGGGCGGGAGGATGCGGCGTGGGAGAGCTTGCAGTCATTGATGCCTGCCGCGCGGCGTCAGGAGTTTGTCGCGGCAGGTGTCGTGCACATTGTCGGGAGCGGTCATCTTTCAACAGAGCACGCGCTCGAAGCATTGGAGC